>JAABUT010001534.1_pt1 | contig 25956 bp, 32 predicted proteins | sample 5559281 | NCBI WGS metagenome assembly JAABUT01 (sample SAMN10711880, study PRJNA513359) | rock metagenome | isolation source: Antarctica rocks | place: Antarctica: Victoria Land, Ricker Hills nord | collected 2016-01-04
GCCCATGGGTTGATGGTGTGTGTGTGTTTTGTGGACGATTGTGGGCTGACTTGTGTGTGGGATAGGGGGCGCGGCGAATATTGTGAAAGCGGGCGAGGCGCAGACGGGGGAGGGGAAGGGGGAGAAGGAGAAGAAGGGGTGGTGGAAGGGCTTTGTGGGGGGTTCGGGGGCGGGGGCGAGTGGAGAGGAGAAGGGAGGGAGGGAGGCGTCGTCGTCTGGGTAGGGTGGTTGGTGGGCGTGGAGGGGCGAAAGGGGGTGGTGGGGGGGAAGTCGCGTGGTGGGTTATTAGACGGCTTGCTGGTGTCGCGTTCATTTTCGATGATCTATTCATGGTTGATACCCAAAACTATAGATAGGGTGGGTGGATTGGATTTCGGCGTTTGGGAGAGGGGGTTTTTTGTTGCTACGAACCGACTTCTTCGTGGGGCTTTGGGGATACCTATCCTCTGCCTCTCTCTCCATTTCCACAAAAAGCATCTCTACCAACTTCCACTCCACCCGTCGAGCCATGCCCCATTGTCCCGCCCTTCTCTCCGCTCTCCCCTTGCCATATTTCGAAATGGACTGACGTCACGAGAAAATGAGGTAACCGAGCATTGGGTGTTTATTTTGATCCGAACTTCTGACTGACTCCACAACCTGCCTCGTTCATAAAGTCCCCAGTAGTCTCTCTAAATACAGCGGCTTGTCCAGGCTTAGATCCTAATCCGTCCCTCCTCTTCCTGCCTCAGAAGCTTGATCGTAAACTCAACCGTAAAGGTCCCTGTCGGGAACCGCCAACTGGACGGGCGATGTTCAGGCCGCCAGAACCGAGTGCGATAAGCTTGAATACAACGAAGAATGAACAGGACCAAGTGGACGATCCCCACACCGAGCGCCGCCGCCATTGCAATACCCATCAATATCATCACCTGCATGCCCCTCAAATCACATTCGTCCGGATCGCTTGGATAAGTGCATGAGCCGGGGCCGAGGAAGTTAAGCGCGATGAACGAGGCCGTGATACTGTAAACGAGGATTATGATGTCGAGGACGATGTTGACGATGAGGGGTAGAAGAGTTTTGCGCCAGCGAAGCCAGATCAAGTTGGAGAGGGAGAGGAGGGCCGCTATGATGGTCTGCCGGGTGGGTTAGCGAGTCTAGGGTGGTAGTCATGGGGGGAGGGGGGGGGGGGGGGGGGGGGGGGTGAGACATACTATGGGCACAATTACGCTGAGGTTCTCCTCAAATTGCCAGTATAAGTAAATCCGGAATGGCGCAGTGGCAATGAGGATATATGTTGCGGCTATGAAGATGAGGGAGATGAGGGAGAGGGCGAGGGAGAGGGAGGTGAGGATGAGGATGTGCTTCTTCGTCGGCGTAGGTCCTGAGCCATTGGGAAGTACATTTGCTTCTGGATCAGCATTGGAAGTAGTTGCGTCAGCGGGTGCTGGGTCTTGCGAGAGCAGTGGAGCAGTCTCCGAGTCGGCAGCTGTCATCTGGGGAGATGAAGGAGTGGGAGCGGCCGGCGACGGCGACGGAGCTGGTGAGGTATCTGCCATAGTGATGCTGAAGAATGTCGTCTGTGGGAAGGCGGGATGGGGTACTTGACAGATATAAGGGAAGAGGCCATAATGTTGTTGCCTTGCTGCGGGAGGCTTAGATGTTGCAATTGGGAGCTAAACAGGGAAGCCCTAAGACACTGCAGTGCTAAGCAAGATAGCGATAATTTTAAATATCGCGGCTATTGGTACGCTAATTACTGGCGCGTCACTGATTGATTGATTGCTAACACCTACTCCTTGCAATCGACACAATTCTATTATTTGCTCTGTAACTTCAAGTCTTGATACAGAGGTCAAAAAAACTCACAGGAGCTCTAGTAACAAATTTAGAGTCTATACATCCACAAATTAAACGAAAACAGAATAACCATAATGGCAGGACCAACTGCACCGGCTGTTCAGGTCCCAATCATGGGCCCTCCAAACTTGGGAGCTCAAAATGATGGCTCTAGAGGTGGCTCTAAGGGTGGAAGAGCTGGACGAGAGTTCCAGCAGAACGGTAGGGGGAATGGCCCGAGAGGAGGTCGACGAGGCCGAGGGGGAAACCGTGGGAACCGAGCAGATAGCAATTTAGATCTAAATAGGAACCGACCTTCCAATTCAACACATCAGCCAGCACCCCCCATACCTCCGCCACCCGGTCTTGGCGGTGGAGGCAGCTTTGGTGGTCGCCTGACCAAAGATGCCGAAACAAAGGAGGGCGATGTCCTGACGAATGAGCAGGACCGGACCGAGGACGATGTCGAGGCAGAAGTATGCTTTATCTGTGCCTCACCAGTGGTACATAATTCAGTTGCACCCTGTAATCATCGGACCTGTCACATCTGTGCTCTCAGGTTGAGGGCATTGTATAAGACTAAAGCATGTGCTCATTGTCGGGTGAGTAAACCTAAAACTCCCTACCAGACTGGAATTGTGACACTAATGTGCTATACAGTCAGAGGCAAAGTATGTAATATTTACTGATGACGCTACGAAGCGTTTTGAAGACTTTGTCGAGGCGGATTTTGCCGAAACAGATGAGACGCTTGGTATCAAGTATGAACAGAAAGAAATCCACAACGATACTTTGTTGCTTCTTCGATACAACTGTCCAGATCCAACTTGCGATATTGCTTGTTGGGGATGGCCAGACCTGCATAGACACGTCAAAAACGTACATCACAAAATACTATGTGATCTCTGCACTCGGAATAAGAAGGTTTTTACGCACGAGCATGAGCTGTTTACGATACAAGAGCTGCGGAAGCACGAGAAATTCGGCGATGACAATCCTGGGGCTGTTGATCAAAGTGGCTTCAAAGGTCATCCAGAATGTGGATTCTGTCGAGAGCGGTTTTATGGCGATGACGAGCTGTACACTCATTGCAGAGACAAACATGAGAAGTGTCATATCTGCGATCGGAGAAACAATGGGAGAGAACAGCAATACTATGTCAACTACGACTCTCTGGAACAACACTTTAGAAAGGGCCACTTCCTCTGCGCGGATCAGGAGTGTTTGGACAAGAAGTTTGTAGTTTTCGAGTCGGAAATGGATCTCAAAGCACACCAACTCGAATCACATCCCAACGGACTTTCTAAAGATGCCCGGAAAGACGCAAGGAGGGTCGATATATCAGCATTTGATTATCGAACCCCACATCAGGACAATCGAGGGGGAAGGAGGGAACGCGAAGGACGGGGAATGGGGCGTGGGAGAGATCCGAATACCGAAGCGCTACCACATTCAACAGCCCAGCCATTGCGAAGGGATGAGCTCGCGTTCCAGAGGCAAATGGCTATCCAAAGTGCACAGTCAGTAAGCACCAGAACGTTTGGCGGCTCTTTGACCTCGTCCGATGCATATGCCGCAAGGCCGAATAGCAGAGGTCCAGAGCCAACAGTAACAGCGCCTCGTGGCCATGACACCCCAGTCACATCCCTCCCCGCTGTCGATAGCCTCCACATCGCTTCTACCCTGAATTCGACAGCGCCACCCACATCAGCTCCCGCCCTGACACCACAAGAGCAGGCCCGGAGATTGCAGCATAATGCGGTCATGGACCGCGCATCAACCATGCTCAAGAATGACCAAACTAAGCTCTCGGACTTCCGTGGCAGCGTCTCTTCTTACCGAACATCCGCCCTCTCCGCATCACAACTCATCGACACCTTCTTCTCACTTTTTGACGTTCCCGCCGGTGATCTTGGTAAGCTCATTAAGGAGCTTGCGGACATTTACGAAAACGAAGCAAAACGCAATGATCTACTCAAAGCGTGGAATGACTGGCGTGCTATTAACGAAGACTACCCCTCCCTTCCCGGCCCAAATGGGATCCTCCCCGGCTCTTCCGCTGGTGCAGCCGGCAGCGGTGGTCATCGTGTTCTGAAGCTGAAGAGCTCGACCGCCCAATCTTCGCGCTCTGCTGTCAGCAGACACGGTAGCTGGGGCAATGCTGCCTCCGCGGCTACCCTCCCAGCTATGCCCGTCAGCGCCAACAGAGCCGGCGCAGGCCGTATAGGTGCCACACCTTGGATTGCCTCTTCATCTACTCGCCCTTCACCAGCATCATCAAGGCCCACTTCTAGACCGCCCCCTCCGAGACAGGTGAATGGAGTAGGTTCGGACGCTTTTCCCGCGCTGCCCGCCGCAGTGAAGCCGAACACCACCATCTTCGGTCTGACCAGGGGCACAGTACGGTGGGATGACGGGAGAAGCGGGGCAGCACCCGTTGCTTGGGGGAGTGCATCAGGCAGCAAGGATGCTAGTAAAGACGCCAGCGAAGCAGAAGGGGACGTGAATATAGAGGCGGAGGCATCCAAGAAGAAGGGCGGAAAGAACAAGAAGCAGACGCTTTACAGATTCGGTTAAAGGTGAGCTGGGAAGGCCAGTCGGCTGACCTAGTTTAGCGTGCTCACCAATTGATGGCAGCGTCACTCTTCACGGCACGCTTAAATCTGAAATCTTTTCCACTGACAACTTCCCTAAATCCGTCAACGTCCCGTAGTAAACCTGCCCTCCAGCTTAAAGGTCAATGCATAATGGGGGTGCAAGAAAATCAAGCGACGATCATTTGCCGAATACGCTGGTGCCCTGAAATGACGTTTCCAATTCTTCTTCGTTTATAATTATCATCCCACCTCACACAAAATGGAACAATCTCTTGCCTCGCCCTCAGCACGTCCTTGTAAAGTCTGCATCTCCTGAATAGCTCACCTCGCAGTAACAATTTCCATTGTTGTCAGTCCAATCCTCTCAGTACTACCATCGTTACTGTACAAATATGGGTGCTTGGGGTTATGGCCTCTTTCAATCTGACACAGAGCTGGATCTTTGCCAGGAAATTTCTTCCGAAGCTGCTAAGCTCACGAAAGACCCCGAATTCGAGCTCTTCCATCCCGAAGACCGCGTTGCGGTTGTCAATAAGCTCAATGATGGGATTCTGGATTAGCTTTTTATCGACTTTTAGGCTGCGAAGTGGGACCACGGCTTGATCTACCTCGGTGCCCTTGCGATGCAGCTTGGTGCTCATGTCACCCTTGAGCAAATTGCCACTTTGCATAAGACCCTAAAGCGTACTTCGATGGACGACGAAGCCAAAGCACAGATGCAGAACGGACTACTCAGCCATTACAAGAATGATGTGCAGCCATGTGGTTTCGGGAGCCTTGGAGTGCTTGACACTGTGGGCAAAGCGTTCGAGCAGGGTAAAGGGAAAGCAAGTAAGTCACTTCTATGGTTTCATCTTAGGAGACACTATTAGCATCTGCAGAATAAAAAGGATGCGCTAATTTTATTTCGTAAAGAAGAAGGCACCAATGCTCCAATCATGCTCAATGTCGTGCAAGACTGGGACAAAATGCCGCAGCCAAAGCCAAAGGCAGTGGCGAAGGAGAACTAACCGCTAAAGGGAGCTAGGAAGACAGCCAAGAAAGAAGCCAAGAGGGAAGCCAAGGAAGCAATGCAGGCAAAGCAGCCTACTGGAAAGGACGGAGTGGGAGACAAGTGCACGCTGAAGGCTTGTTTAGACACTATAGGCAAAGGCACCTCGATCTGAGTAATAGGTGAGAAAGGATAATGGGCTCCTCGAGGCGATATGATGGCTTAAGAGCTTCGACATCTAAGATTACAGCTGGTCATGATATCCAGCGGATATCAGGAAGGCCGCGATCTCTGAAGAGATGCTATTTTGCTGATGTGCTGTATCGTCTTAAAAGAACAACACAATCAGCTTCCGCTTTTCCCATGGGCTACGCACAAAGTCAGTGGGTGAGAGGCGCCTACTATATCATTTTATAGTCCGTCTAGTACCGTCACCGTTCTCGAGTTGCTATCATAGTGACGTACAGCAGCTTCGACAAAAAAAAGGCTGCATCACGATCAGTCTACATCACGTGGTCAGCGTCAAGGCAAGGCTCGTGGTGCCTCCAACCTACTTCATCCTGACATACCTACCTTATACTCTCTCGCTAACAACGCACGAAGTTCTAGGATGACTTGCGAATAATGCGAAAAATTTTCTTGTTTTCGCAGATGCACTGGGTCGAGTCGAGTGATTGCCATATGGAGGGTTTCGGAATTGGGAAGTGTGTATCGTCTACTCTCTGATTATCTCGATTCATTTGCTAAGGTTCCTTGTGTGAAATTATAGATTATCTAAAATCTTATAACTACTCAATTTAGACTCGAAGAATTGTTACGAGATGATATCAAAAACGTCCCTAGGGAGATAAAGATCCTTGACGGTGACTACTGTCTATTCGACACGCAAAACGGTCAAGTGATCACTAAAAAGGACTGGGCACGATCAGTCTTCCCTGGTTCAGTAGTCTTAACGTCAGTGATCATTGCCTAATTAATCTGTCAACGTGGTATATACCCACGGCTTAGCTATGGAAGCTCGGAGATGGCCAGTCCTGCAAGGTCTGAGATGGTTGTTTGGTTGGCTTAAGGATACCATTTGTGGAAATATTCCTAACGCTCAATCACAGTTAGCTCTCGTTGTGATCTCAAATACGCTTTAAGATCAGCGAATCGACATTGTCAGGTTGCAGACACAGCTATACAGGTAGAAGCTGATATGGCTTCCCTACGGCAGACGGACGAGGATTTCTGAGAGTAAGGTACCGGCATTGAGCGTGGAGACTTGGAGGATGTGGGGTTTACTGATCCAACAGCCAAAAAGTTGGAAGAACAGACTTTGCAAAAGAGCTGGAGGATAGGGGTGTGGTTTCAGGGATCTTACGAAGTGGTCCTGTTCTGAAACCACAAGAAATCTCTCTTGATTGACTGGCTTGAAAGTAGCGTGGACCTTGCCCAAGGAGCCCTCCAAAGTCGAGGTAGCAGGTCGAGAGATTGGAAACCGAGAATTTTAGATCCGAGACCTCGAAGCCGTCGAGTTCGAAGCTGTTCGAAACGTACATCGGAACACGATGACCGAAAACATTCGCAAAAAATTAGTCCGGATTTGCACTTCAAAGCCTTGAGCGACAGAGGTAATTTCTCGTAATATCTTAGACAAAGTATCCGCACATTCTGCAGCATCTTGCGTCTCGTTTGGCGAAGGCAAACATAGATCGCATTGAAAGATTATCGTTAGCTAACCAAATACTTTGTTGTGATGTCACATTGGCATGTAAGATATATGGGGATAAAGTATTCACTTTTTGTGTCTTATCTCCCATGCTGAACGATACTTAGGGAACGGTTCAGTGTTCATCTAGATGCCCCCCCACAAATTCAGACAGATGTATGCCCCTCAAGCTTGGATATTCCAGCAGCTCGTTTACATGCCAACGAAGAGTGCACGATAATTATCTTTGACAGCCAGAACAGCTTGATTTGAATACTAACGAGGGATTTCGCACTACAACAAGGGTCATGTTGGACGGGGGGGCCACGATAGAAGGGGTCAGTTTTGTGACTGGAAAAACATTACGGGGAAGCGCCGCGATCATAGACTTATCCAGCCTGGATCGAGAGGTTCAGACATTGTTCGATATTACAAGCTCGAGTCCTGGTCGTTCGACAGATTCTCGGTCAAATGGAACTTTGGACTTCATCAGTGGACATGTATTCCCTTCCAGCTCAACTTTCAAGGTTATGCAGGAAGCCAATGCAGGCTCTACATAGTCACGGTGGGGTCTAGTCGACGATCTACGGCGAGGTGAGGATTATCTACCGGCATCCTGTATGGTTCGGTTTTATAGCGATAGTAATTCAAAGGATCATCCGCGGGCATATGCAGGACAGAAGGCCATTGAGTCCCAGAGCCAAGTGACTTTGTTGAAAACCGAGATTAAGCATCTTGATCGGCCCGCGAGGAACCGTTCTTCTTCACCATCACCGCGGTCGTCCAGTACAAACAGCACCCTTCGTGGACCAGCTAGATATGATCCTTCAGAACAATCTTTTGACCTTGACGAGCTATCGTTGTTACCCCAAGCTCACCACACTCCTCATGGTGTGCAGGAGAACAGTGAAGAAAAGGAAACAATGACACCGGATTTAATCCCCTCCTACCTTCACCAGTCACGCTTGGCGGTCAACTATTTCCTTGTGATATCTGTGAAGGCAATATGGGCGATTGGTAGGAGGCGTCAAGGGAAGCATGGTGATCAAAGATATAAACATAAAATAATAGCCAATAATCGCCAGGAAAATATAGAATTTAAGAACCTTCAACCATACATTTACACAATTTTGAATTGCTCGAACCCAAAAGAAGACGTAACGGGACTCTTGCGAAGCATTCATTGACCATGTGATATGCCGAAGAATACAATGGTCCCCAAAAGCACTTGGTGTTACGAGCTTCAAAGGATGTGCCAGAACGATTCTTAGATAGGGGTTCACATGGTACCGGGCCCCCCCCAGACAACTATGATAGGTGGGACTCACTATCCCTTATTGAGGATATCAAGCTCAGCATTCCCAGTCATCGTGAAGTTCCACCGACAAGATCTTAATAACCACCTGAGACGCACTAGTTCTTCGCGCGTCCATCATCTTTGACAGTAGAGGTTTTCGCATTTGTGGGGAGGGGGGACCAACGTTCACCGATTCCCGTTGATAAAATTATCTATCGGCCATGCTAAACCCAAAAGTTCATCGCGGCCTGTGATCGAAAAGCCGATCAATCAGTCAGTCCGACCTCGTTCCAGTCAAATTAATCATTTAGCGAACAGCAAATAAACAAATTTCCTATTGATGGGGGGGATGGGGATGGGATTTCTGAAGTATGATGCAGGTTACAAATAGTTTTTTTGTCCTCTCATGTTTGGTTAGTTCGAAAAGGGGGGATTTTGAATATGAGATGAGGATGAGAATGAGGAAGAATAGACGGAGTGATGATATTTCGGGCGTGAGAAAAGTTGAAAGGCGTATAAGGAAGGAGAAAGACGATTCGGCTTTGATATTGATTAAAGCTTACTAGCATATCTGCCTTTCCTTTCCTTTCCTTCTTTCTCTCTTTCTTTCTTTCCCCCTCTCTCCCTCTCTCTCCCTCTCTCTCTCTCACACACACACACACAACCCTTTCCAGCCATTTCTCCAAGTCTCAAAGCCGCCAACCTCCAATCAGAAAATGCGTAACTCCCCCACCCCCCCTCCTTCAAAAAACCCCCAACCCACATCCCCCCCCCCATTTTCACCCTTCTCAAACTTTTCCCCCCACTCCCCCCTTCCATCAACTCACCAACAATCAGAAACCCTAATCCCAGAATCCGAGTTGGTAAGGTGTGAGTTGACATAGCAGGTGGTTTTGTGTGTGTTGGGGGGGAGAAAGGGTGTTTTGGGTTTTTATAAGGGGTGGAATGCGGGGGTTTTCGAAGGGATGAGGATGTCCCTTCTTAAAAACCTCCTTTGGCGAAAAATAAAATCAAATCTCCATTGCCTGTTGTGGAATATTCATAGTCGCTGTTGAAGCGATAGGAGCTGCAGTAGGAGGAGTAGTCGTCCAATTAGGAACATGGTAGTTGGAGTGCCATTGCAGTGCCCGCTAGCCTAGTTGGGGCTAGCGCCAATTGCGGCATAAAACGTACCTAGATACTGTAGCTTCCTTACTGTGGAACACACATATTTAGACAATCGTCAGATCTACACTTCATCAGTCGCCATTTACGAGACGGGTGTTGTAATAACATGGAGAAAAACATCGATAAAAATACCTACGAACCCAAGTTCAATCTAGCAAAGATTCTCCGAGAACCACCACCGCTTGGAAACATCGCAGCCGAAAATGATGGTCAATTGAAAAGAAACCAATCTAGCAATTTCAACAGCACGCTCGCCCCCATCCCTAACCCCCAACAATAACCAAAAAAAAACCCATACCGCACACTCCTAGCACGTAAACCCACAATCCATCTGCCTCGACCCGCTATCATACCCCCCAGTACTGCACTGCCCGGAACTACTATCCCAGCTCTGCCCTCCATACGCAAACTTCACCGGATCATCATCGACCGATCCCGCCGTCGCAACCAGTACCAACGGCAGCTCGCTAAACACACTGACACCTTGGCCTCCCGGCGCGTCGTAGTAGTCGACCTCGCCGACGAGCTCTTTGTTGTCGTCCTTGAGCAGGATCGTGAAGCGGTAGTCGGAGGTGGCTTGGTTGCCGTTCGAGGCGGCGTTGCCTTCGTTTTTTTGGTACTGGGGGTATTGGGTCAGTGTTTTTGGGTTCTGAAGATCTTGGGAGCGAGGGGAGGATTACCTGCTGAAGATGCACGCCGCAGTTCCCAGGGTAGTAGGGGATGCCAACGAGAGGATCAGCGTCGGGGTCGTTGGCGTCCTCGCCGTCGCCGGGCCAGTCGAAGCAGTATCCGGACGCACGCTTCTCGAGCGCGTCGGCTGTGTCACGAACGCCAAGTACGCCAGGAAGAGGGTAGTCCTTTACGTTCTGGAAATTGCTGTAGTCGACGAGCTTGATGGTGATGCCGCCAACGATGAGGGTCGGGAGCTCGATGCGCTTCCAGATACTGCAGTCGAGGATGGTGCCGTCGTACTGGCCCACGAAATAGACGGTGTTGCCCGCCTCGACCGCTTTGTCGGCGTAGATGCCAGAGACGCGGTCGAGGAAATTCTGGTACCACTCTTGGGATCTTTCTGGGTTAGGCTTGAAGCGTCTGTTGACATAGGATTTTGGGAATGCGGAGGATTTGAGCGCCATTCATCGTTTGCGAGAATTGGTAGGGGGCCTGGTTCGTCTGCGGGTTAGGGAGGCCGGAGAAGAAGACAAATGCGCCTCCTGGGGGAATGAATGCGGCTCTGATCTCGTCATCGCTGGGGTAGTCGCTCGTGTTAGGGCCGCCATTACCATCTTTGGGGGCTGGAGTGCCGCCGTAGCGCTTTTCGAGACCACGGGGCAGCAAAGAATTTTCCGCCAAGGGGGAGGCGAGGGCTGTGGATTGGAACAGGACTGTGTGAAGGAGGATACCGAAGCAAAGAGTGAGAATGTTCAGCAGAGCAGGCTTGGAGAACCTGGAATGGGAGCCCATCTTGGGAGAATATTCACTGAATGCGGTCTTGTTTCGAGGTCCTATCCTTGGCTTGTGGAAATAGGTAGTGGAACGGTTTGATATCTGGAGAACGCTCGAGTCTGCAAGAAACCTTTGTACTGATGCATTTTCTTCAAGGACGAGCGGTCCGTTTTATGGACATGCCAACGCTTCAGCTATCATCCACGATTCTGCTCTGCCACAATAAACGAAAGTAAGAAAAAGGCGTAGCATCAGCATCACTATGAGACATGGAAATTATCAAGTCATCGGAGACAAAGGCACTGCCATAGTTGCCATAATCAACCGAAGAGTGATGAGGCAGATGGTGTCCAACATCCAATAAAGGAGTTTTTAGCTGGGTCCAATCTTATTGAGCCTTAAGATGAAACGTAAGCACACGAGGCTGGCAAGACCAGGTCTTCACGTGCTTGCAGAGGCTCAGCATGGCTCTGCATCTGAAGATTATTCCAGGGTATCATCCTTCGTTGACAAGTTACGCCCTGCCGCCCCGAACCAGCATCTCGTCACGAAATCCACACCCTACTCGACACAGACAGATCACATGCAGGGAACCGAAACGGTGTGATTGCGGCGTAGCATGCCAGCTCGTGAAGAATCCGCCAAATACTCCAAATACAACAGATTGCTGACCCGAAGGTTCTGTCAGCTCTAAAATGACTCCTCACACTCACAACAGGCAGTGCTTGCGTGGCAGGAACACGAGTGCACACCAACCCAACTGAGTAGGCTTGGTCCCGAAAAGTGTCCGAGTTTGAGATGAATAGGAAGGTGCGGGAGTAAGCCCAGCCATTGAATCACCGTTGGGTAGGTGTGTGCCTCCTTTTTAATTTAATGTATGACTCGATAGCCTCTGTACAAAGTAATTCTCAAAGCTGCTGGGAAGCTGAATATCGATCGACCGCCAGGCAGAGACAGACCTCTCTTGGGATTGAACATGTGCAGAGGGATTATTGACCCCACGAGTAAGGTAATCAATCGCCCGTAATCTCCACGTCGCATGGCTCATCACCAATCAGAAAAGCAATGCAAGGAACTCTGCTGGGCAACCAATTCTCCATTGCTCAGCCTCTTGGACTATAAATGTTTTAATGGGTGTGCTTACATGCGTATGTCCATATTGCGATACTCGGTACTGTAGCTACAAAAGGTATGCGAGTTGTCGTGAACAGCCCTCTCGGGTCCTTGCATGACATGGTTGCTCAGCTGGAAAAGCGGGCGATTTGTTGATTGGTCAATAACTCACCCACACCTGTCAGCTTGGAAGAAAACCTCCGCATACGTTACCTGGATTTATCAATTCGATAGGGATTGCTGCAAATCTGTATGATTCGTTGTCAACTTTTATTACGGCGATTTTGAAAACATAGCCCAACAGGTAAACCCAGACCCGGGGAGCAGGGACGTGCGTTGGGAGATCGTGATTCACGTGGTTCAGACAGCTTCCAGATTGGTAGTGTCATGGAGGAGCCAGTTACGGCGCATACAGTCTGACAGTAGTAAAGCGTTACCTGCGATGTTGTGTATATTGTGACCTGATCACTGAGCGCATTTATCAGTTCCAGGAAGGATTATATATGACGTCGCTTTCTGACTGACTCGACGGCTACGACGTCCTTAAACCACCGTCTCGACCGCGCAACAATGGCGGCCAAACTCAAAGCCAGTTTAGGCGATGAACTCTACAACGCCTGCGCAAACGGCGACCTCGACGCCGTCACCGCACTCATAACCCGTTCCAGGACCGCAGACCCGTCATACACGCCTCCGTTCTCTTCAATGCTGTACGCGGCAACGACCCAAGACCGCGCAAACGTGGCCAAGTACTGCCTCGACAACGGCGCGGCAGTCTCCAGAGACGTCATGAGAGAGCTCCTCATCAGCCGCGCAAAAGAAACCTACATCCTCTTTCTCGACACCAAGGCCATCGACATCGACTACTACATCCCATGGTTCGGGGACATTCTCTCCAACGTCGCCACCAAGGACGATTTCGAATGGGCCCGACTCTGCGTGAGCCGCGGCGCGGATCCGAACCTGAATCTTGTGGATGAGCACAAGAGTATCCTCGCCGGCGTCGCGGAAACCGCGTCAGTGGAGATGGCGCGGTTGCTGATCGAGCATGGGGCGCGCGTCAAAGGGAGCGGTGCGATTGTCATGGCCGCGGAGGAGGGCAAGTTGGACATGGTGACGTTCTTGCTGGACAAGGGCGCTGATATCGATGAGATTGGCATCGAGCATCCGACTGATCCGAGGTTCAGGGAGGACATGGGGAGTGCGCTGCACAGGGCTGTGGTGGGGGGGCATGAAGCAGTGGTAAAGTTTTTGGTGGACAAGGGAGCAGATGTGAATTTGAAGGATGTGATGGGGAGGACGCCTTTGGCTTTGGCACAAGCAAGGGGGAACAGTGCGATTGTGGAGCTGCTGAGGGAGCGAGGTGCTTTGGAGTAAGTTGTTTTGTGTGTTTTTTTTCTTCTATTATAGTGATATCAGGGCGAAGAAACAAATGGGAGAATCGTGAATACCAATGAAGAAGAACGCCGTTCGATATTTGACGCAAGCTATTTCCGCATAGAGAAACTACCGTAATCGCCCACTTATGGCTGCACCGGGCTTCTTCTGCGCAGACCCTTGCCAAAAGGTTTGATAAGATATGATGATACGCCACGCACTAGCGCAATACTCTCTAGTCCGAATATTTGAGGTTCTAACACCTACGTTGATTATGCAGTATGTAGCTGCTGGAATTATCCAGAAGTAAGCCGATCTGAGTCTACCTGCTGTGGCATTACTAGCGTTGAATTCGATGATAGATCTTTTCGAAGGTAACCCTAACTCTAAACTCCATGACGTCTTTATATGCTTGCAGCCGACGATCAATCCAAGCTTTGAGCTCCTGGATGAGGTCTGCTTTGCTACCTTGGTGCAGGTAGGATGGGTTGTCAGTCTCGTCTTCGAGCCACCTGGAAGAATTGGGCATCCATTTTGGGATGCTTGTTGGTATGATTTATGACTGTGAGCCTATAATGTGGGGTGGGATTTGGTCGCCTGTTGGAGTTTGTGGATTCACGGGCGTGATTTTAATGGGTAGCTCAATTGTTGTTGAGAAATGGTGCCAAGGCGTGAAGGATGGTTGATCAAGACAGAGGCGGGACGAGTCTTGAGAGAATTTGACAACCACGAAATCAGCTCCCTCACAGTTTCCCGTTACCGGCTCCCCTAATAAGCTTGTGTTGCTTTTCAAGCCGTGTGGGTCTCGAAGATCCGACATGATTGCTCAAGCAACTCAGTATGCAACCAACATTAGGCAGATATGACGTCAAGCAATCGAAACGCAAACCTGGGTACGGAAGAAGATGAGGAATGCTCGACAAAACAGCCATACAGACCTCATATTGAATACTCGCCACCTGATAGCTAGTCCATCGAACTTTTGACAATAATAAAGGGGGTTAAACCGTCTGTAAATACTTTCTAATGAGCTCGGGAGGCTGGCCAAGTCATTATAATCACTGGTTCTCTACACCTGGTGCGAGGAAGTGAAATCATATGAATCTAGTGGCGGTCTCAGAAAACTGCCTGGACTCAACGGCAAAAGCTATAAGTTGGATCTAAAGACTGTGCCTTGATGAAGCCGCTCACAGCACATGTCCGGTTTCCTTTGATTCGGTATGTAGGGTATCTCAGTGTCAGAAGCAGAATTCCAGACAGCTATGCGGCCCTTATTTCGATTGTAGAGTTTGAATTATTCAACTCAGCGCAGCTGAAGGCCATAATTCCAGCTGGATCTTCTGTGAAGGTGACGACCTTGAAGTGGACACTTAGATCATAACATATCATGACTAGCAGTTTCCGTACACTCATAATGGCAGGTCAACATCGCTACAACCTTAGGCGACACTTCAGCGAGACGATATGGTTCCTATTTTGAGATGCAGTTCCGGGTGGTAGAGGGTTTATTTTAATGTGCATGTGTCGACGCACGTACGTAACTCAGAAGAGGAGAACATGCTTCACGTAGTACCAGCATCGTGGACCTTGAAGCCTTTGCAGAAGGTTATGTTCTTGACATATGAAAAGGACTAGCATTCTATTCGAGGATTTTCAAAATTAGCATCTTAAGTCGCGTAGGAAAGAATATTCACTGAAGGACCGCCAAGAAAACCTTACTCGCACGACCTGTCCTGCACTTCCACTTAACTTCAATACGGACATTACCCTCACGTCAAACCTACCACACCCATGGCCCTCTCATAAAGCCGCGGGCCTTCACGTCTCGGACGTCGAAGCTCGACTCGAGGCTCCCGAGGGAGCCCTCCCACCATGGACTACCTGCAGGAAGACTACTACCAACCCGGCCCCTCCACCCTCACGCCCTACCACACAGACCCCTACGATGGCATGCCCCCACCCCCCGAAGGCGAATATCCCGACCTCCCCACCCTCATGCGCGCATGCCAGGACCACGCCCGAAACCATGGCTATGCGTGTGTAACGTCCAGCAACAACTACAAGCGTGGCATCGCCTACGTACGTTGCGACCGGGGCGGGGAGTACGTCAACCATTGGAAACTGACCGACGAGACCCGCGTGCGGAAAAACAGAACCAGGAGACTTGTGGGATGCAAGTGGAAAGCAAGAGCGAAGCGCACGAGCACGAATAGCTGGGTGCTGACCATGATGAACGACAAGCACAACGGCCACTCTGCCTCTACAAACGCGACTGCACATCCGAGTCTGCGCCAGCTGCCTCCGCAAGCAATCGATGAAGCGCGCCAAGCTTTCAAAGACGGGCTCAGCCCCAAGGAGGTTTTGGAGATGTTGCAGGCTCGGTACAATGGCGCCATCACGCCTCAGGATGTGTACAATCTGAAATCGAAGATAGCACGGATGGACCATAACAATACTGCTGCGAAAAATGTTGCCATGAGAGATTCTGCGCCCGCGGAACTGCCAACGGATCCAGCTTTGGAGATGCACAACACAGCTCCCCCTGTTGTGGACGAGGACGACGTAAGGAAATGTGCTTGTCAGTGCTGTGATCATGGGGTCGGTGATGCGCACCTTCGGCCGCCTGTTGGTTGACCTCGTCTGCCCTCGGGTTTTCCCAGTATCCGCGGATTGTCTCAAAATCTTGACGACATATCGAAAAGGGTTTTTGGAGCCAAGGGGATAAGGGAGATATCATGGACGGTAGTGGAGTTATATCCAGATACCTGTCCTGGGATATGGATATCTTGCTTGATATGGGGATTATGCGTGGAATTATTATTTCCAGATTCGAAATTCCAGTGCAATATAATAATCACACATCCCAATCATTCCTCACTTCCCCCTTCCTATATCCAACCACCCTGGCCCCTTTCATACCTCGTCATCACACTCTCCTATCCTTCCTCCCCCGCTCTCCCCACACCCGCCTCCCTCCCAATCCCAATCCCAATCCCAGACCCCAACCCCCTCCACCATCCTACAACAACAACACGCCCCCTTCCCCCCTACGCACTCATCGCCACAACCAAACAAGCAACAACGCAAACCCCACTCCCAGAACAACCGCATCAAGGTCACATCCACACAAGCAGTAGCTCCAAAATTACTTTCAGGAAGAAAACGAGCATGCGCCCCCCTCCCTTTTACTTTCTACTGTCTGTAGTCCTATCAACCACCTTACCACCACCCTCACGCAAAGCGCGCATCCCCAACGCCCTAAAGATCTCAATCAGACATCGCTGACGAACGAACGACCTCCTGCTGTCTTCGCAAAACGTCAAGAAGCGAGGCACTTGAGTCGGAAAAGAAAAAAAAGGGTTCAGGCGTCGCTGTATATATATATCTTATAAGTCGAGGTATGTACGGTAGATGGAGTTGAAGCGAAGGGGGATAAGAGTGTTGGATGTGGGGTTTATGAGGGATATTTGGTGTGGTGGTGGTAACGGTTGTGAGAGGGGCGGTTGTGGAGTTTGTGGGGGGTAGGGGGGTGCGAGAGTGCGAGATGGGGGTGAGAGCATTCAAAAGTAGGTACTGTAGCTTGGGAAAATAGATATAAGGGCATTGGTTACTAAGTGACTTGGGCCCTCACCGGAATTTACTAAGAGAAAAAAGGATAGACTCCCTGATATAGTGGAGGGAAAGATCTTCTGACTAGATTAGGAGTTTTCAGCGGTTATGCACTTGATCTACATAATTGCGGCTTTCTGGCTTGGTGGGGGAAAGGTTTTGTTTTGGATCATGATCCGTTGAATTAGTAGATTGTTTTGGGGGATTGTTTGGGTTTGAGCGGGGAACAATGGAGGGGTTAGATTAGTAGGCAATTGGTTTGCGAGAAGAGGTCCCCGTATGAGCTCGATTGCTAGATGTTTAAGTTGTGAGGAGAATACAGCAATCGGTATGGCAGTGCAAACCTCTCGTTCCCGATTTTCCCCGTTATATGCCTCCTCTTTCCCACCCTACAGCTCCAGTCATCTCAACCCCGGAGCTCCCAGTCGAAACTCCAGACCCCGGCCTTGAGCCCTCATTTCGCGGTGTCACCATCCCCTCATCCTCAACCTCCCGCCCTTCAATATCATCATGCGCAGCCGCAACTTCAGCGTCAATAGCAGCCATCCTAATCACAAATTCATCCTGGAGCTTCTTCAACCATCGTCCTAGAACGACCCCTTGCATGTTGCCCTCGCGTGCTTGTACTAGTTGCTCTCTCAAGCTCAAGACGAGCTTTCTTCGTCTAGCTAATGCTATGGTTTTTGAATTCTTCTTGCGCTTCTCGATATTCTTAGTCAGAGTTGCCGAAACTTCTTCTGCGACGCGGATAACGTTGGGGGGAAGGCCGACGACTTTTGCTAGAGCGAGACCGTAGTGCTTTTCCTGGACACAACCATTTGAGATCTTGTAAAGCATAGTCATCTTATTCGCGTCTGCCATATCGACAGCGAGATGTAAGTTTACCACACCATTACGTTCAGCCAAGATATTAGCCAGATCGCGGAAATGCGTGGCAAACCAGACAAGCGCTCTGCTCTCGACCAAGGCTTCCGCTATAGCGATAGCGATTGCAAGTCCATCTCTTGTGCTCGTGCCACGTCCTAGCTCGTCGATGATTACCATACTCCGTTTGTCCACGTTACGAAGTATGAATGCGGTCTCGCGCATTTCGGAAGCAAAAGTTGAGACGTTCGCTTCTATGCTATCATCTATGGACACTCGAGCGAACAGTTGATGAAAAATCGGAAACGAGGCGTACGAAGCGGGGACAAAACTTCCAGTCTGGGCCATGATAGCCATCAGAGCGAGTGATCGAATGTAAGTGCTCTTTCCGCTCATGTTGCACCCTGTGATGATCTGGAATCTCGATTGTTGCGTGGCATAAGCATCATTAGGAACAAATTTCTCAGATATCTTTTCTCGAATTGGGTGCCTACCGCTCTTGATAGCTAAAGTCTGAGTTAATTCCGGCCTACAGTAATCTTGTGTTGTGACTAGTTGAGCGAATGCAGCAATCATGTCGAGCAATGCAATGGCTTCGGCGATTTTGAAAAGGGGTGTCATGTCCTCACGAACGTCATCAATAAGGGTCTGGACACTCTGGTCGCTCATTTGTAACACTTCGTGATGCGAGTCCACGATCTTTTGGTTTAGTTTTAGAAGATCGAGGGTCTGGCACTCGACCACGTTTTTCTTCCTGAACGAATTGATAAAAACATCTGGTAGGTTACGTTCTTCGAGCTCTGAGGTGGGGATACGTATGTAATATTGCCTAGCAGTGTCGTACTTCATCTCAAAGGCTAGCCCATGCTCTTCTAGTCCGATATCAGTGCATGAATTATGTGTACGGAAAAGGACGGGTCTTACGACCTAAATCTGTCACTAGTTGGTACGCATCAGCATTTGCCTCTTTATAAGTCTGTCTCGCAACGTCGAGCAGCCCGTTGACTCCAGACTGAACAGTATTAGCGGTAGCAATCCACTTAGGGCTCTCCGATCATGACGGACCCTAACAGCGTATGTCCTCTGGTTTCGCAGGTCGAGTGGCTGTTTTTGATACGTAATGTCCTCATTTATAGCCTCGTCAATCAGTGCTTGAACATCTGCGATTTGTTCTGGCGCACATAGCTACTGCAATGTCAGCCACTTTGAATATGATCGCTTCATGGGACATACACCACGGATGTATCGCAATCGCTGGCTCGTTGCACTTGCGAGCGCTTCGAAAACTGGAGGTATAGACTTCACGTACTGCTTAAGCACTATGACGTTGTTGATAGATTGTTCCCAGTATTGGATGGAGGGTTTCGTAGGAATCACTGTAATCTAGTATGATCAGCATGCGAATTCGCCTTGAGACGATGATCACTGACAGCAGTCAAGACTCGATCGGCGTCGACAAAGGTTTTTAGAGCTGCGTATAATGTCATTTCTTCCGCGTGTTTGTACATGATCTAGAAATGAGCACCTTGGCGGACAGCGAAGAACACATCCTCTTTTGTGGCCAGCTCTTCCACAGAATCATAGCGGCCCTCCAGTGTATCGGCATCAGTCAAAGGTTGCAACACGTTGCTCTTGAGTAACCTAGCTCCCATGGGTGTCAAAGTCTGGTTGAGCAAGCCATAAAGGCAATCTTTTGATTTTGCGTTTTGCAGGTTTTGAATTAGTTCCAACGAATGTATCGTCGAGAGATCAATCATCATGGACCCTTCGGAAGGTTCACATTTGATACGAAGAGTGTGATGTGAGAATTGAGAGCCAAGCCCAAGTTCGATATACTTGAGCGCCTAAGGAAAGCTTAGTAGATAATTGGGAGTAGGAAAGACAAATGAAACAAACAGCGGCGAAGCAACATGTTGCGTAGAAGTTTCCTCCTACGGACACCTTGACCGCCTCTACATCTTGTTTGAAGGCCAATTTTTGAATGTATTCAACGCCGGCCGTCTCAGACCAGTATCTCCTGTCTACGACTGTAACGCGAATTTGTGGAAGGTTAGTCTCGACAATCGAGTAAAGTTTGGACTTGGGTTGAGCAGCAGTGGTCATGAATAAAAGTTCTGTTGGCTTAAAGACCCAAAGCTTGTGCACTGTACGCGGAAATGTTTGGCTATCAGAGATTTGGCAGAGTACTGCCTCCGCTGTGGAGAGATTCACGAAAGCTAGTCCGACAATTGGAGAAATGCCTCTAGACTCGCTGATGGCACAGATGATCTGTTGGTCTCTAAGGCCGCCAATGGTTGAGGCAGCTGTTCTCACCCTGGTTCTTGGCCTTCCGGTACCCGTGCGGCTGGTATCAGGTCTATGAGCGGTGCTGGTAAGGCTCTCATATGTAGGATATGAAGTTGATGCCAAGCTGTACGAAGTCGATCCACGAGTACTTGCTGCCATGATTGCTTTTTCAGCGACTGATGAGCCTTACGATACGCTCCAACTGACTCCGCCTAATGGACTAAAGAAGATCCGAGTAGGATTTCTAGCTTTCCATGTTTGAAGAATAGAAAGAAGTCTGAATAAAGTTCAGACCAGCTAAGGTACGTAAACGCACGGCTAGGGCTGCCGCTCGCTAAGCCCTAAATGTCGCGAGCTGAAATCTTTTGTTTCTCGTGCTGTTTCTATGCCTTTCTTATCCAAGGTCTCTTCGAAATCGCAGCAATGGCGACAGTCCTTCCTCCCCCAAGCAAGCGTATACGGACTGCCGCAGCCGAGAAAGCCAGAGAACAACAAGATATCCAAAAGATTCCAGATAATCTAGGAAGCATACGAGTCCAATTCGTCGACCAAGCCACAGGTCGATCAACTGCCGCGCCTGTCTCGATACCGGTTGTAGATGCGACGGTCAAGAACCTCGAGCTTCTCCTCAATACCCTACAGGGGAATGTAGGTGTGCCCTGATCACAAGTTGTTCTCTCCACTCAGCCAACGTTGCGCCTGTACTAAATTCCTCAGGATGCATCGGAACGAATACCATATCGATTTGCCTATCTCTCAAAACCAGCCGGCGATGCCGAATTTGACAATGCCTTAGACATCTCTAGCGATCTATACCAATCGCTGTTACGTCCCGGCATAAAAACCACCGAAGACTCCATAACTCTCCAATACACCCCTCAAGCTGTGTTCCGTGTCCGTGCCGTATCACGATGTTCATCATCGATACCTGGCCATGGTGAAGCTATTCTGGCGACGCAATTCTCCCCAGTATCATCCTCTCAAATGGCAACTGGCAGCGGAGATGGTACAGCACGAATATGGGATTGCGACACCGGCACACCTCTTCATACTTTAAAAGGTCACACAAGCTGGGTCCTCGCAGTCAGCTATTCCCCCGACGGCGACATCATAGCAACAGGAAGTATGGACAATACTGTGCGGCTATGGGACCCAAAAACCGGCCAAGCCCTCGGCTCCCCTCTAAAGGGCCACACCAAATGGGTCAGCAGCCTCAGCTGGGAACCGTACCACCTCCAAACTCCCGGGCGACCGCGTCTCGCCTCCGCCTCGAAAGACGCCACAGTCCGAATCTGGGACGCCATCTCCAAACGTATCGACTTCGTCCTCTCAGGTCACAAAGGCTCCGTCTCTTGCGTGCGCTGGGGCGGCACCGGCAACATCTACACCTCCTCGCACGACAAAAGCGTCAAAATCTGGTCCGCCGCCACCGGCACCCTCGTGCACACCCTCTCCGCGCACGCCCACTGGGTCAACCACCTCGCCCTCTCCACCGACTCCGTCCTCCGCACCGCCTACCACTCCCACACCGGCGTCATCCCCCCTACGCAAGACGCCAAACTCGCCACCGCCCTCGCGCGCTTCGAAACCGCGGCCACCACCAACAACACCCTCACCGAACGCCTCGTCACCGCCTCCGACGACTCCACCATCTACCTCTGGTCCCCGACCACCAACCCCGCCTCCACCTCCACCTCCCTCAAACCCCTCGCCCGCCTCCTCGGCCACCAAAAACCCATCAACCACGTCACCTTTTCCCCCTCGGGCCTCCTCCTCGCCAGCAGCAGCTTCGACAACCACATCAAGCTCTGGTCGGCCACCACGGGCGTCTTCATCGCCACTCTGCGCGGCCACGTCGGGCCCGTGTACATGAGCTGTTTCAGCCCGGACAGCAGGCTGCTCGTGAGCGGGAGCAAGGACACCACGTTGAAAGTTTGGGATGTGGCAAGTGGGAAGCTGAAGGAGGATTTGCCGGGGCATCGGGACGAGGTGTATGCGGTGGATTGGAGCCCGGATGGGGGGAAGGTGGGGAGTGGGGGGAAAGATAAGGCTGTGAGGATTTGGCGGCATTGATGATTCTTCTTTGTTGGTTCTCTGCGGGTGGTCGAGGGGGCCTTGGGGTGAGGACGAGTGTCTGCGAAGACGAGAATGGTCTCTGAAGCGGCAGGGATGCAGTAATCCCAACGACGCCATTGTACGCACGAGAGGGCTTGCTGGTTGGGAAATCCAAATGGCAATTCGCAGTTTGAGAGACCCAGTTGACCGAAGCCGATCAAACGTAATCAATATTTTTCCAGTACCTGATGGAAAAGCGTACTTCTATCATATACATAACCTGAACCCTTCATCCATGACTCATCTTGCATTCCCATCCCATTCCACCCAGCCATCCCATCCCATCCCATACATTTCTTTTCCATATCATGCACCTCTTTTCCGTAATCCATACACCCCCCCTCGATAATCAATACCACATCTAGTTTCATGCATCCCATCTCCCAATCCCCTCTTATCCCCCCATCGCAACCCCCCTCATTCATCATCCTCCTCCCTTTCCCTCACATTCCCCCTCGGACCATCCTTCCGAATCGGGATCTTTATCCCCTGCGTCGCAAAAATCTTGCTCAACGCCGTACTCTCAATGACACCCGGAAATTTCTTCGCGCTAAACACCTGAAACACATCGCTGAAGCAACTTGCAAGAACGGGCGCAGAGCCATTGTTTAGACTTGGGGATTGGGAAGCAGAGATCATGGCGGTAGGGGAGCCGACGTTGACGAAGTTCATTTTGAGGCTGGTGGGTGTGAAAGTTAGTAGGGGAGACGGGATGAAAAGAAGATGGGGGAAGATACCGGAAGGAGCCCTCAGTCCTTACGCTCAGGTCTTGGAGGATGAACCATACGCCCATCTGGCCGTCTGGGTTTGTGAGTTTGAAGGCGCTGACGCAGAGACTGCCGATTAGGTTGCGTGTAAACATGCCGGTGGGTGCTGAGCGAGGGTCGGCGGACGGTGGTAATTGTTGCGGAGATAGTAAAGGGCCTTGTTGTTGCATCTGCGGTTGGTAGTAAGCGGATCCGGATACAGTCACGGCTGTGGGAGTTGCTGTGGGGGTACTGTAATAATTCTGCGCTTGCTGGGTCTGTATTGGGGGAGGTGGCAGCGGTTGATGCTGGTGATATTGTAGTGGGGCTTGCTGTTGATAGGGATTTTGATACGATGTGGGTGCTTGCTGGTACATATGTTGTTGTTGCTGCATGTTCTGTGGTTGCGGGGGCAGGCCATAGTTCTGTGCTACTTGGACTTGCTGCAAAGGCGTCGGGTAGTACGAAGGGGGTGTAGGTGGTGGTGGAGGATACGACGCAGATGTTGCGGCGGATATCGAGGGCGAATTCGCGGAGTGGCGAACCAGATTGACTTCACGAGTACCGTCTGCAGACCAGAGATCGACTGTGAGGACGTAATATGAGGTGTCGATCTCGCTGTAGTATGCACCGTTAGCTTTGCCGTCTCCGAGCTAATGAACGACGTTGTAGTCAACCTTTAGAATAGTGGGAGAAGGAAGTGGACTGACTTGATGTCTAATTCGGCGCGAGTTGTAGCATCCCGAACGACCAGTCTAATGCACGGCGGTGGTGTTATGGGCCGTCTATCCTGCAGATTGCCGACAATGTCTCAGCCAAAGGGTCCCATGTCGAGTCTCCTCCCACCGCTTACCTTGTCTCCAAATCCGCACATTCGAGCCCGTATGGGTTGCTGGATAACGTCGAGGCTACACGGGGTGTTCAGGTTTTAAGATCCTGCCATACGTTGTCCGCAACCAACCTGTATATCCTCCCAGCATCTGTTGTGCTTGTCGAAGCCGGTTCTTGAGGGGACCTGGGCAAGCTGGGTAACCCCATCGTCGCAGAAGATGCTGACGAGGGCTTGTACGGTGGGATTTTGCGGTCGACGCCTTGAGGAGAGTCCATGGTGAGAGGAGGTGATATGGGATGGTGTCGCTCATGGGCGATGTACATGGTGGAAAGCGAGGGTCACCGTTGTAGGCGACTAGTTCGCTCTTGAGCGAGTTTCTTCTTTAGGCAGCTGCGCCCAGGAGAGAGTCTCCTTCGGTCAGTGACACCTGTGGGTCGTCTCTCACGGGCGGTACAACAGCGGTAGCGGTGAGCCATGTGAGATCATAGTGCGGAAATTGTGGGAGACTAAGGTGATGGCCAGCCTCGATGCGCTTACATCCACCCCGTAATATGTAGTGAGTTCGTTCGAGGAGCTGAAGGTGCGATACTTGTATCCTTTCTCGAGTAGAATGATGTTTGATGTATACATAAAGTATAAAGTGGGAGGCGAAGTCAATTCAGGCGAAGTTTACTATTATACAGAACAAGCTGCAGGTGCAGGGCGTATGTATCATCCATCCGTACTCCAGGGTGTGTTAACAGTGTGAGTAACCCACGGATTCGGGCTCCCCGGAACTATCGTAAATATGCCTGGGTTCTTTCCCGCTCGTTTCGGCTGTGGACCCCCGCCCCTCCTTCCACTCGGAGTAATTCCTTCCACTGTTGATGTGCAGCAATCGACATACTACCCTTACTGAATCCCTCCCGTATTCCGTACTTTACTCTTAGATACATCGGATGTGCCAACCAGATGCTGTGCTGTACTCCCAACATCGCAGCACTTGCAGGTTTGTCGCTTGTGCACACCCCGGGATTCCCAGCCGACGCCAGCCTGGGAATTCCAGGCCCGTGTTTCCACTCCTCCCCACTAATGCCGCCCGCCTGCTGCGGATGTACGGAGGTCAATGTGGGTTTGAGACCGTCAGTGCTCGTGTCACCCTCTGTTTGGCTGGAAAACAACTCGAGGTACAGCTGCATTCTGCAGATTCCTGCCTTTGCCACTTCATTGGATCCACCATCGGGTCTGCAGCCTACCTTATCTCTATGCGCTTTGATTCGACCCCCCGAACCGCTTTACTCGAAACATGCAGAACCCCACATACTGCCCCAGGACATGTACCTTACCGATCAGACGGTCGGCGGAAACCTTAAGAGCATGCACAGCACAAATATTGGTTCTGTAGTGGAGACAGTGTCGGGTGGGATGTGAGAACTCGATTTGGGAATCCTTCGCATGTGCCAATCGAGATTCGCAATGCAACTCTCCTCAGAAACACGAAGTCAGTGTTTGACTGGTTGCTGTCTCTTGACCTTATATCGTGTGATATAGGGTTGGGCGTATGAGACGTAAGGTACATGCAGTCTGTGCAGAAGCCCTAACCCAATCTCGCTTATAACGTTTCCTTTCCTATTACCAGGATGGAAGACACAGCGCAGCGTTTTTTGAAAGGAACATACTCTAACCAACAATCTTCGCTTACAAGGTATGGTAGCCATACCATCCGCGATATTCGCAATTTTACTTCCAACGACAGTAACGTTAAAGTCCTGCTTCGATCCAATCAACGTCTTCCCCTCCACTTTCACCCCTCTGTAATCTGTCACACACTCCTTTACCGAATACGCTGCTGCTTGCGCAATCCGCGCGATCTGAAACACATCCTCCGCCGTTGGATCTTGCGTGTTGATCGTCACCGAACACCCCTTGGCAGTCCATGTTTGCGGCACATTGTAACGTTTCTACGCCATGATGGTGATGGCGTCGGGAAGCATAACAATGTCGGCAACAACAGCGTTGCACGACG
>JAABUT010001535.1_pt1 | contig 25954 bp, 24 predicted proteins | sample 5559281 | NCBI WGS metagenome assembly JAABUT01 (sample SAMN10711880, study PRJNA513359) | rock metagenome | isolation source: Antarctica rocks | place: Antarctica: Victoria Land, Ricker Hills nord | collected 2016-01-04
TAATAACGTGTCATTAAGAGGACTGCCTAAAGGCGATGTAACTCAGGAATTACAGTAACAATATTTTATGGTAGTACTACGGTGCTGCTACGGTAGAGCCATTCCTCATAATTCCGCTAAGGTAGTCGTGCCAGTACTCCGTTCTTGATATTCATGTTACTTAGTCCTGCAATATGGACGACACGAGTATGCCTTCAGTTCTCTCACAAAGCGTTGAAAAGGCAGACCAAGCCTCAATGGCTTCTCCGCCTTCACCAAAACAACCTAGGACGGAGAACGGTCATGGGGAGGAGAGGTTTGTACGTGGAGGGAGGGGTGGGCGTAGTCGAGGAAGCTCAGGAGGACGAGGAGAGCAAGGTGGACGCAAGAGGAAGAAAGATATGGGGCGTGCGGAATGGAGGTGTGTAACAACGATAAGCCCTGGTCTCTCCCTGGACTAATTAATCAAGTCGCAATGCAGTCGATAGGAGAACCCGAAACGAGCAAGCTGCCAAACGTCGAAAAACCGACGGTGAGGTAGGGAGTGACCTACCTATCTATGCCACCCAGTTTACGAAGGAAGAAATCGAGGGCCAAGTCAAGCAGCCCAAGCGGAAGGTAGCAGTCTTGATAGGATACTCCGGCAGTGGATATAAGGGAATGCAGCTGTAAGCAATCGCTAGATTAGGAGATCTTTATGGAGTTACATGTCCTGATCATACACAGGAATTATAATGAGAAGACTATTGAGGGTGACTTATTCGCTGCCATGGTCGCTGCTGGAGCAATCTCGAAAGCCAACGCCGATGACCCGTTGAAATCCTCCCTCGTTCGGTGCGCTCGTACAGATAAAGGTGTACATGCTGCTGGCAACGTCATCTCTCTCAAACTTATTGTGGAAGACGCCAATATAGTCCAGAAGATCAACTCTCATCTATCACCCCAAATACGAGTATTTGGCATATCAAGAACGACTAGCAGCTTCAGCGCCTATCAATTCTGTGACTCGAGAATATATGAGTACCTAATACCGACTCATTGCTTTCTCCCACCACATCCTGAGAGCTTCCTTGGAAAGCAGATAGTAGCGCTTGCTGAGGAGGTGGAAGATCTTGAGGGTTTTCGGGAACGGCAGAGCGAGGTCTTGACGTTTTGGAACGAGGTAGAAGAAAAATACATCAAGCCCGTTCTCGAACAGCTTGATCCATCCACCCGATCGTTAGTGCTACAAGCTTTATATAGTTCAGGCATGGAATCGTTGGAACCAGAGTCATCAGAAGCGAACGACGTCTTGGAGAGGAACGGCCAGATCCGGCCGAAAAACGCAGCCAATCGTGGTATGGACCCTGAGAACAAAGGCACAGTAAGGGCCGACAATCCTTCGAATGACAAGGCCACCCTGGAGCAACAAGACGCTCCTTTGGAAACCCCGGTCTCACCTGACAGCCTGGACTCTGAAATCAGCAATAACGCTTCGAAACCCTCTGATACTAACGAACCATCTCCCCTCGAGACCGCCATCAAATCCCTCAAGATCGCATACCTCACAGCCAGAAATGCCTACCGCATCGAGCCTACCAGAATTTCCCGCATCAGCTCCGCCCTCACCCACTACATCGGCACTCACAACTACCACAACTACACCGTCGGCAAGACCTTCCGCGACGCCAGCGCCAAACGCGTTATCCGCACCTTCACCGTCTCCGACACTCCGATCGTCTTCAACAATACCGAATGGCTATCTCTAAAAGTCCATGGGCAGAGCTTCATGACGCACCAGATACGTAAAATGGTGAGCATGACCGCGATGGTTGTAAGATGCGGATGCGGCATGGAAATAATGGGAGAAAGCTTTCGCAAAGAAAGAATTTGTATCCCGAAAGCCCCGGCGTTAGGCTTGCTCCTGGAAAGACCCGTATTCGACACCTACAACGAGCAGCTGGAAAAGTTTGGACGCGACAGCATCGACTTCTCAAAACACCAAAAGGAAATGGAGGAGTTCAAGCAGCGCGAGATTTATGAGAGGATCTTTCGCGAGGAAGAGCGCGATCACACTTTCCACTCATTTTTCGCCTCTATTGATAATCTCAGGTCCACGCAGATGCTTTACCTATCTTCTCTGGGCATTGCGGCTACGAATCGAGCACTGCCTGATGCCCCGAAGGCTATGGATGTGGAAAAGGGTGTGGAAGATCTGTCTTCAGATGATGAGGCTGTTGATGGGGGGGAGGAGTGAGGGTTGGTAGGCAGATTTGGACCTTAGTACAAAATCATCCAGTAAAATCCCTACATGGCTATTGGCACTTAGTGTACTTAAGCTACACATGCTTACAATCTATACAATGCTTCATTACCATGAACCGCTTTTCTACTTACTGCTTGGCGCAAGACAGGTTTTCGCTCATTTATTCCTCATAGCTCAACGGATCAACCTCTCATACATACCATCATTTCTTCTACTCTCCACTCCTCGCACCATCCCGTCAACCCCGCCCTTTGGACAAAATATGACAATCTTCTTCGCGAACCACGGAACAACACCGAAGCCAATCTATCCTCAACCCCCCACAACGACTACTCCATCACGCCCGTAAAACATCTCCAGCCCGATTCTAAAAACCCCCCTAATCTCAAGTATCTAGCCATGTGGACAGGCTCATGTCCCATACCTCTTGCCTTTTCCCCCTTAGGCTAGTTTGGAGAGCCGGATGGCGAATCGTTGTACATATTTGACAGAGATGGGGATGATGCTGCTTGCGGCTCTTTTTCATGAGGTTGCGGATGGGGGGAATTACGAGATGAGCTTTTATGTTGGCCGTTGGAGATGGACAGGGTTTGATATAGGAGATCCATGACACTGAAGCATAAGGTAAGTTCGAACACCTCGGGAGAACCAAGCCCATTCGATTATGTCTCTAATCAACGTTGTAGACAACATCCCTTTGAAATTTCGGAAGACGTAAAACGTTGATTAAGAATAAAAGAAATAAGGGGACATGAATTCCCGAGAAAATGAGTACTAGGAAACACTCCAAGACCTCAAGCTTGAATTTCCTACAAGTCTCTCTTCCCAAACCCGAATGCTCATGCCCAAATACTCTATTATTTTCCTCGTTTCGCCCCTGTAACGCCTTCCCCAGATGCTGGCCTTCAATGAGGCATGTCCTTCTCTTACGCCTTGCTCAGTGCTTCTTGGTCCCGTTGAGTTATCGCTATTTTCCCCTTAGGAAAAGTCAATCTGTCATAATTTTCGTTTAGTACGCCGTCGCTATGGGTGGTTATAATCAAGGGGATGCGATTATGTTTTCCGACTCCGAGTCGGTCGGAAGATCCGAGTCTTGGTTGTTCCATGTGTCTGAAAATTAATTTTAGTCAATGTTCCGAAAAGGTGCCTTGTTGAGGGACTAACCGGAATTTGCCTCGTCTGCGTCGGAAACGGTCAATTGCTGAAGCGCATCAAGAATAGCTAATAGAGAAAGTTAGCGAGGTTTGCAAGGTTAGAACGCTGTATAGGGACCTACTTTCTGCTTCTATGATCGAATCATGGTCGTCTTCGCCAGGATCCGTCGAATAGTAATTTTGAAGACAGTGCCTGATAACCTGGGTCACGTTCTCCACATTTTTGTTCTCAACAGGTTTCTGCTGCTGGACAAAAACGTCCTGTATACGCTTAACGCATGCTGCGCAGAGCTGTTTAGCAACGCTCTCGAGTTCTTCTGCTTCTTGCTCGTTATCCATATTACGGTGGTCCCGATCAAATACAAGTGTCCTCAGTAGCTCAATGGTGCCGATTCTGACCGGTTCTTCCCAGTACATGATCAAAGCTGGTGCCCAGCGTGGTATGTTGTGCAACACCATACGATGAAAGAACTGTGGATTTCTCTGAAACCGAAGATTTTGAATCCGACGTGCTTTGACGAAGAACTCCAAGTGCTCTTGGCCCCCATTGAGGCCTATAGTCTCAACCTCACTAGCGATTCCCAATATCATGTCCTTCGCGCTGGCTGTATGAGGACACACCTCGCAGAAGGTAATCGCAGCCGAAAGGAATGGGCCAGCCAATGAGGCAGGTTCAATGTTGACACCGCTCAAGATCGTTTTCGAGATATCTGGAAACAAGCCAACCTTTGGTTCTGCGAGTACCATCTGTCGAACGATATCATTTACAGCCATGGGGTTTTGATCTAAGCTGATGATTTTTTCAAGAAAAATCAAGGTCCTCGCCCTCCCATCTACCATTCCAAACCTCAGGTAGCTTTCTTCGGCATGTGTTAATCCCATCTTCCCATTCACCATTGGACGGTCTTGATGTTGAATATCTGACGGTTGCCGTTCAAGATCAATCCGGGCCAGTAGATCGCGAACAAGCTCGATAAGTCTGAGGTAAGAAAACCTGCGCCCTTTCTCGAGGAGGCGAACATAGCTCACATAATGTGGGAATTCCCTCCTTAGTCTATTGGCTTGGGTATTCTCGATGATGAGTATCTCTAGGCAGAGTTTCAGCAAGTCCTCCCGAAGCACTACGTGAGATTCAGGCGCGCCCAGATTAGCCATGTCAGTCAGTAAACCGAAATAGTCGTCCCATGCTCGAATGGACTGGTGCATGTGCACCCACAGCTCTCTGAGACAGCTCACCATATCTTGAAAAATCCCTTGGGTTTCAGGCAAGTTGCCGTCGGTCAGATCACGCTCGATTGAATCCACGTCAAAGCCATAAGTTCGGGTGTCGTGCCTGCGAAGGTATCGTAACCCGGTCATGATCATCTCAGAGAATTCTTTGCGGACTTTAGCATGCGGACACCTGAGAAGAAGGTTGCGCAGAGACTGCTTGTGCGACACCACCCAGTCCAAAGCGATTTTACAGCAATCAGGACAAGTGCCAATTACCCTTGAGAGCGATGTCAGCATTGTGTCAAATCCTACGCAGTCTTTTGTCCTTGACAAAACTTGATCAAGCTGGTCCAATGCTAGCCAAATGGCTTCCTGCTCGATAGAGTGGTCATCTGAGCAAGTGCCTTTCGTGACGTGGCGAAGCTGTTCTAGTAAACATCGCGCAAAAGCAGCGTGTGCAGGATCAAAGAGACAGTACTTGCGAATAAAGAACTCATTCTGTACCGCTATCGACTTTACAATGTCCAGCGGGATCCCTTCTTTGACAGGAATATCGATTGCGGCAGGGTGATGTCTTTCAAATTCTACATCCATAGCAATAATCCGCTGGTAGAATAGCATATACGCGTTCCAGGCTTTGGGGAAGCACGTCGACGAGTAAGGGGAAGCCTCACCTTCGCCACCAAAGCATTGATCCGGAATGTTCTTTGGATTAAACCTGGAAACGTCTGTGTCATTGAACTCGACCCAGGTCTGACTTTGATGAGAGTCGACTGGCCGCTCTCGAATATATGAGTAGTAGTGGCCAGACTCCGCAGTCCCACTGTGCACGAGGATGCCCACGAGCTCAAACATGTCAGACGATGTGGGCGCCTTCGAGCCTTTAGCGAAGTCAACGTGATATGGCGCCATGTCGATTTGCTCTGGGAATTCGAATCTATCGTTAATCTTGTTTCGCATACCGGTACTGATGTCGTAATCGAATCGCTTCAGGTGGAATATCAAGTTATCAGGGATGTCCTTAAGGCAAGCCCTGAATTGCGTTAGTAAACCTAAGCGATAAGGCTGTAGAGACTTACCTCTTGACAGCATTAACGTAGGAGCCACAGGAGGTGCAGGAGTATTTGTTATCTTTGATTGGCAGTTAATAGAGTGCCTTTGTAATACCTTTCATTGTTGAGGATGTACCTACCGCCTTCCATAACTTCTCCACCAACGTAAGCGTTCAAGCTCTCCATCAGATTTGCTTTCCCTTGAATTTCGCACTGGATAGCTGAAAAAGGTTCTATCCGTTCGGAGATATGGGGACATTCTTTAGACTTTATTTGCTGCACGATTTGGCCTCCATAGAATCTTTTAAAACGTTTCTTCCCTTCATCGGATAATATCTGGCTCTCCCATCTATCAAAAAGCAAGTTGTAGAATTCGTCTACATCCATCTGTACGGAGACGTCGATGAGGGTGTTTTCGTAGTTGACGACGGAGTCTGCGATGCCTTGGGTATCAACTGACCTAAGTATGCTCTCTTGCATGAAAGCAAATAGTTTCTTCGTCTCCGATAGAAGCCTTTGAGACGAGTTGCCGTCGGCAATGTTTGTATTTAGTATGAACCCACGGAAGCTCACATTCATGAAAAGCTGGGTGAGTATAGAGTTCATATAGCACGTGTTTGAGAGGTTACGTAGACCTGGATACCCAACCGGAGATCGTATGCTTTTCGAGCGGCTGAAATTCCAATTCAGCTCGAGTTGGTAGTCTTCTGAGATTTGAGCAATACCCCACGTCCAAGCGTGAGAGTTCTCCTCACCTTGGGGCAGCAGTTCTCTGACAAGATTCAGCAGCCTCTGGTAGCCTATGATGTCGTTGCTCAATGCCAAGATGATAGAGTAAATTTCTTGTCGAGTTTGGCTGTGGAGTGTCGGCACTCGATCAGTGGTCGGTGCATCACCGGTCGGAATTGCGATTTCTGGGAAAAGGTGCGCGCGAAATAGTCTTTCCGAAAGGGTATGGCTGGGATACATTAAAACACTTCGTTACGGAACATAGCAGGATGGCAAACCTAATCTTCTGCGTCTTTTTTGATGACTTTGTCAGCTGGATGCACCAGTGCAGGAGTCCTGATATGCCCAAAACAACCCAATCAACGCTTTCTCGACCAGCGAACTGTCCGTCGTTAGTGATATATTTCGATGAGCTAATTATCCGACAAACCTCGGTATGTATGTGTTTCAGGAGCAAGTCGCTCCATTCCTGAATAAACCTGTCGAGTTCTAGGTGTTCTCTATTGACATGGTCGATTGCTCGAAAAAGACATAGAGTAACGTCGAAGAATTGTTGCGACTTGTCCCCATGCTTGAGGCTCTCAGGGATGATGGCAGCACACTTCCCCCAAAAGTAGAACACGAAGTCTTGAGCTTGTATATTTGCAAGCCTACTTTATCAAGTTAGAACTCGCAAGAAAGTAAGGACTCACATTTAAACTTACGTTGGCAAACTACAACAAATTCCTCGGATAGAATCTGCTACACCTTGACGGATTTCTTGTCTTGTGTCTTCAATGAGTAGATGTTGTAACGGTATGGAACTTTGATCGGTGCGCTTGAAGTAGATCCAGACTTTGCTGCAGTGTAGAGACGCCTCAAGAATTACGGCAAAGCTCTTCCGCACCAACTCAATTCCCAGGTTGCTATTCGTACCCGACTGCGCGAAGGTGATGAACGATAGGAGACGTTCGACTAGTGCTGCTTCATCTGAGAAAAACGTACTGGAAACTTCCGGTGAAACGGCTTCTATAAAATGGAAGGTGTTAACATTTGACCTAGAGAAGACTTGGCATGGATACGAACCCTTCAAGAATGTCAGCAAACAATCTACCAAGCCTACTGCGGTCGAAACGTCAGTCCCAGCGTCGATCGATGTACTTGTTTTTCCGGCGCCTGTCAAAGTAAGAGCTAGAAGCTGCACACCGTGACATACGAAAGCTTCGTTTGTGGTGCCCTGTAACACGTTAGTGAGGGTCATTGCTCGTAGTTTTCTGGGGCATATGCTGACATTCCGTAGCTGGTGAACTAGACAAAGTTTGAGCGCGTATACAGAGTACAGTATCTTGAACTGCGAAGTTTGAGGAAATGCAGTTTCCGTCGAAACGTCCTTTGAACAGACAATTTTCGTAATGTTTGCGTGCGGCGGAAAAGCAATCAAGAATTCAAATACCTAGAGACAATTAAACTTGGGCTGATCCTGTCGAATTGGTTGTACTATACCTCTTTCGCGAGCATCTCCTCCATGTCAAGAAGTTCATATAGTTCTGAGAAATGTTCCATAACTTCAACTTCCAAAGGCCTAAGCTTAGGTGCAGGGCCTAAATCTGGTAATGACTCGGCGTCATGGGCTTTCTTAATGATAAGAAGCCCTTTTTGGTCGAATTTCATGTCTCGAAGCGTCAACTGCGAACTACTTATAAGATCTATCCTTTGGCCTCCTGCAATGGCAATGAATCTTGAAAATCCTGTTAGCTTAAATAAACGGTGGGACAAATCGCCAATGGTCTCAAGTTCGCCAACATCAATGGAATGAATACCAGTGTTAGTACCACCGCTGAACGATTGGTAGCGAATACGGATGGTATCGCCCTTGATATGCTCAACATCTCGTGGGACTTGCAGCCTCGCGGGCGGGAACGGGCTGTGCAGAGGACGACACCGTACACCCTGGACGAATTCCCTTAAAACCAACAGGGAGCGAGTAAAATTAAGCCGCTGGACTTGAATTTCTCCTTCGGACGCCACGATTACCATCGGTTCGTCCTCCCCACTTGAAGTACCATCTGTAAATGCTCTTAATTTGGAGGCAGCTCCAATCAATTGGCGGATACAACGTTCCACTAGTTCAATATGCATTGCTTCAATATCCACTTGTGACGTAAACTGGATTCTTGGAGAGTCTAAGTACAGCGCGACAAGCATATAGATGGTCTTGTGCTCAATGGTATCCGGAGGAGCGACGAGAGATAAATGCCAGAGTAACTCAGCTCCTATGGTTCTGATCTGATGCTGCTCTTCGTTTGCCCGTGAGTGAGCCAGTCGTGACTCATACTGCGTAACTTGCTCCACAAATGACAAGATTCCCATCGTAATAAAGAGAGGATTCAGCTGCGGGAGGTACTCGCTTATGCAACGGTCGATGAAACAATTCTCTGTGACACATACACGAGAAGCTCTTCCAAGCATATGCCATGCAGAGTTTCGAGCTCGATCACTTAGTGCTCGGGGACCGAACATGACGTTCCAAAGCCGTTGCCCAGACTCAGGACTAATAGTGTCTGGAATATGGATAATGATAGATTGTAATAGTTCCAATCGTACCGTCAATCGTTCATCAAGTGTGTGAGAAGCAGACGTCGATCGTGGCTCGGTCTCGATGATGTGAGCGAATTCCTCAATTATGAGGTTCGTGAGATCTGAATGCCTGGACAACGAACGGATATCTTGCTCGGGATTATGTCTGAGAAGGGCATTCAGAGCTGAGATACTACCGGATGAGAAGCGAGTCCGGCAAGCAACGTCGTTGATACATTCCTCGTAAATATGTTTCCTATCGGCGTCACTAGGCCCAAGAGCTAGAAGATGCTGAAGCTGACCAAGAGCAAATTGGTTGATCTCTCTTTTCTTGTGATATGGAAGAGATTCTTCAGCCGCAGACTGACGTACTAGTCTTATACACAGGTTATACGGTGGCATATCCATCCTCATCTCAGACCGCTGGTCTCTCCAAGTGAGCTTGAGCCGGTCAAGAAGTCGGTCGCTATACATGATCATGCTGGGATCGAATGCATGGATGGGTAGTTCGTCTAGCTTTCTAGTTAGATAAAGCACCGTAGGATATTGCGAGAGGTGTAGAATCCCCTGTAGCATGGCGAGTATTGCATCGACGATTCGAGAATCCTGACTGGTAGCCACTGCTTTCCATATAGCATCTGAGGTTGCTTCAGTGTATCTGTTGGTGATAACCAGAAATCCAACAATGTTTGGGCAACGTCCAATCAATTGTGAATGGGACTCGACGCCCACGAAATACTCGACAAGTTTATTGGTGAGCAGAAAATCAGACAGAAATTGTGCTACTGGGTGAGCACCTCCGAGCCTAGAAGGCTGGACATATTTCCGGAAGGCGTCCACTAGCTCTAGTTGCATAGTTTCTACTCCTTGCACCCGTATCTCCATTCGACCTTCCATGATACACTTCTTAAGAAGCTGGAATTTCCAAGCAAATTCGACAATGATAGTGCGATCGGTCTTATTGAATTCTTGCATCACGTGAAGCTTTTCGCGAAGTATAAAGGCCGCCAATTGTTCGTCTGCGTGAGCTATACTCATCAAGAGTTGTGAGAGATGTAGCACAAAGAACTGGCTTGTCTCAAGTGATAAGGCTGGTACTTGTTTGCTGACAAAAGTCTGGAGCGTGGTATCGACGACCTGAAAGAGATCGAAAGCCTCAGATGGTAGTTGCTGGAAATTGAGTGCCGATCTGTTGAACCCTTCATCGTCGCTTTCCTGCAGCAAATTGTAATGTTGCATCAGGTTAATTACTAACTTGAGAGGTGGCCAAAGTTTTTGGGTCACACTTGATGTTGCCTGCGATCGATCGAGGAGACCCTTGATAATTTGTGGTACATAATGAAATCCGTCCGAGGGCTTTTGTACGAAGCGATACATGATTGTTGTGACCGTGGACATGAAGTCGTATCTGTACGTATCGTGCAGTGATTTCCAAAGAGCGGATCCCGTCGACGAAACAAGATAGCTTAAAGAATTGAGGTAACGCTGGGCTGTTAAATCCGGAACCGCTTTGAGATCATCGGCGTAGTCCTCCAACGTCTGGCAGTCTATCTGCGCCATTCTCGATGCCAGGCCTGCAAATGCAATAAGAAAGCTTTGGAAGTGTTGGAGGGTGTTTGGATTGTCATCGGGTCTCGGTGGCAGTACCATAGCTGTTCCATATCTTGAGCTGCTGATGCTGCTTAGCTCGCCGAAGACTCGAATAGGATTAAGGACATTCACCTTCGACGCACAAGACTTTCGATTATACTGGGGAGGTCTTCCCAGAATTCGCGCTCCTCGAGGTACATGCTCCACCATTGGGAAGTGTGTGGCTCCGTGGTTTGTAAGTACATTTCGATCCAATCAGCAAGTTCCTTGAACAGCCGGCCATCCTCAAGAGAATCTTGAAGGCCATCAGCAATTGGTATTATCAATGTGGGGAGTCTATGACTTACTCTTTTCGAACGCCTGGGCAATCAAAGCGACAGTCTGCCGTAGATCTCGTGTCCGGTCTAAAAATGGAAAAGCATCTAGAAGAGCACCCTGTGTATCCTTGGCATCCACCAGGCTCACCAAAGGCCTCCATCTCGTTTCCCCGAATTCCTCATTCATGTCCTCAACTTCAGCAATCTCTATCTCCGGGCTCCGGGTGGGAGAGGAAGATACTGAAATAACATTCGAGGAGGGAGAGTCATCCTTCCGAGGAGATCCTGCCCGCCGAGAAACTGATGAATCCCCTCTGCCTCGCGACGAGGCCACGCCAGCGCCATTGGTAACAGGCAAGGGCGGTGAGCTCCGCTGACCGCGATCTCGGACATTTATGGTGACTTTACTTGGCGTTCGATCAGCACCATGTAAAGAGTTCTCTTGCTCACCAGCCAAGGATGAGCTGTCATCATGTGCTGGTAACAGGACATCTTGACTGGTTTCAGTTCCAGATGGAGTAGCTGTTGACCTATCGGCGGACATGCTGGTGTGGGCCAGACTTCCGCTGTCCAGGCGTGGTCGTTTCCTTGTAACGGATGAATCGGCGTCTTCCATAGGATTTCGACGTGGTGGGCTAGGCCCGGCAGAAGTTGCACGGCTGGGCGTGCACGGTGAACCTACCGAAACTGATTCCATTACATTGTTCTTGCCAAGAACACAGAGTGTGAAGAAGGAGAACGAAACGGAAGCTGCGGACGAAGAGCGAATTCAAGCCGAGCAAAGCTGCCTCCTTGGATAATATGGTGGTTGCCGTTAAATAAGTCTCAGTGCTGTAGAGAAGCTCGGGCGTTGAGGTGGGCGGATAAAGTGATAAGTGATGGATTGGTGTACGACAAGGATGAAGGTGTTAGGCAGAACACGCTACCGTATCAGGGCACACTAGCCACTAGCTTCGATACACCAACACCACGAGGCTGCAACAACAGTGTGCTCAGAGTGATTTGCAGAGTAGATCTTACTCTGATGTTCTTAATTGAAGGTGTATTGAGGTAGGCTGCTAAGGTGTATTAATCATCTCGACATAGAATACCTCAGGTGTCTCAGGAAACAGAAGGGGCGAGGCAGGGGTTGTATGGGTGGTTTTTAGTATCAGTGTTTGATTGAAGTTTGTGCGTCATACGCTAAGCTAAGATAAGATAGTGTCCGTGCAATCCTGGCAAGTCCCTTTCACAAGCCAGAGACGAAAGCATCACGTGGGTAGCTTATGTACTCCACCTTACCGTACCTGTCGTAAGTTTGTCCAAAGACACACCTTACCCTCAAAAAGATATACGCTGCTTCGCATATGCTACATCCCTTTGCTATGTACTCTGTGGTTCATTACGGGAGGACCTAGAGAACAATGGTTAAGAAGAACCAGTCAGAGGATCTCGCAAAGAAACCAAAGCTCGTTTTCGCGCTGGAGACACCTTATACGAGAGTGAAATGGTATACCTGGGGCACATCCTTCCTTTTGGTTGTCGACTAACTTGAGCGGTAAGGCCGATCTTATCTGAACATGATTCTACGGTTGCTTTAGAATTGCTCGCAAGGTCTGTACTTGTTGTGCGAGTCCCGCAAATGCTCTCTTCATGTGGTTGCTATGAAGTCCCATGGGTCCATCTGGTTCATGGTAATGAGACATCGAGAAACCGCTGCTTTGGTTCAAGATCTGTTGAAATTACCTCTCATGCAAATGCATAATTTCTTGATGCACTATCCTGTTTCTTACAGTCCCATTCCGGGTTCCAAGTGCCATGATCATTAACGGACTGGACATTCCGGAGCGGCAAGTGAAGAACCTTGCTGATCGAGACTTTCCACTGTAGCTTGCTCAGCCCAGTCGGCGATCAGCGGTTGAGATACACGAATCGCTCACAAGGCAAACGAGCGAAAAAGCGAAAGAGAGACGGAGTACATGAAGAATCAAACACAGAACAAGAGGTGGACCTTGTCTATCACCAGCCATACGCCGTAGACACATCACCAGATCTTGAACTCCTAGATTATTTGACTGTTGGCTTCAACTCGACAAACCGCCATCTGGAAGCTCTTGCGACCCCAAGACATTTCATGGCCACTCCAGGCATAACCTGCGCAGTAAATGAGGCACGCACAGCCCACAGCAATGGTCTTCAGACTTCTCCCACGACCAAGTCGCTTGTGGCTGTCTTCGTCTCTCGCTCGGATCAACCATCTATCATGCATTCCCATCTTCCCATGCTTATTCAAGCTGCGTCACTAGCACCAACATCATCTCAAGATATCAAATTAGTGATTTTACCAAAAGGAGCCGAAAAAAGATTGAGCACTGCCTTGGGAATTCCACGTGTTGGCATTGTCGGCTTGATGGACGGAGCACCGGCCGCTTCTCCATTGATGGATTTTGTCAGGAAGCACGTCCCTAAGGTAGAGATACCGTGGCTTGCAGAAGCCGAAGCTGGCGGATATCTTCCTGTGAAAATCAACATCATTCATACCACCGCACCAATCGTATCGAAACAGGCCAATAAGACGCGAGCGCTCACAACAAAGCAATAGCGCTGAAGCTCGCCAGCTCAAACGAGATTACAAAATAGATCTTCAAATTTTCCATCGACTGGACGACATTCCTGCTGCCGCAAAAGCATTGCGTGGACCTCGGAAAAATCCAAGGTATTCATCATAACTTTCCGTACCCCAGACGCATAAGGCTTCGCATTCAAGGTCCTTAGATAAAACACTGATCAGTGTTCGGATCACTAGCTTCCGGCTTTCAGGTCGGCATCCGAGTGGTTGCGTGAAGCCGTATTCCTGTAACGCTACGTTGCTTCTCTGGGAGAATTATGTTGTCTTTTGATGTGGAAATCTATGGGTTGAGCATGGTAGTCTCCCCCAGCTCTCCAGAACGTTCTTCAGAACTTCGAGGAAAGAAAGCATTCGCAAGGTCTTCGAGAATATTAGAACTTATGATATCAAGCTTGTTTCGGTCAGCATACTCACGTAAGAGGCAGTACAGTCTAGTATGAAACTTCTACGGAATGTTGTGAAAATCCTTCCGGCGTGCATGAAGACCTCTTTCAAGGCACTCGAAGACCTCGAACTTCTCGCCAACCGTAATGTAACTCTATGGCCCGTAGCATAATACTTCAGAGACCGTTGAGCTGCCCATACCTTTTCTTCCTTTCGACCAGAGTTTTCTTATCTCGGATGCTTTACATTCTGAGAAGCGTAATTCTATGTGATCGAAATGATTTCGAAGTCAGTGACTATATTGACTTGCATAATGTTATGTCGAAAGTCATAGTCTCAATTGACAGATCTGCTTAGCAACAAGCACCTGTGGTAGACGTGCCATACGAAGAACCAAGGCTTATAGCCCTCCCTGAATTGCAAATGATGAGATGATAAGCACAAGGACGTTGATTAGAGCCCAAAGAAATGGGATAATAGTAGACATTTTGAATGACCCTGCATCATAAACAGCACCAAGTCTGCAAACCATATTAGTGTTCCATATTCTCAGGTACTACATATCGAGCTTTGGACACACATTAGACCTACGACGCTACCAGCGAGCACCGCTTCCACGCCGGCCACCAACATATATACTAATGGCACTATCCACATAAGCTTCCAATTTCGCCATTGCACAGCAACGGCATAAAGGCTGGCAACGATGTGGGAGGCTTCGAAGATGATGATTGTCCAGAAGAGCGTGAAACGCCAGACGTCTTGGCTGTAGTAAAGGTACTTTGGGCGATCAAATCCTGCGTTGGACTTGATAGGCCAGTACAACGATGGGAAGGGCGGTGTTTGGTATCCAGGCGGCACTGCTCCTGTAGTCCTGTTGCTCATTTTTGACTTCGCCAACTGATGAACTTTAATGGATAGCACTTGAAAATGGCACGCTTCGTGGGAAAGCTTCGCGCTGCAGTTTGGAAAGCGCGGTTCATAGCTGTAGGCGGGATTGATTCCCCTACGGTGGACCTCGGCTTCCGTTCGGTAGCAATGGGTGATGCCTCTCATAGCAATACACCTAACACAAGGGACTCGTTCGGATAGCAGGGCTTTGCTGGACTCTTAGTTGTAATGGCCACGGACAGATCATTGGCGACCCTACTACGCGCTTTGCAGGGCGGGTCAGATGGTCAAGATGTTTCAAGGTGTGATCGTACAGCCCATTGATTGCTTATATTCAATCGCTGACTTTGAACAGGTTGCTAGGATCCGCAACGACTTTACTCACGTTACTGTCTAACCCGTTGAACGTCACACTTCTTACCTCCCAGTTACTATCCGCTCCTGCTATTTGGCATCGCCCAGATGGGCTCCGCGCTACCATCCGTATCCTAAGCATTTTCAACTCGGCCAGTTTGCATGTACTTCAGCAAGAAGAATCTCCATCTTTCCAAGAGTCGCTTCCAAGCAGTACGAGGCTCGCTAAGGAGGAATGGGTAATTGCAGTAATCAAGGGTGCCGATGACCGATCTCCAAGGTGGAGACACCTCCTCGTTCTTGGTGGGCTACTCCTAGGCTTGGAAGGACAATACTGGCAAGGATTATCGGCATCTCTGCGAAGGATTTTGGAGAATGCTACAGTCACGGCTCTAAATCTAGCACTGCAAGAGGTTGAACTTAGCGATGAGCTAGCTGCGAGCAGCATTGCGGTAGTCCTGGGCCACGTCTACGATATTCTAAGCCCTGGCCATAGAGCCGAAATCGACTATGATTTGCTTCTTCCAAAATTGGTGCAAGGTCCCTACTTTTCAAAGGAGGGACTTCACTCGGGTTATCTCTTCAGTACCATGGACGCTGATGTTGCGCAAGCTAATGGCTCAAAGTTTGACTGGTCAACTAAGTCGTCGACCTTTGTGCAACTACAGCGAGTGGCATCTGGGCCATTAATAGCTTCTCTAGGATCTCTATCACGCCTGACTGCTGTTTCTGTAGAGAAAGTGCAGAATGTGGGTTTGTTGGCGGTCATGGCCGATGATCTATCAGCTTTCACTCGGTCACTTTGTATTCAATGGCGGCAAAACAAGCTTTCGGAGATAGATGTCACTGAAGAGGCAACCTTTTTGAGCGATGAAACTTTGAAAAACTCCGTGCCATTGTTATGGCGAGTACTAAAGTCAAGTATGTTTGCCATTGTTGTTATCTTACGATCGCTCCTTGGCCGAGTGATAGGAGATGTTAGGATGCCGCTGGAGAGAGGTAAATAATCCAGGCCATATCTGTCTACAGTGGAATGTCAATTGACAACTTTAGCTCCCTCCGTTGCGGTGCAATCACTTCAAATTCTTCGGGATCTATACTTTATCTCATCCCGCCTAGGGGCTAATGCCTTCGCCCAATATACATTTGTTTATCTAGCAGCTCTCGATATCCTTGCCCAGTACCCGGTCCAGGCAGAGGCATTCCTTCGGGATGTACGGCCAGCAGAAGCTGGACGAATTCCACTGCACCCATTAGATCGATGCCTTGACCTCTATTTTTTAAACACTGCCGAGCATTTCACGCTTGTTCTGACTTCCCAAGTGAACGAAGAGCTTTTGATTGCGGCGGCTACCCCTTACTTGGGTGTAGGCGGGGATCAGAGGCTTCTGGAGATCTTTGAAGCAGCACATAGCACAATGCTTGCTGTGCTTGCTGCTCCTCAAAACTCGGATCTTGTTGCAAAGTATATCTACACCTATGTAGATGTTCTTTTCAAGGTCGGTTCACAGATTTGTTTGTGGTGTTATCAGTACCATGTACTAATGATGCCCGGCACAGGTCTTCCCACAGAATCTTTCCTCCCGGCAGTATCGGATGGCTATCAAGACCCTGATTCGCATCACATCGCCGCCCTCTCTTATATCTCAAAGCCAGCCACTTTTGCCATCTATTGTTCTCGAACTTGTTCTTCAACGCGTAGGATCCGCGTCGCCGGAACCCTTACGTCAGATTTCCCAAACGCTCGGACTTCCCGGCAATGCAAGTGAGGAACCTACGTTGTCCGAACAGTCTGTCTTCATCATGACCATGATTGATGCACTGCCATATCTACCGACCGATACGTTAGATGAATGGCTGCCAATAGTGGCTAATACCCTTAGAGTTATTCAAGACCAGAACATGCTTCACATTTGCAAGACAAGATTTTGGGAGGTCTTGAGTAGCGGAGAGATGGACGTGACCCGAGCTGCACAAGCTGTGGCCTGGTGGACTACAAAAGGCGGGAGAGAAATGGTCTTGTATGGAGCCGGGGAGAGGGACAGAGGACCCTTCATGAGCGGAGCCTTAGGGGAAATGAGGAAGCTTTGAGCATAAAACTCGGTTATTGCCGAAAGGTGGCAATGTGGCGCAGGGCCTAGGAAACCGTACGCAGTATACTGTACGATGGTCAGTTGCAATTCTCAACTCCCCGAAAGGGTCTTCAGATTAACTGCACCAACCATCTTGGTACTGGTCCCACCGCAAATAGTTGAGGTCTCAGCGACTTTACACTTTAAAATAGCTGCAATAGCGACGGTGACAGCTTTGCAAGACGGCTACATGGATGACAACACAATGCCACTTCAACACAATCGCGATGGTGGTTGCTGTGGATCCACTGAATGCGCTATTCAAACTGTGAATGATGGGCAGTACCCATGAGTCACACGACTCAGCCAAGGAAGGTGCAAACAATTTATATAAAGTTGAAGGGACTCTAGCCTTGTCAACAGTAGGTTTCAAGGCACACCCGACCTGTTGGCAGTTCAAAAGATCAATATCGCAACAAACTGAGCTTTAGCGAGTGTTCTCAAACAGTTCGCCTTTATCAAGTGTCGTTGAATCGGATATACGCCTTCTCTGCGAATAAGCCTATAGCCGGGGGCTGTTCTAGGCAGCAGCGATGTGCGTTGACATAATCTACACATACGACTGTGGCGATCATGAAACCGACCAATACATATGCCTTCAAAATCTTGATGGTCCTCGGTATTCGGAACAATGTCCGAATTGGGGTGGTATCGAGTACGAAAAGAAAGACGGCCAGTGCAACAAGTGTCTGATGTATCCGATACCAGATCATCAACCAGAAACAGGGGATGATGAGATATTTCCAAGGTCACCACAGCACGGAGCCCACCGGCTGGCGGGACATGAGTTTGGAGCAGGAGAGCAGTGGACACCACAGCTTGGGGTGCTAGAGCATGGAACCCAACAGCAGACGTCACCACAAAAGCCAGCTGAACAGCAAGGAATAGAGCAGCGGCCAAGATTGCAACACGGGTCACGTTCAACGGTTCAAAGTGGCACTCCAGCGCGTACATCAGGTCACTCAGCAAAGAAATTCTCAAGAAAGCCACGTCGTTCAAGAGATGAACAAGTGCAAACACACACCCATTGGACGACCGAGGAACAAGCACGGGACGGAAGACGAAGCTGGCTGTGTAATATATTGTGATGGTACTGACTGGCCAGCGAAGAAGTTTTTAGAATGTTTTTTGTAGTATTGTTGTATTAGACTGCTTTTAAATTTCAAGCATTGCTTGCGCAGTTTAGCGTCTTTCTTCTGGGGTATATCCATATAAATCCACACAAGGGTACTCCTTCTAATATGCCAAAGATCCAACGCTATGTTATCAGATGATACGCTATTTAATGTATGAATGGTATCCCAACTCTTGTCCTCGCCCGGTACCGCACATATTCCTCCCCGAAGAAACTGATCAGTAACTCCTCTTCCCCTGCACCAAAGTCAGCATTTGCCCAACGCAACTTCCATCTCTAGAAGAACAACTCACTCACGATCCGCCCACTAAAGAACCTCCACAGCACAACCGCATACCCAACCAAACACACCCAATTCCCCAGCACAACCTGCGTCCCTAATCCCCACCACCAAAACCCAAAGTAGCTCGGATGCCTCAGCCACGCATATATCCCATCCGTCACCAATTCATGGCCCTGCTTCTTCGTCGACTGCACCAGGTGATTAAAGTTACTCCCCGCGTGCGCCATGGCCATCGTTCGTGTCGCCTGCCCTACAGCTAGCATCACGAACCCCACCGCTAGCATCGGCATATCCATCCACTCGGGTGATAATATCCTCCACCCCGTAAAGAAATAGTGCCGAAGGAAGAACTCCGCAAACGCCATCGTGTGCGCGATGTTATACGCGCTCCCGTTCTGGCTCAGCAGGAACGCGCTCGTGGTTGCAGCGGAGGGGTTGTACCGCGCCGTGGTCCAGTATTCTAGGAAGTGGAAGAGGGCGAGAGCGGAGAGGAAGAAGGGGGGCCGCCATAGGGAGGAAGAGAAGTAAGTTGCGAGCGCGATGAGAGGGATGGAGCAGCCGAGAAGGAGACCGAGTGTGAAGGCCCGGCGGGAGATGCCGGAGAGGGATTTGGGGCCTCTGGGGCCGTAGGTCGGATCGTGGGACTGGGGGGGTGATGGTCGGGAGCTGAGTTCCGAGGTGGAGCTGGGGGCGTGGCCGTTTGCGTCGGAGGAATGCGAACTGGGGGCGTCGTCGTTGGCTGCGTGGGTTGTATGGATTTCGAAAGGGTCGCGGCGCGTAGGGTTGGTGGTAGGGGTGCCAAGGCCAGAAGAACTTGAGGTGGCCATTTTCGAAGCTGGGAGAGGTAGGTCTTGTTGGAATTTCAGGTGTGATTTGGTTGGTGATCTCCGCATCCATCCGGCGCCGCATTCATCCGGCGCTAGTGGATTCAGGGGATTCAGGGTATTTGACCTTCCTCCCACCTTTTCCTTCCTCCGGAGTTCCTACCTACTAGATAGCTTCAACCCCATATACTATATGCCCCATATGACCTCGTATTCCAACAGGTCTGCGGCGGTGGTGAGTACGAAGGCCGCGGTGTTTGCACTCATACGTAAGTCGCAGATCTGACAGACGGGACGGGCCGAGGATGTTGCCGTATGTACAGTACAGTACTAGGTAGGTACAGTACGGAATACATTGTACAATACGTACCTTAGTTAGGGCAAGAAAAGACGCTAGGGAATGGAGGCTCGTCGTGCGTTAATGAAACAGAAAAGTGCCGACGACGTTTTCTTGGGAAACAAAAACACCCAAATCTTTCTTATTGGACGTCTATTGTATCCGAGCTTGACCTGCTGGCTAGATGGAAGTCGCGGGAATTTGACCATTCATCGAAAGATGCTAATACCATTGTTGCAATAGGTCCCATTTTCCGTTTCCAATGTCGCGCGCATGTTTTGAAGCTTGGGTTTGGAAAAGTGGCTATACACTGCGAGAAGTCCGACCAATAGCTTTTCTATGTTGGCACGTCGATTTTGAGATACGCACCTGTTGTTACTGAAGGGTAAGACTGCTACTGGGCTCGATTGAGAGCCAGGTGGTTATTTTGGCACAAAACAGAGGTCTTCTTTCTTTCGACAACAACCGGCAACCATCGATACAAGCCAGGCCAGTACTCACCCGAAGACGGAGCATAGCATCGGCTCATATACATCTCTTAAATGTGCTTTCATACTCTGTCTCGCTCAGTCACTCAAAGAAAACAGTGTCGTTGCCGCCTGCTCTGTGGCGAAATCATCATGGCTTTCAGAGTTTAATGAGAAAGCACCAAGGACTGGCTTCCTTTCTTATGCTATCTCTGCTACGTAGTCTATCTTGGTCTACTAACTTGGTGTAGATTGGAAGCTATTCTAACTTCGCTTCGCAGGTGGAGTTACAAGAACCGCTGTGAATGCTAGAAATAATGATTTACCAGAGATTCGTTGGGGAAGCAAAACCATGACCCATAGGTGGTGTGGTATCAAAAGTTATCCGCGTGACATATTTCCTGACTCTATGATCCCTATAAATCTTCTACAAATTCAAGCTTTCTCTCTTTCTCCTAGATACTCTGGTTCATTTCTTCAAACTGCAACAGACAAATAGGAGTATTCATTTCTCGAATAGGGCCCCGAAATCAGGTTCAACATGTCTTTCTACGAACAGCCCACTCGTGCTAATCAGGAGCTCTTTGATGTTACCAGAGATCTTTGTTCAGGTGGACTTCAGGTAGATCGGGGGACACCGTACCCTTGTACCCAAGAGGACCTGGACAGCTACCGACGTTTTCCGCGTGGGAAATATCATTGGGGTCCTATGAGGGCCAATGATGCGGTTTGCCGACTTGTAGAATTTCTACTGCCTACCACGAAACCTTCCAGAAAGGTCCTCAGCGCTTTCGAACGTCTCCGAGCAGGTGCCAGCATGAGGCATAAGGCGCCCGACATCGTGATAAAAGCTTTCAGAGACCTGGACACTGCGTTCTTCGGTGGGAATCTAAGTGGCAATTGTCTTGTTTTCGTAAGCATGAGTTTCAATTCAGAATAACCGACCATGAACGGCATATGAGCTATGACAGGTTATTCAGACATATTCGTTTCTCAAACGTGTCTCATCGCCCTAGATGTATTCTACCAAAGTAATGCTGACTGTGAAAATATTCATAGTGGAAAGGTGAACGTGGTGTAAGCTTTGATCAACCTGGGGATTGTATCTTTGGGTATACAATGGAAGAAACGCCTGGAAGGGCCTCCATCTCCCTAAATTCCGAGCTTATCCTGAAACATCGGCGGCCAGTGCCGGTCGATCCCTTTGAGACGATCTGGATGGTGATGTTACATGAGATGTGTGTAAGTGTCCAGTCTTTGAACGGCATCAGCAATCTTAACTCTTTTCCTGTCAATGTACTGAAATGTGACCTAGCACGCCTACGGGATCATTTGCTGTGGGGATTTTCCTGGTGATCATGCGTTGCATTTCCGCATGTGCGTAAATGCTGTTCATCGCCGAGCTCGGACTTATGTGGGCATACGTGCAATCTCTGCCATCGATGTGGCACGAGGTCGCTATCGCTTAGAGTGATGCATCATCCCATCCTCTTCTATTGAATATTACTAGCATGCCGCTCTTGATGTCTGGCCAATTGCAGTGAGGCTAAAGACGAAGCGAATGGGAATTCAATGAATTTATGGAAGCCGCTTCAGTGATATATGTTTTCTCCTTTCATTAGTCTCACAACACTTAGATCTACTCACGATATGGAAACATGAATTGCAGAGACAAGGTGTAGCAGCCAAATCTGCCAATTAGGATTTGCAAAGCAAGCGCCTGTTGTTGATAAGGTACCCCAGGCATGCAGGGCTGATCAGGTGACCCAAATATACAAATCTGGGCTGCAACAAATCCAGCTTGATGCTTCTCTCGTAGATGTTCCAGGGTGTTTTTCAGACAAGCACCTATGTCGATGCCGAAGTTTCTGACAATTTGGGATAGTTAGAGTCCACAAGTTCTAGGCTTCAGGAGCCTAGATCCAGTATACAGCTCACAAGTGTAGTGGGAGCTAGGGAACGTGCAAGAACTACCTAGGTAGGTTCATCTTCAGCCATGTCAGTGCAGCCATTGAAAATTGATTCGCATTCGCAGATTCCGGTTGAGGGAGACTTGGAGAATCGGGACCTCGAGGCTCGAGCATATGCGAACAGTTGAGCATGACTCTTTGATCGATTAAAACACATGCACGACAGTCGTATTTGTTTATGAAAGACCACTCGGGTACCTGAACTGGGATTAGAATGGAACCTGCATATGTATTTCCAATGTGCAGTTGCGGCACTACTCATTGGGAAGTATCGCAGGAGCTAAAGATTTACTGCATCTCCTTCGAGTCTCTGAGTTGTCAAGCTTAATGGCAGATCGGGATGACAGGCATCGAGAGTAAGAGCGACATTGTTTCTTCTATACCAAGAAGAAGAAGAAGAAGACCGGTAGCGAATCGAAGAATCCGGCGAGTTGGAGTGGGAATACATATAACTGGGTAAGGTACATAGGTAGGTAGGTACCTTTGGTTGAAGTAGGTCTAACATTGACATAACCCTAAAGTGGGACAGTTTCCGCCCCCGCCAATCCCTGTTCCGAGAGACGCCCCGTGCACCCATGGCGGGGTAGAATGCCCGATAACGAAAAGAAAAGATTGCTCGGTGAAACGAAGCCCTTAACAAATAACCCTAATTCATTCGAGCTTCGACTTCACCGCTCATTCCCTTTTCGTCCATATTAAAGCTCTGCGTAAAGTCAGTATTACGCCTGATCATTGTTAAGCAACTGCCTTCCTTTTGCTCCCCGAAACCAGAGGCAACTTGCTTGAATCTCAATCATCAGTAAGTCCCAATCAAATCCTACGCTCCTGTTCTGGCAGCCCCCAGATCCAAGCAACATCTGACGATACGAAAGAGAGAATTGACAACTGTAACTCATCCAAGTAGTCAGCAGAGTAGTCGCCGTCATCATGACCAAAGTACGTCCAATCCCAAATCTACCCCACTTCCCCCAACTGACGAGCCCTACTAACATTATCTTCAGATTACCGAACTCCTATTCGACTGCGACAACACGCTTGTCCTTTCCGAGGAGCTTGCCTTTGAGGCTTGTGCCGAGCTAGCCAACCAACTGCTTGAGACAAAGGGCGTAAAGGATCGCTACACCGGCCCTGAGCTCATGTCTGAGTTTGTCGGCCAGAACTTCCGCGGTGTCGTTGTCTCCCTCCAAAAGAAGTACGGTTTCGACCTCCCAGCCGAAGAACTCGACAGCTATGTCGGACGAGAGTTGGATGCTGTGACCAAGACGCTAGAGGCGAAAGCCGAGCCTTGCGTGGGCGTCATGGAGCAGCTGGAGCGCCTTCACAAGGAGGGAAAATATGGCATGGCTGTCGTCTCCTCGAGCGCGCTTAGGCGTGTGAAAGCTTCAGTCGTCAAAGTTGCGCAGGACAAATACTTCCCCAAGGACCACATCTTCAGCGCAGCGAGCAGCTTGCCCGTTCCCACCACTAAGCCCGATCCGGCAATCTACCTACATGCATGCAAGGTCATTGGCAAGAAACCAGAAGAGTGTGTTGCTGTAGAGGACAGCAAGAGCGGAACCTTGAGCGCGGTGAGGGCTGGAATTCCCACAATTGGCTATGTCGGAAGTTACGGTGGGGCCATTAAGCAGAAGGAGATGGCTGCGGTGTTGAAGGAGGCTGGTGTCAAGGTTATGATGGAGCACTGGAAAGATTTCCCGAAGTGCCTAGCTGAAATCGAGAAGATGGTGCAGTAAATGGTACGTGAAGAACGACGCGAAGGAAATTCCTTGCCGAGAAGAATTCCTAGAAAGAACCGTGCTGCCAAAATAGAGCTGTTTTCATTCCAGATAGAAGGGGCCTTGATATAGATGGAGGTTAGATCTCAATACACAAGAGTTGCTCACCACAGGCGCATGTTTAGGCCTTTACTCCGTACTTACTTGAACTACTCGTACGTAAGGTAGGTAGTCTTCAGATTGCCCAGGATTGACAGGGCTGCGCTAGTGTAATAAAAAGCTCTAGCGTCGATACAGTTAGCTTGGTAAGGCTGACCCTTGCGTTGCATCAAACGCGCTAACACGCATCTTTCATGTCTGATGTGAATGCTGCAGGTAAGTGCGCTTCAATGTGAATGTACACAATGTCGGACGCCTTGAAGAATCAGGAAGAAGCGTTTGCTTCTTCCATCTTCTTCTTGCAAAGCATGAAATCCAGACAACTCGTGCCAGCACGATTCGACTCAGAAATATCCCATGAAGCTCAAGAATGTCTTGCGAGGGCTCTTCAAGCACATAACGACATCGCCCTCAACCAAGCCCCAACGGCTATGGAACAATACGCCCACCTTTGCCTACAAAGTGTTCAACACACCAGGTGGTTGGGCCTCCGTAAGCTTTCTCTTTCTTTATCTAGTCCTGGTCCGGTACTGTAACCATGCCTACTACCGCGATCCAACATCAGTCTTCTTTGACCCTGAGCGAGGTTACGAGCGAGGTTACTCCGTCATAAGACAGGAGCAGGGTGACAGATTCATCCAAACTGCTAACACTTCGCGAAACATCTATCGACTTGACCCACCAAAGCTTTGCATCGGTATAGCTTCAGTTGGGCGGCCTGGCAATCAATACGTTGGGAGCACTGTGGGCTCGCTTCTAGCGGGTCTTACAGAGCAGCAAAGGGGAGAGATAAATCTCGTCATGTTGATTGCGCATACCAATCCTTGGGACCATCCTATCTATGGTCAAGCGTGGCTTGAGGTAGTTGCAAACAAAGTGTTATTGTATCATGTCAGTGAAGAGCAGACTAAACAATTGCAAACATGGGAAGAGGAGAAGGACTATCGAAAGAAGGCAGTTTTCGACTATACCTACCTTCTTGATTATTGTCATGCTACCGGTGCGTCTTGGATTGCTATGGTAGAGGACGACACACTTGCAATGGCCGGGTGGTATCCGAAGGCTATGGACGCTGTTGAGACGGCGGATGCACAACATCGTTGGAGCAAGACCTCAGACTGGCTATACTTGCGTCTATTCTATACTGAAGAATTCTTTGGATGGAACGTTGAAGGATGGCCGCGCTACCTGCTTGCGTCCGTAGCCATTGTCTCAGCTACTGCAGCCTCATTACTAGGTATCAGGACTCTCGGGCTCCAAAAGCTAATATCTAATCACGTAATCATCGTTGTGTGCTTGTTCTACACTCCCGCCTGTATCATCTTATATTTTCTAGCAGGACGAGTTTCCATGGTGCCTCTCTCCCCCGGTGTGCAGCAGATGCCTAAATTCGGATGCTGTGCACAAGGACTCGTGTTCTCACGAGAAATGGCTCCAAAAGTAGTGGCGAGACTAACAATAAAGAAAGCTGGGTACGTGGATATGCTGGTCGAAGAATGGGCGGATGAAGAGGATCTTGTTCGATGGGCGGTGGTTCCTAGTCTACTTCAGCACATCGGCGGTCGCAGTTCCAAGGGAGACGACATGGGGTTTAAGTCGAAACACAACAGAGCTGTGGCAGAGAAGATATGGAATTTCGGGTTCGAATTGCACAAAGCAGATGATACCTGAAAACTTGCAAAGGGAAATGTATGGTCTACCTTCGGCTTCTTGAATCTTCAGTAGACTGATAATGTTAGCAGCAGTCCAATTTGGGGTTGCGTGTATCACGATCACTGAACCCTACTAAAAGACCAGGCGATGGAAGCGGAATGGTACTTTAAATAAATGATACCATCAAAGGGCATCATTGCTGCATCAT
>JAABUT010001536.1_pt1 | contig 25929 bp, 20 predicted proteins | sample 5559281 | NCBI WGS metagenome assembly JAABUT01 (sample SAMN10711880, study PRJNA513359) | rock metagenome | isolation source: Antarctica rocks | place: Antarctica: Victoria Land, Ricker Hills nord | collected 2016-01-04
GATGGATGCAGAAGGCTCGAACGCGCGGGGGGCGCTGTCGGTCGGGAACCCGTTCATCCAGGTCAAGCGCTACGGCCTTCGTTGGCCCACGCGCCACGCGGATACGCCGCTCGGTCAGGTGCATCTGCAGTCCGTCATTGTGATGATTAATGGGAGAAGCTCAAGCCGAAGTTTTGGTCCCGCAAAGAATAGATTTTGTGCATGGAGCTATACTTGTGAGCAATCACGGGTCCCCAAAGACGCGCGGCGCGGGCTGGTCGTTATTCCGCATTGCACAATGAGAAGCTCTGCCTGACACTGGCACGATGATCGATGGGGACTATCGCATCTTGGTGATCGACGACGACGCCTCACGCGGCGCCATGATCGAGGCGGGCCTGCGCGAGGCCGGCCATACCTCGGTGACGGTGATTACCGAGATGCGTCAGCTGCTTCGTCGCATCGTCGAGGCCGACCCAGACGTCATCGTGATCGACCTCGGAAACCCCAACCGGGACGTGCTCGACGAGATGTTCCAGGTGTCGCGAACGGTCCGGCGGCCGGTCGCCATGTTCGTCGACCAGTCCGACCGCGCCTCGATCGAGGCTGCCATCGATGCGGGAGTCTCGGCCTATGTGGTCAACGGCCTCAAGCGAGATCGGGTGAAGTCGGTCCTGGATACCGCGATCAGCCGGTTCAACGTGCTCAATCGTCTCCGCGACGAACTCGACCGCGCCAAAAAAGCTCTCGAAGATCGCAAGGTGATCGACAAGGCCAAGGGAATTCTGATGAAAAATCGCAGCCTCTCGGAAGAGGACGCTTATGCTCTTCTGCGCACCGCGGCCATGAAGGAAAGTCGCCGGGTCGCCGAGGTCGCTCAGGGGCTGATCACGGCGATGAAGTTGCTGGAATGATCGAGATGGCTGACGAGCCCGCGAGGTCGGTCGAAGGAGAGCAAGCCGGCAGTGGCGCCGAGGCGGGTGCCCTTGTTCTCGGCTTCATTCCCCTGGTCGATTGCGCACCTCTCGTCGTCGCGGCGGAGAAGGGCTTCGCCCGCCGGGAAGGTCTCGAACTCACGCTGGTGCGGGAGGTGTCCTGGGCCAACATCCGCGACCGTGTCGCGCTCGGCCATTTCGATGCCGCCCATATGCTCGGGCCGATGCCGATCGCGTCCAGCCTGGGGCTGGGCCGCCCGCCCGTCGCCATGGTGGCGCCCTGCTCGCTCGCACTTGGCGGCAATGCAATCACCCTCTCGACCGATTTGTTTTCGGCGATGTCCGACACGGCCGATGGGCGAACGGAGCGCTTTCGTCGCTTCGATCCGACGGCGGTGGGCTGCGCTCTTGCGGCCGTGCTTCGCACCCGCCAGGCCGCGGGCCGCGGGCCGCCGACGCTCGCGATCGTGCATCCGTTTTCCGGCCACAACTACGAGCTGCGCTACTGGCTGGCGGCGGCCGGCCTTGATCCCGACGCCGATGTCCGCCTCACGGTGTTGCCTCCTTCCATGATGGTGGACGGCATGGTGGAGCGGCAGATCGACGGATTCTGCGCCGGCGAGCCCTGGAATTCACTGGCCGTGGACGCCGCGGCCGGCGTGATCGCCGTGACCAAGTCGGCGCTGTGGCGACAGGGGCCGGAGAAGGTGCTGGGGTTGCGGGCGGAATTTGCCGAGCGGTTCCCCGCGCAGACCGCGTCGCTGGTGCGCGCGCTCTTCCAGGCGGCCCGTTGGGCGGGTGAACCGCAGAACGGCGCCGAACTGGCGGCGCTGCTGGCCGATCCCGCCTATCTCGATGCCCCGGCGGCCATCATCGAAAGCGCCCTGCAGGGCCGGCTGACGCGGATGCCCGGGCAGGCCGCCGAGGAGGTGCCCGACTTCCTGGTCTTCCACCGACACGCCGCAAACTTTCCCTGGTTGAGCCATGCCCTTTGGTTCTATGCGCAGATGGTACGCTGGGGTCATGTCGAGCACACGGCGGAACATGCCGAGGCGGCGCGGCGGGTGTATCGGCCGGACCTCTACCGCGCGGCTCTGGCCGCCATTGGGGCCGACCTGCCGCGGGCGAGCGCCAAGGTGGAAGGTTCACTGCAGCATCCAACGCCGGTCGCCTCTCGCTTAGGCATGATGACGCTGGGGCCGGACGGCTTCTTCGATGGCCGCGTGTTCGATCCGGATCAACTTGACCGATACATCGGCTCGTTTGCGATCAGGGTTCGCAATTCTGCAGAATAGTTGAGCAGCAAGCGCCTACAATTTTCTCTTGCGGCTCTTAGCTTCCAATTTATCCTAATTGAAGGTGAGAGGAACGGTCGTCTCACCTCGCCTTCGGGACCAGCGGCGGTCCGTTCGGCCTTCCCTTCATCCGGGCTCAGCCCTGAGGTCCTCGGACCCGTGTCAGGCAACGTCGCCGGACCGCTCCATGTGCTGGCGGCGTCGATGTGGTGCGCCGGCTGCCGTTCATCCGTTCAGCGAGGTCGTTTCATGCTTTCGCAAAAAGCAACCAGCATCAATCTTCTCAGTTTCTCGACGCCGCAGATGCGCGCCTTCCACCTGAGTTGGCTTGCGTTCTTCGTGTGCTTCTTCGCCTGGTTCGCGGTCGCGCCGCTGATGCCGGTGATCAAGGGCGAATTCCATCTCACGCCCGACCAGATCGCCAACATCAACATTGCGGCGGTCGGCATCACGATCCTTGTCCGTCTCGTGGTCGGACCGCTCTGCGACCGTTTCGGACCGCGCCGCACCTATACGGCGCTGCTGGCGCTCGGCGCAATTCCGGTGATCGGCATCGCGTTCGCTGGTTCTTACATGGGCTTTCTGATCTTCCGGCTCGCCATCGGGGCGGTCGGCGCGAGCTTCGTCATCACCCAGTTCCACACCTCCGTGATGTTCGCGCCCAACGTAGTCGGGACGGCCAACGCGACTGTCGGCGGATGGGGAAACGCGGGCGGTGGCGTCACCCAGTCGGTGATGCCGATCCTTCTTGCGGCCATCGTCGCTCTCGGTGTTAGCCAAAGCCTCGGATGGCGGCTCGCGATGATCGTCCCCGGCGTCATGATGCTGATTGTCGCTGTGCTCTACTGGACGCTGACACAGGACACGCCCGAAGGCGACATCGTCGACCTGCGGGCTCGCGGGGTGGCGATCGAGACGGGCAAGAAGGGCGGCTGGGGCGTCTTCCGCCAGGCCAGCGCCAACTTTCGAACCTGGGTGCTGGCGCTCTGTTATGCCGCGAGCTTCGGCATCGAGCTCTTCATCCACAATGTTGCGGCCAGCTATTATGTCGACAAGTTCGGACTGACGCTGGCGAATGCCGGGTTCGCAGCCGGCAGCTTCGGCCTGCTGGCGCTTTTCGCGCGCGCCCTCGGCGGGATCACCTCGGATCGGATCGCGAGAAGCTGGGGATTGCAGGGGCGCACGGTTCTCCTGGTGGCGCTTCTGGCCGGCGAGGGCCTAGGCCTGCTGGCCTTCTCCAGCATGACGACGGTGGGGCTGGCGATCGCCGCCATGCTGGCCTTCGGGCTGTTCACCCACATGTCGTGTGGGGCCATCTATGCTTTGGTGCCGTTCGTTGACCGAAAGGCATTGGGCGGAGTGACGGGGATCGTCGGCGCCGGTGGCAATGTCGGGGGCGTCGCGGCCGGCTTTCTGCTCAAGGGTGTCGGCGGGTTGCCGCAGGCCCTGTTCATCATCGGATGCTGCGTCATCGTCACTGCGGTCTGCGCCGCCACCGTCCGCTTCTCGACCAAGCACCGGGACGCCGAACGGGCGCTCTACGACGAGGCCGTCGCCCGGCGGAATGCCTCCCGGAGCGGCAGCATCGCCGTCGCGAGCCCCGCATGACGCGCGAGCGCCTCGTCGTGATCGGCAACGGCATGGCGGCCGGCCGGGCCATGGAGGAACTCTTCGCCAGGGTGCCCGGACGTTACGACGTCACGGTTCTCGGGGCCGAACCGCGGGTCAACTACAACCGGATCATGCTCTCGCCTGTGCTGTCGGGCGAGGCGGTCTACGAGGATATCCTGATCCACGACGAGGCCTGGTACGAACGCCACGGCGTGACCCTTCACCGGGGTCGCGAGATCGTCGCCATCGATCGCGACGGCAAGACCGTGACGACGCGCGATGATCTGATTGTGCCTTACGACTGGGTCGTCGCCTTTCATCGTGCGGATCCCCGGCGCGGCGCTTCCGGGAGTGCGCGTCTATCGCGACCTCGACGACGTGTTGGCCATGCAGGAGGCGGCGCGCCGGGGCGGCAAGGCCGTGGTGATCGGCGGTGGCCTTTTGGGCCTCGAGGCTGCGGCCGGCTTGGCGATGCGCGGCATGCAGGTCACGGTCGTGCATCTCATGCCTACGCTGATGGAACGGCAACTCGATCCCGAGGCGGGGCTCATGCTGCAGCGGACCCTGGAGGCGCGCGGCATCGCGGTGCGATGCTACGCCAGCACCACCGCGATTGTCGGCACCGATCGGGTGGAAGGCGTCCACCTCGCCGACGGCAGCGAGATCCCGGCCGATCTGCTCGTCATGGCGGTCGGGATCCGTCCCAACGCGACGCTCGCCAAGGCCGCGGGTCTCGAGGTGAAACGCGGCATTCTGGTGGACGACGGGTTGCAGACCAGCGATCCGTCGATCCTGGCGGTCGGCGAATGCGTGGAACATCGCGGCCAGTGCTACGGCCTCGTTTCGCCGCTCTACGAGATGGCCAAGATCGTGGCGGCCCGGCTCGCCGGCGACACCGCGGCCACCTACGAAGGCTCGATCACGGCGACCAAGCTCAAGGTGACGGGCATCAACCTGTTTTCCGCGGGCGATTTTTCGACCAGCGAGGATCGGGAGGAGATCGTGCTGCGGGATCCTGCCCGGCAGGTCTACCGACGCCTGGTGCTGCGCGACGGGCGTCTACTCGGCGCCGTGCTCTTCGGTGACACGGAAGACGGCGGCTGGTTCTTCGATCTCGTGCAGAGCCGTGACGATGTGACGATGCTGCGCGACGGCCTGATCTTCGGCCAGGCTCACGCCGATCCGGCGATGATGGCGGCTATCGACGCGAGCAGAATGGCGGCCAAGACGCCTGACGCGCGCAAGGTGGCCTGATGGACCACCCGGGATCCGCCGATCAGCAGCTAGCCACTCTCGGGACCGGATCGGGGCCCTCCCATCCGGCTCATGTCCTCGAGGGGCTCGGGCGTTCGGAGGCCCGCACCGCGCCTGAGACGCGGACCGTCAACACGACCTGCCCCTATTGCGGGGTTGGTTGCGGCGTGCTGGCCGATGTCGCTGGCGACGGCACAGTGTCCGTGCGGGGCGATCCCGACCATCCGGCCAATTACGGACGGCTCTGCTCGAAGGGCTCGGCCCTGGCCGAGACGCTGTCGCTCGACGACCGGCTGCTGTATCCGGAGGTGGACGGCACGCGGACGAATTGGGACGCGGCGCTCGACCGTGTCGCGAACCGCTTCTCCCAGGCCATTGCCGAGCACGGCCCGGACTCGGTGGCGTTCTACGTGTCGGGCCAGCTGCTGACCGAGGATTATTACGTCGCCAACAAGCTAATGAAGGGGTTCATCGGGTCGGGCAACATCGACACCAACTCGCGACTCTGCATGTCGTCCTCCGTGGCTGGGCACAAGCGGGCATTCGGGGCCGACACGGTGCCCGGCACCTATGCGGATCTGGAAGAAGCCGATCTCGTGGTCCTGGTCGGCTCCAACTTCGCCTGGTGCCACCCGGTCCTATTCCAGCGGATGATGGCGGCGCGTGAAACGCGCGGGACGCGACTTGTCGTGATCGACCCACGCCGCACGCCAACCGCCGAGCAGTCCGACCTCCACTTGGCGATCCGCGCCGACGGGGATGTCGCGCTGTTCAACGGTCTCCTGAATCATCTCGCGGAAACGGCGGCCAACCGCGACTACGTGGACGCTCATACGTGCGGGTTTCCGGAGGCGCTTGCGGCCGCCTCCAGGCTCGACGAGAACGCGGTGGGTTGCGCCACCGGATTGACGCTCGGCGAGATCGCCGCGTTCTACGACCTGTTTGCGGCGACCGAGCGCGTCGTCACGGTCTTTTCGCAGGGCGTGAATCAGTCGGTCTGCGGCACCGACAAGGTCAATGCGATCATCAACTGCCATCTGTTGACAGGTCGCATCGGACGGCCCGGCATGGGGCCATTTTCCATCACCGGGCAGCCCAACGCCATGGGAGGCCGCGAGGTCGGCGGGCTTGCGAACCAACTCGCGGCCCATTTCGAGATCGACATTCAGACCCACCGCGACCTCGTGCGCGGATTCTGGAACGCGCCGCGCTTGGCGACACAGGGCGGCCTCGAGGCCGTCGACCTGTTCCGCGCCGTGGCGGACGGGCGCATCAAGGCGCTCTGGATCATGGCCACCAACCCGGTCGACAGCATGCCGGAGGCCGATGGCGTGCGCGAGGCACTGGCGCGCTGCCCGTTCGTGGTGTGTTCCGACGTCATCTGGCACACCGACACGACCCGCATGGCCCATGTGCTGCTGCCCGCTGCGGCCTGGGGCGAAAAAAACGGAACGGTCACGAACTCCGAGCGGTGCATCACCCGGCAGCGGCCGTTCCTTCCGCTTCCGGGCGAAGCCAGGCCCGACTGGTGGATCGTCGACCAGGTGGCGGCCCGCATGGGGTTCGAAGCCGGCTTCGGGTTCGCCGATGCCGCCGAGATCTTCAAGGAACACGCGACGCTCTCGACAGTCGGCAACCGCGGCACGCGGGACTTCGACATCGGCGGCCTCGCCGATCTCGATCCAGCGGAATACGAGGAGATGGAACCGGTGCAATGGCCGGTCCGGGCCGGCGAGACCCCGGGGGTGAGCCGCTTCTTTGGCCGAGGGCAGTTCTTCACCCCCGACCGCCGGGGCCGCTTTATTCCGATCCTGGCGCCGGAGACGGGCGCGGTCGATCCGGCCTATCCGCTGACCCTCAACACGGGGCGCATCCGCGACCAATGGCATACGATGACGCGCACGGGGAAATCCGTGCGCCTTTCGGCTCATCTGCCCGAGCCCACCGTGGCGCTGCACCCCGAAGACGCACGCGAGGCCGGCATCATCGCCGGCGAACTTGCGATCTGCGAAGGTTCGTTCGGTCGGATGGTGGGGCGAGCCCAGATCGGCTCCGACCAAACGCGCGGCACGGTGTTCGTGCCGATGCACTGGACCAGCCAGTTCGCCAGCGCCGGCCGCGTGAACGCGCTCATCCCGGGCCGCACCGATAAGGTATCGGGCCAGCCCGCGTCCAAGATGGCGCCAGCGCGGGTCCGACCCTTTGCGGCGAAGTGGTACGGCTTCGCCGTGACCCGGCGCCGACCGGCGGTCAAAGGCGTGGACTATTGGGCAACTGCCCGCGTCGCGGACGGCTTCCAGACCGAGCTCGCCGGGCTCGCATGCCCCGCCGATTGGCAGGCCTTCGGCACGACTTTGCTCGGAGCCACGGACACGGGGGCACGCCTGGTCACCTACGACGACCCGCGGAGAGGCCAGCACCGCCTGGCGGTGTTCCGCGAAGGGCAACTCGATGCGGCGCTCTTCATCGCACCGGAACCGCTCGGCGTCGCGCGAGCCTTCGTGGCTGCGGCGCTCGCCGAAGCCACGAACGAAGCCGACGGACTCCGCCTGCTGGCCGGTCGCCCCGGCGCCGGCCGCATCGATCGCGGCGAAACGATCTGCGCCTGCTTCCAAGTCGGCCTGAACCAGATTCGGGTGGCCATCGCCGAAGGTGGCTGCGTAACCGTCGCGGAGGTCGGTGCAGCGCTGAACGCCGGCACCAACTGCGGCTCATGCCGGCCAGAGATCCAGCGCCTTCTAGCCGGCGCGCCGTCACGCAATTGACCTGTCCAGGCGCCTGGACGGGCTCGGCTGGGGAAGCGAACGACGGCTTTCTTGTCGGGGACGACGCTCTTCGATCCTCAAGTGATTTGCGAGTATCCCAATGAATTCGCAGGTGGCCAACTATTGGCGCGCTCCGGGCCAGAGCGATGGAACGCATGACGACGCCAAGCGTTTGGAAATGGGCTTGAAGACGCCGTAGTTCGGCGGCACGTTTTGCTGTCAGAAAACCCCAGCAAATAGCCAAGAGAAAGCTAAACCGGCAAAACGCCGCGATTGGTGCAATAATGCGCGGACTCGAAGGAGAGTACACACAACCACGAGGCAGGATTTTTGAAATTGGCGATGTGGCCGTTGTAGCGGCTTGGGTTATCTCCAGTTTCGCTCGCCTGACCTCGCTGATGGCTATTGCGTCATCTCCGACAGCGGCACCATCACCGAGGAAGCTGCTTTGATTGACATCCCCGCGGTCACGGTCCGCGATGCTTACGAGCGTCCCGAGGGGATGGACGCCGGTGTACTGGTCAGAAGCGGCTTCGCGATCGACGGCCTGTTGGATGCCGTGCGGATCGTGCGGACGGGCTCGCGAGAGCGGCACTTCAGCGGTGAGGTGAAGGACTACACCGGCGGGCTCACCGCGTCCCACAAGGTTATGCCGATCGTGGCCTCCTACATCGACGTCGTCAACCGCGTCGTTTGGAGCAGGCCGGAGGCCGGTCCGTGATGGGACGTGGCGGCCGCCGTAGCGCCGCGCCACTGCCTAGCAGCATCTCGCCCCCCACTTGAGGCTTACGACTCTGTGATTGTTCCTGGCATCATCCGCGCTGCCGCGCTCAGGATCCCCGGTGTCCGCCGGCGTTACAACGGCGTTCGAAGCCTCGCTGCGAACTTCGAGACGCTTCAGCACGAGCACGTGCGTCAGGTCGCTGCTTACGGCGACGAGATCCAGCAATTGAAGCAGGCGCTGGAGCACGCCTACGCCGTGGTCGAGGAGGAGCGGGCACGGGGCGAGACGGCGACGGCCGAGCGCGGCTCCATCAGAGAGCGGGTGAGCAAGCTCTCGATCAGAGCCGCTACGCCAGCGCAGGTTCTCTGCGCGATCACTGAACCGGCCCCTGTCAATGGAAGAGCATACAGCGTGCTGTTGCCGGCCCACCTCCCCGCGGGCGACACCTCGGACGAACCGCGCCGATCGCGGCTGCAACTGTTGGAAGACGGCGTGCCGCTCGGTCCGGCCCACGCGCTGCACTCGGACATCGCGGACGAGGGCGGCGGCCGCTATTCGCACTGGGGTGACAGCCTCGTCTTCTCGGCGAGCGACAGTTCCGACCCGCGCACCAATGGGCGCGCATACCACGTGCTCCTGGCGCCGGCGCGGGGCGGTGTCGCGACCTCGGCCGGCACAGCGGCCAGGGTGCTCCGACCGATCGCCGATTTCGAGGCGGCGAGGGGCCACATGTTCACCTTGCGCCTGCCCGCCGGTATGCCGCCGGGCGACATCGACGGGGAACCGACCCGATCGCGGCTGCAGGTGCTCGAGGACGGTGTGTCGATCGGCCCGGCTCATACGCCGCACTCGGACATCGCCGAGGAAGGGAAAGGTCGCTACTCGCACTGGGAAGACGGCCTGTTGTTCTCCACGAGCGACAACTCGGATCCGCGTACCAACGGGCGCGAGTACCACGTGCTCGTGCCGCCGGCACCGAGAAATGCCACAACGGCATCGACCCAGGCCAAGGTGCTCCACTTGCTGGCCTATTTCGAGGCGCACGGAGGCCATATGTATTCAACGCGGCTGCCCGCGGGCCTGCCGCCGGGCGACGCCAATGAGGATCCTGGACGCTCGCCACTGCAGATATTGGAAAACGGCGTGCGGCTCGGTCCGGGCCATGCAATACACACGGCTATCGCAGAGGAGGGCAAAGGCCGCTACTCGCACTGGGGTGACAGCCTCAAGTTCTCAACAAGCGACAACTCGGATCCGCGCATCAATGGGCGCGAGTATCATCTTTTCCATCCTGAGCGGGACTATACTGCGAGCAATGGACGCCGCGACTCTGAGCAGGATCGTACTGCGAGTAATGAACGCCGCGACCACTTGCCCGAGGATGAATCCGATATCCTCAAACTTCAGATCTACATTCTCCGAAGCGACCTCAACCGGTCGGTCGCGCGTATGGACACGCTCCGAAGCCAGTCGCAACAGGCTGGTCGGGAGCTTCAAGCTGCGCAGGCAAAAGCCGATGAGGTCAATAAGTGCTGCGCAGAGCTGACATCGAGATTGGCGGAACTTGAGGCTGAGCCAGAAGCTGCGGGATCGGACGCCGAATGCGCGAGCCGCAGAGTAGAGCTTCGTCAAAAGTACCTGGATCTTCTGGAAAACGCACTGACGGGTCGCCTTTTCAAAGATCCTCCGATCTCGCCCTCTACTGACCTTGCCTACGATGCAGGGGTCCGGCATATCGGCCGAGACTGGCCGTCGCTCGCCCAGACGATGATCGGCACCGTGCGAATGGGAAACATCCGGACCCTGGCGGAACAGGTCATCGAGGAGGGGATCGCCGGCGACTTCCTCGAAGCGGGGGTTTGGCGCGGGGGCGCCTGCATCTACATGCGCGGGATCTTGGACGCCCACGCCGAAACAGGCCGCAAAGTGTTCGTCGCCGACTCGTTCGCCGGCCTGCCTGAGCCTGACCCGGATCGCTACCCGGCGGACGCCGGCGATCCGCATCATACTATCAAAGAGCTGTCGGTACCCCTGGAGGAGGTGAAGAAGAACTTTGCTCAGTATGGCCTGCTCGACGACCGGGTCGTGTTTCTCAACGGCTGGTTCGAGGACACGCTGCCTAGCGCGCCTATCAAGGAGTTAGCTCTGCTGCGTCTCGACGGGGATATGTACTCCTCAACCACGCAGACCCTGGAAGCTCTGTATAGCAAAGTCTCGATGAACGGGTTCATCATTATTGAGGATTACATATTACCAACGTGCCGTAAAGCGGTCGAGGACTTCCGCGCGCGCACGAATATCATGGACACGATACAGGAGATCGACGGCGCCGGTATCTATTGGCGCAAGACTACCTGAATGACCAAATCTATCTGTCCAATGCCATTGCGCAAAAGGTCTAATCCTACATTTTCGGCGCAAGCGCGAACATGCGCCCGCATTGACAACGTTTTGTGTGCCGAAACGCTTCGTTGCCGTCGGGTCGGCGCCAGATGGCAAGGAGATTGACATGCCGGGGCTTTTCAAGCCGAGAGTGACCATCGCGATCCCCGTCTACAACGGCGCGAATTTCCTCGCCGCAGCGATCGACAGCGCCCTCCGTCAGACCTACGACAACGTCGAAGTAATCGTCGTCAACGATGGTTCCACTGACGGCGGAGCGACCGCGGCCATCGCCCGCTCCTATGGCAGACGCATCGTCTACATAGAGCAGCCCAACGGTGGTGTCGGCGCCGCGATGAATACGGCATTGGCCCACATGGCTGGTGACATATTTACTTGGCTCAGCCATGACGACCTCCATCTTCCCCACAAAGTTTCCGCTCAGGTCGATTATTACAACCTTATCGGTAGCAGGGATGCCATCCTCTATTCAGACTACCATTTTATCAACGAATCGGGAGAGATTTGGTATACGTCGCAGTTACCCATTGACCGATGCATGGCAGCACCGATGGTTTGCTTACTGAATAACTACATCAACGGATGCACTTTGTTCATCCCCGCCCACATCCTCCGGGAATTTGGGCCTTTCGATGTCAACCTGCGATTCTCACAGGATTACGACCTCTGGAATAAAATAATAGCAAAATACGATTTCTTTCTACAACCTGCGCCCCTGGTCAAGTACCGCGTCCATCAGGGACAAGACAGTAAAAAGCCTGGCGCGATCGCGGAAGGGGATGCGCTCTGGATCCGCATGATGGAATCTCGCTCGGAGTTGGAGCGGGTCCAACTGTTCGGCAGCGCGACTCGCTTCTACGCCAAAATGGCCGAGTTTCTCGGCAACACACCGTACGGAAGAGCGACGGCACACGCGCGTCGTCGCGCCGAAGTGGTCGCTCAACAGCTGCTCGTCTCGGTTGTGATCGTCTTCGAAGACGATGTCACAGGTGTCCTGCGGGTCGTCGAAGACGCCTTGCATCAGACACATCGAAATCTCGAGCTGATCATCGTCGATGGCGGCTCGGATGAGGATATCGGCCGGCTTGCCGCAATGAGCGAGCGCGATACACGAGTGCGTTTTCTGCGGCAACGGTCCGTCGGTCTTGATGCGAGCCTCGACCGAGGTGTCGCGGCTGCTACCGGCGAATACATCTCGTTTTTCGATCACCGGGCTCGGTATCTCCCCCTTAGGATCGAACGACAGCTCAAAGCCATGCGTGACGGCGGCTACGTCGCGTCCCGCGGATCCGAAAGCGGCGCCTCTGGAAACGAACTCGTCCGCGATCCTCTCCTTGGAGGGCTCGAAGCGAAAATCCTGGGGGTCTTATCGCTGAAGGCGGACCTTTCGACGGTGATGGTGCACCGCTCGTTGGTCGACGAAGGCCTTCTCTTTGCGTGGCCGTCGTCGCACCACGCCAACATGACAGGCTTGATCTGGATCGCCTTTCGCCACGACTTCCACGTCATGACGGAGGTCATCACTGCCGGACACCGATTCTGTGGCAACATGCGCGAGACCTTGCAGGCACGCGAGGCGAAACGTGCCGCGCTTCATGAGCTTGAGAACGATCCCCTTTTTCCAAGCGAGTCAGTAGACTTTTCACGGCTCCACACGCTGCTCGATTTGCTTTGCAAGCAGGAACTGAATACCTGCCACGGCGAATCGGATCGACTGGTCACCGATGCCGAACGACTCTTGACGATCGGATCGGTCGAGACTGCCCTGGAGCAGAGCCGACGCGCGCTCTCGTGCTACGTTTAGCCGAGGGCACTGGACCTCCACGCCCGCGTCCTTTCGGCGGCGGAGGACTATGGCTTCGTTATAGATCTATCTGAGCTCGCTCAGACCCTTCGACTTCCACGGCTGTCACAACCAATTGGCGTTGAGTCACATCCTCGCCGGGTGAACGTCAGAGGCAATTGAGTCGTTGAGGCCCCATCGTCACTGTGAACCGCGCCGGGTTTGCCGGAGCCTCCAACTCTTGAGAGGATGGAGCGATGACAAAGCGAACCCTACCGTGTTCACCTGAGGTCCCTGCCCGTGCGGTGCGGATGGTATTGGACCACCAAGGCGAGCACGCCTCGTAATGGGCAGCGATTAGTTCGATTGCGGCCAAAATCGGCTGCTCGGGCGAGACGCTCCGGAACTGGCTTCGCCAGTCCGAGCGGAACAAGAATTTGCGGGGCGGCCCGACCACGGACGACCGCGAGCGGATCAAGGCGTTGCAGCGGGAGAACCGCGAACTTCGCCAAGCCAACGAGATTCTGAGGAAGGCGTCCGCCTATTTTGCGATGCGGCTTGAACAGCACGGACACGCCAATCTCCTCGCGATCCGAGCACGCGCCGGCCCCGTCGGGGACCTACCCCAGCTTATGCGAAAGCCACCTCGGAGAGTTTATCACAGGTCGGCGTCGGGATTCCAACGGGCTCAGGTTCGAGGCTGCGGGCGGGTGCTCCGGCCGACGGGGATGGGTATGGATCGCGACGCGCCGTCCTCCGTCGGTCCTCGATCGAGAGCTCTCGATTGCGGCGCGCTCCCATGGGCGCGATTTTCCATGAACGCCCGAGAGGCGCGGAAGCGGACGGTGTGCCTCGAGGTGGGCCTGGGGGCGAACGAAGTGGGTTTCATTGCCGGGTCTCTCAATGCTAAGCAGCGGCGGGGACTGGCATGGGATGGTCGAGAGGGCCAGCCCGGCGGCTCATGCGGCAAGGTGGAGATACGGATGTGTCGGCGCGTTTCCGTCCGAAAGTGACGATCGCCATCCCGGTCTATAATGGCGCCAATTACCTCGATCAGGCCATCGACAGCGCCCTTGCCCAGACCTATCGCGACCTTGAGGTGATCGTCGTCAACGACGGTTCGACAGACGATGGCGCGACCGAAGCGATCGCGCGCCGCTATGACCGGCGCATCACCTACATCGACCAGGCCAACCAGGGCGTCGCGGGCGCGCTCAACACCGCCATCGCCGCCATGACAGGAGACGTCTTCACCTGGCTCAGCCACGACGACCTCCACCTGCCCGACAAGGTTGCGACGCAGGTCGCCTACTTCAACGAGATCGGCAAACGGGACGCCGTCCTGATCTCCGACGTCCACCTCATCGACGAGGAGGGCTGCATCTCCCACACGCAGAGATGGCCCTTCGAACGGTTCGTGAAGAGCCCCATGCTGCCGCTGCTGCTCGGCTGCGTCAACGGGTGCACGGTGTTCATCCCGGTCCACATCCTGCGCGAGGTGGGACCGTTCGACACGGGGCTCCGCTTCACCCAGGATTACGACCTCTGGAACAAGATCCTGCTCCGCTGCGAGTTCTTCCTGCAACCCCAACCCCTGGTGGCCCACAGGTTCCACCCGGGCCGAGATTCGCGCAAGGTATGGGCCGTCGCCGAAGCTAACGCGCTCTGGATGCGACTCATCGATGCTCGGTCGGAGATCGAGCGCGTGCAGATGTTTGGAAGCAGTTTCCGGTTCTTCACCGAGATGGCCGACTGGCTCGGGACCACCTCTAATCGCTATGCTGCCGAGTATGCGCGGCTACGCGCCAACGAGGCCAAGGTGAAGACATTCGTTTCGGTCGTTCTGGTCGCGACGGACGACGGGCGCGACGCTCTCACCTCTGCGCGAAGCGTCCTCGAACAGACGCACCGCAACCTCGAACTCGTCCTCGTCGCGGACCCGAACGGGCGGGGCGCCTTCGAGGCACTGGCGCGGACCGACGGCAGAATCCGCCTGATGTCCCCCGAGCGTCCCGGCGCGGAACTGGCGCGCAATCTCGGCCTAGACGCCGCCAAGGGAGACTACGTCGCCTTCCTCGAGCCGGGCGATCGCTTCCTCCCCGACAAGGTCGAAGTCCAGGCGGGTGCCATGCAGGACGCCGGCAGCCTGTTCTCCCATACGTCCTGCCGGATCAGCTTCCCCGAACGTTTCGATCGCCTCGGGTTCCTGGCCTCCGGGGCTTTCGGGGGCGAGGTGTACCCCGAGATCCTGGCCGAGTGCCCGATCGAAACTAGCACCGTCATAGTTCACCGTTCGCTGCTGGTGGTGGGACTCCGATTCGAGGCCGAAGCGCCCGCCGGCCTAGACAGGTTGGCCTGGATATGGGCCACCACGCGCTATCCCCTGCTCGGTATCGACCGCGCCTTGACGGTCGTCGCCTGGGCGAGGCACAGAGCGCCGGTTAACGCGAACGAAGCGTGGCAGTGCCTCCGTCAAGCCCGACGCTCACTTGGATCCGATCCCGTCTACGGGCGCGAAGCCGACGCGCTCGCGCGCCTGCGGGCCGCCGAAGCGGCGCTCCGCGATACCGCCACGACACGGGGCGGGCTGGCGCCCGGGAGCGTCCTGAATGAGGAGTTGATCGATGCGGCGTTCGAGTATGAGGACTAGGCCGCTGCCGTTTATGCCTGTATCCCAAGCTATCGAACCTGACTCAGACAAGATCAACGTCACCTTGTCTTGACTCACTAGACATCGATTTCTCGATGGATTTCTGATCCTTGGCGGCCAGCCCCGGAGTTGGGCGGGCATGGCTGAAAAAGGTGCGCTCCGTCAGCGCGAAGGACAGCGCCGCCAACACCACCGCCCCGCTCAAGCACAAGGCGCCAAGCACACCGGCGTGAACGGGGCCAGCCTGCATCCAGCGCAGCGGTGCGTAATTGATGATGAGAAACAATGGCACACAATGTAGAAGGTAGAACGAGTACGAAACCCCACCCAGCCAGACAAGAGGATTCCAGGACAGTACACGCGAGATAAGCCCCGTGCCGTAAGCTGCCTTCAAAACGATGAGGGCACCAACCGCAGAGAACAGCAACAGAAACCGTGCTACATCAATTAGGCCGAACGTGAAGGACGTGGTTAAAAACAGATAAAGAACGATCAGCAACTCGTCTGGAATCTGCCGATCGATCATTTCTGCCTGGCGCGCGTCGAGCAAACCTATCAGGGCGCCCGCGAAAAATAGGAGGAAGAACTCAGTGTAAAGCCCAAACGCGAGAGGCAGGTAAGCGGTCGCTAGGCCGCCGAGGATCAGAAACATAGCCGGTGGGCCGCCCCGGCGGCGTGCAGTGATCGCCACCAACGGAAAGATCAGATAGAAGCAAGCCTCGAAAAACAACGACCACGTTACGTTATTAAAGATCAGCGGCGGGACCCCGAAGGCCGGAAGCGCGTTGAGGAATACCATGTTGCCCAGTATTGCTCCGGCGTTGGGGACTGGAGAGCCGAAAAGGAAAACGCTGATCGCCAAGCAGAGCGCTAGTGCGAGTAGAAAAGCGGGATAGATACGGAAAACACGTCGCTTAAGGAACGTCCCGTAATTGAAGCTCCCAGCCCGCATGACAATACGACATATCAAAAATCCGCTCAGCACGAAGAAAATGTAAACTCCATGATGGGAATGGTACAACCAGAATAGGACTTTGTCGAAAGGATCGTGCCAAGCCGCGAAAGGGATCACATCCGGGCTGCCACCACGGAATGAAACCAAGTACAAGCCATTGAAATGAACTAGGAACGTCAGCAGGACCGCAACGCCCCGCAATCCGTCAAGCGCATTGTTGCGCCCCGAACCTGTCGGTATAGAGATCAGGTTGTGCAGGTCGCTCTTTATGAGCCTCGACAAATGACTATCCTCAATTGAGAGTTCGTGGATCCAGCTCATCTGACAGGCTGAATAAAGCTGAATACAACAAAAGCAAACCTCTACTTAGGCATCGCCTCCTATTTGGAAAATATGAGACAGGATTCAAAGCAAAGATCGGTCAGCATCTCTTGTGAGAAACTGTCTCGGTCATAAGTGTTGAACACATCCCAAGCCCATTCGGGGTAGGTTTCGGGATTTAGGCCGCCGTAAGTCTTAAGAAGATAGGAGAACTGGGTACGGAACGGCGCCACTTGGTCGTGTAACGGGATCAGCGACAGACGCGCGCCTGCGTCCACCGCGATGCGATCGAGTGTGGAGCGTGGGAAAACCCATTTGTCGTCGCGATCTTCCCAGTTTGGGTCTCTCCTCCGGAATATTTGCGGTGTGAAGGAGTCGATGATCTTACGCGTGACGACCATCTCGGCTTCGTTAGCAGCCCCGCGGCGCTCCGCTTCTCGCAAGATCTCCAAACACAACATACGCAATAGCGCGTAGCCGCCTTCCATTGGTTCAAAGAAGACTGCGGAACCGCCCGGCCGCAGGATTTCCATAGCGCGAGCCACGAACTTACCGGGCTCGACCAGATGGTGGAGCACCGCAGCCCCGAACACGAAGTCGGCGACGTCATTCCTCACATAGGGCTTCATCGCATCCATGGCGACGGGGACGCATCTTTCCGCCACCCCGTGGTCGACCGACAAGCGTTTGAGGATGGCGAGCATGTTGGGGCTGATGTCGGTCGCAATTAACCGACAGGATTCGAAGCGCTTCAGGAACGGGATACTCGCATTCCCGAAACCGGCCCCGAACTCGATAGCGACATGCGGCTCGGTCAGGCCGATGCGTTCGCACGCGATCCTGATCTTGTCCGCCCAGTAGTCGAAGCCGGTGAACTTGCGATAATATTCCTCAGCGTTGGCCAGGAAGGCTTCGTTGACACCTTGGCGCGGCGTCCCGGCTTCGGCACTCGGTGACAGCACGCCTGCCAAGCTGGGGTGCTCGACGACGCCTAAGTCGACGAGAGGCTGATCAAACTCCGGCATGGTCAGAGGCGGCACCAGGCCGACAGCGCTGTTTTGGTGATCAGGGCGCATGCACCATCCTACTTAATCGCGTTCAGTATCTCATACCGGACATCATACCCGGTGCCAAGCCGTGGATCCCTTACCGACCTGCAAGCCCTGGGGATCAGCCCGCCATCATCGCCTCCCTTTCTCAGCAGTCTGGTAGTAGCTTCACTTCAGCGGGCATACCGCTCATAAAATCGCATATCATCTGCAAGCAAGCCCCGCGCTATGGCGACCTTCTTAGGTTCACCCATAAATTTCTGCGTCTTGGAGAGATAATCGTCGACCAGAGAAGTGGTCTCGTTGAGGTGTTGTTGCGGCGGCTCGGTGACGATCCCGAGGCACGATGTAATCGTACCCCAATCTCGCTCAAGACGAGCATAGTCGATGATATAGTCGAATCGCTTCATGTCAACGCCGCGGAAAAATATCCGGCTGTAGATCCACCGGACCGTTGGCAAGCGCAGGAAGGACAGAAAATTGAGGCGGTTGTCCAAAATGTAACGATGCACCGGATGCGGGCTCCGCGGGACGGAAGTCCAGTAATAATACTGTGACAAGGCACGGCTCAGGGGTTCTCGAAGAACAGTTGCTCGAACGTCCGCCTCTATTCTGTCGTACTTTCTGATCCAGAGATGACCGACGACGGCGTCTTTGCCCCTGAGATATGGGTAACCGCTATTCCAGTGCCGCTCGCAGTAGCCGTCCGGGTCGATGTTGAGATCCGAGGCTGGGTCGGGAGGATCATCGGCGTAGTCCTGGTACACCCGGTTTTCGCCGTAGCAGCGCATGATCTCAATCCGCAGTGTAGTTCCAGCTGTCTTGGGTATATGCGCGAAAATAAGCTTCGGTCGTATGTCCGCTATCGGTGGGAAGGATCCGAGCGCTTTGCCTTCCTCGTAACGCAGATTCATTATGGCCACCAAAGCCTTCGTGACACGTAGCCTTAACACAACTTGATTTGCCACAGGGAAAACAAGCGTTTCTGCGGAAACTAAGATCTTTCTACTTTGCGGCTTTCTGAGCCGGCTCGGAAAAGAAGCGGCGCAGACTGCTTCGCAGCGTGCCGGTCGTGAAATCGTCGTGGAATGCTTGTTGTGAGGCCATGCACAATTTCTCATAGACTTCGGGATGAGACACAACCCATCTCAGCATCTCGTAGATGGAAGACGCATGGACGTCGCCGCACACGAGTGCCGCCTGATTCCGGTTGAAGTAGATCGCCGGCGATGCGTACAGTGGGGCGTGGCAGATGACGGGCCTGCCCGCCGCCAAATACATCACGGCCTTCGAGGGGAAGCTCAAGCGCGCCACCTCCTGGAAATCTGCGTCGAACGGGTAAGGGCAGTAGCAGATGTCGGCGTGGCGAGACAGCGCCGCGATGGCATCGGGCTGGCTCATCCAGCCGCCGTAGATGAGGCGGTCTTCCGGCAAGGTTCGCGGCGGCTCGTGCCCCAGATAGTAAACGCGCACCTCGCGCGTCCCGATGCGCCATCGCGCGTCGTTCAGCCCGTCGACCAGTGCGGTCCAGGCGTCCTGGGCGTAGAACTGGCCCACCATCCCGATCACGACCTCGTTCGGATCTCGCAGCGAGGGGGCCGGTCGCTGCCCCACGCTCGGGTCGAGGCTCGAGATGACGGGCACACAAGGAGTACCATAGGCTACGGCATAGTGCTCGGCCATCGCCCAGGACGCGGTCGCACAGGCGCGGCTGCCGCTCAGGGCCTCGTCGAAGCGTGTCAAGGCTTCGACGCTGTTCACCGGATCGACCTTGTGGGCCTTCAGCCACCAGGACAGCGGGTCCCAAACTTGCGAATACAGCGGGACGCCGAGTTCAGTCGCCACGCGAAGCGCCATCCTGACGATTGTCTGGCCTTCCAGGATGCTCCAAACGCCCTCTATGCGATGCTCACGGCCGAAGGCAACCGCGGCCTCGACGAGTTCGCTGCAGCGGACCGTCGCGTTGATACGCTCCCGTTCGATCGCCGCATCAAGTCCGAGATCCCATAGCCCGGCTTCACGCGGTTTCTCGACGATCTTCATGGGGATGTGGTCGAGGTCGGGATAATATCCCGGGGTGAGGTCGGGGTTGAGGACGATGAAAGCGGCCAGATCGTGCTCGCCCATCATGCGGATCTGCTCCGCGAGGACGACGCCGCCCGTGTAGTTGCTGCAGGGTGGGATGTCAGCGAGAAGCAGAAGTTTCATACGGCCTATTCGGAGATGCAGGCGGGCGTCAGTTCGTTTGACGGCGCCGAGCGGATGTCCACCTGACCGGACAGCCTCAGGTGGTCGAAGATCGGCTTATAGAACGCGGCCACGCGGGGGGCCAGCTTGCGACGGTTCAAGCGCTGGTCGACGGTGCGAGCATTCGTCTCCGCTGCCTCGTCGACGAGGCGGTTGTCGCGCAGAGCGGTCAGCAGGCGAGCACGGATCAGGTCCGTGTCGTCAGGCGGCACGATGAACCCGCCGACGCCGTCATCGAACCACTCGTCGCAGCAGGACGTGTTGGTCTGTATGGGGAAGGCGCCCATCGCCATGGCTTCCAGGACGGAGGTGCTGATCGCGTCTGAGATGCTGACCCCAAGGTATAGACGGGACGATCCAAAGTATGACAACATCTGATCGTGCGTAGCCCATCCAATGACGGTGATGTTGAGTAGCCCGCGCCGGACAAGCTCACGCGCTCTGCTTATCGGCTCATGGCCGCCCGAGTAAAGGATGATCTCGTAATCCTTGAGTTCGTGAGTGAGGGATTCGAGGATGCCGAGGGACCTCAAGGCTCGGCCCGCGAAATGCTCGTAACCTTTGACCATAATCCGTTTGCGGCGAGACGGGGGGATGCCGGACTGCAGCTTGGCAATGTACGAAAGGTCAAAACCTCCCGTGTTGGGCAGCACCGTCAGAACTGGGCCACGGTAGCCGAACGCTCGCGCCAAGGCGATATCCCGATGGCATTCGCATGAATAGAAGTCGATCTGTTGGAGCAGGCGCTCGATCTGTTTCTGATGCTGTTCCTGACGTCCGAAATAGAAGATATCGCTGCCCCAGTTGGTCGCCAGCCAGGCCGGGAATGACCCGGCGTAGGCTTGCTTTGCCTTCGAAACAAGGTAGCCGCAGAGCTGGAACTCCATGGAATGGATAAGGTCCGGTTTGAGCCGTTTGATCAAATCTCTCAGCACCTTGGGGCCATGCAGGGCGGCGGCCGTCCCGCCGGCTTCCCCCAACGACACGCGGCCGGCAGGGTCGCCACGGGTTTCCGCGAAGAGATTGGTGCTAACCTCGAACGGTACCAGACGGGCCGGAGACATGTCGGCTCTCGCGAAACCTGGCAAAGGGAGTTCCCGCTCCCCGTCGCCGCGCGCCGGCGGAACGTAAGGTTGGTGAATGCGGACCGCGCACATGTGAGGGTTGGGAGGGGCGGGGTACGCCGGGAACAGGTGCAGATCCCACCCGCGGTCAGCGATCATCTCGATCCATCGGGCCGTGTGCGGGCTGTCTGGCATGCCGACAAACAGGATCCGGGGAGAGCGTGCAATTCTCGGAGCGTTGCTTATCATCCGTCTCGGTCGCTCCGTTCCCGCAAACCCGACCGGCACCCTTCAAGCTTGCGGTTGACGAGGATCGGGCAAGGAGCCTGCGTTTGCCGTCGCGGCCACTTAGGTCTAAACAGCAGTCGTTTAAAAGGCATCGCGTGGCGTTGTTCCGGTTCTGCTACTAGCGATAATTGCCATGGCGGGCAAGCCCAGTGCGCCGGGGTACGCCGAGCTTCGGAAGTTTTCGGATGCATCTCCTCCACGCCCCGCGCTCGCCCTTCGCACGCAAGGCCAGGATCGTGGTCCACGAGCTCGGACTCGACGACGTGGTGCGCCTAGAGGCCATCGACCCCTGGGCCGACGAGAGCCTCCGCGCCGCGAACCCGCTCTGCAAGGTGCCGACCCTGCGGCTCGACGACGGCTCGGCGCTCTACGATTCTCCGGTCATCTGCGAATACCTAAACGATCTCATCAGCGGGCCGTTGCTCAAGCGCTCCGGCCCCGAACGGTGGGACGCCCTGCGGCGGCAGGCGCTCGGGGACGGGCTCGCCGAGGCCGTGATCCGCCGCCACGTGGAGGGCCTCGGGCCTCGCGGCGAGCGCCAGGATGGCGTCATCCGTCGCCAGGAGGCGGCGATCGTGGCCGTGATGAACACGCTCGAAGGGGCCGCTCGTATGACCGACGACGAGCGTTTCGACCTCGGCGACGTGGCGGTCGTGGCGGCCTTGGGCTACTTCCGGTTCCGCTCGCCCGACCTCGCGGCATCCCATCTCGGACCTCGCCTTAAGTTCTGGCTCGCGTCGGTCGAACGGCGGCCGTCCTGCATCGCCACACGGATCGCGGGGCTCCCGCCGGGGTGAAGGGGTTGCTGCTGGGCCGTTTGCGGCTCGACTTTTTGAGTGTGCGCGTCTATTCCTGGTTCTTGAAAAAGCGGGTCCCCGCGTCTCCCAACAGCTGGAGCTTCAATGAGGATCGTGGTGCTGGGCATTTCCGGCATGCTCGGGAGCACGGCGTTCCGGCTTCTCGGCGGGCGGCCCGACCTCGAGGTCTACGGCACGGCGCGGACGGGCGATGTCCGCGCCTTCTTCGACGAGAGCCGCGGAAGCCGCATCCGGTCAGGGGTGGACGTCGAGAACCTTGACGCGCTCGTGGCGTTGTTCCGCGACATCCGCCCGGACGTCGTGATCAATTGCGTGGGCGTCGTGAAACAACTCGCGTCCGCCAAGGATCCGCTGGTCGCCATCCCGCTGAACGCCCTGCTGCCACACCGCCTGGCCCGCCTAGCCGGCCTCGTCGGCGCGCGACTGGTCCACATCAGCACGGATTGCGTGTTCAGCGGCCGCGGGGGGAACTATCGGGAAGGCGACCCGCCCGACGCCGACGACCTCTACGGCCGGTCGAAGCTCCTCGGCGAGGTCGAGTATCCGAACGCCATCACTCTGCGAACCTCGATCATCGGGCACGAGCTGGCGAGCCGCAACGGCCTCGTCGACTGGTTCCTCGGCCAAAGCGGGACGGTTCGCGGTTTCAAGCAGGCGATCTTCTCCGGGCTGACGACGGACGAATTGACCAGGGTCATCGCCGACCGCATCCTTCCCCACCCCGAGCTGCACGGCCTGTATCACGTCAGCGTCGAGCCGATCAGCAAGTACGACCTCCTGCACCATGTCAGGGACGCGTATCGACACCCGGTCGAGATCGAGCCCGACGATGCCGTGGTGATCGACAGGTCGTTGAACTCGGACCGGTTCAGGGCCGCGACGGGCTACGTGCCGCCGAGCTGGCCGCAGCTCATCGACACCATGCGGCGGACTCATCCGATGGCCGAACGGAGCTGACCCGATGTTCACGGGCAAGACCATCCTCATCACCGGCGGCACCGGTTCTTTCGGCAACGCCGTCATCAACCGCTTCCTCAAGACCGACATCGGCGAGATCCGGGTCTTCAGCCGGGACGAGAAGAAGCAGGAGGACATGCGCCTCCTGCTCGGCGACAAGCGCGTGCGCTTCATGATCGGCGACGTGCGCGAATATACGAGCATCCATGAGGCTCTCAGGGGCGTCCACTACATATTCCACGCCGCAGCGCTGAAGCAGGTCCCATCCTGCGAGTTCTACCCTATGGAAGCGGTGCGCACCAACGTGCTCGGGGCCAGCAATGTGGTCACCGCGGCGGTGGCCAACGGCGTCGAGCGTATGATCGTGCTCAGCACCGACAAGGCCGTCTACCCCATCAACGCCATGGGGCTGTCGAAAGCCATGATGGAGAAGATCGCCATCGCCAAGTCGCGCATGCTCACGCCCGACGACACGATCCTGTGCGCGACGCGCTACGGCAACGTCATGGCCTCACGCGGCTCGGTTATCCCGCTCTTCGTCCAGCAAATGAAGGAGGGCCGGGACCTGACGGTGACTGACCCGCACATGACGCGGTTTCTGATGTCCCTCGAAGACTCGGTCGATCTCGTCCTCTTCGCCTACGGAAACGGGCGGCAGGGCGACATATTCGTCCAAAAAGCTCCGGCCTGCACGGTGGAGGACTTGGCCGAGGCATTGCAGACCATCTTCAAGCGCAACAAGCCGCTGAAGATCATCGGCACACGGCACGGCGAGAAGCTGTATGAGTCCCTCGTCTCGCGCGAAGAGATGGCCCGCGCCGAAGACCTCGGCCGCTTCTATCGCATCCCTTGCGATGACCGGGACTTGAATTACGCGAGTTTCTTCAGCACCGGCGAAACGAAGATCTCCAATGCCGAGGATTTCACCTCGCACAACACGGAGCGCCTGGATCGACAGCAGGTGATCGACCTGCTGCTCGGCCTGGATTACATCCAGCGGGAGCTCGAGCCCGCCAGGACCAGCGCGCAAGCGGCGGTGGCTTGAGGCCGCCATGCGCAAGATCATGACCGTCGTCGGGACGCGGCCTGAACTCATCAAGATGAGCCAAGTGATCGGGAGGCTCGACACCCTGTTCGATCACGTGCTTGTGCACACCGGCCAGAACTTCGACTACGAACTGAATCAGATCTTCTTCGACGATCTCGGCATCCGCAAGCCCGACCATTTTCTGGATGCTGCCGGGAGCGGTCCGGCCGATACGATTGCGAGCATCATCGTCAAATCCGACGAGGTGTTTGCCCGCGAGGCGCCCGACGCCCTGCTGATCTACGGCGATACCAACTCCGGCCTCTGCGTGATCCCGGCCAAGAGGCGGAAGATTCCCGTATTCCACATGGAGGCCGGCAACCGCTGCTTCGACCAGCGCGTGCCGGAGGAACTGAACCGCAAGGTCATCGACCACTTGAGCGACGTGAACATGGTCCTGACGGAACATGCCCGCCGCTACCTCCTGGCCGAAGGCCTGCCCGGCGATCGGATCTTCAACGTGGGATCGCACATGGCGGAGGTGCTGGCTCGTTTCCGTCCCAAGATCGATGCTTCCGACATCATGGAACGGCTCGACCTCGCACGGGATCGCTTCTTCGTGGTCAGCGTTCACCGCGAGGAAAACGTCGATTCACCGCTGAAACTCCGTGCTCTCATCGAGACCCTGGAACGGCTCGCGGCCGAATTCGGCTTCCCGGTCGTGGTGTCGACCCATCCGCGCACACGCAAGCGCCTGGACGCGCAAGACAGCCACGGATTGTCGCCGCTGGTCCGCTTTCTTCCGCCCTTCGGCTTCACCGACTACGTCAAGCTGCAGCTCGGCGCCTATTGCGTCGTCTCCGACAGTGGCACCATCACTGAAGAAGCCGCGCTCCTCGACATTCCGGCCATCACGGTACGCGACGCACACGAGCGCCCCGAAGGGATGGACGCCGGCGTGCTCGTCAGGAGCAGCTTCGCCTTCAACGGCCTCGAGGAAGCCGTGCGGATCGTGCGCTCGGGCCTGGAAGGCCGCCGTTTCAGCGGCGAAGTCAGGGATTACACGGACGGCCTGAACGCATCATCCAAGATCGTGCGGATCGTGGCGTCCTACATCGATGTTATCGATCGCGTCGTCTGGAGCAAGCCGGACGCCAAGCCGTAAGCGGACCCCCCACCTCCTGCGCCCCCTTCTGATCGAACCCGCACACTCATTCACCTAAGGTCCCCGAGCCCATGCCCTTCCGTCGCATCGTTCGCGCCGCCGCGCTCAGAGTTCCAGGTGTCCACCGACTGTACGACCACTCGAGAAACGTCGCGGTAGCCTACGAGACGCTGCAGCGCGAGCACGTCCGCCAAGCCGGTGCCTACACGGAAGAGATCGAGAAATTGAAGCAGGCGCTCGATCAGGCTTACACGGTGGTCGAGGCGGAGCGGGCGCTTGCCGTGGGGGCGGCGGCCGAGCGCGATGAGAGCAGGGAGCGGATGAGCAAGCGCTCGATCGACGGCTCCACGCCAGCGCAGATCCTGTGCGCGCTGACGGAAATAGCCCCTGTCGACGGGAGGGCGTATTCCGTGCGCCTGCCGGACCACGTCGTCGATGGTGACACGAACGAGGAGCCGGGTCGATCGCGGCTGCAGGTGCTGGAAGACGGCGTGCCGCTCGGCCCGGCCCATGCGCTGCACGCGGATATCGCCGATGAGGGCGAGGGCCGCTACTCGCACTGGGGCGGCAATCTTCTGTTCTCCACGAGCGACGACTCGGACCCCCGCACCAACGGGCACGCCTACCACGTGCTCCTGC
>JAABUT010001537.1_pt1 | contig 25919 bp, 22 predicted proteins | sample 5559281 | NCBI WGS metagenome assembly JAABUT01 (sample SAMN10711880, study PRJNA513359) | rock metagenome | isolation source: Antarctica rocks | place: Antarctica: Victoria Land, Ricker Hills nord | collected 2016-01-04
TCGCCGGGCGCGTCTCGGATTCCGGTGAGGGGCGATGGACGGTCAAGGCATCCATCGACGAGGGCGTGCCGACGCCGGTGCTGTCCGCCGCGCTGTTCGCGCGCTTCTCCAGCCGCGGCGAGGCGGTGTACGCGGACAAGCTGCTTTCGGTCATGCGCCAGGCCTTCGGCGGCCACATCGAACTGCCTACCGGCGAATAGCGGGGGTAGGTCGACCCGCAACCCGGCGGGCAGTGTCAGGCGGCGCGGCGTTCCGGTTCGTGCTCTGGCGAGATGACGGCCTCGACCTCACTGAGCTGCAGCCCCTTCGTCTCGGGCACCTTCGCGATGACGTACATCAGCGACAGCACCGTCACGGCGGCGTAGATGACGAACGTTCCGGTGCGTCCGACCGCCGCAATGATCGACAGGTAGGACACCGCGACGACGAGATTCGCACTCCAGTTGGCCATCGTCGCGATGGAGGCGGCCTGCCCGCGCACGCGCAGCGGGAAGATCTCGGCGATCAGCAGCCAGACGATCGGGCCGAGGCTCACGGCGAACGAGCCCACGTAGAAAGCCAGTGCGATCGTGGCGAACACGGCGCTGCCCTTGATGCCGATCGCGAACGCGGTCGCCAGCGCGACGAGGCCGACCGTCATGCCGATCATGCCCCAGATCAGCAGCGGTCGACGGCCGACGCGGTCGAGGTAGCGCACGGCCACGATCGTCATCAGCACGTTGGTCACCCCGACGATCACCAGCGCGAGCAACGCCGCGGAACGTCCGAGGCCCCCTTCCTGGAGCACCGTCGGCGCGAAATAGATGACGGTGTTGATACCGGTGATCTGCTGGATGACGGCGAGGATGACACCGAGCGTCAGGGCAGGGCGCAGTCGTCGGTCGAGCAGGTCACCGACCGAGCCCTTGCTCTCCTCGCGCGCGACGCCGCGGACGTCCGCAATCTCCTCGTCGATCTCGTCGTCGCTGTCGCGCAGCGTGCGAAGTACGGTGCGGGCTTCGTCCTCTCGCCCTTGCCGGATCAGCCACGCGGGGCTCTCCGGTTCACTGAGCACGCCGACGCCCAAGATGACCGCGGGCAGCAGCGCGAGCGCTACGCTGACGCGCCAATCGCCGTGGCCGGCAAGGAAGTACGCCACGAGCTGGCTGATCAGAATGCCCATGGTGATCGACAATTGGTTGAGCGAGACCAGCCCACCGCGACGTTCGGGTGGGGCGATCTCGCCGATGTAGAGGGGGACGACGAACGACGTCGCGCCGACGCCGAGCCCGATGATGAAGCGGCTAAGCCAGAACACCCACAGCGCAGGTGCCAGCGCCGACATCAGCAGGCCGACGACGAAGACGATGCTGATGATGAAGATGGCCCGTCGGCGGCCGAGCTCATCGGCGATTCGCCCTGCCACGATGGCGCCGACGGCCGCCCCCGCGAGCAGGATCGAGACGACCAGACCCTTGTCGAACGGGCTGACCAGCGAGAAGTCGGCGGCGATGTTGGGCAGCACGCCGCCCACGACGCCGGTGTCATAACCGAACAGGATGCCGCCCACGGCGGTCAACACCGCCGCCTTCGTGACCGCGTTGCGGTGCCGGCGCCTGTCGTCGACGGAACCGGACGACTGCGAGTCAGCCATAGGCGCGCTCCTTCGATGTGTACGAACCGCTACGCCGGTACCCGTCCGCCGCAGCGCTCAAACGCGACGATCCCGTGCTCGTTCGCCCGCGCCGGCGATCTCGAGGTTGAGCCGACGCGCGATCAGGTCGACAGCCGGGCCGAGCAGGAGGATCACGACGAGGGTGCCCGGGCCGATCGCCGCGCCGAGCAGCCAGCCGCCCAGCGCGCCGCCGCCCTGCACCGCGCTGTAGCTCCAGCGAAACGGCACCGGCGGATCGAACGCGAGCGCCGCGGCTTCCGTCGGCCCCGCACCGGTGCGACTGCCGAGGTACCCGGCGACCCCGAACGCGAGGACGGCGAAGGCGGCGACCAGCAGGCCGATCCGGGCGGCAAGTGCGTGCGGTGCCGTCACAAGATCCATCGTTACCGTGACCGTCGCGCCGACGACGACCGGCTGAACCACCGTGCCGATGCCCGGGATGAGCCCGCGCCACCACGCCATCGCCACCAGCACGACGCCCAGCACGCAGTTCACCGCAAGGAACGGCACGTCCAGCGAGAGCGACAGGCCGTTGACGAGCGTCGAGTAGCCGTCCGAACCGAGGGCGGCGCGCAGTAGCAGGGCGACCCCGATGCCCAGGACGACGCACGAGACGACCAGCTGTCCGACGCGCCCGACACTCCCCACGCCCGGACAACCCCGCACGAGTGCAGGGGCATTCCTCATCGGGTGTTGCTGCTGATCACTTGGGTTGCGTCGATCTTCAGGATGCCGCTCTGCCGGACGAGGGTGAACGACGTGTCCTCGTCGGCCGTCTTCCCGCTCTTATAGAAGTAGGTGACGGTCGCTTCGACGTGTCCCGGTGGACTTCCCTTGACGGCGACGACCGTGACCCGCGCAACCGAATCCCAGTAGTTCTGGTAGACCTGCCGGCCGCCGTGCGCGACCTGATATCGAGACGTCAGGCGAGTCCACGCCGTGTCGGTGCCGCCCGGCAGCAGCGCGTAGTAGTCGGTGATCGCCTGCGCCAGCTGTGCCGAGGTCGGCACGCCGGTGGTGGCCGAAGTGGATGCCTTCGACGACGACGACGTCGTCGACGAGGCGGCAGACGACGTCTGGGACGCGGAGCGCGACGTCGATGGCGGCGAGGACGGGCTGGACGAGGGCTGTCGCGACGTGGACTTCTCGGTCGGGCCGGCCGCAGCGGTGCTCTGGCCGCCGCTGCCGTTTCCGTCGCCCAGAAGTTGAGTCGCGAGCACAGCGGCCAGACCGACCAGCAGCACTACGACGGTCACGACGGCAGCCGCGGCCCACCGCCGACCCGAGTCCCGATCATCGTCTATGGGGAGCGGGGGCGGGACATCGGCGAGGGCAGGCAACGTCACCGTCGTCGAGGGTGGCGGGGCGACCGGTACCGGCGGTGGGGTGGACATGGGCTGCGTCGCGGCGCCGGCCGCCGGATGCGACGCGTCCGCGTACGCCGCGGACAGGGTCTGCGCCACATCGTTCATGGCCGGCCGGTCGCCCGGATCGACGGCGAGCATCCGGCGCAGGACGGGCGTGAGCGGCCCACTGCGGCGAGGGGGGATGATCTCACCGGAGGCGACCCGGTGCAGCATGGCCATCGGGTTCTCGCCGGTGCCGAACGGCGGGCTGCCCTCGAGCGCCGCGTACAGCGTGGACCCGAGCGAGAACACGTCCGACGCGAAACTCGACTCGACCCCGCGGGCCACCTCCGGCGCCAAGAACGCAGGCGTGCCGGTGACCATCCCGGTCGAGGTCAGCGCGGCGTCACCCAGCGCGTGCGAGATGCCGAAGTCGGTCAGCTTGGCAGCGCCGTCGTCGTCGATGAGCACGTTGCCCGGTTTGACGTCGCGGTGCACGATCCCGGCCTGATGAGCCGCTGCCAGCGCCGCTGCCACCTCGCTGCCGATCCGAGCGACTTCCGCGACGCTCAGCACGCCTCGCTCGCTCAGCAGTGCCTGCAGGCTCTTCGACGGCAGGAACTGCATGATCATGCAGGGCTGGCCGTCGTGGTCGACGACGTCGTAGACCGGCACGGCATGCGCATGGTGCAGCCGGGCGGTGAGCCGCGCCTCCCGCATCGCTCTGCTGCTGGCCAGCTCTGCCTCGGCCTTGCTCAGCCCGGGCTGCGGATGCAACTGCTTGAGTGCTACCCGGCGGTGCAGCACCTCGTCCCACGCTTCCCAGACGCTGCCCATCCCGCCGGCCGCGATCCGTTCGACCAGCCGGTACCGACCGCCGATGACCGCATCAGGGCGTGACACGGGCACCTCCCTCGCTTCGTGGTCGGAATTGCTCGATACTTCCGGGGTGTCTACCCAAAAACGCGCTCGGCGTAGGTGTCAGGCGTCGTGCTCGGCGTGGTCGCCCGCCCATTCGGTGTGGAACGTGCCGTCCTTGTCGACGCGACTGTAGGTATGCGCGCCGAAGTTGTCGCGCAGTCCCTGGATCAGCGCGGCCGGCAGCCGGTCCCGGCGCAGCCCGTCGTAGTAGGCGAGCGACGACGCGAACCCGGGCGTCGGGATGCCGGCGGTCGCGGCCTGGGCGACGACCCGACGCCACGCGTCCACGCCACCGCGCACCGCGTCGGCGAAGTAGGGCGCGACGAGCAGCGAGGGGAGCTCGGCGTCGTCGTCGTAGGCCTCGCGAATGCGGTTGAGGAACCGCGCGCGGATGATGCACCCACCGCGCCAGATAGTGGCCATGGCGCCGGCATCGACGTCCCAGCCGTACTCGTCCGAACCGGCCGCGATGTGGTCGAAGCCCTGCGCGTAGGCGACAACCTTGGACGCGTAGAGCGCGAGGCGGACGTCCTCGATGAAGGCGTCGCGATCGCTGATCGCGAGATCGTTGACGTCGGCGCCGAAGGCCTGTTGCGCGGGTTTGCGTTGCTCGGCGTGCCCGGACAGCGCGCGGGCGAATGTCGCCTCGGCGATGCCGGTGATCGGCACCCCGAGGTCGAGGGCACTTTGCACCGTCCAGCGTCCGGTGCCTTTCTGCTCGGCCTGGTCGAGGACGACGTCGACGAACGGCTTGCCGGTCTCGGCGTCCTCGTGAGCGAGGACGGTGGCGGTGATCTCGATCAGGAACGACTCGAGATCACCCTCGTTCCAGCTGCGGAAGATCTCGGCGATCTCGCCCGGCGACGCGCCGAGGCCCTGGCGCAGCAGGTCGTAGGCCTCGGCGATCAACTGCATGTCGGCGTACTCGATGCCGTTGTGCACCATCTTGACGAAGTGCCCGGCGCCGTCCGGACCGACGTGCACGCAGCACGGGGTGTCGTCGACGACCGCGGCGATCGACTCGAAGATCGGGCCGAGCTTCTCGTACGACTCGGCAGACCCGCCAGGCATGATCGACGGCCCGTTGAGCGCGCCCTCCTCGCCGCCGGACACGCCGCAACCGACGAAATGGATGCCTTTCTCGCGCAGCTCAGACTCGCGGCGGCGGGTGTCGGCGTAGTGCGCGTTGCCGCAGTCGATGATGATGTCGTCGTCCTCGAGCAGCGGGACGAGTTCGGAGATCACCGCGTCTGTCGGCTCGCCCGCCTTGACCATGATGATGATCGCGCGCGGCTTCTCCAGCGACGCGACGAATTCCTCGAGCGACTCGGACGCGACGAAGGTGCCGTCGTCGCCGTGTTCCTCGACGAGGCTGGTCGTGCGCGCGGTGGTGCGGTTGTGCAGCGCGACAGTGTGGCCGTTACGGGCGAGGTTGCGTGCGAGATTGCGGCCCATCACCGCCAGGCCGGTGACCCCGATGTTGGCGGTAGCTGTGGTGGAGTCGCTCATGCCTTCAACGTAGTGCTCCGTGCCGCGCTCAGGAACGTGCGGTGTCCAGCAGCGCTGCGACCTGGGCGTTGATCCAGGTGGTCGCGTCTGCCACCGCCGGGCTAACGAACTCCAGGCCGTAGAAACCGTGGATCAGTCCGGGGAACTGTCGGTGCTCGACCTGCACCCCCGCCGCACGCAGCGCCTGCGCATAACCGTCGCCTTCGTCGCGCAGCGGGTCGAACTCGGCGGTCGCCAGCACCGCAGGCGCGAGACCCCCGAGGCTGCTCGCGTGCAGGGGCGAGAGCCGCGGATCGCCGGTGAGCGCTATGGCCGCCGGGTCGGTCTCGTCCATGCCGAGGTACTTCTCGGCGAACCAGCGAATGTCGGCCATCGTGAGGAAGTAGCCCTCGGCGTTGTCGACGCGCGACTGGTACTCGCCGAGCAGGTCGACGGCCGGGTAGACGAGCAGTTGAGCCGCCAACGGCAGGTTGTCCGCGTGCGCGAGCTGGGCGCACACGGCCGCGAGGTTGCCGCCGGCGCTGTCGCCGCCGACGGCCAGGCGCGCGGGGTCGTTGCCGTAGTCGGCGATGTGCTCGGCCACCCAGGTCAGCGACGCGTAGGCGTCCTCGACCGCCGCCGGGAAAGGATGCTCAGGCGCGAGCCGGTAATCGACGCTGACCACGACCGCATCGGTGTCGTGGCACAGCAGCCGGCACACTCCCTCGTGGGTGTCGAGGTCGCCGATGACGAACCCGCCGCCGTGGAAGTAGACGAGTGTGGGCACCGGGCCGGTGCGACCCTGGGGGCGGTAGACCCGGACCGGGATCGAGTCGGCCACCTTCGCTTCGTCCACGGAGGCGACCTCGGCGAGGGTCGACGGATCGCGGAACTCCACCATCAGCGCGCGCAGCCCGGCGCGCGCCTGCTCGGGCGTGCTCTCGGCTATCGGTGGGTACCCGGCGGTCTCGATGAAGGTCAGCAGGCCGGCGATGTTCGGGTCCAGGGGCACGGGCCGATCCTCACACACCGGTACCGCTCAGCCCAGGTCGAGGCCCGGGTAGAGCGGGTTCGCATCGAGCAACTCGGCGGCGGCGTCGTGCGTCTTGCGCGCCACTCCGTCGGCGATCGTGTACTTCGCCTTGGACGCCCCACCGGAGGCGGCCGCGTTCGCGGAGGTCGCGGTGAAGACGTCGACCATCAGCTCGGCCACGCGATCGAACTCGGCCGCACCGAAGCCGCGCGAGGTGAGGGCGGGGGTGCCGATGCGCACGCCGGAGGTGTACCAGGCGCCGTTCGGGTCGCGCGGGACCGCGTTGCGGTTCGTGACGATGCCTGAGTCGAGCAACGCCGATTCGGCCTGGCGCCCGGTGAGACCGAAGCCCGAGACGTCGATGAGCACGAGGTGGTTCTCGGTGCCGCCGGTGACCAGCCGCGCGCCGCGCTTGGCCAGACCTTCGGCGAGCGAGACGGCGTTGTCGGCGATGGCCTGGGCGTAGACCTGGAAGGAAGGCAGCCGCGCCTCGGCCAGCGCCACCGCCTTCGCGGCCATGACGTGCCCGAGCGGGCCGCCGAGCACCATCGGGCAGCCGCGATCGACCGATTCGGCGAACTCCGGCTGGCACAGCACCATGCCGCCGCGCGGGCCGCGCAGCGACTTGTGCGTCGTCGTGGTGGTGACGTGTGCATGCGGGACGGGGTCGAAGTCATCGGTGAAGACCTTGCCCGCGACCAGGCCGGCAAAGTGCGCCATGTCGACCATCAGCACGGCGCCGACCTCGTCGGCGATCTCGCGCATCGTCGCGAAATTGATCTTGCGGGGGTAGGCCGAATAGCCGGCGATCAGAACGAGCGGCTTGAACTCCCGTGCGGTGGCGCGCACCTTGTCGTAGTCGAGCAAACCGGTCTCGGGGTCCGTCCCGTACGAGGACTGCTCGAACATCTTGCCGCTGATATTGGGCCGGAAGCCGTGGGTGAGGTGTCCGCCGGCGTCCAGCGACATGCCGAGCGCCCGCTGGTTACCGAGCACCTTGCGCAGCGACTCCCAGTCGCCGTCCGACAGGTCGTTGACGTGCTTCGCGCCGGCCTGCTGCAGGGCGGGCGACTCGACCCGTTGCGCGAGGATCGACCAGAACGCGACGAGGTTCGCGTCGATGCCCGAGTGCGGTTGGACGTATGCATGCGGCGCGCCGAACAGCTCGCGCGCATGGTCTGCGGCGGCCTGCTCGACGGTGTCGATGTTCTGGCAGCCGGCATAGAAACGGTGCCCGATGGTGCCCTCGGCGTACTTGTCCGAGAGCCAGTTGCCCATCGTCAGCAGCACGGCGGGGGAGGCGTAGTTCTCGCTGGCGATGAGCTTCAGCGAGCCGCGCTGGTCGGCGAGTTCGCTGCGGATCGCACCGGCCACCGTGGGCTCGACCGACTCGATGACCTGCAGGGCGCTGCGGTAGGCCGCGGATGCGGCGGCGGCGTCGAACGGCTCGGACATTGGTGGGCCTCCTCGGGCGATGTCGGCAGCCCAGGCGCGCGGCGGTCGAACGGAGCCGCTTCCCGGTGGTCGGATCCACCTCAGCGCCAGTCACGGCTCGCGGCAAGGATACCGGCACACCCCCGCCGCGTCAGCGTTCCTCAGAAGTACGGACCGTTGCCCCGCTCGAGTAGCGCCGCGCCGGCTGTGTCCGGAGGATGGCACGGTGGTGATGAGTCGTCGGGCAGCCTGGTTCCTCGTCGCGTTCGGCGTCTGGTCGTGGATCATCTGGCCTACGTTTCTCAAGAACATCTGGGCCGACAAACGCTCGTGGCACGGCGGCATGACGGGCTTCTTCGCGGTGCACTTGGCGCTGACGCTGGTGTCGCTCGCGCTGGGCACGGCCATCGCTGTACTGGGCGTTCGTGGCCTGATCCGCGATCGTCGCGCGCGAGGCTGACTTCCGCTGATCAGCACGGCGGCGCAGCGCCGTCGGCGGTACTCGTCGTGTCGATCGGTAATTGGTCGGGTGGCCGGTCGTAGGTGTGGCCGGTGGGTGCTTGCCAGCGGGTGCTGCCGTCGGGTCGGCGGCGCACTGTCCAGCGGGTCTGGTGCTTGAGATGGTGGTGTCGGCTGCACAGCGGGTGCAGGTTGTTCTCGCTGGTGGTGCCGCCGTGCGCCCAGGCGACGATGTGGTCGGTTTCGCAGCGTTTCGCTGGGCGGCGGCAGCCGGGGAAGGTGCAGGTGGCATCGCGGGCGCGGATGTGCTGGTCGAGGTTGGTTGGTGGCCGGTGGGTGTGTCGGCCGTAGTCGAGTAGTTGGCCGTGTGTATTGGTGACCAGGCGTCGCCAGGTGCCGGTGGGGTCGGCGGGGTCGGCGGCGATGGCGCGGGCCAGTGTGGGGGGGATGGGTCCGTGGCCGTCGAGTTCGCCGGGTTGCTGGTCGAGGCCGAGCAGCGTGGACAGGGCGACCGTGACGTTGACTGCCGGGCCCGTCCCGGGTCCGGGCTGGCCACCTGAGGCGAGGGTGACCAGGGCGTCGGCGCGGCGTTGGTCGGCGCTGCGTTCGTCGCGGTGTTTCCAGCTCTCGGCGATCCGTTCGATGGTGGCTTTCAGGTTTGCGGCGGTGTCGGCGGGTAGTAGCGCCCACAGTTCGCTCATCCCGTTGTCCAATGGCGTGAACATCACCCGGCGTTGGGTGAGCGCGTCGCGGTGCTGCTCGTCAGCCCCGCGCGGGTCGGCGGCGAGCACTGCCCGGCGAACCGAGGCGGCGAACTGCGCCACAGTCTGACCCGCGGCGCGCCCCAGCACCTTCTTCTCCACCTCGGTGGCGGCCGTGTCCGGTAGGAAGCAGACGGCGTCGACCAGGCGTTGGGCGTAGGGCAACCCGATCTCCCCCCGGCGCATAGAAGCCAACGTCGCCGGTAGCCGGGTGGCCAGCTCGGTGACGGTGTGCAGCCGCCACCCGGCGGTCGCGGGTGGGATGCGCAGCGCACAGGCGACGTCTTCACGAACCCATTCCTTGTCGGTCGCCGGGTCGCCGTCGATACCGGGTACCGGGTCGGCGGCCATCGCCGCGAGCAGGCGGGTCTCCCGGGCGTCCAGCTCGGCGCGTTGCCGGCGTAATGCGGCCAGCAGTTCGACCCGCTTCGGGTGCCCGATCAGGCTGTAGTCGGTGCCGTCCATGAATAGATCATAATCGAACAGCGATGAGATTGCAAGACCCAACCTGCGTGAATTCCTTGCTACATAAGCGATCCAGCCCGAACCGCAGCCCGGCAGCGGCGCGCGAGGGGAGCGTCAATCGTCCCGTCGCTGCGCCCTTCACAAAGGCGACCCAAGCAGGTGGCTCCTACGATGGAGGCGTGACCGTGATCGATGGGCCAGCGTTGAGCGACGTGACCCGCGACGACGCCACGCTGCGCCGCTTTCTGCACGGCTTGCCCGGCGTCGACCAGGTGGGCGCCGAGGCGCGCGCCGCGACGCTGGCCACCCGCAGCATCAAGACCACGTCCAAGGCGTGGGCTATCGACGCCGCGATCGGCATGGTCGACCTCACCACGCTCGAGGGCGCGGACACGCCGGGCAAGGTGCGCTCGTTGTGCGCCAAGGCCGCGCACCCCGATCCCACCGACGCCTCGGCGCCCCCAGCCGCTGCCGTCTGCGTCTATCCGGACCTCGTCGCGACGGCGGTGGCGGCGTTGCGCGGGACGCGGGTGCACATCGCTTCCGTCGCGACCGCATTCCCGTCCGGCCGGGCGTCGCTGCAGACGAAGCTGCACGACGTACGCGACGCGGTGGCCGCCGGTGCCACCGAGATCGACATGGTGATCGACCGCGGCGCATATCTGTCCGGGCGCTACCTGCAGGTGTTCGAGGAAATCGTGGCGACGAAGCAGGCATGCGGCGACGCGCATCTGAAGGTCATTCTCGAGACCGGCGAGCTTGCGACGCTGGACAACACGCGCCGCGCCTCGTGGTTGGCGTTGCTTGCCGGCGGCGACTTCATCAAGACGTCCACCGGCAAGATCGCTCCCGCGGCCACTCCCCCCGTCGCGCTGGTGATGCTCGAGGCGGTGCGTGACTTCGCGACAGCGACTGGTGGCATCGGCCGCGCCCAGACCGGCGAGCTGCGCGGCGTCAAGCTGGCCGGCGGCATCCGCACGACTAAGGAGGCCGTCCGGTACCTGGTCATGGTCAACGAGGTGGCCGGCGACGAGTGGCTGACGCCGGCACTGTTCCGCTTCGGTGCGTCCAGTCTGCTCAACGACCTGCTGCAGCAGCGGCACAAGCTGGCCACCGGCAACTACGACGGTCCCGACTACGTGACGGTGGACTGATGGCCGAGCGACGCTTGCGGAGCGAGCAATGAGCACATTTCCCTACGCACCCGCGCCCGAGTCCCGGGACATCGCGCGGCTCAAGCCGAGCTACCAGCTCTTCGTCGACGGGAAGTTCCGCGACGGCGCAGGCGACGCCGTCAAGTCGATCAACCCCGCCGACGAGGAGCCGCTGGCCGAGGTCGCCGAGGCGGGACAGCGGGACGTCGACGACGCGGTCCGCGCGGCACGCAAGGCCTTCGACGGCCCGTGGTCGGCGATGTCCGGGGCCGAGCGAGGCAAATACCTGTTCCGCATCGCCCGCGCGATCCAGGAGCGCGGTCGCGAGCTGGCGGTGCTCGAGTCACTCGACAACGGCAAGCCGATCCGCGAGTCGCGCGATGTGGACATCCCGAATGCCGCGGCGCACTTCTTCTACTACGCCGGCTGGGCCGACAAACTCGACTACGCGGGATACGGTCCGTCGCCGCGCCCGATCGGCGTCGCCGGGCAGATCATCCCGTGGAACTTTCCGCTGCTCATGGCGGCGTGGAAGATCGCCCCCGCGCTCGCCGCCGGGAACACCGTTGTACTCAAGCCGGCCGAGACGACGCCGCTGAGCGCCCTCGTCCTTGCCGAGATCATCGCCGAGGCCGACCTGCCGCCCGGTGTGGTCAACATCCTGGCCGGGGGTCCGTCGATCGGCCAGGCGATCGTCGAACACCCAGGCGTCGACAAGATCGCGTTCACCGGGTCGACCGACGTCGGCAAGATCATCCAGCGGACGACGGCCGGCAGCGGCAAGCGGCTCACCCTCGAACTGGGCGGCAAGGCCGCGAACATCGTGTTCGACGATGCGCCGCTGGATCAGGCCGTCGAGGGCATCGTCAACGGCATCTTCTTCAACCAGGGGCAGGTGTGCTGCGCCGGGTCGCGGCTGCTCGTGCAGGAATCGATCGAGGACGAGGTGATCGAGGCGCTGCAACGCCGTCTCGCCACCCTGCGCGTCGGGCACCCGCTGGACAAGAACACCGACGTCGGCGCGATCAACTCCGCGGCACAGCTCGCCCGCATTCGCGAGCTGACCGACGCGGGCGAGCGCGAGGGCGCGACCCGCTGGTCGCCTGCGTGCCGCCTGCCCGAGCGCGGCTTCTGGTTCGCGCCGACAGTGTTCACCGGCGTCTCGCAGGCCAGCCGCATCGCGCAGGAGGAGATCTTCGGGCCGGTGTTGTCGGTGCTGAGCTTCCGCACTCCGGACGAGGCGATCGCGAAGGCCAACAACACGCCGTACGGGCTGTCAGCAGGCGTGTGGACGGAGAAGGGCTCACGCATCCTGTCGGTGGCGAACCGGCTGCGCGCCGGCGTGGTGTGGGCGAATACGTTCAACCGCTTCGACCCCACGTCGCCGTTCGGCGGGTACCAGGAGTCCGGCTTCGGCCGCGAGGGCGGACGACACGGATTGGCGGCCTACCTCGATGTCTGAGTCCTCGCGCAAGCGCTCGTCGCCGAGGTCTGAGCGCCTCAGCGTGCGCAAGACGTACAAGCTCTACGTCGGCGGAGCGTTCCCGCGCTCGGAATCCGGGCGCTCGTACCCGGTGTCGACGCCGAAGGGCGAACTGCTCGCGCACGCCGCGCAGGCCTCGCGCAAGGACGTCCGCGATGCGGTGCTCGCCGCTCGCGGGGCGTTCGCGAAGTGGTCGGGCGCCACAGCGTACAACCGCGGGCAGATCCTCTACCGCATCGCCGAGATGCTCGAAGGCCGGCGAGAGCAGTTCGGGGCCGAGGTCGCCGACGCCGAGGGCGCCACGGCCAAGCGCGCGCTCGCGCAAGTGGACGCCGCGATCGACCGCTGGGTGCACTACGCGGGCTGGGCGGACAAGTACGCGCAGGTGGTCGGCAGCACCAACCCGGTGGCCGGCCCGTACTTCAACTTCTCGCTGCCCGAACCCACCGGTGTGGTCGGCGCGCTCGCGCCGCAGGACTCCTCGCTGCTCGGTCTCGTGTCCGTGCTGGCGCCGATTCTGAGCACGGGCAACACGACCGTGGTGATCGCGTCCCAGGATCGGCCGCTGCCGGCCGCCTCGCTCGCCGAGGTGCTCGCGACGTCCGACCTACCCGGCGGGGTGGTCAACCTGCTCACCGGGTTCACCTCGGAACTCGCCCCGTGGCTGGCCGCGCACCGGGACGTCAACGCCCTTGACGTGACCGGCGCGCAGGCGGGCGCTCGCGCCGACCTGCAGGCCGCCGCCGCTGACAACGTCAAGCGCGTATACGTCCCGCGCGACGACGACTGGGCACGCGACCCGGGCCTCGCACGGCTGAACGCGTTCGTCGAGACGAAGACCGTCTGGCATCCCATCGGCGTGTAGTCCGCGACGCGGTGCCGTCTCCCGGTTCGAGATGACCGCTTTCCCTGCCGGGAAGTGGTCCGGTGGAACCGGGAGATGACGGTGCGGGCTAGGAATCCGCACCCTTGACGACGTTAAGCAGTGCGGCGCCGTCGGGGACGCCGAGGCCGGTGCACGCGTCCCAGCCGACGTCAGCCGAGTAGGCGCCGTTCGTGCCCTCGGTAATGTCCCGAAACCCCGGCGCCGCCGCATCGGCAGGGGCACCCGCGTAGATCGTCGGCTGCAGCAGCCCGAGTGGCTTCCCGGTGATCTGCACCAGTCGGCACACCAGTCCCGCCCACAGCGGCGACACGGCGCTCGTGCCGCCGATGACGCCCGCCTGGCCGTCGACGAGCACCCGGTAACCGGTCTGCGGATCGGCCACCGCGGCGACGTCGGGCACTCCACGTCCGGATTTACCGCCCGCATCGCTGCGCACCGGAACGCCGGCTCTCGCCTGCCAGGCGGGCACTGCGAACGCGTCACTGACGCCGCCGCCCGTGGCACCGCCGGCACTGCCGCCGTTCCAGACCGTCTCGCTCGTGATCTTGCCGCCGGCATCCAGGCGCAAGGTCGTCCCGCCGCAGGCCAGGACGTGCGGGCTGGACGCCGGGAAGTCGACGTGTGGTGCGCCCTGGACCTGCCGATCGGCGCTGCCGTCGTCGCCCGCCGCGGCGCTCACCGTCACGCCGAGCAGCGCGGCGTCGGCGAAGGCGCTGTCCATCGCGGCGCGTGCCTGCGCGCTCCACTGGTCCTCGCTCTGCCCCCAGCTGATGCTCATGGCCGTGGGCGTCGGCGTGGCGTGCGCGGCCGCAGTGACGGCGTCGAGAAAGCCGTCGTCGGTGTTCGGCGCGAAGTACACGAACTGTTGGGCGCCCGGGGCGATCGCTCCGCCGACCTCGATGTCGAGCAGCACCTCGCCGTCGGCACCCTGCGGATCCTTGCCCGCGACGTTTTGCGCGCCGTCGACGCCCACCGCAGTGACCTTCGGCGTCGGCAGCCCGAGGCCCGTGAAGTACGTCGCGAGATCCTCCTGCCCGAAGCCGCCGCCGAGCTCGACGACCGCGATCGTCTGACCCCTGCCGTCGCCCTCGGGCAGCCCGTACGCGGTGGCGAGCTGCACCGGTGTGTAGCCGACGGCCGACGCGGACGGCCGCGCCACGCGGTAGCGCACGGCTGCCTGTGGGCGATCGTCCAGGCCCAACACTGCGATCAGCCGGCCGGCCAGCGGCTCCGGCACGGCGAGTTCGCCGATACGCTCCCGGCCGAACGTGTTCGCGCTACGCCGCACCCGCCGCAGGGACGTGCCGAACAGTTCCCCGAGTTCGTCCGCCGTGCCGCGCACCCGCGCAAGCCGGGAGGCTGCATCGACCGAGAGCACCTTCGCCCCGGTTGCGTCGACGGCCACCCGGACCGCGTCAAGATCCGAGGGGTCGGCACCGTAGCGCTCGGCGAGTTCGCCGCGGGTGAGTGGCGAACCGGCGAACGCCGCCGCGTCCGGCTCGGCACGCCTGCGCAGTACGAGGGTTGCCTCGATCACGGTGGCGGCATCGAGTGGGCCGAGAACGTCGGTGCCGGGCTCCGCCGAACGGGCGCTGCCCTGAAGGGTGAATCGCGCTGTGCTCATGCCGCCATCCTCCACCGGGGACTGACAATTCGGGCGTCCTCGCGGCCCGGTAGGTTCGCGCGTATGACGAGTTCGAGCGCGGCGATCGTCCCGATCACCCTCACCGTGAACGACCGCACGGGTCTGACGCTCTACGCCCCTCCCTGGGAGGACGAGGACGGCGAGCAGTGGCAGGGCTTTCTCGGCGACGGCGCGAAGATCCTGCTGTACCCGAGCGCGGACGAGCTCGCGGCGTTCATCGCGTCCGGCGAGGAGAACGACCTGTCCGATCACCCGGGCTGGGGTGTGGTCTTGAAGTCCACGCCCGACGAGCTGCGCCCGGGCAGCGATGACCACTACGACCTGGACCAGGTGTACGAGTGGGCCGGCGGGGATCCGGACCCGGTGCACGTGTCGGCGCTCGCCGACGTCGTGGACATGGTCGCCCGCATCGCCGACTGCTGTGACGACGGTGCGTTGCGCCGCCTCGTCGAGGGCACGCCTGAGTACGCCGAGCTGGTGGACGAGGACGTCAGCTACCAGGGCAGAGACGGCAAGAAGCGGTGGAACGACCTCGGCGACACGATCGCCGACTCGTGGGAACGAGCGATCGCCCGGGTCGACTCGTGGCTGCGCTGGCAGGGCGACTTCTCCGAGGCGGACTTCGACGAGGACGAGGCGCTGTGGGACCGCATCGGCGCCCGGCCCATCGAGATCGTGCTGCCTGACGCCACGTATCTCACCGTCCGCGGCGAGGTGCTCGCCGACGTCGAGGGTGACGAGACCGAGGTCGCGTTCATCGGCGGCACCGACTCGGTCGCGGTGTTCACCGATGTCGCCGACCTCGCCCACTACTGCCGCAGCGCCAAGGGCCACCGACTGGTGAAGCTCGAATGGTGGAGCGAGCTCGCCGACGAAGACGATGACGACGCGTTCGCGCCCGCCGAGGACGACTCCTACGATCTGCGCAAGCCCTCGCCGGCCGGCGCCCAGCTCATGCGGGCGCTGGCCGAGTTCTGCGACCTCGACGCCGACACCGACGTGCTGGACGGGCCGAACATCGACCGCGACGACTGGCGCGAACTGCTGGAAGAGGTCGAGTCCTGCTTCGAGAAACAGGACTGAGCTCGCCCGTCACAGCCCGCGAAGGCACATCGCAGACCGGTCGGCCGGATTCAGGTAAGTCGTCAACGTGGTCCCGCAGGCGTTCCCGTCGACGGTGTCGTAGATCCGCTTGACCGCGAGCTGGCCGCCGGGACGCGCGTCAGGGCACGGCTGCAGTCCGATCAGAGTCGGCGAACCGTCGATGCGGTAGCACCTGCCAATGAACAGGTTCGCGGTGACGCAGACCGCCTTCTGCACGGTCACGTCGTCGTTCTCGAGCACGTCGAGTAGGCCGTTGCCCTGTCCGCCTGGGCAATCGCGGCGGTCCTTCACGATCTTCGTGACCAGCACCGACGACTCGGGATCGTTGCACGTGCCGAGGGACCTGATGGCCCTGTCGTCGACTGCGCTGCCGCTCGGGACGAAGCAGGTGTCCGCCTCCAGCTTCGCGATCTTCTGATAGTTCGACTTGACACTGTGCTGGTCCCGGTTGTGCCAGACCCTGTACGCGACGCCGCCACCGATCAGCACCACCAGGGCGATAAGCAGAGCCGCCCAACCGCTGCCGCTCTTGCGCCGTGGCGGCGGAGAACCGGGCGGCGGTCCGTAGCCCTGCGGCGGTCCGTACCCCTGCGGCGGTGGGGCGTGCCACGCCGGGGCGCCGGCCTCCGGGTGATCTTCGGTCACGATCGGAAGGATAACCCCTACGGATCTTCGACGAGAGGCGCAACGGCCGGTGCGGGTAGCTAAGCCGTAGCCTCGGGCGCATGGACGGTGCGACGGCGGATGCGTAGGGCCACGACTGCGGCGCTGTTCACCCTGGTCACCGTCGCCGCGGCGGCGTGCTCGTCATCTGGCGGCGGCTCGCACCCGTCGACGACGAGCAACTCCCGCCCGGCGGCCAGCACGTCCACGCCGGCCGTCTCGTCGAGCCATGCCAGTTCCACCAGTGCCCCGTCGTCGCCGCCGCCCCACGGGACGACCACAACCACGCAGCCGAAGTCCACCGCCGAACGCGCGCTCGCCGCCATGAGCCTCAAGCAACGGGTCGGCCAGCTGATCATGGTCGACTGCCCGAGCACCGGCGTATCGCAGGCCACCAGAGCGGCGATCACGAGCTACCGCGTCGGCTCGGTGATCCTGGACGGCACCAGCCAGTCAGGGCTCGCGGCGACCCGAAGTGTCACGGCGCAGCTGCGTGGCCTAGCCCCGCGTGGCGTCGGGCTGTTCATCGCCACCGACCAGGAGGGCGGGCAGGTCCAGCGCCTGCAGGGCCCCGGCTTCTCGCCCATCCCGAGCGCGGTGGTGCAGGGCGGCACCGCAGCGGACACACTGCGTCGGCAGGCCCGGCAGTGGGGCGACGAGCTGCGGCAGGCGGGCATCAACGTCAACCTCGCGCCGGTGCTCGATACCGTCCCGTCCGGCGGCGGCTCCAATCCGCCCATCGGCGACCTGGACCGCCAGTACGGCAACACCCCCACTGCGGTCGCGAAGCGCGGCCTCGCCTTCGCGCGCGGGATGGGCGAGGCCGGCATCGACGCAACCGTCAAGCACTTCCCCGGCCTGGGGCGCGTCGGCGGCAACACCGATACGAGCGGCGGCGTCCGCGACACCGTCACCTCGCGCAATGACGCGTACCTGGCGCCGTTCCGCGCGGCGGCTCGCGCCGGCGTCCCGTTCCTGATGATGTCCACGGCGATCTACTCGAAGATCGATTCAGCCAATCCCGCTGCGTTCTCGCCCACGATCATCGGCGGCATGGTGCGCGGCGATCTCGGCTACCGCGGCGTGGTGATCAGCGATGACGTGGGCGCAGCCAGCCAGGTCGCGCAGTACTCCCCCGGCCAGCGGGCCGTCCGCTTCGTCGCCGCCGGAGGTGACGTCGTGCTGACCGTGGTCGCCACCCAGGCCGCAGCGATGACCGAAGCGCTGCTGCGCAGGGCGAAGAGCGACGCGACGTTTCGCAAGAAGGTCGACACCGCGGTGCTGCGCGTCCTGCGCGCCAAGCACTCGCGCGACCTGCTGACTTAGGCGCTCAGTGCCGCATACCCGGGCTTGATCACGTCGTTGATGATCGCAAGACGGTCGTCGAAGCCGATGAACGCGCTCTTCATCGCATTCAGCGTGAACCACTGCAGGTCGGCCCACTCGTAGCCGAACGCCTCGGCGAGCAAGGCCATCTCCCGCGACATCGAGGTACCGCTCATCAGCCGGTTGTCGGTGTTGACGGTGACCCGGAACTTCAACCGCCGCAGCATCCCGATCGGGTGCTCGGCGATGGATTTGGCGGCCCCGGTCTGCACGTTCGAGGTAGGGCACATCTCGAGCGGGATGCGCTTGTCCCGTACGTACTGGGCGAGCCGGCCGAGCTGACCGTCCGCACTGATGTCGTCGACGATGCGCACACCGTGACCGAGCCGATCGGTGCCGCACCACTGGATGGCCTCCCAGATCGACGGCAAGCCGAACGCCTCACCGGCGTGGATCGTGAAGTGGAAGTTCTCCCGGCGCACGTACTCGAACGCGTCCAGGTGCCTGGTCGGGGGGAACCCGGCCTCGGCCCCGGCGATGTCGAAGCCGACGACGCCGGCGTCGCGGTAGCGCACCGCCAGCTCGGCGATCTCGCGGGAGCGCGCCGCGTGCCGCATCGCGGTACCGATCGCGCCCACCCGGATCCGGTGGCCGGCCGCGGCCGCATTCGTCTCGCCGTCGCGAAAGCCCGCGAGCACCGCCTCGACGACCTGTTCGAGCGTGAGGCCGCCGTCGGTGTGTTGCTCGGGGGCCCAGCGGATCTCGGCGTAGACCACGCCGTCCGCGGCGAGGTCCTCGACGCATTCACGTGCGACGCGGGAAAGCCCCTCGACCGTCTGCATCACCGCGACGGTGTGCGCGAAGGTCTCGAGGTAGCGCTCCAGCGAGCCGGAGTACGCGGCGTCGTGGAACCACCGTGCGAGCTCGACGGGATCGGTGGACGGCAGCGCCCGGTAGCCGATCTGCCCGGACAGCTCGATGATCGTCTGCGGGCGAAGGCCGCCGTCGAGGTGATCGTGCAGCAGCACCTTCGGGGCGCGGCGGATGGAGTCGGCGTCGAGCGGGGTGGGCATGGCTTCACGGTAACGCCCGCGTTGGGTGCCGAGGGATCAACGCACGGTGTCGAGGATCAGCGGACGCGCGGCCGCGGCCCCGACGTCGGCGCCGATGTCGTAACTGCCGTCCAGCGCGGCCAGGGCTCGCTCGAAGCGCGAAGCGTCGTCGGCGTGCAGTTCCAACAGCGGCTCACCCGCATGCACCCGGTCCCCGGGTTTGGCGAGCAGCACGACGCCGGCCGCGGCCGTCACCGGGTCTTCCTTGCGCGCCCGCCCTGCACCGAGCCGCCACGCTGCGACGCCGACCGCGAACGCGTCCAACCGGGTCAGGACGCCTGAGGACGGCGCAGTGACGACGTGCTTCTCCTTCGCCGTCGGCAACCGCGCGTCCGGGTCGCCGCCCTGCGCTGCGATCATCGCGCGCCACACGTCCATGGCCCGGCCGTCGCGCAGCGCGTCCGCGGGATCGACGTCGGTGAGCCCGGCGCACGCGAGCATCTCGCGGGCCAGCGCCAGCGTAAGCGTCACGACGTCCGCCGGGCCGCCGCCCGCGAGCACCTCCAGCGACTCGCGCACCTCGAGCGCGTTGCCCGCCGTCAGCCCCAGCGGCGTCGACATGTCGGTCAGCAGCGCGACGGTCTGCACGCCATGCGCACCGCCAAGCGCCACCATCGTCTCGGCGAGTTCGCGGGCTTGCGCGACCGACTTCATGAACGCCCCGGTGCCGACCTTGACGTCCAGCACCAGCGACGACGAGCCTTCCGCGATCTTCTTGCTCATGATCGACGACGCGATCAGCGGGATCGACTCGACGGTCCCGGTGACGTCGCGCAGCGCGTAGAGCTTGCGGTCAGCCGGGGCCAGCGAGTCGCCCGCCGCGCAGACCACCGCGCCGACCTCCGACAGTTGCCGCAGGAACTGAGCGTTCGACATCGACGCGCGCCATCCCGGGATCGACTCCAGCTTGTCCAGCGTGCCGCCGGTGTGCCCGAGCCCGCGCCCGGACAGCTGCGGCACGGCTGCGCCGCAGGCCGCGACGAGCGGTGCGAGCGGCAGGGTGATCTTGTCGCCGACACCGCCGGTGGAGTGCTTGTCGCTCGTCGGGCGAGGAACGGAGGACAGATCCAGCCGCTCGCCGGACGCGATCATCGCTGCCGTCCACCGGGCGATCTCGTCGGCGTTCATGCCGCGGATCAGGATCGCCATCGCCAGCGCCGACATCTGCTCCTCGGCGATGTCGCCGCGGGTGTACGCCGCGATCACCCAATCGATCTCGGCATCCCGCAGCGTGCCACCGTCCCGCTTGGTGCGGATGATGTCGACGACGTCGAACCAAGCGTCGCGCTCAGCCAAGATCGTCACGCCCGAACGCGAGCGGCAGCACCTCGATCATCGCCTTGGCACCCTCGGCAGTGTCGACGAGCAGGTCCGGGCCGCCGTGCTCCCACAGCAGCTGCCGGCAGCGCCCGCACGGCATCAGCACGTCGCCGCGCGCGTCGACGCAGGCGAACGCCACGAGCCGCCCGCCCCCGCTGCCGTGCAGCGCCGACACCAGCCCGCACTCGGCACATAGCCCGAGCCCGTAGGAGGCGTTCTCGACGTTGCAGCCGGTGACGATCCGCCCGTCGTCTACGAACGCGGCGGCTCCCACCGGGAACTGCGAGTACGGCGCGTACGCGTGACCCATCGCTTCCAGGGCGGCGCGGCGCAGCGCCGGCCAGTCGATCTCACTCATCGGGCTCCTCAGGTGATCGTGACGGGCAGCGAGCGGACGCCGCGGATGACGAATTCTGGTCGGCGCTGCGGCGGCGCGGCCAGGGCAATGGAAGGAAAGCGGCGTAGCAGGGTGGCCAGCGACACCTGCAGCTCGACGCGGGCCAGCGGTGCGCCGACGCAGAAGTGGATGCCGGCGCCGAAGCCGAGATGCGGGTTCTCGGTGCGCGCGACGTCGAAGCGATCCGGTTCGGCGAACGCGGCGGGGTCACGGTTCGCGGCACCGAGCAGTGCGGCGATCTTCGTACCCGCGGCTACCGTGACGTCCGCAACCCTCGTGTCGTCCACCGCCGTGCGCTCGAACAATTGCAGCGGCGAGTCGTAGCGGATCAGCTCCTCGACGGCGCTCGGGACGAGCGCCGGATCGGCTCGTAGCGCGGCAAGCTGCTCAGGGTGACTGAGCAGAGCAGCGACGCCGTTGCCGACCACGTTCACCGTGGCCTCGTGCCCGGCGTTGAGCAGCAGCGTGCAGGTGGTGACGAGCTCGTCCTCGGACAGGCGCGCGCCGTCGGAATCGGTCTCGGCGATCAGTGACGAGAGGAGATCGTCGCGGGGCGCCGTGCGCCGGGCAGCGACCAGCGAGCGCAGGTAGTCGACGAATTCGGCAGACGCCCGCTCCGCCTCCGCGCGTTGGGCGGGCGACACCGCGTACTCGTACATCTTCACGATCGCGTTCGACCATGGGCGCAGCAGCCGCGAGTCGGCCTCGGGCACGCCGAGCAGCTCGGCGATCACCTGTACCGGCAGCGGCTCGGCGTAGCGCGCGATCAGGTCGACCGGCGAGCCGTCCGCCCCCGCGTCCGCGAAGGCCGACGCGAGCCGGTCGGCGAGCGTGGCTATGCGCGGTCGCAGCCGCTCGACGTGCCCGCGCCCGAACGCGCCGGCTACCAGGCGCCGCAGCCGGGTGTGCGTCGGCGGCTCGTTCTCCAGCAGCGAGTTGACGTGGATCAGCTCGAAGGCCGGCATCGGATCGTGCGGCCAGCGCGGCGCCCACAGCCGGCCGAGCGTGCGGGCACGCAGTACCGCGCTGGCCGCCGCGTGCGTGAACGTCAACCACATGCCCAGCCCGTCGTGCCACTGCACGGCACCTCGCGAACGTGCCGCGGCGAAGTGCGGGTACGGATCGCCGACCACTGCAGCCGAGGTGACGTCCAGTTCGAGGGAGGCCGTCACGCACCCTGCCCCTTGCGCCACGGCAACCCGTCCGCGGCCGGCATGCGCAGTCGTTGCGACGCAAGTGCCAGCACCAGCAGCGTGATGATGTACGGCGTCGCCGGCACGAACTCGATCGGCACGCTGTCGGTGCTCAGGTACCAGAGCAGGAACAGCGCGGCGCCGAGGACAGCCGCCGCCGCCGACGCCACCCTGCGGCGCCAGAGCATGAAGGTCGCGAGAGCCGCGAGGATGAACGCGACGAACAGCAGCAGCGCGTGCACCGAGATACCGCCCGAGCGCTGCTGTACCGCGTCGGTGTAGCCGAACAGGCCCGCACCGGCGGCCAACCCACCCGGCCGCCAGTTTCCGAAGATCATTGCGGCGAGACCGATGTAGCCGCGTCCGCCGGTCTGCCCCTCGCGGTATATGCCGCCGGCGTCGGCGAGGAAGGCGCCACCGAGACCGGCCAACATGCCGGAGATGATCACCGCTGTGTACTTCATCCGGTAGACGCCGACGCCCAGCGACTCGGCCTCGTCCGGGTTCTCGCCGCACGAGCGCACCCGCAACCCGAAGGCCGTGCGCCACAGGACGAACCAGCTCAGCGGCAACAACAGCACGGCGATGATCGTGAACGGCGTCAACCGCGTCACCAGCGCGCCGAAAAAGCCGGTGACGTCGGAGATCAAGAACCAGTGATGCCCGGTGACATCGGCCAGCCAGGTGCCCACGCCGGGCACCTTCAGGTTGTCGAAGGTCGGGATGGACGGCGACTGGGTGGGTCCGCCGCCGCTCTGCCCGGTGAAGAAGACGCCCGCGAGGTAGCGCGCCAGCCCCGTCGACAGGATCGTGATGGCGACGCCCGAGACGATCTGGTCGACGCCGAAGGTGACGGTGGCGACGGCGTGCACGAGACCGCCGAGGAATCCGCCGACCAGACCGCCCAGGATGCCCACCCACGGGCTGCCCGAGAAGTACGCGAAAGCGGCGCCGAACCAGGTGCCCAGGATCAGCATGCCTTCCAGTCCGATGTTGACGATGCCCGAGCGCTCGGACCACAGCCCACCGAGGCCGGCGAGGGCGATCGGCACCGCGCCGCTGATCGTGGCGCCGAAGGCACCGGCGGTGGTGATGTCGTTCGCACCGCTGATCACCCGCACGAGCGACAGCAGGACGAGGCCCCCGATCCCGGCGAGCAGCAGCGTGCGTCCGTTCGTGCGCCGGACGTCCATTGCGCGTGCCGCGTTGATCGCGGCGCTCAAGCTCATGCGACCCCCTTTGGGCCACTCGCAGGCTCGGGCCCGGCGTCGGCCACATACGCGCTGACGCGCAATCGATGTTCCTGCTTCGCTCCGCAAGCGTCGCTCACTGCGACCCCCTTTGGGCCACTCGCAGGCTCGGACCCGGCGTCGGCCACATACGCGCTGACGCGCAATCGATGTTCCTGCTTCGCTCCGCAAGCGTCGCTCATGCCGGTGCCCCTTCCGCAACGGGGGCGGTCCGTGCGGCGAGGGCGCGGCCAACCCTGCGTTGTTGCGAGACGAGCACGACGCGACGCACCACCTCATAGGCGATCACCACGGACAGCACGACGACACCCTGCGTGATCTGCACGATCTCCTTGGGGATGTTGTTCAGGTCGAGGATCTGCGCCGATTGATCCAGGAAGGACCAAAGCAGCGCCGCGAACGCGATCCCGATCGGGCTGTTGCGCCCGAGCAGCGCGATGGCGATGCCGGTGAAACCGAGACCGGTCTGGAAGGTCTGCGACGAGAACGAGTGCGTGTCCCCGAGCAGGCTCGGCATGCCGACCAGCCCGGCGACCGCCCCGGAGAGCAACAGCGAGTAGACGATCATCCGTTTGACGTTGACACCGCTGGCCTGCGCTGCTGTGAGCGAACGGCCGGTGGCTCGCAGGTCGAAGCCGAACCGCGTCCGGTTGATGAGTACTTGGAACGCCACGCCGACGAGCACCGCGAGCACGATCAGGCCGTACACCTTGCCGCCGGAGCCGGGGATGAGGTCGAGGCCGCGCACCTGGCCCGAGCCCGGGATCGGTTTCGTGGTGACGTCGTTGGAATCGCCCGAGCGCGTGCCGAAGTTGGTCGTGCGCATCAGGTATGCGATCACGCTCGTCGCGATGAAGTTCAGCATGATCGACGAGATGACCTCGCTGACTCCGCGCGTCGTCTTGAGCAGCGCGATCAGTCCTGCCCAAGCAGCGCCGACCAGCATGGCCACGAGAATGATCGCGACCTGGCGTAGGCCGTTGGGCAGTGCCACCGATCCGCCGAACGCGGCGGCCAGCATGGCGGCGAGGCGGTACTGACCGTCCACACCGATGTTGAACAGATTCATCCGGAAGCCGATCGCCACCGCGACCGCCGACAGGTAGTACGGGACCGCGCCGTTGACGATCTGCAGCTCGGAGGACGCCTGGGTGCCGTAGTCCCACATCTGCGAGATGACGAACGTCGGACTGTCGCCGCGGATGAGCAGGATCACCGACGTGATACCCGCGGCGAACAGCGCCGCGACGACGGCAGCGAGGACGTTGAGCAGCAGGCGGTTGACCCGGTCTTTCACGAGGCCTCCTCACCCGCACCGGTCATCGCGGCGCCAAGCTGTTCCGGCGTCATCGTCGACGGGTCGACGTCGGATACCAGTTGCCCGCGCAGGATCACCTTCAGCCTGTCGGACATGCCGATCAGCTCGTCGAGGTCGGCGGAGATCAATAGCACGGCCAGGCCGGCGGCGCGCGCGGTGCGCAGGTGCTCCCAGATCGCGGCCTGCGCCCCGACGTCTACGCCTCGGGTCGGGTGCGCGGCGATGAGCAGTCGCGGCGTGCCGCTCATCTCCCGCCCGACGATCAGCTTCTGCTGGTTGCCCCCCGACAGCGAACCCGCGTTCACGTCGATGCCGGTGGTGCGCACGTCGAACTCGTCGACGATGCGCTTCGTGTCCCGCTTCGCCGCACCGTTGTTGATCATCGGTCCGAGGGCGTACGGCTTCTGCGTCTGGTGGCCCAGGATGCGGTTCTCCCACAGTGGCGCCTCAAGTAGCAGGCCGTGCCGTTGCCGGTCCTCGGGGATGTAGCCGATGCCGCTGACCCGCCGCTTGCGGGTGGTCCACGACGAGATGTCGGCGCCGGCGAGTGCCACCTGCCCGGTCGAGGGCCGGGTCCCCATGATCGCCTCGACGAGCTCGGCCTGACCGTTGCCCTCGACGCCGGCGAGCCCGACGATCTCGCCGCGGTGGATCTCGAACGACACGTCGTCCACGACCCTGCGTCCGTCGGCGGATGTCACCGTCAGGCCCGCGACGCGCAAAGCGACGTCCTTGGTGACCGTCGAGTCGCGCAGCTCCGGCACCGGCAGCTCGCTGCCCACCATCAGCTCGGCCAGTTGCCGCGCCTTCACCGTCTTCGCCTCGACCGTGCGCACCGTGGTGCCGCGGCGGATCACAGTGATCTCGTCGGCGACCGCGAGCACTTCATCGAGCTTGTGCGAGATGAACAGCACAGTCAGGCCCTCGTCGGTGAGCTCGCGCAGGTTGTCGAACAGCTCGTCGACCTCCTGCGGTACGAGCACGGCGGTGGGTTCGTCGAGGATCAGCACCTTCGCGCCCCGGTAGAGGACCTTGCAGATCTCGATGCGCTGGCGGGCGCCGACGCCGAGTTCCTCGACGCGCACGTCCGGATCGAGGCCGAGGGCGTAGGCGTCCGAGATCTCGCGGATCTTGTTGCGCGCCGCGCGCACGTTGAGGATGCCGCGCTTCGTCGGCTCACCGCCGAGCACGACGTTCTCCAGCACAGTCAGGTTGTCGGCGAGCAGGAAGTGCTGGTGCACCATGCCGATGCCCGCGGCGATGGCGTCGGACGGCGAGGAGAACGTGTGCACCCGACCGTCTACGGTGATCGTCCCCGCGTCCGGTTTGTGCATCCCGTAGAGCGTCTTCATCAACGTCGACTTGCCCGCGCCGTTCTCGCCGACGATGGCGTGCACGTGGCCGCGGCGCACGGTGATGTCGATGTCGTGGTTGGCGACGACCCCCGGGAACCGCTTGGTGATGCCGCGCAGCTCGACGGCCGCGGACGGGGACGGCGCGGCGTCGT
>JAABUT010001540.1_pt1 | contig 25880 bp, 25 predicted proteins | sample 5559281 | NCBI WGS metagenome assembly JAABUT01 (sample SAMN10711880, study PRJNA513359) | rock metagenome | isolation source: Antarctica rocks | place: Antarctica: Victoria Land, Ricker Hills nord | collected 2016-01-04
AGCGTGGGGGGTACAGCGGCTGCACGCGCGGACGCACGAAGGCTGGCTGTGCAAGGTGCTGGCCTCGCTGTTTGCCCTTCTCTGCGTCAACGCCGACTAGCAATCACGGTTCTCCTTTGTTTCGTCTCGCGTCTTCTACTATCCTCAGGGTACATCCTACAAACTCATATGTCTAAGACGGCTTTGTTTGTTTTTGGATAACTGACCGTTATGAAAATGGGTAAGTAAAGACGCCGACGGCCGCACCGTTGTATATGGGGACGGGACTGCGCGGTATTCTCGTGCCCTCGCACTCGTGGGGAGGATCAGCGAAAGACGACGAACACGAGGGTGAAGATAAGGCCGATCACGCCGATAGCGATGAAGACCCAGACGATTGCCTGGATCGGCTTCATGGACCGTGGCAGGTCGGGGGTAAGCGGGTCGTGATCGTCGCCCTCCGGTTGCCGTTCGGAAATCGGTGGCTGTTGCTGCACGGCTCTTCTCCTTCGGGGAACTATCAGGCATCGTGTACGAAACGCCCTGCTCGCGCTGTGCCGGTGTCGCCACGGGCGATGCCTTCGGGTGTCGGACGAGCGCGAAGAGAGCGGCCCGTTCCCGGCAGCGCCTTGCGTTTCGAGCGCGTCGGAGCGAGGTCCCGTCGCCCGGCCTAGCGGACGACGATGAAGATTACCATGACAATCACCGCGATCAGCGCCGCGATCCCGATGAAGGTGAAGGGGACGGCCGCCATCGTCTTCGCCTCCTGCGGGGTGACGGTGCTTGTCGGCACGTTGTCGCCCGTGCGGGTTGGGGCTGTGGCCTCACTGTCGGTGGCGCCCTCGATCGGTTCCTGTCGCTGCTGCATCGCGGAGGCTCCTTCGCCCGGTGAGGGCAAAAAAGTGGCGGTGCCGGGACACCGCCACGGATGAGGGAAAGGGAAGGAAGAGACTAGGATGCCCGCTCACTGCGTCACGGGCACCTTCGGTGGTTAGGATGACTGGGGCGACGAATCGATGTGCAGCGCCCCGCCTCCGTCGCGTACTGTCTTCCGCACCCAGGTCACTCCATCGCCGCGCGTCTATCCCTCGCCGAGACGGCGGACGAAGCGCCGCGTCTCCGGCGGCAGCGCTGCGGGCGACAGCCCCCGGTCGTAGAACTCGCCGTTCACTTCGTTGCCCATCCCGGCGAACGTCGAGTGCGAGGTCTCCATCGGGTACGATTGCCAACTAAAGTTCAGTGCGGGTATCGACACGCTGAACTCCGCCTTTGCCGCCGACACGAAGCCCTGCACGGCAAAGTGGTTGCTCGCGTCATTGAACATGCGCATCCCTCCCGCCACCGTCCAGACGATCCGAAGACTCATCGTCCCCTGGTTGACTGGCCCCGGCTTCGGGAAGTTCGGCTCGTCGATCACCGCGATGTCGTTCAACACCAGCATCGCCGTCTGACCGTCGGGGCCGATGGTGACGCTGCTGTCCGGCACGAGGATGTTCCAGAAGAGGCCGGCGGGGGAGATGGGGGGGTGGAGATCGTGGATCTTGTTGTCAGGAACCAACGGTTCCTGGGAGAAGAGGCCAAGTCAGAGGTGGGCGAAGGTGCCGGAGCGCAGCGCGCCATCGCGCGTGCGATACTGGCCGCGCATGAAGCGGAAGTCGGTGCCGTCGCCCCCGAAGGGAACGATCCTGCCCTGATTGTCGGTGCCAACGCCCTCGATGGCGGTGATGGCGTACTGGCCCATGAAGTTGTAGATCTCGGAAGGCTCGTTGCCCGGTACGGGGTTCTGGGTGTGGTTGCCGTTCTTGTTGACTGCGGGGATCGGCGTCGCGTCGCCGTCATTGACGGGCGCGACCGTGCCGGGTGCGGCGGCCACGCCGGCCGCGCCGGGGAGCCAGAGCGCGGTGGCCCCGAGTGCGGCCGCCCCGGCGCCGGTGCGCAGGAACTGTCGTCGTGTGCAGTGGGGGCAACTGAGTGGTAACGGTGTACGAATCATCCCTGCTCCTTTGAACGAGGTCGCGAGCGACCACGAAATGGATTGCTGCCTCCCCACACATCCATCGCAATTGCAAGCCGGAAGGCAACGATTTCGATGGCAATTCCGATGCCACTGCTGTGATGACCGATGGCACGACGCCTACCCATTGAGGTGCAGTAGGGCGATGATGCCGAGCGCGAGCGCGACAAGCACGATCAGCAGCCCGACGACGACCGCCGCCACCCGATGCCCTGCCGCGCGGACGGCACGGATGTCCACGCTCAGGCCGAGACCGGCCATTGCAACAATTGTCAGCACTTTGCTGGCGTTCTGCGCTCGATTGCCGATGCCCGGCGAGAGCGCCCCCGCCGTGCGCGCCACCGCGCAGAGTGCGAAGCCGATCACGAACCACGGCAGGAAGCGGTTCAGCGAGAACCGCGCGCCCGGTTCCTGCTCGTGCCGGTGCAAGAAGGCGAAGATCGCCACCACCGGCCCGAGCAGCAGCACGCGCGTCAACTTGACGAGCGTGCCGATCTGGCCGCTCTCCGCGCTCACCGGGAAGGTCGCCGCCAGCACCTGCGGCACCGCGTAGACCGTCAGCCCGGCGAGTACACCGTACTGGTAGTGCGTCAGCCCGACGAGCGGGATGAGCAGCGGCAGCAGCAGGACGACGCCGACACCGAGGACGGCGGTGAAGGCGATCGCGCTCGCCACCTCCTGTTTCTTGGCGCGGATGGTCGGCGCGACAGCGGCGATGGCCGAGTTGCCGCAGACGGCATTGCCGACCGCGACGAGGATCGCCAGTTTGGGCGTCAGCCCGGCGCGCCGTCCGAGGAAGGTGCCGACAATGATCGCGGTCGAGACGGAGAGCAGCACCGCGCCCGCGAGTTTGGGGCCGGCATGGGCGATTGTGCGCAGGTCGAGCGACGCGCCAAGAAGGATGATCGCGAACTCCAGCAACTCCTTGGCAGCGAAGCCGATGCCGCGCTCGCTTGCTGTTGGCGGGGACCAGATGAGCCGGATGACCATGCCGAGCAGCAGCGCGAGGACGAGCGGTTCGAGGAGGGCGTAGTGGAACAGCCGCTCCTCGGCCGTCGCGCCATACCACGCCACCACCGCGACTCCCGTGGCGAGAGCGACGCCGGGGATGAGCGCCCGCAGCCATCCCGCGCCACCGCGCCGACGCGGTCCCGGTTTCGCCGGTACGGTTGTCACTGCGGTCTCCACGGTCGGCTCCCTTACCACGCGTCGCGATGTCATGATTGACAGCGTAGGCCCCGATCATGCATCTGTCCAAGACAGAAAATTTTGTTTGTTCATAAGTCGGGGTTATCTGTGGACTTAACGACGTTTGCGCTGAACTTCAACCACCTGCGGCTCTTCCTCGCTGTCGCGGAGTATGGTGGCGTGACACGAGCGGCGGACGCGGTCTTCGTCAGCCAGCCCGCCGTCTCGAAGGCGGTGCAGGAGTTGGAGCGACAGGTCGGCGTGGCGCTCATTGAGCACGTCGGGCGGCGAATCGTGCTCACCGAGGCGGGGGAGATCCTCGCGGGGTATGCCCGGCGCATCTTCGCGCTCGCGGAGGAGGGGAAGCGGGCGATGGATGAGTTGCGCGGTTTGGAACAGGGACAACTGGCGATCGGTGCGAGCACGACGATCGGCATCTACCTGTTGCCCGCCGTGATGGGCGCGTTCCACGCCCGTTACCCCGCGATTTCGCTGACGCTGATTATTGAGAATGCGGAACTGGTGCTGGCGCGGCTGCGTGCGGGAGCGCTCGACCTCGCATTCGTGGAAGGGTCGGCACGGGGAGACGATGTGCGCGCCGAACCGTATCGGCGGGACGATCTGACGCTCGTGACCGCGCCAACACACCCCTTCGCCCGCGCGGGAGTCGCCACGCCGGACGAACTGGCGACCGCGCCCTTTCTGATGCGCGAGCGGGGTTCCGGGACGCGCGAGGCGGTGGAAGCGGCGTTTCTTGAACACGGGATAGCCCCGAACACCGCGATGGAACTCGGGCACACCGAGGCGATCAAGCAAGCCGTCGCGGCGGGCCTCGGCGTCTCGATCCTCTCGACGCTCACGGTACGCCCGGAAGTGGCCAGTGGTCTACTTGTCGCCGTGCCGATCGTGGGCGTGACAATCAGCCGGATGCTGCTCCAGGTTCAGCGGCGCGCTTATCGACCATCGAGCGCCGCGCGGGCCTTCCTGGCGGTGCCGATGGGTGCGGAGGCGGTGCAACTCGCGTCCGTATCCGGCGAGAATGCGTAAACATGCACCGGAAACAGGGTCGTTCGCAGCCGGTTCCTCCGCCAAAACGCCCGGCCCTGCGGATGCACCGGTGCGGGTTCTCGCTGGTATCATAGGGTGTCGGCGTTCGCGGACGGACAAAGGGAGACCGATGCACGAGCTTTCAGCGGCAACACGAGGGGATCACCTGCGGCGAATAACGGCGGGGCGCGTCGATGTCTGCGTGATCGGTGGCGGCATCACGGGCGCGGGGGTCGCGCTGGAGGCGGCGTCGCGCGGGGCGTCGGTCGCGCTGATCGAGCGACACGACTTTGCGCACGGCACGAGCCGGTGGTCCACGAAACTCGTCCACGGCGGCATCCGCTACTTGCCGCAAGGTCAGGTTCCACTCGTGCGGGAGGCGCTGCGCGAGCGCGCGACGCTCCTGAAGATCGCGCCGCATCTCGTCTGGCCGCTCGCGTTCGTCCTGCCGATCTACGACACGACGCGCCGACCCATCGGCGTGCCCGTCGCGTTGCCGCGTGGCATCGGCGTTGGGCTGGCGATGGAAATGGGGCTGACGGCGTACGACCTGCTCGCGGGCAAGGAGAACATCGCGCGGCACCGGCGCATCTCCGCGCAGGAAGCGGTGCGCGATGTCCCCGGCTTGCGGACGGACGGCCTGAAAAATGCCTTCGTCTACAGCGATGCTGGCACGAACGACACGCGACTCGTCGCGACCGTCATCCGCACCGCCGTCGAGCAGAGCGCGCTCGTCGCAAACTACGTCGAGGCAACGGGCTTCATCGTGGAGCACGGACGGGTCGCGGGGGTGGAGGCGCGGGACACGACCACGGGCGAAACCTACGCCATCGCCGCGCGGCACGTCGTGAACGCGGCGGGCGTCTGGGCAGAGCAGGTAGAGGCGCTCGGCACGCGGGAGCCGCACGTGCAAGTGCTTCCCGCGAAGGGCATCCACCTCGTCGTCGATGCCGGGAAGGTCGGCGTGCGGGACGACGCCGTGGTACTGCCGGAGACTGAGGATGGGCGGATCATCTTCATCGTGCCGTGGCAGGGCCGCGCCGTGATCGGCACGACCGACACGCCGGGCGGCGACATCGAGCGACCGCGCGCCGATGCAGACGAGATCGCCTTCGTGCTCCGCACCGCGAATGGCTCCATCCGCAGCCAACTGACCGAGGCGGACATCATCAGCACGTACGCTGGGTACCGCCCGCTCGTCAAGGCGCGGGACGGCGCGAAGTCCGCCGCGTTGGCGCGCACGCACGCCGTCCTCACCGCCCCGAACGGCCTCGTCACCATCGTCGGCGGCAAACTGACGACCTACCGCCGCATGGCGCAGGACACGGTGAATACCCTCGAACTGCGCGGGCTGAACATCCGCGCCTCCGTCACGGATCACCTGCCACTCGCGGGCGCGGACGGCTACGGCCACTGGCGGCGCGCGCTCCCGGCGGCGGCGGCGCGGCGAGGGCTAGACGCGGAGATCGCCGCGCACCTGCTCCAGTCGTACGGGTCGGACGCCCCACTGCTCCTGGAGATGATCGACCGGGATGCCCTGCTCGCGGCGCGGATGGCCCCCGACCTGCCGGTGATCTTCGCGGAAGCGGTCTTCGCGGCGCGGTACGAGATGGCGATGACCGTCGATGACGTGCTCTCCCGTCGCACGCGGCTCGCGCTCATCGACCGGGCGCACGGGTTCGTGGCCGCGCCGGACGTCGCGCAGATCCTCGGTGACGCGCTCGGCTGGGACGCGGCGAAACGCGCCGGTCAGGTCGAACAGTACCGCGCGACGACGACGGATCTGCACCTGCCGCCAGCCGGACAGAGCGCCGCATCGGTCGCATCGCCGGGTGCTGCGCGCACATAGCGTGGGGGCGCGGCATTCGGCGTTCCGGAGCGTCCCGGTACGGCAGAGTCGTCGTTGTCCAGCCATGACGAACGGCCTTGCGGGGAGCGGTGAAAATGGTATACTAAGCAGTGAACTCGTGCGCTGACGGCAACGTGGGTTCTTTTGACCCACGTTTTTCATGCGTGGGAGTAGGGGTGTTTCCCGGCACTTTGCCGTGGCGCCCATTGCCGTCAGGACGCAGGACCACCCGCGCCATACCGGCGTGGGGAAGGGAATACGTAGCGGGTGGCGCGCGATACCGCCGCCCGCATTGGAAGGATGATCAGCAATGAAAAGTGATCTGTACACCGCGATCGCGGAGCTTGCCGCCGAGCGCAATATGCCCAAGGATGTCGTCACCGGCGCGGTGGAACATGCCCTGAAGACCGTCTACAAGAAGGCGCGCGGCTTCGAGGAGGACGACAATGTGCGCGTCGTGCTCCACCCGGACACCGGCGTCATCTCGATCATGGTGGATAAGGAAGTCGTCGCGGATGGCGCGGTGGAAGACCCGCAGCGTCAGATGGCGGTGGCCGAGGCGCGCCAGGTGGACCCGGAGAATGGCGCGATCGGGCGCACTGTGAGCATTGACGACACGCCGAAGGACTTCGGGCGCATCGCGGCGCAGACGGCCAAGCAGGTCGTGATGCAGAAAATCCGCGAGTCCGAGCGCGAGCGCGTCTACAATGAGTACCGGGACCGCGTTGGCGAACTGATCAACGGCGTCGTGCAGCGGGCGGACAACAAGGCCGTGATCGTGGACCTCGGCAAGGCCGAGGCGGTGATGCCGGTGCGCGAGCAGGTGCCCGCCGAGCGGTACCGCCCGAGCCAGCGCCTCAAGGTGCTGCTGCTCGAAGTCAACGCCTCAACGGATAAGGGGCCGCAACTGATCGTCTCCCGCGCGCACCCGGATGTGGTGAAGCGGCTCTTCGAGATCGAGGTGCCGGAAATCTACTCCGGCGCGGTCGAGATCAAGGCAATTGCGCGCGAGGCGGGGCTGCGGACGAAGGTCGCCGTTACCGCGACGCAGGACAACGTCGATCCCGTCGGCTCGTGCGTCGGCGTTCGCGGCGTGCGCATCCAGAATATCGTCACCGAGTTGTACGGCGAGAAGATCGACGTGGTCGAGTGGAGCGGCGACACCGCGACCTTCATCACGAAGGCGCTCTCCCCCGCGAAGGTACTCTCCGTCAACCTCGACGACACGGACAAGATCGCCCGCGTCATCGTGCCGACGGACCAGATGAGCCTCGCCATCGGCAAGGAGGGGCAGAATGCCCGCCTTGCGTACAAGCTGACCCACTGGAAGATCGACGTGAAGGACACTGAGGCGCTCAAGGCGCAGGGTGACGATCTGATCGACAAGGCCCGTGCCGCCGCGCTCGCGGAGATGCCCGATGCGTTCGTCTCGCTCGGTCGCCGCCCGACGATGGTGCTCGGCGATGGGATGATCGTCGTGGACGGCCGCTCCTTTGGCCCGCTGCCGGACGATCTGATCGGCCGCAGCGTCGATGTCGAGCAGTTGCCGGACCGCCTCGATGTCTTCTACGAGCGCGCGCTCGTCGCCGCGTACTCGATGGACGGCACGCCGCTCTCGCTGGATGCGATGTCCCCGCCCGCGATGACCGGCGCAATCGCGCCGCCGACGGGCGACACCGTCGGGCAGTCACGCATTGTGCGCGGCGACGGTACGTTCACCTTCAACGGCGAATTCTACGGCCCGCTCCCCGCGAACTACATTGGTGGCCGTGTCAACGCCCGCCAGGAGGGGGAGCAGGTCATCATCACGGACGAGGCGCAGAATCAGATCGCGACCTACGCGGTGCAGCATGGCTAACGCCTGAGCGGAGGAGCGCCCATGACCGCGAAGGCGACACTCGAAAATCTATCTCCTGCCCCTTCACCTGAAGGAGATGAGGGCAGCACAACAATCGATGCTACTCCCTCCCCCTCTCCCGGTGCGGGAGAGGGCCGGGGGGTGGATTCGCCGCCCGCCCGCAAGAAGCGGAAGGGTCTGAAGCCCCGCCATATCCCGCAGCGCACCTGCATCGTCACGCGGCAGACGGGGGACAAGCGCGGCTTGGTCCGCATCGTCCGCACGCCGGAAGGGCGCGTGGAAGTTGACCCCACGGGCAAGAAGAATGGCCGCGGCGCGTACCTCACCGCCGACCGCGCGATCTGGGAGCGTGCCCTTAAGGGCAACGCGCTCGCCCGCGCGCTGAAATGTGAGATCAACCCGGAAGACGCGGCGACGCTCATCGCATACGCTGAAACGCTTCCGGTGGCAACGAGTATCGAGTACTGAGTACTGAGTACTGAGTTGGGGAATCGTCCCGCTCAGTACTCAGTACTCAGTACTCATCACTGAGTATCGTTCCCACGATGACGTGGGGAGAAGGAGAACGACAATGCCAGGAAAACCCCCTCGTGGTGGATTTCGCCCCGGACCGGCCCGACCGGGTGGCCCGCGACCGGGTGGTGGACGCCCCGGCGGCGGACGCCCCGGAAACCGTGGCCCGAATACGGGCATCGGTGGCGAGCGCATCGCCCAGGTGCGTCGCGGCCCCGTACGCCCTGAGGAACCCGTGGTGCTGCCCGCCGTACTCTCCGTTGGTGACTTCGCGGAACGCCTGATGCTCTCGCCAACGGAAGTAATCAAGGCGCTGATCGCTGTCGGCGTCTTCGCCAACATCAACCAGCAGATCGACTTCACGACCGCCGAGAAGGTCGCCACCGCGCTCGAAATCCAGGTGATACCGGCGGAGCAGCAGACGGACGCCGAGGGGATCACGACCGCCACCGACAGCCGCGCGACGACGGGCGGCACGGAGATGCGCCCACCGATCGTCACGATCATGGGGCACGTCGATCACGGCAAGACGAAATTGCTCGACGCGATCCGCGAGACGAAAGTCGCGGAGGGCGAGGCGGGCGGCATCACCCAGCGCATCGGTGCGTACCAGGTCGAGGTGCAGGGGCGCAAGATTTCATTCCTCGACACGCCGGGGCACGAGGCGTTCACCGCCATGCGCGCCCGTGGCGCCCGCGCGACAGACATCGCAGTGCTCGTCGTCGCCGCCGATGACGGCGTGAAGCCGCAGACGCTCGAAGCGATCGCGCACGCGAAGGCGGCGAATGTGCCGATCATCGTCGCGATCAACAAGATCGACGCGATTGGCGCGAATGTTGACCGCGTCAAGGCGCAACTTTCCGAGGCCGAGGTCGTTCCCGAGGATTACGGGGGCGACACGCCGATGGTCGAGGTCTCCGCGAAGGAGAAGCTCGGCATCGACGATTTGCTCGACACCATTCTGCTCGTCGCGGACATCGCGGAGTTAAAGGCGAACCCGAACGCCCCGGCGTCCGGCGTGATCATCGAGGCGAACCGCGACCCGGCGCGCGGCGTGACCGCGACGGTGCTGATCCAGAACGGCACGCTCAACCTGCGCGACAGCGTGGCGATTGGCACGATCTATGGCCGCATCAAGGCGATGCAGGACGACCGGGGGCGCAAAGTGCGCCGCGCGCTGCCGTCAATGCCGGTCGAGATCACCGGCCTCGACGATGTGCCGGAGGCCGGTGACATCCTCCAGTCGTTCGCGGACGACCGCGAGGCGCGGACGGTGGCGGAGCAGCGGCGGTTGGAGCGGCAATCGTCGTCCTTCTCGAACGAGCGATTCAGCCTCGAAAACGCCCTCCGTAATGTCCAGACGGGCGGCACGAAGGAGCTGCGGCTGATCCTCAAGGCGGCGGAGCAAGGCTCGCTCGGCGCGATCCAGAACGCGCTCAACAAATTGGACGATCCGTCCGTCCAGATCAACGTCATCCACACCGGGGTCGGCGCGATTGGCGAGTCCGACGTCTCACTCGCCTCGGCGTCGCAGGCGATCATCATCGGCTACAACGTGCGGCCCGATGTCGCGGGGAAGCGGGCGTCGGAGGCGCGCGGCGTCGATATCCGCTTCTACGATGTCATCTACCACCTCGTGGACGATGTGAAGGCCGCGATGACCGGCATGCTCGACCCGATCGAGCAGGAAACGACGGACGGCTACGCCGAGATCCGCGAACTGTTCAAGTTGCCGAACAAGATCGTCGCCGCTGGTTTGTACGTCACGGATGGCGTTATCAAGCGGAACGACCGCGTCCGGGTGCTCCGCAACGGTGCGGTGATCCATGACGGCACGGTGACGACGCTCAAACGCATGAAAGACGACGCGCGCGAGGTGCAGGCGGGCTACGAATGTGGCCTCTCGCTCGACAGCTACAACGAATACGAGGTCGGCGACACGCTCGAGTTCTACCGCAAGGAACAGATCGCGGCGCGACTCGCGTAACGAGAAGGACTAAGGACTAAGGACTAAGTAGGGAATGTCTCCACTTAGTCCTCAGTCCTTAGTCCTTAGTCCTTCCCACGGAGGGAGAGATGGCGAAATCCAACAGACGGATCGAACAGGTGAACGACTTCCTGCGGAATGAGGTCGCGACCATCATCCGGGAGGAGCGGGACGAACTGCGCCTCGGCCTCGTCAGTGTGACGGAGGTTGAGACCAGCGCGGACTTGCGCCACGCCAAGGTCTACATCAGCACGCTCGGCGGCGAGCGGGAGCGGGACGCGGCGGTCGCCGTGCTCCGGCGGCATTCGAGCCATCTACGGCGGCTGCTCGCACCGCGCATTACCTTCCGCTCCGTGCCAGAACTCGACTTTCGCCCGGATGCATCGCTCGAAGCGGGTGCGGCGGTGATGCGCGCGCTCAGCGAGGTCGAACGGCTGCGCGAGGCCAACCCGCCCAAAATCGACGATGACGCCCCGCCGGAGCCGCCGCCCGCCGAGACGACGAACCCGCGCGCTCGCAAACGGAGCACGAAGGACTGAGGACGAGAGAAGGACTGAGGGGGAGAGCAGGGAATGAGCAAAGAGCAACATGCGATAAGCGATGAGAAACGTGCCGAGGCGATGCCTATTTCCCTCAGTCCTCACTCCACATGGACCGAGGCGGACCTCAGGCGCGCGTGGGACGCGATGGCGGGCGCGCGGCACGTCCTCATCCCAACGCACGTCAACACCGATGGGGACGGCGTCTCGTCGTCGCTCGCGATGGCGGCGATCATGCGTTTCGCCAATCCGACGGCGAAGATCACCCCCTGCATCCCGGATGGTCACCTGCCGCCGATGCTCGATTTCATCCCCGGTGTGGAGACGATGAGCATCTACACCGGCGTGCCGCTGCCGCTCGATGATGTTGATCTGATCATCGCACCCGATGTGCCCGACGTGAGCCGCTTCGGCCCGCTGTACGAGGCGCACCGCGATCTCTTCGCGCGCGTGCCGACGATCATCGTCGATCACCATGTACCGCGCGGCGAGGAACCGGCGCTCGCGCGGTTCATCGACACGAGCGTCATCGCCGCCGACTCGCTCATCGTCCGGCTCGCGGGGCAGTGGGGCGTGCCGATGACGCCGCTCCTGGCGACGTTGCTCCTCACCGGCATCACCTCGGACAGCGGCTCGTTCCAGCGCGTCGAGGGGAACGGCGCACCGACGTTCCGAATGCTCGCCGACCTTTGCGATGCGGGTGCGGACATCACGCTGGTGATGGACGGCCTGCGCCGCCGCAAGACGCCGGGGATGGTTGCCCTCTGGGGGGCGCTCCTGAGCCGCGCGCGGTGGGAGGGGCACGTCCTCTGGACGGAAGTGACGCCCGCGCTGCTCGCGGAGACGGGGGCGGACGAGAACGAAGGCGAGGGCGTCATCAACTGGCTCGTCGGCACGCGCGGCGTTGGCGCGGCGGCGATCTTCTATCAGCAGCCGGACGGCTGGCGTCTCAGTTTCCGCTCCACTACCCCGGCGGTCGATGTCGCGGCCTTCGCGCGGCGCTACGGCGGCGGGGGGCATGTGCAGGCGAGCGGCTGCCGGATAGCAGGTGGTGTCGCGGAGCGTGATGCACTGCTCGCCGCGCTCGTCGAGTACACCGAGGCGGGCCTCGCTAACCGCTGACAGCACGAATTAACGGGGCAACCGAACCGAATCGACGCAGAGATCGCAAAGGCGCAAAGGACGCAAAGAGGATCACTCTTCTTTCTCTGCGTCTCTGCGGGTCTCTTGTTTTCGCCCTCTGTTTTCGTCCTCAGATTCCCGCATCTTCGGTGGCTCATTGACGCATCGTGTACACTGAGCGGCGCGGGTTTCACGATGGATGCGAGGATGCATGCAACGGCGATTTGCTTCTCTCATAACGGGGTTCGTGCTAGCGGCGTCCGTCGTCGCGTGCGGCGGGGGCACGTCGAACACTGCCGAAAAGACGACCACGGCGGGGACGGCTGCCGCCGCCGACGCGGCGACCGTGACCGCATTCGCGGGGGGGCGGCAGAGCAGTGCGGCACCAGGTGCGGCGTCGCCCTCCGGGACGACGACCGGGACGACGAGCAGCGCCGGGCGCGGCTTTGGTTTTGCGACGCTCATCCCTGCCGGATCGGGAGCGCCGACGGCGACGAGGACAGCCAGCGGCACATCCGCCGCCGGGACGCCACGCGGGACGGTCATTGGCGTTGGCCCCGGTGGGCAGGCGACGAGCGGCACCCGCGCGGCGGGCAGTGCCGGGACATCGGGGACGACCGGCCCGCGCGCAACGCCCCGCGCCGGGACGCCGCCGGGCGTTGTCGGCACCACCTACACCGATCCGGGCGGGCGGTTCACCTTCACGATTGCGCCGGGATGGACAATTCAATCATCGAACAACCCCACCGTCGAGGTGGAGGCGGCCGGTTCGTCGCCCCGTGGCGCGTTCCGCGTTGTCAGCGAGGACGCGGCGGGCATCACGCTCGATGAGTACACGACGGCGGCGATGGACAGCGTACAGCAGAACATCACCGGCTACCAGTCCGTGCCGGGCGCGACGCAGAACCTGACAATCGGCGGGCAACCCGCGCGCCGCTTCGACTTCCTCGGTCGCGACAGCGGTGTGACGATCCACGGCGCGGTCTACGTCGTCAAGAAGGGCGACACGGCGTACGGCCTCTTCATTGCCGCGCTCCCGCAGGATTTCGACGCCGTGATCGATCAGACGCGCGTCTTCGTCGAGAGTTTCACCTTCCGCTAGCGCGGCACGCTCAACTGCCGCGATACGTCGTATACGACCATGGGGAGACGAGCAGCGGCACATGATAGTGCGCGGTCGCATCCGCAACCCCGAACCGCACGGGCACACGGTCGAGAAACGGGACAGACATTTCCACGGCCCTGGTCGCCGCAAAGTATGCTGCCACCATGAAGACGATCTCATAGTGCCCGGCGACGAACTCATCCCCCGCGAGCAGCGGCGCGTCCGTGCGCCCCTTCCCATTCGTCCGCGTCGTTGTCAGCAGCATTCGCCCCGTACCGTCGGGGTCGAGCCGCCACAACTCGATCCCAACCCCGGCGGCGGGGCAACCCCGCGCCGTGTCGAGCACATGTGTCGTCAACGCACCTTCCATCAATCCATCCTTGCCATTGCCTTACTCGTTACTCGCTACGCGCTCCTTCCCCCGCTCCCTCCGCAGCGTCAGCGTGATCGTCCCGTACGGCGGGCGCGGGTCGGTGTAGACCTTCACGTTCGGATCGTCGTCCGAGACGAAGGCGGTGTCCCACAGGCGGTTCTGCGCCGCGAAGGAGACCGCCGTCATCTGTGGGAACCGCTCCAGCAACCGGAGGCCGATCTCGCGCACGAGGTGCTGGATGGATTTGCTGACGAACTGATGGAAGACAACCCGCGCGCAGTCCCGCACCTGCTCGGCGGCGATGTAGCCCAACGGGTCGGGCGCGAGCATCGTGGCGGTCTCCGCGTACTGCCACGCGATGTCGCAGTGGATGAAAAGCGGACGATCCACCACCTCCGGCAGCGTCGTGTACTCGTCGCGCGCGAATCGGGCGAAGGAACTGCCGGTGAGCTTAATCAGTTGTAGCCCCCGACAGCCGCACTCGTGCGCCGCCACGGCGACATCCCCGCCATCCCGCGCGAGGTCGAGCGTGGCGTGCGCGGACGCATTGTGCGACCGGCTGAAGAGAGTGGCACTGTCGTCGAAGGCGCCGTTGGTCGCGTCCGGCACGGGGACCGTATCGAAGGGCTGCTCATCGCCGGTCAGCCGCAGGCGCTCCATGCCGGGGTAGGTCGCGAGGAATCGCTCGCCGAGGAAGAGAAGGAACCCCTCAAGCGTCGCGCCCGGATAGGCGAGCGCTTGCCGGAGGATGAAGTTCTTCATCGTGTCCGTGGCGACGACGTTGCGATTGTCCCCTTGCGTGTACGCGGGGAGGAAGTCGGCCCCGAAGACCTCGACGGCGATCGCGCACGCGAAGAGATTGTTCGCCCGGCCCGTGAAGGGCGATTCAGGGATCGGCGGCACACTCCTCAGCGGGCGCGCATACGTGCGGTACACTGACACCGCCGCCTTGCCGTAACTAATTGTAGCGTCTATCGACATCAGACTGCTCCTTTAAGGACTGAGGACTGAGGACTGAGAGGGAATATGCAGCCCCTCAGTCCTCAGTCCTCAGTCCTCAGTCCTTCCTTATCACCGACACGATCAAGCAAGCGGAGGTGGCTGATCTTCGCGATTTCGCCGAGGGCGGTGCGGATTTCATCGTCCCGCGCGTGGTCGAGCCGCGCGCGGAAACCGGCAAGGATGGCCGCCTTCCTGCTCTCGCGCACGCAGATGACGAAGGGGAAGCCGAACCGCTCGTGGTACGCCCGGTTCATCTCCGTGAACGCGGCGACTTCCTCCGGCGAGAGCCGGTCGAGGCCCGCCGATGCCTGCTCGCCCTGCGACTCCTGCGTCAGTGTCCCCGCTCGCGCCGCCCGCCCGACGAGGTCGGGATGCGCCTGGATGAGCACGACCTGTTGCTCCGGCGTCGCGTGGTACATCACGGCGCAGAGGGCGTCGTGCAGGTGGTGCAGACTCGCGAACGGTCGGCTGCGCCACGCATCGGCGGCGATCCACGGCGACTGCTCGAAGAGCGGGCCGAGCAGGGCGACGAATCGCTCCTGATCGAGCATGTTCACTTCCGCAATGGTGATCCGCATCGTGCTACCCGCGTCTCTCGGCGTCGGCTTTGGTCGCTCGCACGATGATAGCATGGCTGAGAACTTTCCCTCCCAGGCACCCCGCCGCGTGTAGTATAATAACTCTGTGACGTAGAGTCATCTGTGTGCGGTCGTCGACAAGTCTCGGAAAGGAATGATGAAATGGAGCAGGAGCGCGGAACACGCGGGGCGTCTTTCCTCAAGTCGCTGGGTATTTACCTCGGTATCAGTGCCGCCATCGATATCGTCGGCTTTCTCATCGCGCTCCTCGGCGGCTGGTCGATGAGCGTCCCGCGCACTATGGTGATCGCGAGCGTGATCGGACTGGTGATCTTTTGTGTGGTCTACTTCGTCATCGTCGCGAGTATCGACCGGCGGCGATCGACTGGGCGTTGACCCCAATGTTATGCCGCGTGCTGCCCGACCCCTTCCGCTATAGTACGATGATCGTCTGACGGTGTGACCGCAGCGGTCAAAGCGTGCGAAGAAAACGGAAATGGTAACGGGAATGGAAACGCGGATGTGGCGCCAGTACCATCAGCCCGCAACGCTCGATGAGGCGTTGCGCCTCCTGCGCGAACATGCGGGCCGGGCGCGGATTGTCGCGGGCGGGACGGACGTGCTGGTCGAGTTGCGGCGCGGTGTCCGGCCCACCGAAATACTGATCGACATCACGCGGCTCCCTGACTTGAAAGATGCGCACGTCGCCGGGGATACGCTCCATCTCGGCGCGCTCGCGACGCACAACGACGTGATCGCGTCCCCCGCAGCGACGCGGGTGCTCCCCCTCGCGCAGGCGTGTTCGGAGGTCGGCGCGCCGCAAATCCGCACGCGCGCCACGGTCGCGGGGAATCTCGTCACCGCCTCGCCCGCGAACGACACGATCACACCCTTGATGGCGCTCGGCGCGTCGGTGGTTCTCGTCCGAAATGTAGGGGCGGTGCTTGAACCACCCTCCCCGGCATTGCGTGAAGAACGCACCATCCCGCTGCGGGACTTCTATACCGGGTTGCGGCACACGGTGCTGGGGCCGGATGAACTGCTCCGCGAGATTCGCGTGCCGTTGCTCGCGGCGAACCAGCGTGGCCTGTTCGTCAAACTCGGTCTGCGGCGGGCGCAGGCGATCAGTGTCATCAACATCGCCATCGTGCTGACCTTCGCGGGCGAGCAGGTGACGGCGGCGCGCATCGCCCTCGGTTGTGTCGCGCCGACGGTCGTCTTCGCGCCCACTGCAGAGGCGTATTTGGCTGGAAAGCGTCTTGATGCGGCGGTCTGCGCGGAGGCGGGGCGGCTGGCGTGCGGCGATGTCGCCCCGATCGACGACATCCGTGGCACCGCCGCGTACCGTCAGCACACCGTCGCTTCCCTCGTTGCGGAGGCCCTCGGACGCCTCGCGGCGGGCACCGAGGCGGCAAATTGGGTCGCGAACCCAGTGCTCCTTGAGACGGAGTGGGCAGACGCCAGACGCCAGACGCCAGAAGCCGGAGCACTCAGTACTCATGCCGCCCAGAGGGCACCCGCAGTACTCAGTACTCTCAATGGCGAGCCGCGCGAGTTGACCGATGTGCGCGGGAAGTCGCTGCTCGACGTGCTGCGCGATGATGCGGGGCTGACGGGCACCAAGGAAGGCTGCGCGGAGGGTGAGTGCGGCGCGTGCACCGTCTGGCTGAACGGGCAGGCGGTGATGTCCTGCCTCGTGCCCGCGCCACAGGCGCACGGCGCGACGGTCACGACGATTGAGGGACTGGCGGACGGGGCGCGCCTGCACTCGTTGCAGCAGGCATTCATCGACCACGGCGCGGTGCAGTGCGGCTATTGCATCCCCGGTATGCTGATGGCGGGCGCGAAGTTGCTGGATGAAGTGTCGCAGCCCGACCTCGACCAGGCCCGCGTTGCTCTGAGCGGTAATCTCTGCCGCTGTACGGGGTACCGCAAGATTCTCGATGCGGTGATGGGTGCGGGCGGGGGCGGTGCGCAGTGAGCAGCCAGCGGGCGGCGGAAAACGCGGTACGCGGTAGGCAGCACTCGGTACTCGGCGCTTCGTTCCCCCGGCCGGATGCGCTGGGGAAGGTGACGGGCGCGACGGCATATCCCGGCGATCTCGTGCGACCGGGGATGCTCCACCTGCATGTCGTCTTCGCCCACCACGTCCACGCGCGCATCGTCTCGGTGGACGCCATCGCCGCGCTCGCGTATCCCGGCGTCGTCGCGGTGCTGACCGCCGCCGACGTACCGTACAACGCCTTCGGGCTGATCGAGGACGACCAGCCGGTGCTCTGCGGCGCGGTCGTGCGCTTCGCGGGGGATAAGGTTGCGCTCGTCGTCGCGGAGACGAAGGACGCTGCGGCGGTGGGCGCGACGCTCGTGCGGGTGGTTTACGAGGATTTGCCCGCCGTGACGGACCCGCGCGCCGCCCTCGCCCCGGATACGCCGCTCGTCCATCCCGACCGTGGCACGAACGTCGTGCAGCACGTCCCGATCCGCAAAGGAGACGCGGCCCGCGCGCTCGCGGAAGCCGACGTTGTGCTCGATGGCGCGTTCTCCACATCGTGGCAGGAGCACGCCTTCCTCCAACCGGAGGCGGGCATCGCGTACCTTGACGACGAGCGCGTCGTGATCGAGACGGCGGGGCAGTGGCTGCACGAGGACCGCCGCCAGATCGCGCGGATGCTCAAATTGCCGGAGGAGCGGGTCGTCGTGCGGTATGCGGCGATTGGCGGCGCGTTCGGCGGGCGCGAGGACCTGTCGATTCAGCATCTGCTCGCGCTCGCCGCGTGGAAACTCCGGCGACCCGTCGCGATCGTCTGGAGCCGCGAGGAGTCGATCATCGGGCACCACAAGCGGCATCCGATCGCCGTGCGCTGCCGCTGGGGCGCGATGCGGGATGGGCGCATCGTGGCGGTCGAGGCCGAGGTAATCGCCGATGGCGGCGCGTACGCCTCGACGAGCGCGGAAGTGATCAAAGTCGCCGCCCTCTTCGCCAGCGGTTGCTATGAAATACCGCACATCGCCGTCGATGGGTACGCTGTCTACACGAACAACGTCCCCGCCGGCGCGTTCCGGGGCTTCGGCGCGCCGCAAGCGCAGTTCGCGAGCGAGGTGATGGTGACCCGCCTCGCGCACGCCCTTGGCATGGACCCCGTCGAACTGCGCCGCCGCAACATCTACCGCGAAGGGAGCATCGAGCCGACGCAACACCCCCTCCCTCCCGGCGTCAGCGCCCTCCCGGTCTTAGAGCGATGCGTGAAGGAGGCAGGACTGAGGACTCAGGACTCAGGACTAAGTAATGCACTCTCCCCGCTCAGTCCTCAGTCCTCAGTCCTCAGTCCTTCTCTTCGTCGCGGTGTCGGCATTGCGTGCGGCATCAAGAACCTCGGCTACTCATTCGGCTACCCGGAGCAATCGACGGCGACGGTGGAACTCTTCGGCAAGGGGGAGTACGAGCGGGCGCGGGTGCGGATCGGCGCGGCGGATGTTGGGCAGGGCGTGCACCTCGCGCTGCGGCAGATCGCGGCAGAGACGCTCGGGCTGTCGCCCGACCGGATCGAGATGGTGACGGACGACAGCAGCGCCGCGCCGAACGCGGGCAGCGCCTCCGCCTCGCGCCTGACGATCATGGCGGGCCGGGCGGTGCGCGACGCCTCCGCCGATGCCCGCGCCAGGTGGGGAGAGACGGACACCGAGCGCGTCGAGGTGACGGTGCAGTATCGCCCGCCCGCGACGACCGCGCTCCACCCCGTCACCGGCGCGGGGTCGCCGAACTACGCCTACGGCTACGCGGCGCAGGCGGTGGAGGTCGAGGTGAACACGCTGACCGGGCAGGTGCGCGTGCTCCGCATCATCAGCGTCCACGATGTCGGCAAGGCGATCAACCGGCAGCAGGTGGAGGGGCAGATCGAGGGGTGTCTCGCGCAGGCCGTTGGCTACGCACTCCTTGAGAACCTGCAATTGCGCGACGGGAAAATCCTCACGCCCTACCTGAGCACGTACCTCCTGCCGACCGTGCTCGACATGCCGCCGGAGATCGTCCCCATCATCATGGAACTCGCGGACGCGAACGGCCCATTCGGCGCGCGCGGCGTCGCGGAGATGCCGCTCGTCCCGCTGCTGCCCGCAATCGCCGCCGCCATCCACGACGCGACGGGCGTCTGGCTCACGCAGCAACCCTTCACACCGGAGCGCGTCCTCGCCGCGTTGCGGGATAGGGAAGATACATGAACCACAGAGGCACAGAGGACACAGAGAAAACGCAAGAGAGAAACAAAGGGGGACTTCTTCTCTTCTGCCCTCTATGCTCTCTGTGCCTCTGTGGTTCAATCGCATTCACGTTAAGGAGGGGAGATGGATACGCTACGGATCACGGTTGGGTCACTGGTGTTTGTCGCGCGGATGGAGGACGAGGCGGCGCCGAAGACATGCGCGGCGTTCGGGAAATTCCTGCCGTTCCGCAACAAGATCATTCAGGCGCGGTGGAGCGGGGAATCGGCGTGGATCCCGCTCGGCAACTTCGACGCCGGGGTTGGCTTCGAGAACCACACGAGCCACCCCGCGCCCGGCGACATCCTTCTCTACCCCGGCGGGTACAGCGAGACGGAAATCCTCTTCCCGTACGGCGCGACGATGTTCGCCAGCAAGATGGGCCAACTCGCCGGCAACCACTTCCTGACGATCATCGAGGGCAACGACCAACTCACGGAACTTGGTCGGCGCGTTCTCTGGGATGGCGCGCAGGAGATTGTCTTCGGAAGTAACGAGTAGCGAGTAATGAGTAACGAGGGGTTTGGTGTCTTCTCGTTACTCGTTACTTCCGTTACGGGGATGGGCGAGGAGGCGGATGAGCGCGAGGATGAGGGCGATGAAGACGACCGCCAGAATGATGATGATCGCGACATCATTCAGCGACGCGCCGAGCACGACCACACTCAGCAGCGTGAAGACGAAGAGCACGAAGCAGCCGACCGTCGCGAAGGGCCGGGGCGCGGGGTTGGGGGTCACTGGGAAGTAATGAGTAACGAGTAACGAGTAATGAGGGAGATGGGACGCGAAGAAAGCGCCTCTCTCGATTCTTGTTCCTCGCATCGTGCAGGCATCTCCGACTCCTCGTTACTCGTTACTCGTTACTTGCTTCTCTTCCGCTTTCGCCTGCTGCCAGAAGGCTTCCAGTTCATCGAGCGTGAAGGCGTGCCAGTCGCGACCGGAGGCGGCGACGTTGCGCTCGATTACGCCGAAGCGGCGGACGAACTTGGCGTTGGCGGCGCGCATCGCGTCCTCCGCCTCGACACCGTGCCAGCGCGCCCAATCGACGAGGACGAAGAGGAGGTCGCCGAGTTCCTCGATCTGATCGTCCGGGGACTTCGCGGCGGCGAGTTCGTCCAGTTCCTCGCGCAACTTCTCAAGCACGCCCTCGCGGTTCGGCCACTCGAAGCCGACGCGGGCGGCGCGCTCCTGCATCGCTTGCGAGTACGCCAGCCCCGGCATCGAACGTGGCAGGCCGCCGAGCAGCGACTTTGGGGCGTCACCTGCGCCCTGCTCCTTGCGCTTCGCGTCCTGCCAGATGCCGAGGACTTCGGTGGCGTCCGCCGCCTTCTTTTCGTCGCCGAAGACGTGCGGGTGGCGGCGCACGAGTTTGGCGTTCACCGTCTCGTAGACATCCTCCAGCGTGAATTCGTCCGCCTCCTCCGCGATCTGCGAGTGGAGCGCGACTTGCAGGAGCAGATCGCCCAACTCCTCACGCAGGGCGTCGGGGTCGTCCGCGTCGATGGCGTCCACCGCCTCGTACGCCTCCTCGATCATGTTCGGGCGGATGGAGGTATGGGTCTGCTCGCGGTCCCACGGGCACCCCTCCGGCGCGCGGAGGCGGGCGATGATTCGCTGCAACGCCTCGGCGGTGCGGGAGCGCTCCAACCCCTCGACCTTCGGCACGTAGAGCGTCGTCAGGTGATCCGGCATGATGACGCGGCCATGATCGAGTTCCGCGAGCGGTACCTGCGCGACCTGCTCCATCGCCACGTTGCCCGCCGCCTGCAAGACCGTAATCATGTGATCGTCCGGGTAGAGGCGCATCAGGGCAAGTTTGACACCGGAGGCGATGCGCCGGTCGTAGACCTGCGTGATGAGCGCGGGCCGGAGCGGCGAAATTGGCAGGGTGCCACCCGCGAACGGGTCGTCGTGGACGCGGACATTGAGGTCCAGCCCGTCCACCACCTGGCAGTTCTCCGCGACGATGTCGCCGGGGATGAGCGCGGCGGCAGCGTCGAGGAAGGACATGCCGGGGATGACGCGCACGGAGAGCGACTGCTGCTCCGCCGTGTGCTGAATGAGCCGCGTCGTCACCTCCCCGATGTACGGGTTGCCGGGCACGGCGTAGACGACGTGATGCCCCTTCGCTTTCGCCTCCTTCGCCGCGTTGATGACCGCCCAGGTGATCGCCTGGTACAATTCCATGAACGACTCAGACTGCTCGTAGAGGTAGTCGAACGAGTTCCAGTTCTGGTTGAGGAGTTGCTGCACCGTCGGGTGGATGCGCGTGCGGAGGAAGACCTTGCCGCCGTGGAGCGCCTTGAACGCATCCTGCGTGATGCTCCCCCGGTCCCCCGGCCCCAGCCCAACGATGAGAATATCCGCCTTCGGGAGCGGCGTCGGTGCGATATCCAATGCGGTCTCCAGTGGTCAGTAGTCAGTAGTCAGTAGACGGGCGTAGGGGCGGTGCTTGAACCGCCTCCGGTGCGAGAGGTGAGTATACCAGCGTAGAAGCAATCTATCGGGGCTTCTCAACACCGCTAGCAGCTTCACCATCCACCGCACGCCGGAGCCCCCACATGACGGGCGTGCCCCAGTTACCGCCGCTGCGCGCGACAACACTGCATCCGTGGCGGCGTTACGGAGCCCCCAGGATTTATGCGTTCTCGCCATGCCGAGGAATCCTAATCCCGGCATGGCGAGAACGCATACGCCCTGTACCCGTAGGGAAGTCGAATTGCGCGGGACTGACATGACACGTATACTGCGGTCAGCCAGCGCAGGAACTTTCCCCGCAGTACGCGGTGGATACGGGAGCATAAGCAACGCATGAACGACGGCCCCGCAGAGACCGGGACACCGGGACAGAGTGGCGGGCCTCCCCCGTCCGGCAGTGCGCCATCCCTGCAAGAAGGATTGCCGACGCCCAACACCTGGCATTCCGTGTCCAGCGCGGAGTGGGCTGCCACACCGCATGACGGGGTGGCGCCAGTGCAGGACGCGCCGCCCGCTGTCGCGGAAAACGGTCACGGCGTCGCGCCCATCTCCCCCGCACCGGTACAGGAGCGGGCGCGCATCTACCCCGACGGCACTTCCAATCCACCACTGGCCGACATCGCCCCTGCGCGCGACCCGGTGGGCGACTTCGCGGAGGGCATTCAGGCGTGGTTCCGGCCACGGCCCGAACTGCGCGCTGCCGAACTCCGCCGCAATCTTCCCATCGGGGTGATGATCGCGGCGCTCAACGGCTTCGCCGATGCATTGCTCCTGCCCGCCATCGTGATCGCGGCGTTCGTCGCGCGCGTGAGCGATTCCAACAAACTGGTTGCGCTCGTGCCGATCGTCGCCGCCCTCGCGTGGGGGCTGCCGGGCGCCGTCGCGGGGAGCGCCATCGCGAACCGGATGCAAACCGTCGCCCTCGCGACGATCGGCGCCGCCGTGCGCGCCCTCGCGATGGGGCTGCTTGCGTTCATCGCAGCGGACCGGGCAAATGGTTCGGCCCGTCGCCTGCTTGTGACCTTCTTCGTCCTCTACGCGGTGGTCGGGTGCGCCAGCGGGTTTGCGACGCTCGTGGGCCAGCGGTTGCCGGGGCGTGTCACGACGAATGGCCTGCGGGGGCGGCTCGTGCGCTGGCAGGCGCTTGTGGGCGCGGGCGCGTCGATCCTCGCCGCGCTCCTCGTGCGCCGCATCCTCGTTCATGGCCCAGTCTTCCCACGTGAGTACCTTTACCTCTTCTTCGTCGCCTTCCTCGCCCTGATCGGCGTCACGCTCCTGACGATCGCACTCACCGAACGGAGTGGCCGCGTGCCGACGGTGCCACGCCCGCCGCTCGCCGGTCTTCGCGCCGCGCCGGAACTGCTGCGCCTCCCCGCGTACCGGCGCTACCTGATCTTCCGCATCATCGCCCTCGTCGCGACGCTCGCGGAACCGTTCTACGTCGTCTACGCGCTCCGCTCGTTCAACGTCTCCGGGGAGATGATCGGCATCTACACCATCGCCGTGATCGCGACACGCGCCGTGACGATCTACCTCTGGCGGTCGCTGGCGCGGATCACCGGCACGCGGCTGCTGCTGCAACTCGGCGCGCTCTGCCGCGCGCTCGCGGCGGTGATCGCGATTGGCCTGCCGGTGCTGTTCGAGACGGAACCGATTGCCGGTCACTTCACGAGCGACCTCTCCCGCGCGCGCATCTTCATCGCCGCCTTTGTCTGCATCGGCGCGGCGATGGGCGCGAATGCGGTGGCGCATGGCGGCTTCCTGCTCGACATCCTCCCGCCGAACGCCTACGCCGACGGTGTTGGATTCACGAACGGCGTGCTCGCGGTGTGCAGCATCGCGCTGATCGCGGGCGGCGTCATCATCGACCGCAACGGCCCGCGCGCCCTGTTCATTACCGCGCTCGTGCTTGGCTTGATCACCGTGCTCGCCGGTGGCATCCTCCGCGAGCCGCGCCGCCCGATGCGCCGCTCCGGCGCGCTCGGCCCCGGCATCCGTCGCACCGAGGCCTTCGCCACCATCCCCCGCACCACCGATTCCTTCCCCGCGATCCCCCCGTACCGGCGGTAGAAAACAGACGAACTACAGAGACAGAGAGAACACAGAGGACGCGCGGAGATAAAGAAGCGGGGGGAGGGAATAGGACGATGAGGGTACAAATCCTTTTTTCTTTCTTCTCTTTCTCTTCTCCGTGTTCTCTGTGCCTCTGTGGTTCACTCCCATGATCCCCGAGTTGACGCTGGCGAAGGTGTGGCAGGCGCAGTGGCTTAGGCCGGGGCCGTGGCGCACGACGGACGGTCAGGCGGTGACCGTGCGGTACCGGGGGCGGTGGTCGGCGGGGTTCGGGCCGGACTTCGCGGATGCGCTCCTGCTGCTGGATGGCCGGGAGGTACGCGGCGCGGTCGAGATTCACCGCCACGCCGCCGACTGGCGGGCGCATGGGCACCATCTCGATCCAGCCTATAATGCTGTTGCCCTCCATGTCGTCCTCGAAGCGGGTGACCCGCCGTGCACCACGCGCGACGGGCGCACCTTGCCGATGCTCGTGCTCGCGCCATTGCTCGCGGGGTCGCTGGACGATTTCCCCGCTAAGACGATGCTCATCGGCGGCCTCGGCGACACGCCGTGCGCGCGCGACTTCCTCGCCACTGGCGCGGCGGACCTCCTGCGCGTCATCGGGCGGGCAGGCGACGCGCGGCTCGCGCTCAAGGCGGCGGCGATGGAGGCACGGTTCGCCGCCCTGCCCCCCGGCGAAGTCCTGTACGCCGCGCTCCTCGACGCGCTCGGCTACAGCGCGAACCGCGCGCCGATGGCCGCCCTCGCCGCCGCCCTGCCGTTGCAACGCCTCGAACGGGCCGTGCTCGCCGCCCCCATCAGCGAGCGGGAGCAAACCGCCGCCGCGCTCCTGCTCGGCACCGGCGGCTTCCTCGCCCCACCCTATCCATCATTCCTTCCCACCGCCGAGCATTTACGGGATAGGTGGCTCGCGCACGGTGATGGCTCGTCGCTCGACCGTGCGGCATGGGAGACGGCGCGCGTGCGCCCCGCGAATCACCCCGCGCGGCGATTGCTCGCGCTCGCGGCGCTCCTCGCGAACGGCGGCGCGGCGGTGGGGCTGATCGCGACCTGCCTCGCCCCACTCATCCACTACCCCGACGAACCGCGCATGATCGTCCGCGCTTTGCGTCAGACCTTGCGCCCGCCGTCGCGCTTCCTCCCCGATCATCGCACGCCGATTGGCGCGGACCGGGCTGGTGAGATCGCGGTCAACATCGCCATACCACAATATGCGGCCTGAATCCGTAACGTTGCGCTGGACGGATGCGGATAGGTGTGAGGCTGGTGAAAAAGCGGTAGTCGATGCATCGGCTTACGGGGCTCATGGACAGGAATCGCCGATGCTTGTCCGTAAGACCGTCAGGAAATCGCGTGTCAGGTTGGGGTGACGCAGGGTTTCACTCCCAGACCGGCGAAACCGGCTCCCCCGTCCGGCCAGGGACGGCGTCCCCACCCTTTCGCACTCAGCAGTCGCTTTAGGTTCTGTCCCGCCGCGACGAATAATCCCTCCATATTCACCTTCGCGAGGCCGCGCAACCGGAACTGGCGCATCCTGTGCCACTGCTTCGCCTCGCCGAAGAGCGGTTCGATCCACACCTTCCGTTTCCGCATCGCCTTCCGGTACTCCTCGGTCTCGTGATACCCGCGCACCCGGTCGAGATAGTCGGCATCGAACGGGCGCGCAATCTGGCGTCCATGTGCACTTGCGGTGCAGTCGGCCTTGACCGGGCACGCGTTGCAGACCGCCGCATCAGCGCTGTAGATGACCTTCTCCTGGCTATAGCTGGCTATAGTGGACCCCGGAATCTGGCTCTTCCGAGCTTTGTGTGAAGCAGTCTTGCCGACATTACTCGGCGTCGCGGGAAGAAACGGCCCCGGGTGCAAGACTCACAGTGCGCTCGAACCGGAAAGGCGTATTCTCGCGCCGCTGCAT
>JAABUT010001541.1_pt1 | contig 25868 bp, 24 predicted proteins | sample 5559281 | NCBI WGS metagenome assembly JAABUT01 (sample SAMN10711880, study PRJNA513359) | rock metagenome | isolation source: Antarctica rocks | place: Antarctica: Victoria Land, Ricker Hills nord | collected 2016-01-04
TGGCTTTTAAAGCTGGGCTTAAAGCTATTGCCAAGTTTTTACACCTTAGCATGAACCGTTGCCCAAAGCTGCTGACTGTTAAAGATCGAAAAACCCTATTTTTGGCCGGAATTGTGCAACAGCCACTAAAGCCAAGGGCAATTAAAAACCAATTCTAAACTATTTCTAAACAGTTTCTAAGTATTTTGAATTGTAAACCTGCTAACCTAACCATTAATGAATAATAGCGTTGTTTAGTGTACCCTGAACCGGGGCAGGCTTGTTTGCATTAGGAAATAAATAGTTTGCAGCTATGTTCTGATCTAAGTATTTTGAATTGTACCTGCTGTCCGAACCATTGATAAACAATACGGTTTTATCTTTTAAAAGGTTGATAATAGAATAGGTAAGTTCGGGGGCAACTGCCGGGCAGCCAAAGCTTCTGCCTAAACGGCCAATATTATTGATGGTTTGCTGGCTTACATAAGGAGCACCATGGATCACGATATCACGCTGGCGGGCATTGGAGTTAAAGTTGGCATCCAAACCATCCAAACGTAAAGAGGAACCGTGTTTGCCGGTGTAAATTTCACCGGTTAAATAAAAACCCAGGCTGCTTTGGTGCGAACTGTCGATATTGGAAAATAGGTTGGCCATATCGTCGCCGCTTCCTTGTCCGTGCGCCACCCATGTATTTAATAGGAGTGTTGATTTTTGCAGGTCAACAATCCACATGCGTTTGGTATGGCTGGGTTGATTAAAATCTACAATCGTGAGGATTGATTTATCGTGATTAAGGTTTGCTGTTTTTTTAAGGTTATAGAAACCTGTTGCCGCTTTATAAAAAACATCTGCACTTAGGCCTGAGGCATATAAATTAGCAGTTTGATAAATATTGGTTAAGTAAGCAGCGTACAAAACTTTTTCTATCGGGGAATTGACTTTATGGTTAAAAGCAGCAATAGTGTTTTTTGAAGAATGATTGGTATAAGAATAAAAATTCTTGCTGATAATGGTTAAAGAAAACGCTAATGAAATTAAGATAGATTTTTTAAAAAAATTCTTATTCATGAATGGCTTTTTTCAGTTTTGTGATAAAGGATATTATACGTTAAAGTTATGCTTTTGGTTTGATTAAAACAACATTAATGCACCAAAGTTTGTAGCTGTATAGAATTTCGACAAAAAATGTATGTTTATATATACGCATACACAGAACTTATATTTTGTGAATAAAATTATTACGGAAATATTTCTTGATTTTATGTTTAGGAGCCAACTTATCTAGTTTAAGCTATATAAATCGGTTCAAGATTTGCTCAAATCCTATCACCGATTTAATAACTCATTTTTCTAACAGAAACCTTAAAAATCATGGCAACAAAAGAAAAATCAAATGCTTCCAAAGAACTGAAAGACCCAAAAGCTTCAAAGGAAGAAAAAAGCAAAGCCGGAAAAGAGCTGGCCAGCAAAAAGAAAAAGTAGTTTTATGCTTATCACAGAAAACCCCTCTTGCAGGGGTTTTCTGTTTTTACAGCGGCTATCCTTTCTAACAAAATCATTCAGTATAAGAAGTATCTGCCAATCCTCCTGGCTAAAATAGTATAATTATACATAATTGGGATGGTTATACCGCTTACAATCCTCACCTTAGACTTTAATAATTTTTAATTTATAGATTACTACTATGGGCTTTGATCAATATCACGAACCGGTACAGGAACTGACCGAAAAAACAAGGACTTTTGCACGAATGATCGTTTCTTTGACTGAAGAAGCAGAAGCGATCAACTGGTACGAACAGCGTATTTCTGTCGAAAAGGACGAAGAGGCAAAAGCCATTATGCAGAACGCGCAAAAAGAAGAGTTTAAGCATTTTGGGATGGATTTAGAATTTCTGCTTCGGCAAAAACCAATCTGGCGAGAAACTATAAAAGCTATTTTATTTAAAGATGGTGATATTGTTGATTTGGGCGAAAAAGGTGAAGAGGCTACAGAGTAAGGATTCTTTTAAAATAGGTTGGTAGAAGAAGTATGCTTCTTTTACCAACCTTGCCTTAATCCGGTTGCTGCCAGTATTGTTTACTAACCGGAACATTATGTTTACAGTTCGGCCATTAATTATTTCCGGCAACAGGTATTGATTGATGTTTTGTTGATGGAATAGATAGGATTAAAAATCCTTAGCTCGATGATCGGGATTGCAAATCCCGATCAGTAGGGTTGCAAACCCCGACCAGCGGCATTAAAACTTTTAAAAAAGCACATCTACTGGTCCTTCGAGCTATGGATTTTCAATCCCATTAACACACAAGCAACCTATGCTTCTTTTACCACTTAATTCTTAGTAAACGTTACTGGTCGGGATTTGCAATTGCTACTGGTCGGGATTTGTAATCCCGTCCTTCGAGCTGAGGATTTTCAATCCCTAAACACAAAACAACCCATACTTCTTTTACAACCTCATTTTTAGTAAACTCAGAAGTGGTAAAAGAAGCATTGTTGCTTCTATATTAAGGGATTATAAATCCTAAGTTTAAAGGACCGGATTGCAAACCCCGACCAGTGAGTTTGGGATCTGTGATCCCGTTTACTCTATCAAAACCACATCAATCAAACCCGGCGCACCGGTATAATTAATGGCCGAACTCCAAACGTAATGTTCCTGTTCATAAACAATGCCTGCGGCAACCGGATTGTTGTGCAGATACTCCAGTTTCTGCTCTATAAAGGAAGTAGTATCTAACTCGATGGCGTGCAACCCATCCTGCCAAAACTTGTATTCCTTGTTTTTCATATTTGTTTTTCCGGCAAAAGCAAACTTGTCCAGCAGCCATTCTTTGCGGCTCTCCCGGATTTCTTTGATCGTTGCTACAACTGCTTTCGAGGTAAACTTTTTAAAATCACGCATCACGTCTGTCAGTTTGATACCTTCTACTGCTGAAGCGATCAAATGCAAGTGGCTGGGCATTAAACACCAGGCATGTAGCACTAATCCTTTTTGCTGCTGGCAATAGATCAGACTATCTGTAATAACATCGGCCAATTCTTTTCGGGTAAAAACATCTATCCAATCTATAACCGTGATCGTCATGTAATAAATGCCATCATTGGCTACCCCTGTATTTAAACCCCATTTGTTAAATGTAGTATAAATGGATTTAAAATCCATAGCTCAGAGGACGGGACTGCAAATCCCGACCAGCGGAATGGTTATACCGCTTACAATCCTCACCTTAGACTTTAATAATTTTTAATTTATAGATTACTACTATGGGCTTTGATCAATATCACGAACCGGTACAGGAACTGACCGAAAAAACAAGGACTTTTGCACGAATGATCGCTTCTTTGACTGAAGAAGCAGAAGCGATCAACTGGTACGAACAGCGTATTTCTGTCGAAAAGGACGAAGAGGCAAAAGCCATTATGCAGAACGCGCAAAAAGAAGAGTTTAAGCATTTTGGCATGGACCTGGAATTTTTACTAAGGCAAAAACCAGAATGGCGGGCCACCGTTAAAGCAATTTTATTTCAGGAAGGCAGTATTGTGAATTTGGGGGAAAAAGGCGAAGAGGCTGCTGAGTAGTCTGTTGTGGGTTATTGGTTGCCTGTTGCCTGTTCACAATAGGGCGAAGATGAAGCAAAGTAAAAATTAAAAAATTCCCACTGGTCGGGATTTGCAATCCCGTCCTCTGAGCTTTGGATTTTCAATCCCGCTACCACACAAACAACCCATGCTTCTTTTATCACCTAATTCTTAGTAAACTCGGAAGTTGTATGAAAATCAATTTCCGGGAAATCCCGTTTGGCCAGGTTGATCATGTAATCGTTATCGGCCAAAAAAACCGGGTTGCCATCTTTGTCTGTTCCGATCTGGTGTTGTTTACGGTACATGATTTCCTCCATTTTCTTTTTGTCTTTTGAAGTTAGCCAGCTGGAACGGCGAAAAGTGAGCGGACGGAAATTACATTTTGCACCATATTCGTGCTCTAAGCGGAAACTAATCACTTCAAACTGCAGTTCGCCCACAGTACCTACAATTTTTCGGTTGCCCGGCTGCTGGATGAAAAGCTGCGCAACGCCTTCTTCGGTTAATTGCCGTATGCCTTTTTCCAATTGCTTGGTTTTCATTGGATCTGCGTTTTCTACTTCCTTAAAAATCTCCGGGGAAAAACTCGGGATACCTTTAAACTGCAGTTGTTCACCCTCGGATAAAGTATCGCCAATTTTAAAGTTCCCGCTGTCGTATAAACCAACCACGTCTCCCGGCCATGCTTCTTCTATCAGGCTTTTTTCATTCGCCATAAAATCCATGGGGTTAGAAAACTTCAGCTTTTTACCAAGACGTGTGTGGTAATAAAATTTGTTCCGTTCAAACTTGCCAGAGCAGATTCTTAAAAAAGCAATCCGGTCGCGGTGGTTTGGGTCGAGGTTCGCATGGATTTTAAACACAAAACCGGTAAATGGCTTTTCGGTGGCCAAAACCTCACGTTCTATAGCTTCCCTGCTTTTCGGGCTTGGGGCAATGTTGATAAAGGTGTCCAGCAACTCGCGGATACCGAAATTATTAACGGCACTGCCAAAAAATACCGGAGCCAATAATCCGTCTAAGTATAATTCTTCGTCTAACTTACCGTAAACACCGTTAATCAATTCCAGATCATCTTTTAAGCCGCTTATTTCTTTGGGTTGAAGGAATTCAGTTAGCATTTCATCATCCAGATTTTCAGCTTGAATAATCGGTTTTGTTACTTTAGATTTATCTGGCTGGAACAGGTTGAGCTGTTTGTTAAAAATGTTGTAAACGCCTTTAAAAGTATAACCCTGACCAATTGGCCAGGAAAGCGGGCACAAACTCAAACTTAGTTTTTTCTCAATCTCGTCCAGCAAATCAAATGGGTCTTTACCTTCGCGGTCCATTTTATTGATAAAAATAATCACCGGTGTATTCCTCATCCGGCAAACACCCATCAGCTTTTCGGTTTGCTCTTCCACACCTTTTACGCTGTCAACCACCAGGATCACACTGTCAACCGCAGAAAGCGTACGGTAAGTATCTTCCGCAAAATCCTTGTGGCCGGGCGTATCTAAAATATTAATGCGTTTGCCTTTGTATTCAAATCCCATTACAGACGTGGCAACAGATATGCCCCGCTGCTTTTCAATCTCCATAAAATCGGAAGTGTTGCTTTGACTGGCTTTATTGCGTTTTACGGCTCCGGCAGTGTTGATGGCACCGCCAAACAATAAAAATTTCTCGGTTAAAGTAGTTTTACCTGCATCGGGGTGACTGATAATGGCAAACGTTTTTCTTTTTTCGATTTCCGGGTAATCCATATATAATTGCTGCCGCACAAAGTTTGGCAGGACAGTTTCGGGTTAAAAGTTTTTAGTGAACAGAAGCAGCAGGAAAACAGGATGTTAAGCAATCGCTTCATGAAGTACAAAGGTAAATAATAGTTTGGTTATTGAAAAAAGTAAAGTGTTTACCGGTTCTTTTGCAATAAAAGAAGTATATATAAACAAAAATTACCGTATAAGATATTAGAAATTATACTTAAACATTTTTTTAAAAATGATGTTCCAAAACAAGACTAGTATGTGCTTTATTTGAAATATATGTTTAATCATTAGTTTAGTAAATTTCGTTAAGTTAATACAAATGAATCTGTTAGGAATAGCATGCTTACAAAAACTAAAAGTAATCCGCTCTTTTTTCAATTTGATTTATAACGATAAATAACAACATGTCTAAAAAAGTATTGATTTTTGATGATGACGAAGATATCCTGGCCATTTGCACTTATATTTTAGAAGAGCAGGGTTGGGATGTAAGTACGTTTTCCAACTGTAACAACGTTATAGAAAAAGTAGAAAGCATTATGCCCGAAGTAATATTGATGGACAATTGGATACCGGATTCGGGCGGCATAGTTGCTACCCAGGCAATTAAGCAAAATGAACGGTTGAAGCATATTCCGGTGGTCTATTTTTCCGCCAATAACGATATAAAATCCCTCGCGCAGCAGGCCGGTGCAGATTCGTTCCTGGCAAAACCGTTTGACTTGGAAGAATTGGAAAACATTGTCAATCAAATTATTATACATTAGTTTAAACCCTGCTGAGGCTTTTCTGGTAACTTAAACATCAAAACCAATACTTATGGCACAAAAACCTTTAAAACGCTTCTGGCCAACAGCCGGGCTTGCTCTGGTAAGCGGCATGCGCACAATGGCACCGCTTTCTGCCTTGAGCAGTTATCTTTCTAAAGCCCCTTCGCCCTTATTAAACGGCTTTCCTTTAGGCTTTCTACAGAAAAAGTATGTTTCGGTAATTTTAAAAGCGCTGACACTTGCAGAAATGGCCGGTGATAAACTTCCGGGCACGCCCGCCCGTATTGTAACTGCAGGTTTGGTTGGGCGGGGGCTTAGCGGCGTGTTAACGGGTGCCGCAATTTATAAATCAAGAAACGGAAGTACCGTTGCAGGTGCTGTAATTGGCGGAACGGTTGCCATAGCGGCAACTTATGGCAGTTATTACCTGCGTAAAGAGCTGGTAAAAACATCTAAAGTCAATGACCCTACAATTGGTGCTTTAGAAGATGTTGTGGCCTTGCAAACTGCTTCTTTTATCGTGTAAAAAACAGTATTTAAACCAATTTAAGGCTTTTGTTTGGATATGTTATGTTGAGCATGCTTTATATTGCTTTTTTGCTGCCCGGAGCTTACTGCGGCATTTTCGTATTTTTAAATATACAGATAAAAAAAGATTTTGAGAGGGTAAAAGAAGCATCCGTTTTGCATCGTTTTTTTGGGTGAGCGGGAAAATGGATATGATGAACATTTGAAAACTTTTTGAGACACAAATTATAACCCATTTTCCAAAGACTTCAATTCTGTACCGGACGTAAGAACCTGTTTTCTCAGGCTGCTTCTGATTTCTATTCCAGCTTTTTTCAAGTAGGGGATAAAGCAGGTCACCGCGATAATTCCGGCTGCACCTTCGGCACAAACAATCAGCGGAGCGCCAAAATAATGCGCTAAAAAACCGATGAGTAAACTCCCGATAGGTTGCATGCCCTGAAAAGCCATCACATAATAGCTGATCACGCGGCCGCGCATGTTTTCATCCACATGCGTTTGGATATAAGTGTTGGATGCGGCAATTTGCGACAGCATACCAAATTCGGCGGCCATGATAAAACAAAGTGCCAGCGGAAATAACCCGGTCAAAGCAAATAAAATTAAACTTGCAGCAAACTGAAAACTGGAATACGCAATTACTTTTAGCAAACTTTTGCCCTGTTTTAAAGTAGCCAGATAAATGGCACCGCCTAATGCGCCTAAACCGGATACTGCGTTTAACCAGCTAAAAGTTGTAACGTTGCCATGAAATATCTTGGTAGAAAAAACAGGCAGCAGGGTAGAATAAGGCATTACAAAAAAACTGGTACAAGCCATAAGCAGGATAACCGAACGGAGGTCTGCATGCTGCTGCAAATAACTGTATCCTTCCCGCAGTCCTTGCCAGATGTCCTGCTTGTTCGGCGTTCTCAGGACCGGTGCAATCTTCATCAACAAAAGCGAACCAATAACAGCTATAAAACTGATGAAATTGATTAAGAAACAAATTCCTTCGCCATAACTGCTTAAAATAACACCTGCTGCAACCGGGCCTAACAAGCGTGCCAAAGTAACCATAGATGAATTTAGGGCGATGGCATTGGGCAAATCTTTTTTATCTTCTACCAGATTGATCATTAAAGACTGGCGCGCAGGTGTATCAAAAGCGTTGATAATCCCCAGGATAACGCTTAAAATAATGATGATGGTAATGTTATGATGCCCAGAAAGCACAACGGCTGCCAGTAAACCAGCTTGTATCATAGATGCAACCTGTGTATATAACAAGGTTTTGTACCTGCTATGGCGATCTGTGAACGCGCCGCCATAAGGTGATAGGAGCATGACGGGTATTTGCCCGGCAAAAACAACCAAACCTAACATAAGGGCAGAGTGGGTAAGGCTAAAAACAAGCCAGCTTACTGCCATGCGCTGCATCCAGGTACCAATTAAAGAAATGGCCTGACCCGTAAAATATAACCTGAAATTTGAGTATTTCAACGCCCTTAAGGCAGGTAAATCCATATCAAAAATACAAATAAAACAATGCTTCTTTTACAAGCATAAAAATAATGCCTTAAATTTTTGTTATTGTTTTGATGGGTTTTGCCGCGCCAAAACAGGTTTTACATTTAATGCCGGTGTTGTTTTAGGTTTGGGCGGAGGCAATGCTTTTTTTGATTTTCCTGCAAGCCCTGGTATAATCGATTCTTTGGAAACAGGCCGGTCTTTAGGCTTCCAGATAAACCCTTTTAAAATTTTCTGGTCATCTTTTAGTCCTGGCACGGGGTAAAGCTGTGCATCAACTTTGCTGAGAAAAACAATAAGACTGGGCTTGTTTTCTTTTAGTTGGATACGGATACGGCTGCTAAGCGAATGGTTTAATTTAGAAGCCTTGTTGTTCTCGTAATCAAAATACAAACTTTCTGCATTGCCGTCAACAAAAAGCGTACTCAGCTTATTGTTGTTAAAAATGCCGCGTATTTTTTTCCCGGAGATCTGATTAAAATAAGTAGAATCACCCTGTGTGTTTACCACAAAAGAAGAACGGATCAGGTCCATGTTGTCCAGCTTTTTATTCTTCAGTTGTAAAAAAATCGTATCGGCAGTGAGCTGGGTGCCTTCCGTCCAGATAATCGGTTTAACATAACAGCGCACCAGCGAATCACTGTTGCTAAAAGTAATAGAATCGGCAACGGCCTGTAAATCTGATTTGAAAATTTTAGCATGATGCCATACAGTAATAACCCGAACTCTTGCGGTATCACTTAAAACCACTTTCCGCGATGCGTAAACCGGGTCTTTTTCTAACGCTTTTCGGATAGAATCCTGCTGCACTTTTCTTAAAGCCCTTAAAGCCGCCGTATCCACCACACGTTTCGGTACCGTTTTCGGCAAGATCATCTTTCCGAAAAATTCACGGTGCCTGTAGTTGGTATCTGTTAGGTTCCGCAAATCAACCTGCACAGCTTCAAGTTCGTTTTTACCTTTAATCCTAACTTTAGGCTTGGCCCTTGCCCTGATCGACGTATCGCGCAATCCATAAAGTCGCATTTTTTCGCGCCGTAACATTTCAGCTTTGTGCGTTAGTATTTGCGTTTCCAAACTGTCGCCGGTCAGGTAAATCGAATCCCTTTTAATAATCACCGTATCTTTTACCAAACGCGGGGCAGGCTTTTCGGCAACAGCAAGTTTAGCAGGTGGAGCTTTGGGCGATACTGTTTTTACCGTGCTTTTTTTGGTGTTTGATGCCGATGTGTTTGCCTTTTCAGGTATTTTTTTTACCGCATATTTTTCAGGATGACGAACAGAATCACGGTTAACAGAATCGCGCTGCTCGGTTACAAAAATCACGTAAGCATTTTTCGTAACTACCGTGCGTTCCTGGTCTTTGTAATAATTGGCCAGATCGCCATGCAAAGTTATTTTCTGTTCGGTATCGTTAAAAACAATGCGGTTAGTTGCACGGCCATAACCTTTAATGTCATCAAAAAATAAAGTATCGCCCACCATCGTTTTAGAACCCTGCTGGTAGCGGTTGTTCTTTGTGCCCAAAGCCTGCTGGGTAATGGTATTGTAGGTCCCATTCTCGGTGTATAACGTGTCTGTTTTTTGGTAGATGTGCGTCGGGCCGTAGAAATAAGCAATTTTCGAGTTGGAATTGTACCGCATCGTATCAGATTTTACGAGTGCATCCTTTCCGGTCAAAACCACATTGTACCGAAAGTAAGCATCGCGTGAAAAAGCAAAATAGTAACCGTTACGGCTTGTTAAAGTATTTTCTTTTTGGCTGAGTTTGCCGCCTTCAACATAAGTTCCGTATCGGGTTAAAGTATTGTAATTTAAATGGTTGGTGCTTAAAGTAGCATCCTTGTCCACCAAAGTTACATTGTTGGTGAGGATGGCAATATGCGTGTTGCCGTTATAATTCAGCAGGTCAGCATAAACGTTTAACGTATCGGCCTGGTGAATCACCACGTGGCCAAAGGCATCAAAAGCATTTCTTTGCGGATAAAAATAAGCACTGTCTGATTGTAAAGTCGAGTTTTCATGCTGAAAGGTCCCGCTATAAACCTTGAAAAAATCCACACCTTTATTTTTGGCGCCGATTGTACGGGAAGAAGAAAGCAGTTTAACTACGGCAGGTTTTTTTTGGGCAAGCGTACAAACCGCCGGCAGCAGTAAACAAAACGTTATCAATAATTTGCGCACGGTACAAAATTAAGTTTTTTGGAACGTTTAATTAAATCATTTAATTTTGAATGATGCTGCCCCTTAAACAATTTCAGGAATTTGCAGAGCGGCATGCTCTTTTTACACCACAAAAATTGGTGCTGGCTGCTGTTAGCGGCGGTAAAGATTCTGTCCTGATGGCGCATCTCCTTAAAAACGCCAGCCCTAAATTTGCAATTGCCCATTGTAATTTTCAGTTGCGCGGGGCAGAAGCCAAACGCGACCAGGATTTTACAGCAAACCTTGCAGATCAACTAAAAGTCCCTTTTTTTACTACGGATTTTGATACAACAGGTTATGCAAAAGCCAACCATATTTCTATCCAGATGGGGGCGCGGCAGCTGCGCTACCAATGGTTTGAAAAGCTTTGTGCCGAACAAAACTTTGACGTGATTGCGCTGGCACATCACCAAAACGATGCCGTGGAAACCATCCTGCTGAACTTAACACGCGGCACCGGTATTGCCGGTATGCAGGGGATTTTACCTAAAAACGGAAAATTGGTACGGCCGATGCTGTTTTTAACAAGGGAAAATATAGACTTGATTTGTGCCGAAGAAAAACTGGGTTTTGTGGAAGACAGTTCCAACGCTTCCATAAAATACGCCCGTAATAAAATCCGGCTGGAGGTGGTGCCAAAGCTGAAAGAGCTCAACCCAAACCTCGAAAAAACGTTTGAGCAGAATCTGGAACGTTTTAAACAGTTGGAGCAATTGCTCGAAAAAACTTTGCAGCAATTGCGCGATACTGTTTTTATCGACCTAAAATCTGAAACGCGGATAAAGCTGGAAGACATCAGAAAACTTCATCCGCAGAAATTATTGCTTTTTGGTTTGCTGCGGCAATTTGATTTCAGCGAACAGGTGGTCAACAACCTGCTGCTTTCGCTGGAAAAACAACCCGGCAAACTTTTTGAATCAGCAACGCACCAATTGGTTTTAGACCGGCAGGAAGTCATCATCAACCAAAAAAAGGAGCGGGGAAACGAGGTTGCGGAGATCGGGAAAAATCAAGATCAAATATATTTTCAAGGGTTTAAGCTGAGGTTTTTGCATGATGAAACACCGTTAATCGTTAAAGATAATCCGATGGCTGCTTCGGTTGACGCCGAAAAACTGATCTTCCCGCTCAGCATCCGCAACTGGCAAACCGGCGATTATTTTTTCCCGCTGGGGATGCAGGGCCGGCAAAAGCTAAGCGATTTTTTTGTGCATCAAAAAGTGCCTTTAAATCAAAAATCAACAATTCCGGTCTTGGTAAACGGTAACAACGAAGTCATTTGGATTTGCGGCTACCGGCTGGACGACCGTTACAAAGTAAGCACAGGCACTAAAAAAGTTGTTACCTTCGAATTGTCTAATAGAATTATATGAGCAGCAAACCCGCTTTTATAGAAAAGCAATACCTTGGGCGCGAATTTATCCCGATCACCATTCGTTTGGCTTTGGCCATCTTGTGTTTTGCTATTTATTTTTTTACGGCAGAGCGCGAGCGCAACGGTGATCTGCTGCTGATTGTTGGTTTCGGGATCCTGCTGATTTCGATCCTATTGGGTTTTATGCTGCATTTCCGTATCCGTGTGGTAAACAAAAGCGTTTTAATTGACGGTTTGTGGACAACACGATTGGTAAAGATCGACCTAAACAGCATTACAAATGTTGAACAGAAGCCTTACAGCCGTTACTTTCTAAACAATGCGGTTTACAACCTCCATAAAAAAGGGACTATCCGCTTTTATACCGGCGGCAATTCGGCCATCCATTTAACCGACCGTGATGGTTTGGTTTACATCATTGGTTCGGTTCAGGCAAACGAATTGGAACGGGCGATTCTGAGTGAGATGGGGAAGTAGGAAAATCAATAGCTTATTTTCCTGCTTACTCATCTTACCTTCCTCTTGATTTAATAATGGAATATTTTTCAACTTGTGTTGTCCCTGAAACAAGTTGATTATCTCCAACCGCCGCCCAACGAACGGTAAAGTTCGGAAACTGCATTTAGCTCATCCCTTTTTTTGCTGATGGCTGCCAGCTTATTTTTAATGCTGGTTTCCAGTTTCAGCCCTTTAGGGTTGTTTATTTTACACTCTCCCAGGATTAAAAGGAACATTATTGTTTAACAAATAGTGAAAAATAAAAATGACTTTCCCCTCACCACTTCCCGTTTGCAGCAAAACCTAAAACTTTTATATTTGCAGCACTCCACACTAAAATAGTTTGGTTTATACAGAAGAGGTGAGAGATCAGGCTCTGTAACCCTCTGGCAACCCGCTTAAATATTGAAGCAAGGTGCCAAATCCTGCTCCGCAAGGAGGACTATAAATTGAAGATGAAAGATACTGTTTTTACCACCATTTTTTGTACGGTTATTAATGATAGCCGAGATCCTTATATTTTTTTCAATAATTTATTATGATAAAAACAGTATGGATCAACACGAAGTTATTTAAAATAATAATCCTACAAAACCTATAGATTATATGACGGAAAATAACAGCAAACTCCTTCAACTGGAAGAAGAACTAAAAAATATGCCGCTAAAAGAAGCATTACAATTGGTGGCTGCGCGCTTTCCGGGCGAAGTTGCTTTTTCAACTTCCTTCGGAATGGAAGATCAAGTGATTACGCACGTGATCGGCAAAAATAAAATCCCGATAAAGGTTTTCACTTTGGATACCGGCCGTATGTTCAACGAAACCTATGAAGTTTGGTCGTCCACCGCAAATATTTTTGATCTTCAAATCGATCCTTATTATCCGGATGCAGAAGAGATCCAGAATTTTGTAAGAGAAAAAGGCATCAACAGCATGTACTCAGCGGTTGAAAACCGAAAAGAATGCTGCCGTATCCGTAAAATTGAGCCGTTAAAAAGAGCATTAAAAGGTGTAGCCGTCTGGGTTACCGGCGTTCGTACGGCACAATCTGTCAATCGGCAGAATTTTAAACTATTTGAGTGGGACGAAGCTTTTCAAACCATCAAATTTAATCCGCTGCTGCATTGGAGCGATCAGGACGTTGCTGATTTTATCCACCAAAATAATACGCCATACAATAAATTACACGATCAAGGTTTTTTAAGTATTGGCTGTGCACCTTGTACGCGCGCTATCCAGTTTGGGGAAGATGCCCGTGCCGGACGCTGGTGGTGGGAAGATTCTAAAAAAGAATGCGGATTGCACGAAACCAAAGTGATGGCAGATATTACCGACCCGGAATTAACACAACAAAACGATCTACATTCATGAGTATTTCCAATCATTTAAAAGAACTGGAAGAAGAATCCATTTATATTATGCGGGAAGTGGCGGCACAATTTGAGCGGCCGGCTTTGCTTTTTTCGGGTGGAAAAGACTCGATCACGCTGGTTCATTTGGCACGTAAGGCTTTTTATCCCGCTAAATTTCCTTTCCCTTTGGTTCATATCGATACCGGGCATAATTTCCCGGAAACCATCACTTTTCGGGATGAGTTAGTAGAAAAAATTGGTGCGCAACTCATTATTCGTTACGTGCAGGACAGCATCAACCAGAAAAAAGCAACCGAAGAAACCGGGAAATATGCCAGCAGAAACAGTTTGCAAACAGTAACGCTTTTAGATACCATTGAAGAATTTAAGTTTGATGCCTGCATTGGCGGTGCACGACGCGATGAAGAAAAGGCACGTGCCAAAGAACGTATTTTCTCCGTTCGTGATGAATTTGGTTCCTGGGAGCCTAAACGCCAGCGGCCTGAATTGTGGGGACATTTAAACGGGATGATCAATTACGGTGAAAACGTGCGTTGCTTCCCGATCAGTAACTGGACGGAGCTGGACGTCTGGAACTACATCAAACAGGAAAAACTGGATTTGCCAAGTATCTATTTTACGCATCCGCGCGAAGTGCTGATCCGCGACGGGCAGCTTTTTCCTTATTCGGAATATTTAAATATGGATGGCGAAGAAATCACGACAAAAGATGTACGTTTCCGTACCGTTGGCGACATGACCTGTACTGCTGCCGTTTCTTCCACCGCCGGAACTTTGGATGATATTATTGCAGAGATTAAATCTTCCCGCATTTCAGAACGCGGTGCCCGCATGGACGACAAACGCTCGGAAGCAGCTATGGAGAAACGTAAACTGGCGGGGTATTTTTGAGGAGGAAGAAAGAATTAAAGGTGAAGGGCGAAAAGGTAAAAGGTAGGAAACCGGAAAGGTAGGTGCTATGCTTCCCCCTTTAAATGGGGTTAGGGGGATGACTTTTTGAATCAACAAAAAACAATGATAAAAACAGCATTATAAACACACATACTGTTTTTATCAGCAAAAAATCAACATGGAACTTTTAAAATTTTCAACCGCAGGCAGTGTGGACGATGGCAAAAGCACACTCATCGGGAGGTTGCTGTACGATACCGGCTCATTAACAGAAGACCAGCTGGAAGCGGTAGAAGCAGCCAGCAAGCGTAAAGGCTTTGATTATCTGGACCTTTCGTTGCTAACCGACGGTTTAAGTGCCGAACGCGAGCAAGGCATCACTATCGATGTGGCGCATATTTACTTTGCCACGGCCAACCGTAAATTTATCATTGCCGATACGCCGGGCCATGTAGAATATACACGAAATATGGTTACCGGCGCATCCAATTCCCGGCTTTCTATTATTTTGATTGATGCGCGAAAAGGCGTGATCGAGCAAACACAACGGCACTTTTTTATTGCTAATTTATTGCAAATCCCGGAAATCGTAGTTGCGGTGAACAAGATGGATTTGGTGGATTATCAGCAGGAAAAATTTGAGGCGATAAAAGAAACATTTCTCAGGTTCACACAAGGCTTTCCCAACTTTAAACAGCACATTACTTTCATTCCGATTTCTTCCTTAAAAGGTGATAACGTGGTGAACGAATCAACAAAAATGAGTTGGTACAAAGGAAAGTCTTTGCTCCGTTACTTAGAAAATGTGGATGTAAACAGCCATGTGAATTTTAAAGATGCGCGTTTCCCGGTTCAATATGTCATCCGTCCGCATTCAGAAGAATTTCACGATTACCGCGGTTATGCCGGAAGAGTGATCAGTGGCGCGTTTGCGGTAGGAGAGGAAGTTATGGTGCTGCCGTCTCAGCAAAAAAGCAGGGTAAAAGAAGTAGTTACGTTTGATGGTAACCAGGAAACTGCGGAAACCAATTCTTCCGTAACGTTATTACTGGAAGATGACGTGGATATCACCCGCGGAAATATGCTGGTAAAAACAGCAAACCAACCGCAGGTTGATAAAGAAATTACGGCAGATATTTGCTGGATGGACACACAACCCTTGGTTCCCGGCGGGAAATATAGGATCGAACACAGTCATAATTTGATCAAAGCGATTGTGCGCGAAGTGGATTATATCGTCCACACCAGCACTTTGAACAAGGACACCGAAACGAAAACCGTCAAACTAAACGATATTGCACGGGTGAAAATTAAAACGGCGCAACCGCTTTTTTTCGATCCTTACGAACAAAACCAGGCAAATGGTTCTTTTATTTTAATCAACGAACAAACAAAAAATACGGTGGCGGCAGGGATAATTGTTTAATAGCTTTTAGCAATCAGCTTTCAGCTATCAGCAACTTGCAAATTCGTCGCTTTGTCATCCCGACGATAGGAGGGATCTTCATCGAAGAAGAACAAGATTTAAGCCAATAAAAGAAGCATTGATAATTGAAAGAAGATTCTACAGTCGGAAAGACAGAGTTCATTTTGATTAAAAGAAAATATGATGCTGACCGATAAGATTATCTATAAATTTATTATTGAAATAGATTCTTTAATTATTAATCAACCTTATAAATAGCATAAATAGAGAATATGGAAAGCAATGAGCAAGCTGGTCAGGAACGTTTAAACGAAAACTTTACCGATAATACCATTCATGATATTGGCGTTGCCAGCCAGATGGGATCTTTTAGTGATGCTATCGAGGTAGCCTCGGGGCAAAGATGGTTATTTACATCAGGAATCCCGGGACTGTCACAAAAAGGCGATCTTCCTAATAATATTAAAGAACAGTCAGTACTTGCTTGGGAAAATATTTCGACCTTATTGAAAGCTGCCGGAATGACGGTCGGAGATATTGTAAAGGTAACGCAATACCTTACCCAGGTAGAAAATATTCAGGAATATGCAAAAATTCGGAAATGTTACTTGTGTGATGTAAAACCGGCATCGACTTTACTGATTATCCCACAATTGGGATGGCCTAATATGCTGGTTGAAGTGGAAATTATTGCTGCCAAAAAAGCGTAAGAGGATAATTAAATTTCAATAATTATCAATGATTAAATCCTTCAACATACAACTGACCTCACTCACAAAAGGGAACCCGTAATCCACAACTAAACATGCAAATCAATCTCAGCAGAAAAAATAAAGTCTACCATTTTGAAGCCGTAAACGAACAAGGCAACACGCTAAACATGGATGCAAATCCGGCAATTGGCGGGGAAAACCAGGGTTTCCGGCCGATGGAAACGGTTCTTGCAGCTTTGGGCGGATGCAGTGCCATCGACATGATCTCCATCCTAAAAAAACAAAAAGAACCGATTAACGATCTAAAGATCAGTATCAACGGCAAACGTTTTGAAAATCAGGAACCTGCTTTGTTTGAAACCATCGATATTGAATTTCATGTTTTTGGTGCGGTAAACGAAGCAAAAGTACAACGCGCACTCGAACTTACTTTTGAGAAGTATTGCTCCGTCGCACTCATCCTCAACAAAACCGCTAAAATTAATTTCTCCTACAAGCTCAACTAAAATTCATGAGTCAGCATTTCGAAACACAAGCCGTCCGTACACAGGCAGAACGCAGCTTGCACCAGGAACATTCGGTGCCTATTTACATGACCTCCAGCTACAAATTTGAAGATGCCGAAGAAATGCGGGCTTTGTTTGCCAACGAAAAAGAAGGCAACGTGTACAGCCGTTATGCCAACCCGAATGTAGATGAGTTTATCGAGAAAATGGCTTTGCTGGAAGGCGCCGAAACCGGTTGGGCAACCGCAACCGGCATGGCCGCTATTTTTACCACTTTCGCTACGTTTTTAAAGCAAGGCGATCATGTGCTTTCCAGCCGTTCGGTTTTTGGTTCTACGCACCAGTTGCTGCATAATATCCTGCCTAAATGGGGAATTTCGTATTCCTATGCGGATCTGGATAAAACGGATGATTGGGAAAACCTGATCCAACTAAACACCCGGATGATCTTTGTGGAAACACCTTCCAATCCCGGAATTGATATTATTGATTTGGAATGGCTGGGCAATTTCTCCAAAAAGCACAGCGCGATGCTGGTGGTGGATAACTGTTTTGCCACGCCTTATTTGCAGCAGCCGATCAAATACGGAACAGATTTGTCCATCCACTCGGCCACCAAATTTATAGACGGACAAGGGCGTGCTTTGGGAGGAATAATACTCGGAAGGAAAGAATTGATTGACGAAGTTCAGGGTTTCGCACGTCATTCCGGTCCGGCTTTGTCGCCGTTCAATTCCTGGATTTTAAGCAAAAGCCTGGAAACGTTGGCCGTGCGCATGGACCGGCATTGCGAAAGCGCTTTAAAAGTAGCCACAGCTTTGGAAGCAAACCCGGAAGTGGAACTGGTGAAATACCCGTTCCTGCCTTCGCACCCGCAGTATGAAATCGCCAAAAAACAAATGAAGCAGGGCGGCGGCATCGTTACGTTTGTTCCAAAAGGCGGACTGGAAAGAGCGGCTAAATTTTTAGACGCGCTGAAGCTGTTTTCTATTTCGGCCAATTTGGGCGATACCCGTTCCATCGCCACGCATCCGGCCAGCAGTACGCATTCCAAATTAACGGAAGAACAGCGCAACGAAGTAGGCATCCGGCAGGGAACCATCCGTTTGTCTATCGGTTTAGAGCATGTGGACGATATTTTGGGGGATATTGAGCAAGCACTCCGGGCTTCTGTCTTTGAAACTCTGGAAGCTTCAAAATAAGGTAAAATTAAGTGATAAAAGAAGCATTGGAATAAATGCTTCTTTTATCGGCAAAAAATTTATTTATCATTGTATATTAATTCTATAGAGTATCATGCAAAGTTTCAGAACTGAGTTAGAGAATCCTGTTGTAGAGAAAGACATTCTGGATCTGGAAAAAAAGATCCGCTTGTTTCGCGAAGGAAAAATAGATGAGGAAAAGTTCCGCAGCCTGCGTTTGGCACGCGGCGTTTACGGTCAGCGGCAGCAAGGCGTGCAAATGGTGCGCATCAAATTGCCATACGGGAAGATCACGACACAACAATTGAACAGGATCAGCGATGTTTCTGACGAGTACGCCACCGGGAATTTACACATTACCACGCGCCAGGACATTCAAATCCACTTTGTCAACCTCGACCGCACGCCACAACTGTGGGCAGAACTGGAAGAAGACGATATTACGCTGCGCGAAGCCTGCGGCAACACCGTGAGAAATGTAACAGCTTCGGCCATGGCAGGCATCGACCCGAAAGAACCTTTCGATGTTTCGCCTTACGCACATGCTGTTTTTGCTTACTTTTTACGCAACCCGATTTGCCAGGAAATGGGCAGGAAGTTCAAGATCGCTTTTTCTTCTTCCGAAGATGATTCTGCCTTTGCTTTTATGCACGACCTGGGTTTCATCCCCAAAATGAAAATTGAAAACGGGGTTGAAGTAAGAGGTTTTAAAGTGGTTTTGGGCGGGGGATTAGGTTCGCAGCCTTATATGGCCGACGCCGTTACCGATTTTATGCCTGTAAACCAGATCATTCCTTTTGCTGAATCTGTATTACGGATCTTCGACCGTTACGGCGAACGCAACAAACGCCACAAAGCACGCATGAAATATTTGGTGCAGGAAATTGGTGCGGAGGAACTGATCCGTTTGGCAGAAGCCGAACGTTTGGCTTTAAAGAATAAAACTTACGAGATCAGTACTTTGGGACAAGAAACAGTTGCTCCTGAACATGGAATTTACAATGCTGAAATTACCAATCCGTTGCAATACGAGCAATGGCTGAAAACCAATGTCTTCCCGCAAAAACAAGCCGGATTTATGGCGATTGGTTTACGCATCCAGAACGGTGATATCAAAACACCAATTGCACGACAATTAATTACACTGGTAAAAGCAGCAGCGGCAGATGATATCCGCTTAACGAATACTCAAGGTATGCTGTTAAAATTCGTCCGCGAAGAAAACCTGCCTTATGTTTTTGAAGAACTGAACAAATTGAACCTGGCCGAACCTGGTTTTGAAAGTATGGCCGATATTACTTCTTGCCCGGGCACGGATACTTGCAACCTCGGCATTTCCAACAGTACCGGGATTACCCGCGAACTGGAAAAGGTGATCAAGAATGAATTTCCGGATTTGATTTACAACACAGATATTAAGATCAAGATCAGCGGCTGCATCAACTCCTGCGCGCAACATGCCATGGCCAGTATTGGTTTTCATGGTTCAAGCATGAAGATCGATAAAATGGTTGCACCAGCTTTACAAGTGCTTTTGGGCGGCGGGCCAACAGGCAACGGAGCAGGTGTTGCTGCCGATAAAGTCATAAAAGTACCAAGCAAACGTGGTCCGCAAGTGCTGCGGGATCTGCTTTACGATTATCAAACCAATTCCACCGAAGGCGAACTTTTCAATCAATATTACAACCGTCAGGGCAAAATATATTTTTATGATCTGCTGAACCCTTTAGGCGATACCAAAACCGTAACGCCTGATGATTTTATTGACTGGGAGCAGGATGCGCCATATAAAACCGAGATTGGCGTGGGCGAATGTGCCGGTGTGATGATCGATCTGGTGGCCACGCTGTTGTTTGAATCCGAAGAAAAACTCGAAAACGCCGATGCTTCTTTTAAGGCAGGAGATTTTGCGGATGCCATTTATTACGCTTACACAGCTTTCATTCATACGGCAAAAGCGCTTTTGATCTCCGAAAATATCAAAACCAATACACAAGCCGGAATCATAACCGATTTTGACCAGAACTTTGTGGCAAACCAAAAAATTGATTTGCATTTAAGTCTTGAAGATTTGGTTTACCAGATCAACCAGCAGGAACCAGGTGCTGATTTTGCAGCTTATTATTTGGAACAATCCCGCTTGTTCAAGCAAAAAGCGGCTGATTACCGGACAGAACAGCTTACTGAAAAAGTAACAAACTTATAGTGCTAAAAGAAGCATGGAAGCAGACGTAGCAACAGGCAAAGCAGTGGAAGTGAACACGCTTTTCCCGGTTTTTTTAAAGCCGGACAAGCTGGATACTTTGCTGGTTGGCGGCGGCTACGTGGCGATGGAAAAACTCGAAGCCATTTTTGGCAACAGTCCGGCTGCACGTGTTCAAATTATTGGTCGGGAAATTTCTGCAGAGATCAAAGAATTTGCCGGTAAAAGAAGCATTTCTTTTGAAGAACGTGCTTTTGAAGAAAACGATCTGGTGGAAAAAGATTTGGTGATTGTGGCCATTGATGATAAAAGCACAAGCAGATACATTTACCAGCTTTGCAAATCCCGCAAAATCTTAGTCAACGTTGCCGATACACCGGATTTGTGCGATTTCTACCTCAGTTCAGTCGTACAAAAAGGTAATTTAAAGATTGCTATTTCTACCAACGGAAAATCACCAACGGTAGCCAAACGTGTAAAAGAAGTTTTGAATGAAACTTTTCCTGCGGAGATCAACGACGTACTGACGAACATGACGCAGATCCGCCAGAAATTAAACGGTGATTTTTCGGACAAAGTAAAGCAGTTGAACGAAATTACTTCCGGTTTGGTGAACGAACAGCAGCAACCTGCAAAAGTTAAAATCACACGTCCGGTTACCATTACTTTTGCCATTTTATCTGCTATTGCTTTGATGATTTTAGGTCATGTGCTTTTTACATATTTAAGTTATGAGCGGATTTTAAACATGCAGGACTGGGTAAGCGCGCAATTTAACCAGCAGCTTTTATTGTACATGTTGGGCGGTTTTACCGCTTCGCTGATCGATGGTGCCTGCGGCATGGCTTACGGTGTAACTTCTACAACTTTCCTGCTTACGCTCGGTATTCCGCCTGCTGCGGCTAGTGCAAGCGTCCATGCTTCCGAAGTTTTCAATACCGGTGCAGCCGGTTTAATGCACTGGAGATCGGGCAACGTCAACTTTAAACTCTTTAAAAAACTGCTTATCCCTGGGATTATCGGTGCTGTTGCAGGTGCCACGATCCTGTCTTCCCTGCATCAATACAGTCAGTATTTAAAACCTGTGGTAGGTTGTTACACGCTTTTTTTGGGTGTGTTGATCATTCGTAAAGCTTTAAACAAGACCCGGACGACTGCCAAAATCAAAAGAATTGGTTTACTGGCTGGTATTGGCGGTTTGCTGGATGCCATTGGCGGCGGCGGTTGGGGACCGATCGTTACCACCGGTTTAATTGCAGGCGGCCGAAACGTGCGTTATACCATCGGCACTTCTACTTTAACCAAAGGCTGCGTGGCTTTTACCAGCGCGGTTACCTTTATTATTCTGATTGGCCTGCACCATTTCCAGGTGATCCTGGGTTTGATCCTGGGCGGTATGATTGCCGCTCCGATTGCCGTTCGCATCTCCAATAAACTGCCGGTAAAAACACTGATGCTGTTTGTGGGCGGCGTAGTGATTTTGGTTTCCCTGCGGATCATTTCAACCCTGTTTTTCAAGTAAGCTTTATTTAATTTTTTTATTTTTGTTTGATCCTTACAGATTTAAACCGCTAATCCTTGCTTACCAAAAAAACAAAATACGCTGTAAAAGCCCTGATGGCATTGGCCCGGAATACCGAAAACAAACCGATGCTGATAGCAGATATTGCCAAAGGCGACCAGTTGCCCAGGAAGTTTTTGGAAGCGATTTTGCTGGAACTGAAGCACAGGGGGTTTTTGAGCAGTAAAAAAGGTGCGGGCGGCGGTTATTACCTGCTCAAAACAGCAGAAGAAATCAAGCTTTCTGCCATCATCCGGGTAATTGACGGCCCTATTGCCTTGCTGCCTTGCGTAAGCCTGAACTTTTACGAGAAATGTGCCGAATGTGTGGACGAACATTACTGCGGCATCCGTGATGTGATGGCCAATGTGCGCGACGCGACTTTGAAAATTTTGGGCGATACCAGCATTGCCGATATGGTGCAAAGGGAAGATGCTTTGGCGAAAGCGGAAGGAAAAGTGGCGGATGACCGGGTGGTTGGGTGAGGGGAGAATCCGTTCACCAAAAGAAATTGTAGGCTATGAAAATGAAGGATAAGAAAATCAAAGATTTTGATACGGTTAAAACTTTTAGGGAAATTAAAGAAAACATCTCTAAAGATATTCAGGGCATGACTTTCGAGCAGTTTAAAGCGTACCTTGCTGCTAACAGATTAAAATCTTTATAAAAAATAGCTTTGGTGATACAAGTATTTCCGATATTGAAAACAACAACTGATAAAAAGTTCGATGCTGTAAAATACACGCGCGAGCAAAGACAGCAATTGAGTGAAAAACTGATTGAAATGACGAAAGAAGAAGTGGTTGAATATTTTAGGAAGAAAAGGCTTGAAAATACGGTAAAGCCTTCAGCTTAATTAGTATTTGCTTTATACCCCACACAATAATAAACCCAAAACTTTCGGGTATTGTTGTTTCCATTTTTGATGATAATCGGTTTCAATTCCTGTACCTGTTTAAAACAAGCTTTTAGCTCCGGCGGGATGCTTCCGTTTTTGGCGGTGTTTTCAAAGCCGGGATCAGAATCTACAAAAAGCGCATTTTTACCTGTTAAAAGAAGCACGTTGTTCCCAACATAATCAAATTGCAAAGCGGGTTGGTGCAATATGTTTTGCGCGTAGATCTTCTGCGGCATAAAAAAGCTAAGTTCAGCACTGGTTTTATAACTATCAGCAGAAAAAATAAATGTATTGGGATGGGTTTTCTGGATTTGCTGCAACTGTATGGCCAATTGTTTCCAGCCAAACCAGGTATCATCACTTTTAATTTGAACGGGATAAAACAGAACTTCTATGGCAAATGCCAGGTGCAAAACGGCAGCTATCCAAATATTAATTCTGGCTGATTTTTGGGAAATGAATATCGCCAGGAAAATAAATCCGGTAATGTACGACGGCATCATCCAGTTGATCTTCACCCAATAAATCGGACTGATCACAAAGAAACCCAGAAACGCGGGTAAAAAAAAGCATAGTAAAAACAGTATCTGGTCGTTCGGAAGTTTCCATTTGATGAATACTTTTTTGATGGTTTTAAAAGTGAGCAGTACCAATCCGCAAAAAACTACTGGCAGCAAAAGAAAAATTTGCGTGCCCACGGTTCCCAGAAATAATTCGGGTTTAAGTTGAAATTTGGCAATATCACCGGTTCGCCCGGCCGACTGGAATAAAAACGAAACGAAATGGTGCTGGTAGTTCCAGTAAAAAACCGGAAAAGTAACCAGCACAGAAATTAGCAGACTTAACCACAACCAGCCGGAGAGCAAAAGCTTTCGGTATTGATGAGAGAAGATCAGGAACAGGATCAAACCCATTTGCAGCAAAACGGCCGTGTATTTACTGTCGAAAGCCAAGCCCATCAACAATCCGGCCAGCAGCCAGTACCATTTTTGCTGCATAAAAACAGCACGGGTAATTGCAATTAAACTCAGCATCCAGAAAAGTAAAAGCGGGACATCCGGCGTGGAAATGGTGGATAAAATCGAGATCAGAAAAGTTGATCCGATCAAAGCCATGGCTAAGTTTTGCTTCTGCTTCGATAAGAAACAACCGGCCAAATGGTAGAAAGCCAGCAAAGTTGCGCTGGTTACGGTAAAGTCGGTAAGTTTAATTACAAAAACAGATTTGCCGAAAACGGTAGTGAACAAGCGCAGCACATAACCAATCATTCCCGGATGGTCGAAGTAGGACAAAGCCAAATGTTCTCCGTAAAAATCGTAGTAAGCATCCTGCGGCATCATCCCGAAAAAAGGCAGCAGCAGCAAGCGGAAAAGCTGGAAGGCGAAAAGAATGCTGAGAAACGGGTGTTGTTTGTAAAAGTTGCTAAGGGAATTCACTTTAAAATTATGCGTTTTACAAAAAAGGCTGGTTGTTAAACCAGCCTTTCTTATGTTGCTCCTATATTTTAGTTAATTTTATTGACTTACCGCTTTTTTAGATATGTAAATGTAAGCCGGATCAAACATGGAAGAGCTAAATAAAACACCCGCATCTGTAAAATAACTGCCGGAAGTTGGAATATAAAGTCGGTCTTGTTTATCTACAAACAAGTTTAACGGTTGTCGTTTACTTGGGTAAGTAAAGGACTGTATGTTTCCCGAACGGTCAGTCCTTGCAATAGTAGTTTGCAGTACATAATTGTTGCCTGTGCCATTTTTATCAGAACCTGTATGGTAATTTAGCTTGAAAGTAGAACCATCTTTTGATGTCGCAATTCCAGTTTGCATAGATTTGTACAAGTTTTGATAAGCAGAATTGTTCCAAGATTTGCCTTTGTCTAAAGTGTAGTATTGCGAAAGTGACGCATAAGTTTTTTCATATTTAGCATCAGATGCACTTGCTACTAATGCATAAATAGTGTCTTTTACAACCAAAAGACCAGGAGCTGACCCATTAAAGTTTTTGGATTCCTGCCAAGTTGAACCTTTATTGGTGGTGAAAAAAGCTTTTGTTCTGGTTGTAACAAGCAAGGTATCATCAATACTTCCGGCTATAGCATTAACTTCTCCAGCATTAGGTATCTTGATTTGAATCCAATTTGGGTCATTAAATACTTCTTCTTTCACAATTTCATTTTTTGTGTTACTTTTTTTGCATCCAGTTACAGCAACCACCAAAAAAAATGATAAAATAAATAATGTGTTTTTCATTGCGTTTGTTTAGTCAAATAAAAATTGATAAAATAATTAGCTAAATGTAATGCTTCTTTTATCATCGAAAAATTAAACTTTTAAACCAATTTCCCGCAAACGTTCGTCCAAATATTCGCCGGCAGTGGCATCCGGGTAAGCTTTCGGATGGGCTTCATCAATACAAGTATCCAAACAAGCCAAACTAACCGTTGACTTTGGATGAAGGAAAAACGGGACAGAATAGCGGGAAGTTTTCATCATTTCGCGCGGCGGGTTTACGACACGGTGTGTAGTAGAACGCAGTTTGTTGTTGGTGAGCCGTTGTAGCATATCGCCTACATTCACCACAATATCTTCGCCGTGTGCTTTTACCGGAAACCATTCGCCTTCGCGGGTTAAAACTTCCAACCCATCGGCACTGGCGCCAATTAATAAAGTGATCAGGTTGATGTCTTCATGCGCACCGGCACGAACGGCATCATCGGGAACTTTTGAAGGATCTTCAATCGGGAAATAATGAATGCCGCGCAGGATTGAATTGCCGTTGTGTGTTTTATCGTCAAAATAATTTTCGGGCAATTCCAAATATACCGCAATGGCACGAAGCAAGTGCTCGCCGGCCTGTTCTAATTTTTGGTAAACTTCGCGTGTTACC
>JAABUT010001542.1_pt1 | contig 25864 bp, 28 predicted proteins | sample 5559281 | NCBI WGS metagenome assembly JAABUT01 (sample SAMN10711880, study PRJNA513359) | rock metagenome | isolation source: Antarctica rocks | place: Antarctica: Victoria Land, Ricker Hills nord | collected 2016-01-04
AGCCGGGCTCCGACTCGAGGTGCTGCAGGTTGTCCGTGGAGCCGGTGACGAAGTTGTCGACGCAGACGACGTCGGCCCCCAGCTCGAGCAGCCGCGCGCAGACCCAGGACCCCACGAACCCCGCGCCCCCGGTGACGACGACGCGGCCCGGTTGCTGCGGCTTCGAGCTGCGCGGCTGCGGCTCAGCGCTGCGCGGCTGCGCGCCCTGAGATGCCCGACCGCCTGGTAGCTGTCCCAGCGGCACCGGCGGGGTCGCCTCGTCCATGGCCCTCCTCGTCGTGTTCCCGTCACCTACCCGCACCGAGCCGGAGCATGCCCCGCTCAGTGCAGCCGCCGCGCCGCCTCGGCGATCGAGCCGGTCATCGACGGGTAGACCGTGAAGGTGCTCGCGAGCTGGTCGACGTTGAGGTGGTTCTGGACGGCCACCGCCACGGGGAAGATCAGCTCCGACGCCCGGGGGGCGACGACGACGCCACCCAGCACCGTGCCGCTGCCGTGCCGGGAGAAGACCTTGACGAAGCCGACGTCGAAGCTGTCCATCTTGGCGCGCGGGTTCGTCGCCAGGGGCAGCACGACCGCTCGCGCGTCGACCCCGCCCTCGTCGATGTCCTTCTGCGAGACGCCGACCGTGGCGATCTCCGGGGAGGTGAAGATGTTGGCCGAGACGACGTTGAGCTTGAGCGGTGACACGGCGTCACCGAGGGAGTGCCACATGGCGATCCGCCCCTGCATGGCGGCAACCGACGCGAGGGGCAGGACCCCGGTGCAGTCCCCCGCGGCGTAGACCCCGCGCACCGACGTCCGGGCCACGCGGTCCACCTCGATGTACCCGGAGTCCGAGAGCTGGACGCCGCTCTCCGCCAACCCGATCCCCGATGTCTGCGGCACTGAGCCGAGGGCCAGCAGCGCGTGCGAGCCCTCTACCGTGCGGCCGTCGACGAGATGGACCCGCACCCCGTCACCCACCCGCTCGACGCTCGCCATCCGGGACCGGTTGAGCACCTCCATGCCGTCGCGGCGGAAGACGTCCTCGATCACCGTTGCCGCGTCCGCGTCCTCACCGGGCAGGACGCGGTCGCGGGAGGAGACGAGGACGACCTTCGCGCCGAGGCCGACATAGGCGTGGGCCAGCTCCGCTCCAGTCACCCCGGAGCCCACGACGACGAGCTTCTCCGGCAGCTCCGTCAGGGAGTAGATCTGCTGCCACGTGAGGATCCGCTCGCCGTCCGGCTCGGCCGTCGGCAGGACCCGCGGCGTGGACCCCGTGGCGACGAGGACGACGTCCGCGGTGATCTCCTCGGTGCCGCCGTCACGGAGCTCGGCCCGCACCTTCCCGGGCCCGAGCAGGGTCCCGACACCACGGCATACCCGGACCCCGTCGCCCTCCAGCCGCCCGCGGATGTCCTCGCTCTGTGCACCGGCAAGGCCGAGAATGCGACGGTTCACCGCCGCGAGGTCCGCGCTGGCCGACCGGGGGCCGAGGTCGACGCCGAGGGTGCCGGCCGACGACAGGTTGGACATGAAGCCCGCGGTCGAGATGAGCGTCTTGCTCGGGACGCAGTCGGTGAGGACGCAGGCGCCGCCGAGCCCGTCGCGGTCGACGACGGTCACCGTGGCGCCGATCCGCGCCGCCACCAGCGCGGCCTCGTAGCCCCCGGGGCCACCACCGAGGACGACGACGGACGACGTGCGAGCAGTCACAGGGACCATCCAACCACCGGCGGGCGCGAGCGCCTGCATCCCGTATGCCGGGTGGTCGCCGGTGAGCGCTCCCCTCCCATTCCCGCGGCTAGGCTGCCTGCGTGAGCCAGCCGACCACCTCCGTGGACCTCAGCGACCCGTCGACCGACCCCTTCGACGTGGCGGCCGCGGCTGCGGAGGTCATCGCGGATCGGACCGGCTCACCGCGGCACGACGTCGCGCTCGTCCTCGGCTCGGGGTGGGGCCAGACCGGCGACCTCGTCGGCGAGACGCTGGCGACGGTCGACAACGCCGACGTCCCGGGCTTCCACCAGGCCGCGGTCGTCGGGCACTCGGGCAGCATGCGGTCGGTCGCCATCGGCGCGACCGGCCGCCGCGCTCTCGTCTACGGCACCCGGACCCACCTGTACGAGGGGCGGGGCGTGCGGGCCGTCGTCCACGCGGTCCGCACGGCGAAGGCGGCCGGTTGCTCGACCATCGTGCTGACGAACGGCTGCGGCGGGCTCAACCGCGCGTGGCAGCCGGGCACTCCCGTCCTCATCCGGGACCACCTCAACCTCACCGCGACGTCACCGATCGAGGGCGCGAGCTTCGTCGACCTGACCGACCTCTACTCGCCCCGGCTGCGGGCTGTCGCCCGGGAGGTCGACGCGGGGCTGGACGAGGGTGTCTACGTCCAGTTCCGGGGCCCGCACTACGAGACGCCCGCCGAGGTCAGGATGGCCAGGATCCTCGGGGGCGACCTCGTCGGCATGTCGACCACCCTCGAGGCCATCGCCGCGCGCCAGTGCGGGCTCGAGGTGCTCGGCATCTCGCTCGTGACCAACCTCGCCGCCGGCATCTCCGACCAGCCCCTGTCACACGAGGAGGTCCTCGAGGCCGGGCGGGCCGCTGCGGAGCGGTGCGGGCGGCTCCTCGCCGACGTCGTCACCCGCGTCGCCGCGGCGTGAGGAGCGCTGTTGTGAGGACGAGCCCGACGCTCACGGATGAGCTGCGCCGCACGGCCGACGCGTGGATCGCCGACGACCCCGACCCTGCCACTCGGGCAGAGCTGACGAGGGTCCTCGCGGCGGCCGACGGGGGCGACGCGCGGGCCCTCACCGACCTCGCCGACCGGTTCACCGGTCTGCTGGAGTTCGGCACGGCCGGCCTGCGCGGAGCCCTGGGCGCCGGACCGCACCGGATGAACCGCGCGGTGGTGATCCGGGCGGCCGCCGGCCTCACGGCATACCTCGACGAGGAGGCGCGGGCGCGCGGCGGTGGACAGCAGATGGTCGTCGTCGGGTACGACGCCCGGCACAGCTCCGACGTCTTCGCGCGGGACACCGTCGCGGTCGTCCTCGGGGCGGGTGGCCGCGCTTGCGTCCTGCCGCGGCCGCTGCCCACCCCGGTCCTGGCCTTTGCCATCCGCCACCTCGGGGCGGACGCCGGGGTCATGGTCACCGCGAGCCACAACCCGCCCCAGGACAACGGCTACAAGGTCTACCTCGGCGACGGGAGCCAGATCGTCCCGCCGACCGACGCCCGGATCGCCGCCCACATCAACGCTTTCCGCGTCGCCGCCGACGTGCCCCTCGCCGATGACGGGTGGGAGACGCTGGGCGACGACGTGCTCGACGACTACGTCGACGCGGTATGCCGCCTCGTTGCCGACGACAGCCCCCGCGACCTATCGGTGGTCCACACGTCGCTGCACGGCGTCGGGAACGACACCCTGCGCCGGGTCTTCCTCAGCGCGGGTTTCCCTGCGCCGCAACCGGTTCCGAGCCAAGCCCAGCCGGACCCCGATTTTCCGACGGTGAGCTTCCCCAACCCCGAGGAGGCCGGCGCCATCGATGCGGCGCTGGCCCTCGCCCGCGAGGCCGGCCCCGATCTCGTTCTCGCCAACGACCCTGACGCGGACCGCTGTGCCGCAGCCCTGCTCGACGGCGGCGACTGGCGGATGCTCCGGGGGGACGAGGTGGGGGCCCTGCTCGGGGCGCACCTCCTCGCGCGGGGGGTCGGCGAGGGAGCCGTCCTCGCCAGCTCCATCGTCTCCTCGCGGCTGCTCGCGGCCATGGCCACGGCTGCCGGTCTGCGGCACGAGGAGACGCTCACCGGGTTCAAGTGGATCTCCCGCGTGCCGGGCCTCGTCTACGGCTACGAGGAGGCGCTCGGCTACTGCGTCGCTCCGGACGTCGTTCGCGACAAGGACGGCATCAGCGCGGCCCTGCTCCTCGCGGAACAGGCGGCCGGGCTCAAGGCGGCCGGAAGCACCTTGCTCGACGTCCTCGACGACCTCGCCGTGGAGCACGGCGTGCATGCGACTGAGTCCTTCTCGGTGCGGGTCGCCGACCCCGCCCAGATCCCGCCGGTCATGGGACGGCTGCTCGGTCGGCCGCCGACGGAGGTGGCCGGCGTGGGCGTCGAGCGGTTCGAGGACCTCGGCCAGGGGGTCGGCGGGCTCCCGCCCACCGACGGGGTGCGCCTCCATCTCGCGGACGCGTCCCGCATCATCGTCCGTCCCTCCGGCACCGAGCCGAAGATCAAGGTCTACCTCGAGGTGATCGAGCCGGTCCTGGAACGGGACGCGCTCGCCGGCGCACGGCATACTGCGCACGAGCGTCTCGCTGCGATCCGGGCCGACATGGAGCAGCTCACCCGGCTGTGACCCTCACGGTCGCGCCCGCACGGTTGACACGTCTCGGCTCTCGGCTGCCTGGGCGAGTGGCTCGTCGAATGGCGCGAGGCTCGCGGCCGCATCCTCGACAGCCAGCAGGACGCAGCAGTCCGGCAGCTTCAGCCCGGTGGTGGCGCGCAGCCGGGCGAGCTGGGCGGCCGTGTCGGCGAAGAACGGGAGCTCGTGAATCCCGAGCTCGCGAAGAGCCGACCGAACAGGCTCCAGTCGGCCGTCCCTGGCGGGAACCACAAGCACGTCCGCCAGGTTGAGCGAGCTGACGGCGAGGTCGTGCCGATCGCCAGCCGTCTGCCGGTGCTGCCTCCCGCGTGAAGGGCGCGATGCCGACGAGAACCCGCTCGAGGGGGGACACGGCTACCGCACCACAGCTACGGGGCCCGGACGCCTCATGGATGACGCGGTGGCTGACTGAGCCGAGCAGGAGCCCGGCGAAGCCTTCGCGTCCGCGGCTTCCGACGACGACCAGTCCGGCGTCTTAGGAGGTGTCCCGCAAGACCCGGGGCGGGGTCCCCTTGGAGGACCCGGCTTATCACAGTGAGGTCAGGGTGAGTGCTCTGCAGTTCGCAGCGCGCCTCCTCGAGGGCCTGACCGCTCGCCTCACGGGAGGCGACTCGCGTCTCCTCCGCGTCGGCCCAGGCCCAGTACTCGGCCGTGTATCCGTCGGCCGTGGGAACGTGCCAGGCGCCGACGAGACGCAGCTCGCACCCGGCCCGCTCGGCTTGCGTCGCGGCGAAGGTGACCGCTTTGGCGGCCTGCTTGGAGCCGTCGACCCGACGACGACCGGGTGGTCCGCGCCGATGGGTCGCTGCCCGTCGTCGCGGACGATGACCACCGGGCAGGCGGCGTGGGCGCTGACGGCCAAGGCGACGGACCCGCGCAGTGCCGAGGCCAGCACACCTCGGCCGCGGCTGCCGACCGCGAGAAGGTCGACGTCCTTTCGACTCCTCCACCAGGACGCCAGCCGGACTGCCTAACCGGACCTCGGACGTGACGTCGATGGCTCCGCTGTCGGTGGCTCGTTTCTCGGCCTCGGCGGTCATCCGTTCAGCGGAGTCCATCACCTCGTCGGGCGCGGCGCCCCCGTCGCCTGCTGGGCCCGTCAGGACCGCGGGAAGGTTGAGCGCGTGCACGATCCGCGGCCGCGATCCGACTCGGCCAGTTCACCAGCTCCTTGCCCCTTGGTTGGCGACCTGGTGATGTGAGGACTTCATGGCGTGCGTGATCGGTGATGACTCACCAGCCGTTAAGTCTGGCGGTGACGCTACAGCGCCACTGCCATGTACTTGGTGTCGAGATACTCCAAGATGCCCTCGTCACCGCCCTCACGACCCAGCCCGCTGCCCTTGATTCCACCGAACGGGCCCGGCCGGGTTGCTGACGACACCTTGGTTGATTCCCACCATGCCGGTTTGCAACGCCTCACCGACGCGGATCGCCCGCGACAGGTGTTCGGTGAATATGAACCCGACGAGTCCGTATTCCGTGTCGTTGGCGCGGCGGACGACATCATCCGTATCTGTGAATGTGGAGATGGCTGCGACCGGTCCGAAGATCTCCTCAGTTCGCACAGTTGCCCGGTCCGGCACGTCGGTCAGTACCGTCGGCGAGAAGAAGTAGCCAGGCCGCCCTGGTGCAGAGCCGCCTATCTCCACCTTGGCGCCATCCTCGACTGCCTTGGCTACCAGTGCGTCGACCTTGGAGCGCTGCCTTTCGTTGATGAGTGGCCCCAAGGTCACGCCTTGATCAGTTCCACGTCCCAGCACGTAACCGCTCATCGCCTCGCTCAGCCGGGCAGTGAACTCGTCGTGAACGTCGGCGTGTACGTATATCCGGTTGGCTGCCACGCAGGACTCGCCGCCGTTGCGCATCTTCGCCGCAACGGTGCCTGCGACCGCCTTCTCGAGGTCCGCGTCTTCGAAGACGATCAGCGCCGCATTCCCGCCCAGTTCCATGGAGGAGCGCACGATGTTGTCGGCCGCCGCCTTGAGCAGGATGCGGCCCACAGGTGTGGATCCGGTGAAGGAGACCTTGCGCAGCCGCGCATCGGCCATGAGCGGCTGGACGATGCTGCCGGCGTCGGAACCCGTGACGATGTTCACGACCCCGTCGGGTAGACCGACGTCACCGAGCAGCTTGCCGAGTAGCAGCATCGACAACGGCGTGAGCTCCGACGGCTTGACCACTGCTGTGCACCCAGCCGCGAGTGCGGCACCGATCTTGCGGGTACCCATCGCCAGCGGGAAGTTCCACGGAGTGATCAGCAAACAAGGCCCTACTGGTTGCTTGTGGGTCAGTAGCCGCGTGTCTCCGGTCGGGGCGGGGCGGTACGTGCCTCCCAGATGGGAGGCCTGCTCGGAGAACCACCGGAAGAACTCGGCGGCATAGGCCACCTCAGCGCGTGCCTCAGCGAGCGGTTTTCCCATCTCCAACGTGATCAGCAGCGCGAAGTCCTCGGTCTCGGTGATCATGGCATCGAAGACTCGACGCAGAAGCTCGGCGCGTTCACGGCTGCTCGTTCGAGCCCATGAGTCCTGTGCGCGGACGGCGGCGTCTAGCGCCGCGACGGCGTCTTCCGCGCCTGCATCGGCGACGTCGACCAACCGTTCCTGGGTGGCTGGGTCCTCCACCGGCAAGGTCTTGCCAGCTCGGGCAGGTCGGAACGTCCCGTCAATGAGCGTCTCGGTCGGAACGACGGCGAGAAGGTCGGGTTCGGTGGTCATCCTGTTGTTCCCTTCATGGCATATGCCGCCGGAGTCTCAGAGCCGGTCGAGCAGGATCTGCTGGACTTCGGCGGTCGAGAACGGTCGAGGATGGTTGGTGCTTACGGGGTCCGCGAGAGCACCGGCAGCGACGTCCGGCGCCATCGACGTGGTCACGCCCAGAGAGCTGAGTCGACGGCGCGCTCCCACGCTCTGGCCGAGTTCGCGCACGGCATCCACGGCTCGCGCGGGGGAATCCGTGGTGGTTGGGTCCAGCCCCATGGCAGCCGCGACCCGCGTATACGCAGGGGTGGCCACCTCCGCGGAACGCTCCATCACGGTGTCCAGAACCGCTGTCAGGGCCAAGCCGTGAGGAGCGCCCGTGCGGTTGGTCACCGCGTGCGCGATGCCGTGCACCAAGCCGAGCCCGCTGAGGGACAGAGCGCGACCGGCCAGGTGGGCACCTAGCAGCATGCCCGCGCGGGCATCATGGTCGGCACCATTGGTCACAGCCGTGTGCAGATGGGTGTTCACGAGACGGATGGCCTCGGTGGCGTATGCCGCCGAGAGGGGGGATGACCCTTTGGAGGCCAACGACTCGATACCGTGGGTCAGGGCGTCCATGCCCGTGGCCGCCGTGACGCCGCTCGGCAGGTTGACGGTCAGCTCGGCGTCGAGGATGGACAGCGCTGGGCGGACGCTGGAATGGCCGATGTACACCTTGCGCTTGTTCTCGCGGTCCTCGATGACTCCGAAGCCGTTGGTTTCCGCGCCTGTGCCGGAGGTGGTCGGGATGGCGACGATGGGTCGACCTGCATGCTCAGGGGGAACGGCGAAGTCGAAGGTGTGAGCTGCGCCGGCGTTGCAAGCCAACAGGGCGATGCCTTTGGCGGCGTCGAGGGCTGAACCGCCTCCGACCGCGACGACGACCGCGTCGCCGAATGAGCGCAATTCGGCCGCCGCCGTGTCTATTGTCTCGGTGGAGGGGTTCGGCTCCACATCGGCAAACACGCCGACCCGTAGACCGCCCGCACCCAGCAGATCGGTCACGCGCTCGATGATGCCGGTCGTCATCATCCCGCGGTCTGTGACGACGAAGGCGCTCGTCGCGCCGAGGGCGCTGATCTCCTCGACGAGGTGGTCAAGCGAACCGCCGCCGAATAGAAGGCGGGCGGACGGCTCGAGATCGAGGACCAACGCGCTCAGCGACGTCATGCCGTCGCTCTTGACTGCCGCCGCAGTGCAACTCCGGCGATTTCCTCGTAGAGCTTCACTGGGATCATCTCACCCGCGAGGTCCCCGTACCGAGCACCGGCCCGCCGGTAGATCTGTTCCACCAGCGCCGACAGCTCCACAGGTACGCCGAGGTCCCGAGAGAGATCGACGGCCAGGCCGAGATCCTTGCAAGCGAGCACCATGGCGAAGGACTCGTCGTAGTCGCCGTGGTCGAGAATGCCGAGGACGTCTTTCTCCAAGAAGTGGGAACTGGCGGGGCTCGCGACGAGTGCCGTGCGCAGCACCTCAAGGTCTACGCCGGCCTTGACGCCCATGGTAAGCACTTCTGCGGAGGCAACCAGATGGCTGAACCAGAGCAGGTTGACCATCAGCTTCACGGTATATCCAGCGCCGAGGCCGCCCACGTGGAAGATGCGCTCGGGGTCGCCCATAGCCTCCAGCAGCGGCCGGCACTGCTCGAAGGTGGCGGCCTCACCTCCAACGAAGATCTGCAAGGAGCCGTTGGTGGCACCGCGGGCCATGCCGCTCACGGGCGCGTCCATACGGCGTATGCCGCTTGTCGCACCCACGCGCCGCGCGGCCTCCGGTGTCGACGTTGACATGTCTACCCACACCGAGCCCTCGGGGAGCGAATGCGCGGCACCCTCCTGGAGTAGTACCGACTCGACCTGGCGCGGCCCGGGCAGCATCGTCACGAGGATCTCCGCCCGTGCGGCCGCTTCGCTCGGCGAGCTCGCCCAGGTGCCACCGAGCTGCAGGTGCGGGTTTGCGGCGGCGGGATCCATGTCGTACACCGCTACGTCGTGCCCGGCGCGCAACACGTTGAGCGCCATGGGACCGCCCATGTGGCCCAGTCCGATAAAGCCGATCCTCATGTGTTACCTCTCTTGGTCATGCGATGCGAAAACGTGGCCGGCACGGAACCTTAGATACTGATCCAGGTGGTCTTGAGGCCGGTGTACTCATCGAGTGCGTGCAGGGATTTGTCCCTGCCGGCACCGGAGGACTTGAATCCACCGAACGGCGCGAAAACGTCGGTGGCGTCGAAGGTGTTCACCCACACGGTCCCGGCCCGCAGTTGTGCTGCTACCCGGTGTCCGGTGCTCAGATCGCGCGTCCAAACCGCTGCTGCGAGTCCGTACGGCGTGTCGTTGGCCAGCTGCAGTCCCTCTTCGACGCCGTCGAAGTCCACGACGCTCAGGACCGGGCCGAATATCTCCTCCTGCGCCACGCGCGAGCTGTTGGGCACACCGTCGAGCACTGTGGGCTCCATGAAGAAGCCGCCCGTCTCCTCGTGTACCCGTTGGCCCCCGGTGACCGTCGCCCCCTCGTCACGACCGATTTGCACGTAGCCCAGGACTCGCTGGAGCTGGGTGTCATCGACGATGGGGCCCATCGTCGTGGTGGGTTCGAGGGGATCACCAACGATGAAACCGTCGTTGACCTCTACGACCTTGGCCATGAGTTCATCTTTGATGGCGCGGTCGACGAGCAGGCGTGAGCCGGCGTTGCACGTCTGGCCGGCGTTGTAACAGATGCCCCAAGCCACGGCCTGAGCGACGGCATCAAGGTTCGATGCGTCAGCGAGCACCAGTTGAGGAGACTTGCCTCCGGCCTCGAGCTGTACCTGCTTGCCGTTCGACTCCCCGGCGTAGGTGAGGAACTTCCTGCCGACCTCCCCGGACCCGGTGAAGGCGATCTTGTCGACGTCGGGGTGGCGGCCCAGCGCTTGGCCGGCCTCGTGGCCCAAGCCAGGGACGACGTTGAGTACACCGTCCGGCACGCCGGCCTCGGTGGCCAGCCGGGCGAGAACGAGAGCCGACAGTGAGGACTGCTCGGCGGGTTTGAGGATGACACTGTTGCCAGTGGCCAGTGCGGGTGCGAGCTTCCAGCAGGAGATGATCATGGGGTAGTTCCAGGGCACCACCGCGCCGACGACCCCGAGCGGCTCGCGTGTGATCATCACGAGGGCTTCTGGTCCGCTCGGGGCCACGTGGTCGTAGATCTTGTCCAACGCCTCGGCATACCACTGGATGCACGCGGCGGCCGACGTGACGTCGACCCGCAGCGACTCGGCAATGGGCTTGCCGACGTCGAGCGTCTCCAGCAGTGCAAGATCCTCGGCCGACTCGCGGATCAGCTCGGACCAGCGCAGCAGGATGTTCTTGCGCGCACGGGGGGACAAGTCACGCCAGCGCCGGTCATCGAAGGCCCGTCGTGCGGCGGCGACCGCATGGTCGACGTCCGCCTGATCGCCTCGTACCACCTGAGTGAGCACTGCGCCGTCGCGAGGACTGGTGGACGCGAATGTTTGGCCCGACACTGCGTCGACGTAGGAGCCGTCGATGAATGCGCGTCCCTCGATCGTGGCCCGCTTGGCAGACTGGGCCCATTCATCGTACGTGCGTGCGGTGCTCACTGCACTCTCCATCTCTGTATCGCGTCTTCGTCCAGGCTGACGCCCAGACCGGGCGACTGGGGCACGTTGACATAGCCTTCGGCGTCGATCCAGACCGGCTCGGTGAGCATGAAGTCGCGACGCCGCGCGGTCCATCCGTCGGGGTCGTAGGGGAACTCGAAGTACGGTGCGCCGCCGACGCCCGCCGAGACGTGCAGGTTGGCCAGCACGCCGATGCCGTTGGTCCAGGAGTGCGGCGTGAACTGGCGGTTACGGTGCTGCGCCAGCTCGGCCACCATCCGGCTGCGGGACATCCCGAGGGAGAGCACCACATCCATCTGATAGATGTCTAGGGCGTCTCGTTCGAGGCAGAGCAGTGCGTCGGCGAAAGTGGGGAGCATTTCACCGCCAGCAATGCGGGTGGTGCTGGTCGCGCGCAGTTGAGCCAGGCCGTTGAGGTCGGTGTAGGGCAGGGGTTCCTCCACCCAGTAGACGCCGAGCTCCTCCAGTCGGCGCACCGTGTGAGTCGCTGTCTTGTAGTCCAGCGCAGGATCAGTGTCACCCGCCATCCGCCATGACTGGTTCAGGTCCACCATGATGTGGAAGTCGTCGCCAAGCGCGTCGCGCACGCCGCGAACCGCCTCGACTCCGCCTGCCAAGTCGTGTCGCGCGATGCGGATCTTCATGGCCCGGAAGCCTTCTTCACGACCCCGCAGGGCGGACTCGACCCGCTCCGTTGGTCCTTTCAGTTCCCCGGTGGACATGTATGCCGGTATCCGACTCGTGACGTTGCCGAACAGTGCGGAGACCGGAACACCGTTGATTTGGCCGATAAGATCCCACAGGGCTGCCTCCAGGGGCCAGAACCTCCCGGCATGGAAGTTGATCGTTTCGATCGCCCGCACATGGCGGCTGATCTGAGTGGGGTCCAGGCCGAGAAACAGCGACTCGAACGCCTCGAAACCGTCCATCGTGTCGCCTGATCCGACACCGACCAGCCCTTCGTCGGTGTGGACCCGCACGACCGTCGCATCGAAGTGCTGACGCGGCACCGGGTCCCAAGCCGCCCGGAACGGGGGATCGAGCATGAGTCGGAGACGGTCCAGGCTGATCTTCGTGATCTTCACTCGATGGCCGCCTCGTAGAACGGGTTGCTCGGCGCGAGGCGAGCGGCCAGCACGTCGTCGATCGACGGGGTCCTTGCTGCACCAGCTGACAGCGCCTCGAGCACCGCGTTGCGGTTGTTGCGATAGACGGCATCAGGATCTTGTGCCGCGGGGTTCACCCAGACCGCTGCGATCAGTGCCAGGGAGTCCACCGTTTCGGCGTCGATGACGCCGTGGGCAACGGCATCTGCCACCCCGGCTGCGACACCGGCCTGCGCCGCGCCCCAGTGCAGCAGGCCGTGCTGGTCCTCGCTGATGGTCGCCTTGTTGACGAACAGGGTGGCTGGTTTGACCGGCAGGCTCGGCCTCAGCACGGCCATGAACGGCTGGTGCCCCGCGCTGGGGGTTGCCAGGGCTGTAGCCCAAGCCGTGCCGACTGGCCCCGAGCGAGGGCCCAGGACCGTGTTGATGTGCGCCGCGTCGGCTCCTTCGCCGACGAAGCTTTCACCGATCTGGACTTCGGTCATAGCAGCTTCTGCTCCTGAAGCCACTTCTCGGCCACCTTCTCCGGCTTGAGCCCGTCCACATCCACCTGCGCGTTGAGTTTCTGGATCTCCTCGGTGGTCAGCTTCTCCTCGAGGGGCTTCACGATGTCGGCGATCATGGGGTACTTGTCCAGGGTTGTCTTCAGCAGGGTCGGCGCGCCCTGATACACGGGGAAGAACGACTTGTCGTCCTCCATCACCTTCAGCTTGAGGTTGGGGATGCGGCCGTCAGTGGTGAACACCTCGCCGAAGTTGCACGTGACGCCCTTGGCCGTCTCTGTGTAGATGACTCCAGTGTCGAGAGTTTTGACGTTCGCCGTGGCCTTCGGAATGCCGTAGGCCTTGAGCATGCCGTCCAAGCCGTCATCGCGCGAGGCGAACTCGCTCTCGACACAGAACGTCCCCTGGCCGGGGTTCGACTTGAGGAACGCCGCAGCGGAAGACATCGTGCTCAGGTTGTTCTTCTGAGCGAATGCCTCTGGAGTGGCGAACGCGTAGGTGTTGTTGAACTGGCCTGGTGGCAGCCACTTAACTCCGTTCTTAGCGAGATCGTCCTTTGCGACTGCGTCGTACTGCGCCTGGGCGCTCTTGATGGGTTGCGCGTTCTTGAGGTAGGTCACCCACGCCGTGCCCGTGTACTCCCAGTAGAGGGAGATGTCCCCGCTCTCCAGTGCCTTGCGGGTATTTACCGAGCCCGTGATCTGCTTGGTAGAAACATTCGCGCCGTTCTTCTTCAGCAGCTGCGCGGTTAGCTGCGCAAGGATGCTCTGCTCCGAGAAGTCTTTGCCGCCGATGACGAACGACGCTCCCTTGAGCGGCGCGTCTCCGCTTCCGGAGGCGTTGCTCCCACAGGCGGTCAGGGCCATGGCCGCACCCGCCGTGAGGGCAAGACACAGTTGCTTACGCATGGTGCTCTCCTATGAACATCGTCGTTTCCTAGTTGGTACGAAGTGGAAGCCGAGGGGCGAGCGGGTAGCCCGTGCTACAGGCCCTTAGGGCGCGTTAAGTGCTCGGCCACGCTGGCCAGCCAGTCGAGTGCGAAGGCGATGATGAGGGTCAGCGTTGCGCCTGTGATCAGGATCGGGTTGCGCAGCGTCTTGATACCAGTGACGATCAGGCCACCGGTGCCGCCAGCGTTGACGAACGTCGCCAGGGTCGCCACCCCGACGCAGATGATGATGGTGGTGCGCAGACCCGCGAGCATGATGGGCACGGCCAGCGGCAGCTCCACCCGTCGGAGCACCTGGTGGCCTTTAAGACCCATGCCCCGCGCTGCCTCGACGAGGCTGACGTCGACCTGTTGGATGCCCACGATGGTGTTGCGCAGCACGGGAAGCACGGCGCTGATCACCAGAGCCACGATGGCGATGAACTGGCCGACGCCGAAGACCATGGCCAAGAGCACCAAAACCCCCAGGGCCGGCGCCGCCTGCCCCACGTTCGCCAACCCAAGGACGACGGGGTTCAGCCAGGCAAAACGTGCGCGCGTCAACACGATACCGGCGGGGATCGCGATGAGGACGACGATGATGCTGGCGACGGTGGTCAATTTCAGATGCTGCAGTGTGGCCTCGATGATCGCACCGCTGTTCAAGGTCCGCGCCTCGATGGAGTCTAGTGTCCGGGTGCCAACGTAGATCCACACTGCGATACCGACGAGGGCCAGGACGAGTGGCGTGACCAGCAGCCGCAGCCGTGCGAAACGAGGACTCTCCTCGCCTTCCGTGGAGATGTCCAGGGCGGCCGCAGGAACCGTCGTGTCCACCATGTCAGGCTCGCCTCGCGCTCGCGGACAGCGAGCAGATGGCCTCAAAGCTTAGGGAACCGATGGGCGCCCCGCCCCGGTTCAACACGTTTACTTCGGTGGAACCACTGACGAGCATGGCATTGATCGCGTCGCGCACACTCTGGTCGGGGGTGATGGTCGGCACCCCAGCGTCGGCTGGAATCGGGGCGGTGCGCACCTGGGCAAGGGCTTCGGAGACGAGCAGCATCGCGGTGGAGCGAATGGCCGCCGCAGACCCGACGAAGCTGCGCACATAGTCATTGGCAGGCGCAGCGAGGATGTTGGCAGGCGTGTCGAACTGGACAATGCGCGAGCGCTCGGCGAGGACCGCAATACGGTCGCCGAGCACGACAGCCTCGTTGAAGTCGTGCGTGACGAAGACGATCGTCTTGCCCAACGACTTCTGCAGTCGTTTGAACTCGGCCTGCAGCCGCTCTCGGGTGATGGGATCGGTCGCACCGAACGGCTCGTCCATCAACATCACCGGAGGGTCGGCCGCCAGCGCCCGCGCCACTCCGACGCGTTGCTGCTGACCGCCGGACAACTGCTTGGGGTAACGGGATCGATAGGTCGTCGGCTCCAACCCCACCACGTCGAGCAGCTCGTTCACGCGGGTAGCGATCTTCGTCTTGTCCCATCCCAGCAGCTGGGGGACTAGTCCGATGTTCTGGGCGATGCTCATGTGGGGAAAGAGGCCGATTTGTTGAATCACATAACCGATGCCCCGGCGAAGTTCGCTGGGGTCTAGCTCGAGGATGTCGCGTCCACCGATCCGGATCTGTCCGCTGGTCGGCTCGATGATGCGGTTGATCATCTTCATCGTCGTCGTCTTGCCGCACCCGGACGGCCCGAGGAACATCACCATCTCTCCCGGCGCGATGTCCATCGAGATGTCTTCGACAGCGGACTGTGTCTGGCCGGCGTACTTCTTTGTCAACTGCAGAAGCTCGATGCGAGCTCCCGCCGCGGAACTTCCAGCGACGGACTGTGTGGACTCACCAACGGTCGACTCAGACACGGAGACCCCTAGAGGTGGTGAAGCGTCGGACAAGGACAAAGGCGCCGTCAAACAACAGCGCGAGAACGACGACTCCCAGCGTGCCGGCGAGTGCCTCATTCGTCGCGTTGGCCGCCCCGAGCCGGGACAGGCCCGCGAAGATCTCGTTGCCGAGGCCGGGACCAGCGACGTACGCCGCGATCGTCGCGATGGCGAAGAGCATCTGACCCGATACGCGGATACCTGTGACGATGACGGGCCAGGCGATAGGGAGCTGCACCTTCCACAGCGCTCGGTTGCGGCTAAGTCCCATACCCTCGGCCGCCTCGAGCATCGCCGAGCTCACCGAGCGCAGTCCCGAGGTCGTGTTGCGGACGATGGGCAAGAGAGAATAGATCACAAGAGCCACAATCGTGGTCCCCCAGCCCAGGCCGAACAGCGGGATGAGCAACGCGAGCAGGGCAAGTGAGGGGATAGTCAAGAGTGCCGCGGCGGTAGCCACGGCCGCCTGTGACCAACGGGGACTACGCCAGGTGAGCAACCCCACCGAGACGCCGATCACCGTCGCGATGGCGAGCGAGATGACAACGACGAGGAGGTGTTCGGCGGCCTGCCGCAGCAGGTCATCCTGGCTGTATTGCAGGTACTCCCAAAAGCTCATCCCGCACTCCTCAGTCGGTGTGTCGGTATCGTAAGGATCAAGTTCCAAAGCGCACAAGCACCGTTGTGCATATGGCAAGGAGTGATGGTGGCACCTCGCACGAACAGCTCAGGGCTACGCCGGGACGTCGAGATACTGGACCTCCTGGCACAACAGGCCGGACGCCCCGGCCAAGAACTCGGGGTGCTGCGGATCGCCGACAAGTTGCAAAGAGACAAGTCCCAGGTCTCCCGAGCGCTGACCACCCTCGCGGAAGCGGGCCTCGTCGAACGGGACCCGGACACCATGGCCTACCGCATCGGATGGAAGATGTTCTCTCTAGCCGCGCTCACCCTTGAGTCGCGCCTGTGTGTGATCGCCAGACCGTACCTGCGCCGCATCGCTTCTCACGTGGACGAGACGACGGTCCTCTGCGTCCTGCGTGGCAACGATCTGCTCACCATCGCCAGTGAATCCTCGTCCAAGCCAGTGCGGGCCGTGCAGTGGGAGGGCGTCGCCGTCGCGGCTGCTGCGACATCGGCCGGGCGGGTTCTTGTCTGCGAGTGGCCCGAGGAGGCGGTGACTTCCTTCTTCACTCCAGAGCGGCTTGAGTCCGCCGGCGCGAATCCACGCCTCAGGACGCCGGGCGCCCTGCTCAAAGAGCTGGCAACGATCCGCACCCGCGGATTCGCCATCGTCGAGGAGGAGTTCGAGGACGATGTCGTCGGTTGCTCGGCCCCGGTGCGTGGCCACGATGGCAGGATTGTGGCAGCGATCAACATCACCGCCCCGAAAGGGCGATTTGGAAAGCGGCTGGAGCTGGCCGCTCGCTACACCGCATCGGTCGCCTCCGAGATGTCGGCCGAACTCAGCGGCGGCCCCTCGCGCGTCGATAGAACTTAAGACCAGTGCGCTTCTTCGGCTCGGATTCTGATTCCCCCCGCTACAGTCGAGGTCGCAGTCCGGCTCTTCACAGTTGACGGTGTGGTCGGCGTCTGAAGCCGCTGGTCTCCAGCAGTGATCTGGCGATGTAGTTGGTGAGGTTGCGGAACCCGAGGGCAGAGCCGCGGAGGTGTTCGAGTCGACCGTTGATGGCCTCGGTGGGGCCGTTGGACGTGCCGGGGCGCTCGAAGTACGCCAGGACGTCGGCGGCACGCTTCTTGAGGGTGCGTCCGAGGCTGATGAGCTCGGTCAGCGCAGCGGGCACGCTCTGGCTGAGCGACTCGATCAGCTTCCTGCATTAGCTCGCGCCCGCGGACCCGGTCGGGTTCGCGGTAGGCGGTGATCATCCGCTGATAGATGCCCCAGGTCGTCTCGACTTCGACGTGCGCCTGGCCCGCGAACAGATCTGCCAGCCGCTGGCCCTGCTTGTCGGTGAGCAGATCGGCACCGGTGTGCAGGGTCCGCCGAGCGCAGTAGAGCGGGTCGCCCTTGCGGCCGCGGTGCCCACGAGTGTCCTGCTGGACCCGGCGTCGGCACTGGTCCAGGGCGTCGCCGGCTAAACGCACGACGTGGAAGGGATCCATCACCGGCACGGCGTCGGGCAGTTCCTCGGCGGTGTGAACCCGTCCATCGCGACGACGTCCACGCGCGTGCGCCAGGCCTGCCGGGAGCGGAGGTGGCAACCCTGCTGGCCCCGATGGGCCTGCGGTTGTCGCCGGAGAAGACCCGTGTGGTCCACATCGACGACGGGTTCGACTTTCTCGGCTTCCACATCCGCAGGATGCGCAGGCGAGGAAGCACCAAGTGGTTCGTGTACACCAGGCCCTCGAAGAAGGCGATCGCCTCGATCAAGGGCCGGGTGAAAACCATGACGTACAGAGCAACCCTGCACCACGACCCCGGGTACCTGATGGACTACCTGGGCCGGGTGCTGCGAGGGTGGGCCAACTACTTCCGACACGGCGTGTCGAAAGCGACCTTCTCCGCGATCGACTCCTACGCGTGGGAGCGGATCACGAGTTGGTTGCGGGACAAGCACAAGATCGGATGGCCAGAGCTACGGCGCAGGTTCTGCCTGCCCGGCACCTGGCGGCTCGCCGTCGACGGGATCAGGTTTAAGGGCTTTCAGATGGGTGGCGTGAGAACCTCCATCATCGGAAGACCTCGACGCCTACCCCGCGATCGACGCGCCGCCCTGCGCTCCACCGTCGACTGTGAAGAGCCTCATAACGGCCATGCCGGAGAGGCATCGCTCCATGAATCTCGTCGTGGACTGTGCGGCCTTCTTTTCGGTGAAGCGGCTGCGTTGCGCCGCCGCGACGTCGATCTCTCCGGCGGCGTGATTCATGTCAGGCAGGGCGCAGTCCGAGTCCCGGGAAAGAAGCTTGTTGGTCCGCCAAAAACGGTCGCCGTCGTTCGCGACGTAGCCATGCCGGGTGTCGTTGTGGATGCTCTTCGCAAGCACCTGGGTCAGGGCACCGCCGGCGAACGTAGCGAATTGGTGTTCGCCGGCTCGGACGGCAGCTGCTCGCGCCGACGGCCCGATACGAGCGGTCCGTTCTCTCGGAGCGTCGCGTCGGCAAGACGTACGCCAAGAATGCGCACGGGTTCTTCGCTGCCCTCGAGGCGATTGGACGGCCCGATCTCCATTGGCATGCCCTTCGTCGGTGGCGGCCTCTCCGGGCACGCAGTCTGTCACGACGGTTCGCGAGATGCAGAGTCGGCTGGGACACGACGCCGGCGATGGCTCTCCGGTACCAGGCCGCGACCGCGGAGCGTGACCGTGCCGTCGAGGGTGACCTTGCCTTGGGTAAGGTCGATGAGGACCTAGACAGACGAGGAGATGCTCCAATCGACCTCCCTCCCCTCCCCGATCTCGGGTCGGGGCACCGGACCCTTCACCGGTTCGTGCCGTGTGCCGTTGTGACCACTGCGTTTGCGGTGCTGACGCTGGCCGTTCGCTGCAGTCCTCGGCCCTTCGCCGCTGATCTCTGGCTACACGAATGGCTCAGAACGCACCGCACCTCCGGGCTGACATCCCTGGCGTTGGCAGTGACGTCGACGGGCAACAGCACCGTGCTCATCCCAGCTGCGTTCACGGCGGCCTTTGTCGCGGCTCGTGGAGCGGTTCGCCCCCGGCTTCTTCTCTCGACGTCGGTCGCAGTGGTGTTGGTGCTGGGGGTCGGCATCCGGCTGGACGTCAGCGACCTCGTGGCTCGTGCCCGGCCGCCGCAGTCCGACTGGGCCGGGTACGCGCACGGCTACGCCTTTCCCTCCGGGCACAGCACGGCTGCGGCCATGACCGCAGGGTTACTGGTGTGGGTGGCGGCGACCCGGCTCACGGGGAGAACGCGCGGGATCGTCGTCGGGCTCATCGTGTTCTGGGGTGTAACTGTTGGACTCACCCGGGCCTACCTCGGCGTTCACTGGCCCACCGACGTCCTCGGCGCCTGGCTACTGGCGGTTGCATGGCTATCTATCGCTCGTGCCTCAGCCCACGCTCTGGCCGCCCGGCACCCCACCCAACTCGTTAGGGCGCTCACCGGCGCTGCAGAGAGATCCGGCCCCTGATCGGGCCAACGCGCGGCGTCCTGCGCCGGAACTGGGCTTTCACGCTGAGCAGGGCGGCGGCCTTGTAGCGGATGGTGGCCATGACGAGATCACCCACCGTAAGCGATGAGGGTGTCGCGCCACCTTCTGTGCAGGTCCTCTTTCTTGGCGGCCTGAGATCTTTCGCGGAAAAGGTCGGCGACCGGTGGCCGTGCGGTGATCCCAGCCCGTAGCTCAGCTCCTCGTGTTGGGCGGCGAGGTCCATGAGCCGGTTGTACTTGGTGACCCGCTCCTCTCGGGCGGGGGCCCCTGACTTGATTTGACCGCAGCCGGTTCCGACGGCGAGGTCGGCGATGAAGTCATCCGGTGTCTCCCCGAGCTGTGCGAGACCATCTGGGCGTACCCCGCACGATGGCAGACGGCCATCGCCTCGAGGGTCTCGGTAAGGATGCCGATCTGGTTAAGCTTGGTCAGGGCAGCGTTGGCGATGCCGTCCTTGATAGCCTGACTGATGATGCCGGGGTTGGTGCAGAAGTTGTCGTCACCGACGATCTGTGCCCGGTCCCCGATCCGGACGGTGAGGTCCCGCCAGCCGCTGGTGTCTTGCTCGGCGAGACCGTCCTCGATGCTCCAGATTGGGTATTGGTCGATCATGGCGACGTACCGTTCGATCATCTCGGCAGTGGACAGCTGGGCATCGTTGACCCGATAGCCGGTGTCCTGGCAGCTGCAGAACTCGGATGCTGCGGGATCCAGCGCGATTGCTACCCCTGTCTGGCTCACTGATGCCTCGTTCGCTGGAATCGCAGCAATGACCACGGCTCACGGTTTGGCCACCTGCGACGTGCCCGGTCCACGGGCATGGTTGCGCGCGGCCGCCGCTGGCCGAGATACTGAGCAAGACGGCGATGAGGCTCGCCATACCGCGGTCTTCCGCTAATGGCTTCTCCAACTGCTCGACACGTGTGCGTGCTCAGCCCGAATCCACCGATGAGTTAGGTGTCGTCGCGGGTCGGAACAGCCGAATGCCCTTCTGATCAGGGAGAATTGGGACTTGCGAAGGTTCCGATTCCCCGATCAAGAAGGACATCCGATAGATGCGAGTCTCCTCACAACGTTTCAGCGGTTCTCGATGACCCGAACCTGCTGTCCTGCGCCGGTCTGGCGCCCGGCGATGGCTCTTGCTGGGCGGTGCGGGCTGGCCGGGCTGGTAGCCGCGAAGCTGACCCTGCAGGCACCGGGTGGGGTCAACGCCGCGGTGAAGGTTCCAGCGCTGGTGGCCGCGATGGTCGCCGGGGCGGACTCGATCGACGATCTGGACCTGCTGCGGCACGGCGGGATGGGCCGGCTGTTCACCGGCATCCGGGCCCCATCCACGTTGGGCACGTTCCTGCGCACCTTCACGTTCGGGCACGTCCGGCAGCTCGACGCGGTCGCCGCCGGGTTCCTGATCAACCTGACGGGTCAGGCGCCGGTGCTGCGCGACGCCGGCGTGGTCACCTTCCTGGACGTCGACGACACGGTCGAGGCCACCCACGGGTACACCAAGCAGGGCGCGGGGTACGGGTACAGCGGCGTCAAGGGACTCAACGGGCCGATCGCGACCGTGTCCACCCCCAGGTCCGCGCCCCTGATCGCGGCGACCAGGCTGGGCAAGGGGGTCCGCGAACTCGGCCCGCGGCGCGGCCCGGCTGATCGCCGACGCGCTGGCCACCACCTGGCGGTGCGGCGCGACCGGGCTGGTGATTCTGCGCGCCGACAGCGCCTACTTCAGCCACGACGTGGTCGCCGCGCCCCGCCGCGGCGGGGCGAACGTCTCGATCACCGCCCGGATAACCCGGCTGTGCTGCGGGCGATCTCGGCCATCGAGGAGTCGGCGTGGACCCCAGGGCCAGTACCCGAACGCGATCTGGGACGAAGACGAGCAGCGGCTGGTCTCCGACGCGCAGGTCGCCGAGATCCCGAACACCCGCGTTCACCGCACGCCGCCGCAGTGAGCACGTCGACGGGCGGCTGATCGTGCGCCGGGTCAAACGGCTCAACCCCGCAACCGTCCCCGCCAAGCAGGCCAAGCAGGCCAAGCAGGGCGTGCAGGGTGAACTGTTCGCCGCCTACCGTCACCACGCGATCTTCACTGACACCACGCTGGAGATGCTGCAGGCCGAGACCACCCACCGCGACCACGCCATCATCGAACAGATCCACGCCGACCTCCGGACCGGTGCACTGGCTCATTTACCGTCAGCCTCGTTCTGCGCCAACGGCGCGTGGCTGGTCCTTGCCGCCATCGCCGTCAACCTCACCCGGGCCGCCGGCGCGATCGCGTCCGTGTTCCACGCCAGGGCCACCACCGCCACCATCCGCACACACCTGATCGCCGTCCCAGCCCGGATCGCCTCCTCAGCCCGGAAGCTGCACCTGCCCCGGGACTGGCCCTGGCAGGACGGCTGGGAAGCCCCGCTCGCCAGCATCTGCGGACCACCCACAGCTGCTCCCACCTGACGACCGAGCCCGAACCGGGCGCGGGCGAACGGCCCCAGTGGAAGAGCCGGACAGACCGGCGGTCACCTCACCCCCGGCCGCAGATCACCCACCCGACCGAGCTCAACACCAACACAGAAACTCGGGCGGTGGATCCGGGCTGAATCTGACTCGGGGGGAGGCTCGACGGCACGGCCGTCGAACCGTCATCGAGGTGGTGCACGCGTAGACCGTTGGCGCCGGGTCCGTCTGGCGGGCCGTCAGACGGGCCCGGCGCCGGGGCCCGGCCGCACGGACGGATCCCTACGTTGATCAGGCCGACGCCGGAGTGCGGTCCGTGACGTCCTCCACGGAGAACTCCGGCGGCGCCTGGCGCAGGCCGCGGGTCCGCACCAACAGATAGACGACGCCGATCACGAGCCAGCCCGACCCGAGCAGGATCGCGTTGCTGCTTAGCTTGCTCAGCAGGTACGCGTCGACGAGCGCACCGAGGGCGGGGAGCACGACGTACCCGAGTACGGGCACGTGCCTGCCCTCGCGCCGGAAGCGGAGGAACGCCGCGATCACGCAGATGTTCACAACGGTGAACGCCAGGAAGGCACCGAAGTTGATGAACGAGGTCGCGGTGGCCAGCGAGAGCTTGGTGGCGAAGAAGCCGGCGGCTGCGATTAGCAGGATGTTGAACACCGGGGTGCGCGTGGCAGGCCGATCAGCGACTCGCCGAGCAGCTCAGCCAAGGTCACCCGCCGCCGCCCGGCCCAGGGGTGGTCGAGCGGCACGTAGGCCCAGACGGGCAACACCGCCAGCGGTCGAGAGCGGTACGGCGGCTGCGGGCGGACCGTGCCGATCACCAGGTCCACGCCCCGGCGCAGCGCGTCGACCGGGTCGAGGCCATCGGCGGCCAGCACGTCGACGGTCGGGTCCTCCAGCTCGAGCGTTGCGATAAAGGGCGAGACCACGTCGGTCAGCGTGACAGTCGGCGCACCAATGGTCACCCGCTCGAGCCGGCCGTGCGCCAGGTACGTCGCGGCGACCCCGAACGCGTCGACGCGCTCGAGCAGGTCGCGGGCCAGCGGCGCCAGAGCACGGCCGGCCTGCGTCGCCACCAGCCGGCCGCCGGCGCGGGCGAAGAGGTCGACCCCCAACTCGCCCTCGAGCTGGCGCAGCTGGCGGGAGAGGCCGGGCTGGGTCAGGTGGAGTCGCGCCGCGGCACCGGTGACGGAACCCTCGTCCAGGGTGGCAAGGAAGTACCGCAGATGCCGCAGCTCCACCCTGCCTCCTGCCCTGTCCCAGTCATGGACTTGCCCACGCCTGCAGGGCATCGAGTCGCTGCCGAACAAGTATTGGACAGCATAGTTCCTTGCTAGCAAACTCGGCGGGACCGACCCGACTGGAGGAGCAAAGACCGTGACCACGACGCAGAACGAGCCGACCACCGTCCGAGCCAACGAGAACGACGGCGTGGCCCAGGTCCGCCGGCTGCTGACCCAGCTGCCCGGTCCGCGCTCCCAGGAGCTAATGGCGCGTAAGACCGGCGCGGTGGCCGCCGGCGTCGGCACCACCATGCCGGTCTTCGCCGCGCGCGCCGGTGGTGGCGTCGTGGTCGACGTCGACGGCAACCACCTCATCGACCTCGGCTCGGGCATCGCCGTCACCACGGTCGGCAACAGCGCCCCTCGCGTGGTCGAGGCCGTCCGGGCGCAGGTCGCCGCCTTCACACACACCTGCTTCATGGTTACGCCCTACGACGCCTACGTCTCGGTCGCTGAAGCGCTCAACCGCGTCACCCCCGGCGATCACGAAAAGCGGTCAGCCCTGTTCAACTCCGGTGCGGAGGCGGTCGAGAACGCCGTAAAGATCGCCCGCGCGCATACCGGCCGCGACGCGGTGGTGGTCTTCGACCACGCCTACCACGGCCGCACCAATCTCACCATGGCGATGACGGCCAAGAACATGCCGTACAAGCACGGCTTCGGTCCCTTCGCGCCCGAGGTGTACCGCGCCCCGCTCTCCTACCCCTACCGCGACGGCGACCTCAACGGCGCGGACGCCGCGGCCCGGGCGGCCGACGTGATCGAGAAGCAGGTCGGCGCCGGCAACCTCGCCGCCGTCGTCATCGAGCCGATTCAGGGGGAGGGCGGCTTCATCGAGCCGGCCACCGGCTTCCTGCCCGCGCTGGTCGAGTGGTGCCGCGCCCACGGCGTCGTCTTCGTCGCCGACGAGGTGCAGACCGGCTTCGCCCGCACCGGCGACCTCTTCGCCTGCAACCGCGAGGGCGTCGTGCCGGACCTCATGGTCACCGCCAAGGGCATCGCCGGCGGCCTTCCGCTGGCGGCGGTCACCGGCCGCGCCGAGATCATGGACGCCCCACACGTCGGCGGCCTCGGTGGCACGTACGGCGGCAACCCGATCGCCTGTGCCGCCGCGTTGGCCGCGATCGAGACTATCGAGGCCGAAGACCTGGTCGGTAGGGCCCGAGAGGTCGAACAGCTCATGACGAGCCGGCTGCGCAAGCTCCAGACCGCCGACGACCGGATCGGCGACGTCCGCGGTCGCGGCGCAATGATCGCCGTCGAGCTCGTCGAACGTGGCTCGGACCGCCCCGACGCCGACCTCGCCAAGCGGATCGCGGCCACAGCCCACCGGGCCGGCGTCATCGTGCTGACCTGCGGCACCTACGGCAACGTGCTGCGCTTCCTCCCGCCTCTGAGCATCAGCGACGAGTTGCTCACCGAGGCGCTCGACGTCCTCGCCGAAGCATTCGCCGCCGACCGCGCCGCCGCTGGCGGCGAGGAGGCAGGGGTCTGATGACCGCGGTCGATACCTTCCCCGCGCCCGACATCGGGACCGCCGAGGACACCATGGCCTGGATGATGGACACCTTCTTGGTGGCCAGCGGGCACACCGTGCTCGCTGTCGTGACCGGCAAACCGGTCAGTCACGGCGGCTCGCTGGGCCGGGCGAGCGCCACCTCGCGCGGCATCGTCTACACCTCGCTCGCGGCGTTGCGCCACGTCGGCTGCGAGGCGACGTCAGCCACCGCGGCGGTGCAGGGCTTCGGCAAGGTCGGCCGCGGCGCGGCGCGATTCCTCGAAGAGGCCGGCGTGCGCGTGGTCGCGTCGAGCGACCAGTACGTGGCGTCCGGTCCGACGACGGATTGGACCTTCCGGCGCTGGAGGGGCACGCGGACCGGAGGTCATCGGGATTCACCGGCGCCCAGCCGATCGACAAAAAAAGCACTGCTCGCACTCGACGTCGACCTGCTTGTGCCGGCGGCCGTCGAGGGCGTGCTCCACGCGGGCAACGCGCGCTCGGTCCGCGCCCGGGTCGTGGTCGAGGGCGCTAACGGCCCCACCACCACCGAGGCCGACCGGCTCCTGGAGGAGCAGGGCGTCCTCACCGGCGGATAGTGCACCGGCTGGCCCGCGGTGTTCTGGACCGTGCGCCCGAACCGCCACCGTGTCCCGGTCCGCCGGTTGATCCCCACCATCCGGCATGCCTCAGCGTTACTGATGCCCTGCTCGATCAACCGGACGAAGCGCTCCTGCTTATCCATTGCCCCACCGCCGGGACGACGACGCCGACCCTGTTCCAAGGCTTGCTCCACCGCAACCTCCACTCACGCTCGGAGTTGCGACGTTCACTGGAATCCGCCCCGTCAACCCGGGGCCAAATCAGGTTGACACAGCCAGACGTCGGCGCACTGGTGGCCTACCTGCGATCGGTTCCTTGGTACCTGCCTGACTTCACCATGGCCCGCTACCGCGAGCAGCTGTATGCCCTGCACGAGCAAGGCGAGATCCGCTGGCGCACCGGTCGGTTCTGGCTCGCCGCTCGGCGACCATCCGCCGAGTGACCCAACGGCTGTCGATCTCCCACCTCGAGCCAGTCCCGTCGCGCGATCCGCCCACGGCGACGCGTGCTGTCGTCGGCTGGACAGAGCACCGACCTCAATCGGTGCTGTCCAGGATCAGTCGGGTCGCTTCGTGCGGTGCGTCCCATTGGGGAAAATGACCGCACCGCTCGAACCAGTGCAGCACCGCGTCGGGGAACAGCTCCGTAGCGCGTGCGGCCTGTCTCGGCACGGTCACCAAGTCACGACGCCC
>JAABUT010001543.1_pt1 | contig 25847 bp, 36 predicted proteins | sample 5559281 | NCBI WGS metagenome assembly JAABUT01 (sample SAMN10711880, study PRJNA513359) | rock metagenome | isolation source: Antarctica rocks | place: Antarctica: Victoria Land, Ricker Hills nord | collected 2016-01-04
AAACCGGCTCAACCAGCGCGCCGCCGTTGACACCGAAACCAAGGCCCTGTGATGCTCACCAACACCTCCAGGTGGTCCCATGCTCGTGGCAACGAGGTGGTCCCATCACGCTGGCAGGCGACACTGCAGAGCTGAGCATTGCAAGCAGGCGACCAAACGGGCACGCTCAGGCGGTGACCGACTGGCTGCAGGATCCGGCTCTCAGCGTGCGGAGAAAATCGCTCGCGACGAAGCGCTGATCACCCTCCGCTTGGCCAGGCGTCCAGGAGCAGGCTGCTCGACAACGTCGTGGGGGCAACGATGCCTGACAAGGTGGACCATCTGGATCTCATGACAGCAGGCGACGTAAGCCGCTGCCCTCAGTGATCAGCAGGCAGCAGGCGGTAGACTCCCCCCTGCAGCGGACGCACGGCTCGCAGGTGCCGCTCATCGAGCGTCAGTAGCGACCGTGAGCCCAGCCGCTCGGCGAGTACGACCATCGACGCATCCGTGAGCCCGAGTCCCAGGTCCGCATACGCCCGGTCCAGCGCCACGCAGTTCGCGACATCAACGGCGGTCAACGCGGCGAGGTCGTACGCACCGAGCGCGACGTCCTGCGCCAAGGTGCGGGCCGCCTCGACGCCAAGCCGTACGCGTACCAGGTAATCGAGTTCGGCAAGGACCAGCGGGCTCATGACCAGCGGTCCGTGGTGCTGATTCAGGGCGGCTACACAGACAGCATGGTCGGGGTCGCTGCGGTCCAAGGCCGCGAGCACCCCGCTGGTGTCGCAGATGAGGGCGTCGCTCACCTACCTTGCGAAACCTGTCTCTGCCAACAGCTCATCGCTGTCACGCGCCGGCCGGCCGTCGCAGCTGGCGCCGATCCCGAGCCGCGGCGCCGGCCGGGCAGCCTGATCAAGCACCAGGCGCACCCCCCGACGCACCAGCTCCGCCTCGCTCGTCCCGGTCGCCGCAGCGAGCGTCGCGAGACGACGCTTGTCGTCCGCGTCGAGATAGACGCTGGTCTTCACCACCATGGATATAGGGTATGACATAGGGCACCCCGCTGGTGATGTGACGATCGGCTGCTGCAGCGCGAAGTCGATGGGGGACGTCGCCGTCTCCGCACAGTCCCGCCGTACGGACCCTTGCCCTTCAGCTCCGCGTATCACCCTTCAGGGCCCGGGTTCCAAGACCCCGTCGGATCCCTCAGGCAAGCCGCGACCGAACGGCGGTGCGATCAGCGGTCGATGCGCACGTGCCGCCCGGACAGCTCGTCCTGCAGCTTCTTGACGTCGCCGTCGACCATGACGTTGACCAGGTCCTCCCCGAAGGTCTGCGCCTTCCACGCCAGCACCCGCTCGGCCTTGCCGGCGTCGCCGATGAGCGCGTCCACGCGGTACCGTCAGACGGAGCGCAGACTCAGCAGCCCGCAGCCAGGTCCGCGTCGACCATCCGGCCGACGAGCTCATCGAAGCCGGTCTGAGGCTTCCAGCCGAGGACGTCCCGTGCGCGCGCCGGGTTGCCGAGCAGCTCCACTGCGTCGACCGGCCGGATGAAGGCGGGGTCGGTGCTGACGTACGGCCCCCAGTCGGCGATCCCGACCCGCGAGAAGGCGGCGGAGACGAAGTCGGCGACCGTGTGGGAGATGCCGGTGGCGACTACGTAGTCGTCGGCGGCCTCGTGGTAGGTCATCCGCACCATGGCGTCGACGTACTCCGGCGCCCAGCCCCAGTCGCGGCGGGCGTCGAGGTTGCCGAGCACCAACCGGTCTGCCCGGCCCTCGGCGATGGCCGCGACCGTGGAGGTGATCTTGCGCGTGACGAACGTGGTGGGCCGGCGGGGCGATTCGTGGTTGTAGAGGATCGCGTTGCTGGCGTGCAGGCCGCGGGCCCGGAAGACCTGCACCAGGCCGTGCGCGAAGGCCTTGGTCGCGCCGTAGGGCGAGCGCGGGCTGATGGGGGTGTCCTCGTCCTGCGGCGTCATCGTCGTCCCGCCGAAGATCTCCGCGCTCGAGGCCTGGACGAAGCGGATGGCCAGACCGGTGCGTTCCTGGCGCTCCCACAGCAGCTGCAGCAGCCGGGCGACGAACATGCCGTTGACCTCGCTGGTCAGGACCGGCTCGCTCCACGACCAGCCGACCGAGGAGACGCCGACCAGGTTAAACACCGCGTCAGGCGCGACGCGGTCGAGCAGCCGCGAGAGGCCGAGGTGGTCGTCGAGCTCGAGCTCGTGCAGGACCAGCCGGTCCCCCAAGGCGGCGAGGTGCGAGGGCAGCTCCTCCGCCTGCCGCACCACCCCGTGCACGCTTGCGCCGCCCGCCACCAGCTGCTCGGCGAGGTAACCGCCGTCCTGGCCGCTGACGCCGGTGACCAGGGCGGTGTGCACGGGCACGCTCACCGGCCCTGGAGCTGCCGCTGCTCCCGCAGGTCCTGCCCGGTGACCGGGGTGCGCGTCGTCACAGGGGTCCTCTCCAGGTCGTCGGGGTGGGCCGCCCGAGGATAGGCCACGCACCGGCCGGCCGCCGCCTCCAGTAGCGTCACGGCGCCAGTCACCGACCAGCGTCCCGGAGTCCCCCGCATGCCCCTGCCGCAGCCGCTGTTCATCACCGGCCACCGCGGCCTCGTCGGCTCGGCGCTGTGGCGCGCCGCGCAGGGCCGTGGCTTGCAGGTCGTCGGGCGTACCCGCGACGAGCTCGACCTCACCGACAAGGGCGAGGTGGCCCGCCAGGTGGCCGAGATGGCGCCCGGCAGCATCGTGGTCGCCAGCGGCCGGGTCGGCAGCATCCTGGCCAACGTCGCCGAGCCGGCCGATTTCATGGACGACAACCTGCAGGTGCAGATCAACGTCCTGGGCGCGGCGGTGAAGGCCAAGGTGCCGCGGTTGCTGTTCCTGGGGTCGGCCGCGATGTATCCCGAGCATGCGCCCCAGCCACTGGCTGAGAACAACCTGCTGCGCGGGCCGGTGGCGCCGAGCCACGAGGCGTACGCCATGGCCAAGCTCGCCGGCGCCGCGCACGTGCAGGCCGTCCGCCAGCAGCACGGCCTGCGTTGGATCACCGCCATCCCGACCAACCTCTACGGACCGGGCGACCGCTTCGACCTGGCCACCGGCCACGTCCTGCCGGCGATGATTCGCCGCATGCACGAGGCGAAGCTCCGCGAGGAGCGGCACGTCGCCATCTGGGGCACCGGAGAAGCGCGGCGCGAGTTTCTGCACGTCGACGACCTGGCGAGCGCCAGCCTGTTCCTGCTCGAGCACTACGACGGCGCCGAGCCGGTCAACGTCGGGGTCGGTCAGGACCTCAGCATCCGCGAGCTGGCGAGCCTCGTGCGGCAGGTCGTCGGCTTCGAGGGCAACGTCATGTGGGACCGCTCCAAGCCCGACGGTGCCCCGCGGCGCCTGCTCGACAGCCGCAAGATCAATGCCCTGGGCTGGACGCCGACCGTCTCGCTCGAGGACGGGATCCGCAGCACGTACGCCTGGTTTGTCGAGCACGTGGCTTCCGCACCGGCCTGACCTCCGTCAGCGGTCGATGCGGACGTGCCGTCCGGCGAGCTCGTCCTGCAGCTTCTTGACGTCGCCGTCGACCATCACGTTGACGAGGTCCGCGCCGAAGGTCTGCGCCTTCCACCCCAGCACCCGCTCGGCCCTGGACGCGTCGCCGATGAGCGCGTCGACCTCCGAGGGCCGTTCGTAGCGCTTGTCGTAGGCGACGTGCTTCTCCCAGTCCAGCCCGACCCGGGCGAAGGCCGCGACGCAGAAGTCCCGCACCGTCATCGCGTGACCGGTCGCCAGGACGTAGTCGCCCGGCTCGTCGGCCTGCAGCATCAGCCACATGCCCTCGACGTACTCCGGGGCGTAGCCCCAGTCGCGGACCGAGTCCAGGTTGCCGAGCCAGAGTTTGTCCTGCAGGCCGGCGGCGATCCGCGCGACGGCGCGGGTGATCTTGCGGGTCACGAACGTCTCACCGCGACGCTCGGACTCGTGGTTGAACAGGATCCCGTTGCAGGCGTATATCCCGTAGGCCTCGCGGTAGTTCACCGTCGCCCAGAAGCCGTAGAGCTTGGCCACCGAGTACGGCGAGCGCGGGTGGAACGGGGTGTCCTCGTGCTGCGGCGGCGGCGTGGATCCGTAGAGCTCACTGCTGGAGGCCTGGTAGAAGCGGGTGTTCACATGGGCGGCCCGCAGCGCCTCGAGCAGGCGCATCGTACCCAGGCCCGTGACGTCGCCGGTGTATTCGGGCATCTCGAAGCTGACCTTGACGTGGCTCTGGGCGCCAAGGTGATAGACCTCGTCCGGCTGCACCTCCGCCAGCAGGTTCACCAACCCGGTGCCGTCCGACAGGTCGCCGTGGTGCAGGAACAGCGTGCGCGCAGGCTCGTGGGGGTCCTGGTAGTACTGGTCGATCCGGTCGGTGTTGAACGTCGACGCCCGCCGGATCAGGCCGTGCACCTCGTAGCCCTTGCCGAGCAGCAGCTCGGTCAGGTAGCTGCCGTCCTGGCCGGTGATGCCGGTGATGAGCGCGCGCTTGGTCACCGGGGGAGCGTAACGACGGACGCAACGTCCGTCCGGAGAACGCGTGGGACGGCCGAAACCTCGCTAGCCTGGCCAGCACCGCCCGGTCTGCTGCGAGGAGATTGAGATGCCGTCAGGTCCGATGTACGTCGCCGGTCACCGTGGGTTGGTCGGCTCGGCGGTCTGGCGCGAGGCGGCCCGGCGCGGGACGGAGCTGGTGGGTCGCACGCACGCCGAACTGGACCTGACCTATAAGGCGGAGGTCTTCGACTTCCTCGGCGAGGTCAAGCCGGCCTCGATCGTGATCGCCGCCGCCCGGGTCGGCGGCATCCTGGCGAATTCCACCTATCCGGCGGAGTTCCTGTCCGACAACTTGCAGGTCCAGCTCAACCTGCTCAATGGCGCCGTGCACCACCAGGTCCCCAAGGTGCTGTTCCTGGGGTCGAGCTGCATCTACCCCAAATACGCCGAGCAGCCGATCCGCGAGGACAGCCTGATGACCGGGGCGCTGGAGCCGACCAACGACGCGTACGCCATTGCCAAGATCGCCGGCGTCATGCAGGTGCAGGCAATCCGCCGGCAGTACGGCCTGCCCTACATCAGCGCGATGCCGACGAACTTGTTCGGTCCGGGCGACAACTTCGACCTGGCGACGTCGCACGTGATGCCGGCGATGATCCGCAAGATGCACGAGGCGAAGCTCCGGGGGGAGGACACCGTCGTCATGTGGGGGACCGGCACCCCGAAGCGGGAGTTCCTGCACGTCGACGACCTGGCCAAGGCGGCGCTGTTCCTGCTCGAGGCCTATGACGAGCCGGGTCCGATCAACGTCGGTACGGGGGTCGACGTGAGCATTCGCGAGCTGGCCGAGCTGGTCGCCCACGTGGTGGGCTTCGACGGCACGCTGACCTGGGACACGACCAAGCCGGACGGCACGCCCCGCAAGCTGCTGGACACCTCCAAGATCAACGCGCTCGGCTGGAAGCCGACAATCAGCCTGGAGGACGGCCTGCGCAGCACGTACGCGTGGTTTCTGCAGCACGCGGACACCGACGCGCGGCTCTGACCGCGGTCGAGATCCATCGCCTCGACGGCCAAGGTCGGCGGGATCATGGCCAACGGCACCTCGGCAACTTGCTGCGCCTCCAGGTCAACGTTGTGGACGCCGCGGCACGCACCGGCATCGAGCAGCTGATGCTCGGCTCGAGCTGGGTCTACCCAAAGTCCGCCGAACAGCCAATCCGCGACATCAGGCTACTCACCGGGCGCTCGAGCCGACCAACGACGCGTAGCCCATCGCCCGTGTCGCCAAGGCTCGTGCGATGCCGACCAACCTCTACGGCCCCGGCGACAGAATCGCTCTATAGGGCTCACACGTCATGCCAGCGATGATCCGCAAAATGCACCAGCCGTGAGGCGCCGGTGACCCTGTGGAGCACCGGCTCACCGAACTGCGCGACAATAGGGCACATCAACGACCTGGCCTTCGCCGCTCCCCTCCTGCTGGAGCACTGCTCCCGAGTGTCTACCGAGGACGGAAGCGGCGTAGCAGGACCACCGCCGTTGTCCGTAAGTGTCCCGCTTGAGTGCCTGTCCCGGTAGGGTCGGCCCTCTGGGATCGATCCTGCGAGGGAGACAATTGTCCACGGACTCCGACAGGCCGGCAAAACGGCGCTTTCTGTCCAATGTCCACCACGCGGTGTGGCCCGACCCCGTGTCCGTGAATCGGCTTCCGGCACTGGACAGTCTCCGTGGACCTGCGCTGCTAAGCATACTTGCTACGCACCTGTACTTCGGCGCGATCTTCGATAACGGCTATCTGGGCCTAACCATCTTCTTCGTCCTGTTGGGCTACCTCATCACGGTGTTGCTGTTAGAACAGTCGAAGCATGGTGTCTTCATCTCAGCGCGCTTCATGTATCGCCACTACCGGCGACTTGTGCCGCCACTTGCCATGGTGACGGTATTTAGCCTCCCTCTGACCCCACAGGTGAGCGGCACGCATGCTCTCTCCGCTGCGACCGGTCTCAAGGGCCTAGAGGCGTACAGGCCTCACGGCCACGCCTTCGCTGACTCACTCGGCCACACGTGGAGCCACACGGTGGAGTTCACCTTATACTCCGTTGCCGGTATTACCATCACAGCAGCGCGGAGCGGGCGAGGAAGGCGACTGTTGGGGCACTTAGTTCGGAGTACGTTTGCCTTACCGCTTACGTCACTCTTCGTGGTTCGCGGAAGCGTAGATGATCCTTTACTTCCCGAAGATCTTCGATTTTGCTCTCCATTCTTGCGGCGGGGAGAGCCGCCGGCGGAGATGGTCCTCGCCCTTGCTAGTCACGAACGCAAGACGCCAAGCCGCTGGGCCGCCCTATCCTTACGTCGGGCTGGGGTTGCTGTCCTGTGCCCCCCTCGGCCGCGCATTCGGCATCGCTTCCGTTGGTCAGGCTCTCACCCTGGACACTCCACTCACCTGCCAATTAATCACCACCACGCGGGGGACGCCGCACACGTGGCCAGCCAAGCTGCTGGAGATGCGAACGCTCACCAATCTCAGCAGGGGCAGCTGCCTCGTCTATTGGTGCACTTGCCAGTGTACAGCGCAGCTCAGACGGCTGGACTCCGCAAAATCACCAGGCCGCTCTGTTTAGCCGGAACTGTTGTGCCCTACGTCCTGCTTTGGAGGGTTCTGCTCCTCGGCCGGCCGCGCGGTGCGCTGGCTTCGAGCGTGACCGTATGAACCCAAATCCGACAAGGGCCCACGGGGATCGACCACCGCGGGTTCTTGCTCTGCGGCCGGAAGTTGGGGCCCAACCGGACGCTGTCGCTTCCTCTCTCTTGGAGTTGTTGGACCGCCTCCTGACAGTCGGTGCCGTCGAGAGCGCCGAGATCTGGACGATGCACGGCAAGGGCAAGCCGGCCACTGATGTCGAGGTGCGAGAGTTGGGCGCGCGGCTTCCAAAACGAGTTCGTGCCTCGCGAGCGGCGAGCCAAGTCGCCTTCGCCTTCCTCACCGCGCGACGTCTGAGGCGAGAGGCCAAGCACTTCGACGTTGTCATCACCGTGGACTCCCCGACTGGTGCGGCCTACTTGGGGCGCCTCGCCAAAACGTGTAACAAATCGCTGACGACGATCGCCTGGGTTATGGATCTGCACTACGCAGAGCCACTGGGTCCCGGCCGCGCGGCTGCCGTAGAGGCCAGGCTGCGCCACACCATTGATCTTGCAGCTGTTGAACGCGCGGACGAGGTGGTCACGCTAGGGTCCTGCATGATCGATCGACTTCGCAAGGAGGGTCTGACGCGCGCCCTCACGGAGATCCCCATCTGGGGGTCCACGATTGCGAGTTCCTCCGTTCTCAGGGCTCGGGACTGTGAAATCGCTGCGGCATTACGCAAGAACTGGGGGCTGTATGACCGATTCGTAGTCCTCTACAGCGGACATGCGGGACATCGTCACGACCTACACACTGTAGTTCAGGCGGCGGCCGCGTCTCAGGAGACTGAGCCGGACGTCGTCTACCTCGTTGTTGGTGGTGGCGAGAAGTTCGTGGAAGCGCGTATCGAGGCAGAAACGCTTCAGTTGACCAACCTGGTGTTCCGGGCGCCTATAGCTCGCGATGACGTCGCGGCCCTGTTGCACATGGCTGACGTCCACCTCGCGTCCCTGAACGTGTCCAGTCTCGGAACGTGCGTCCCCTCCAAGGCCTACTCCGCGATGGCCGCCGGTAAGCCGCTTATCTTCGTTGGTCCGGGTACCTCTCAGGTCGCCCTCGACGTCGCAGCAAACGGCGCGGGCGTGGTTGTGGAGCCAGGAGATTGGCCACGGCTTTTGACTGCGGTCAGACAGCTTCAGGACAGTGACGTTCGGCTCGCTTGCGCCTCGCGCGCAGAGTTGTTCCAGATCGAACATCGATCATTGGCCGCGGCCACCCACGCTTGGACGGAACTCCTGGTTCGGCTAGGGTGACTCTGGAGCCTAGGTCCCGCTCCACTCGACTTATCGTGGTTGACCAGGCCCTGTCGAGCATGTCGAATATCCTTCTCACCATTTCAGCAGCTAGAGCAGCAGGCGCAACGGAGTTCGGTGGGTTTGCCTGGGTCCTTGCGGCGTATGCAACAGCTCTCCTTCTCGGACGGGCGCTTATCGGGCAACCGTTGATGATCCGGGGGCAAGTCGCTCGCGTGCCGGGGACCGGCGCGGCCGCCCTTGCGGTAGGGGTAATATCGGCAATGCCTCTCCTCGCCTTCGGCCTACAGCTTGAGGTTCACAGCTCCATAGTCCTAGCCATGTGTGGCAGTCTTCCCGCGCTACTCCTCCAGGACGCGGGCCGATTCGCGGCCTTCGTCAGCGGTGCAGAGGCCAGAGCTGTGCGGTCAGATTTCATTTGGCTCAGCGCCGCCCTGGTCGCGTTGGCCGCCAGCAGGGATCGGTCCCTGAGGGTCGTCTTTCTGATCTGGGTGGCAGGTGGGTGCTTAGCGCTGTTGCCGTTGTTGGGCACCTGGATGCGTGTCGCCGGCTTTTGGCGCCTGCACTCATTCTGGCTGACGACCCGCGGTTTGTCTGGAAGCCTCTTGCTCGAGGCTGTGGCGACCCTGTTGACGTTGAATCTCACCCTCGCCTGCATGCAGGCGGTAGCTGGTGGCGCTGGCGCCGGGGCGCTGCGGGGCGCCCAGACGCTCTTCTCACCACTCAACACGCTCGTTGCCCTCTCGTTTGCCCTGCTCGCCCCAGTTCTCCGCGTTCGGATCCAAGGCGGGGTAGCGACCCACAAGCTCTTCATCTCTTTGAGCAGCTCCTGCCTTGCGGTGCTGGCCTCCTACTGCGGTGCACTGTTGCTCCTGCCCGACGGAGTTGGCCGCGTCGCGCTAGGTGATTCATGGGGATCCTCGCGGTCACTGATCCTCCCTGTGGCTCTCGCAGCTGGGGCTTCGGCGCTCTCAACGTTGCCCGCCACTGAGATCAAAGTCCGGGAGCACATGCGAAGCCTCGTCGTCGCCACATTGGTGACAGCAGGCGTACAGGCATGCTTGCTCCTGGTAGCGTGGCTCTTAGCCGACTCCGCCCAGCAGGTTGCCTATGCTAGCGCGCTAGGCTGGGTAATGGGCCTCATGATATGGCTGCGTTTCAACTGGCTGTCGCGAAAATCAGCCACTTAGTGAGGGGGCGCCGAGCTTGGGATTCACGGCCGATCTTCGCCGCAACTTGACATCGTCGCCGTTGGGTGTCGCCGTCGCTTTCCCGTTGAGAGCATGGATGGTTCTCCGCGCCTCGTTCGTTTTCGTGGCGCTTGGACTCCGGTGGCTGGTCACATCCCGTGAGTTCACGAACTTCACTTACCAGATCACTGATCGAAACAGACTCCAGTTCTGTTGGTTTGTTGCGAACCTAACTGGTAAGTCCCTTGAGAGCATCCAGTCATTCATGGATGAGCTGCAGGTGGACCACAAACTTGATCGGGCATTACGAGAAGCAGCTCGGGAATCAGGTAAGCGGTTCGTTACCGACGTTCACCCACGGTATGCACGCCGCGTGGCTTGGTACGCCCTCGTCCGAGCCATGAAGCCAAAAATCGTGGTCGAAACCGGAGTTGACAAAGGGCTTGGCACGATGGTTGTGGCCGCCGCCCTGCTACGCAATCAAGCGGACGGGCAACCCGGGAAGTGCATCGCTTTGGACATCAACCCAGTAGCGGGTGGGCTCATCTGCCAGCCGTGGTCTGAAGTCGTTGATCTCCGGATCGGCGACTCGCTCGTTAGTCTGGATCGGATCGATGAGGCCATTGACCTCTTCATCCATGATAGCGACCATGATTATGATCATGAGATCGCGGAGCTCGTACGTGCGTATTCGCGCCTCGCGCCGCATGGTTTACTGCTGAGCGATGCATCCAGCGACAGTGATGCCCTTTCCGACTTCGCGCAGAAGGAGGGACTGAGGTATAGCTACCTTGCCGAGGAGCCCTCAGGTACATGGATGAGGGGACAGGGCCTTGGCGCAGCCTTTGGACTCTAATTCCAGCCTCATACCGTGGCCTGCTCGCTTCATGCTGGCTGGCGTGGCATTTCCTCTGATTGGGGGGAAGTGGGGGAGTTATCTAGGCTGGGCCGAATACAGCCTGTTCTTCTCGGACATCTTGATCGGTGTTGGAGTTGTGCTTCTGGTTCTTACGCCAGGGCTAAAGCCGCGCAGCGTGCGCCCCTCGAGCTTGACAGTGGTCACGCTGGCTGCTTTCTGCGCTCTGCAAATAACCCGGGGGGAGGGATCGCTCATACTGAGGCTTCGCGATCTGCTCCCCTACTTGGATCTGCTTCTCGTACCGGTTCTCGCAGCATCCCTTGTGACCGTGCGGAGCCCACAACTCCTCCGTTTCCTCTGGGTTACCAGTTCCGTGCACGCTTTGTGGGCGATACCAGCCTTACTGGGTGTCCTCCCTCCCTTGGGATTGAACATGAACGTCATCGGGTTCCCGCTTTTCACCCCACGGCCTGATATTGATGTGCCCCTCGTCGCCCTCTTCTTGATCCTGTTGCTGATGCAGCCGAAGATCCCTGACTCGGTCAAGTGTGCGCTTGGGGCGCTTGCCCTCGCGGCGATACTCCTTCAGTCTTCTCGCGCATCATTAGCTGCAGGCGTCGCGCTTCTACTTGTGTTTGCCTTATTGCAGTGGCGGCGGCTCCGTGCCTCTGTTGGGTCGGCAACATTCGCCTTCGCCGGCTTCGTGGTCGTGCTGCTTCTAGCGGTCACCACTTCCCCCGCCGCCTTGCTGCAAGGCGGCGCGTTGGGTCGAGCGGGCATCGTCACGTCTGGGCCGTCGACTGTCCAGGAGGCGAGTGGCGATGGAACCGCGCGCGGTCGCCTAACTGCATGGCGCCTGAGCATTGAGTACTGGGAGCAGGCCGGTTCCTCGGTTATCGGCGTAGGCCCGGGCGTGGAGCTCGTAGCCAACAGCGGGGCGGTGCAGTTCCTGTCGGGGGATCCAACTGTGAGGGCACCCCACAGCTGGTGGGTGAACGCTTGGGCCCGTTTCGGACCGTTGGGGCTGTTGCTCTGGCTAACAGCGGCTCTGCGTCTCGGCCGACGTTCTGGTCTGTGTGTGGTTGCCACACCTTCTAGTACGGATGAGTTGCTCGAGGGCTGCGCCAAGGCGCTGGCGTTCGGCCTGGTACTCGCTGCGTCCGTCGGCGTCCTCATAGAGTCCCCGTTCGGCGGGTACGTGCTGGCGCTCGCGCTTTCACTGCTTCGGATCAGGCCGTGGCAGCCAAGCGCACGGCCCGCTCATAGATCTCGAGCAGTGAAGCCAGTCCGGCGCGTTGGGTCAGGTGACGCTCGGCGTATTGAACAGCGGACTGGGACCGTAACATCCAAGACGGTCGGTTGATTAGATCCGGCAGCATGCCGGGTAGCGCTTGCATATCGACGACCCAGCCCCTCTGTTCGCTTACGAGCGCGCCGGCGGCCGATTCCGCGTTGCAGATGACCGGGGTTCCGACCGCCCATGCCTCGGCGATGACGCGGGGGAAGCCCTCCGCCCAGCGGGACGGGAGGATCACCGCCAAGGCTCGTGACATCTCCAGCAGCACAGCGTCTTGGGTCATGGTGCCCGCGAAGGTCACGTTGGATCTCTCTCTGGCGTGGCGCTGCACGAGTGGCTCAAGTGGACCGCTTCCCACAATCCTCAGGACCGGCTGATCTCGTGGACCAGTCGGCCAACTTTCTAGCAACAGGTCGATACCTTTAGCCTTATCCAGTCGTCCCACGAACAGCACGTCATCCCTGTTGCTGAACGCCAACGGATCGCTCAAGCCGGCATGCGCGATGGGATTGGGGCGAACGACCACTTGCTCCCTGGGGCAGCCGAGCCTGATGAGGTAGTTGCGCATGTACTCGGTGAGTGCGACAAGAAGCGTTGCAGCCGAGTAGGCGCTCCCGTGGAGCCGTCTTGAGAGCGTCACGAGCGCGCTCTGAGTCGCCGAACCTCGATAGCACCTATGTACGACGCCGGAAAAGCTCGACTTCCGCTCGATGCAGTCGAAGCAAGCGTGGCCGTCTCGAAAATGCGTGCCGGCGATACAGCCGGCTCGATAATTGTGCACCGTCCTCACCGCTGCAATGCCGCGCGCGGCACAAAGGTCTAGAAGCCGAGGCGTAATGAGAGGTTGCAGATTGTGGAGGTGTACAACGTCTGGTTGAAAGTCCTGCAAGAGGCGTTCAACAACGTCCGTGCCGCCCATCCCTACCTGGAGTCCAGTCGCGATGATCTTCTGCCTTAAGGAATTAATCTCGTCTGAGTGGGTGTACAGCGTAGCTACTTCCACTCCGGCCGCCGTTAAGAGGTCGCGCTCCTCAAGAACAACACGATTCTCACCGCTTGGCTGGCTGCTTTGGTAATGGTTGTGCACCTGCAGGACCTTCATCCGCGTCGGCCCACGATTTTTTCAGCGGCGGCACTTACGAGAAATTGCGGCGTGTTGATGCAGTACCGCTTCCACAACCGGCGCGGTTCTCTCGTGAACCTGTACACGCCTTCGAGACCGCCGCGCCGCAGTGCCGGAGGGGATTCCTTCACTGTACCTGCCACGAAGTCGAAGGCAGCTCCGACAGGGATCAACACGGCAGTGCACCGCGGCGCCAGCACGGCGACGAGCAAATCTTGGTTGGGCGTTCCTAACCCAATCCACAGCACATCTGCTTGCGACTCGTCGACGGCAGTGAGGAGTTCATCGACGACGTCCTCAGTCGGCATCCCACTCCCGGGGGTCCATGCGTGGACAATCTCGCATCCGGGATAGGCCGAGCGTAGGCTGCCGGCGACCAGATCGGCGACGCCTGGCAGGCCACCAAAGAGGAAATGTCGAACCCCAGAGGAACGACCCTTGTCAATCACACGCCTAAAGAGGTCTGGTCCACGTACGCCTACGGCGACGCCGACACTACGGCCGAGCAAGGCCACTGGCACACCATCGGGCAGGTTGAGATCTGACGTCAGTAGCGCATCCCGTAGAGGGCCCGAGTGCTTGGCCAACGACATGGTGTAGGAGTTGCAGAGATGTACTGCAAGGCTTCTCGGTTGACCAGCCGAGGCAAGAACGGCTTCGCTCGCGGAGTGTACGTCGTGTCGGAAGAGGGGTATCCCGAGTACCTGGTACGTGGTGCCATCGCCCGACATGTGTGCCCCTTCTTAGTTCAGTGAGGCAGGAGGATCAGGCGGCCCGTGTTGTCGGTTCTAGCCACGAGCAGAGGCGTGGGCCGCTCATTCAGCCACTCGTCCACCGCTTTACGCGCTCCCTGCCAATGTCCGTAGTCATCGATGAGGAGAACGCCGCCGGGCGACATGCGAGGAACCAGATGATCTAGCTCGTGCTTCGTCGACTCGTACCAGTCCGTATCGAGGCGCAGAACCGCGATGGCGGGCGGAGCAGACGCGGGCACGGTCTCTTCTACTGGACCCTTGATGAAGTGAACCCGGGCAGACGGGTAACCGACTAACTGCATGTTGCGTTGGACTTGCTCAAGTGCCACATAGCAGTACGCGTTGTCGGCCGCGGGCTGGACCCCGTCCAGATAGTTTCCGGCATCGCGCCCGCTGGAATCGAGGTCGAGCTCGGAAGGTTCTGACATCCCCTCAAACGTGTCGAAGAGGTAGAGGTCGCGGCTCACGTCACCCTGCGCCATCAAAATCCGGGCCGCCGCCATCATCCCTCCGCCGGCCCAGACACCGCATTCGACGACTGCCCCCGGGACTGAGGCCCGCGCGACATAGCGCACGGCGTCGCAAGTCGCAGAAAATCGCTCGGGAGAGGTGAGGGTGTACGGCCGTAGTTCGCGGAAAAGGTCTCGGTTCTCCACGGGTATGTCTCTGGGGATGAGCGGCCGAACCTCGTAACCTGAGGCCGCGAGCCCTCCCCGCACGAGCGACTTGAACTTCGCGGCCACGCGCTCCGTCATCACCATCACTGCACTTTAGCTGCCGTTCTTAGAGGAGGAGCAGCAACTGACACCGATGGTGCCGCGTGGATGCGCCCCGCGCCAACCGAGGGCGGAGACCCGTCCATGCGGAGGGCGTCCCGCGCATCTGCGTCTGATTGTTGCTCGGCCACGCTCGGCGGACATGATTCGCCACCGAACGCCATGTGTCCGTGTCCAGCATGGTAACAACCGAACCATACCGAACCGAACCGACGCCGGAACCCTTCCCGCCACACACGTCATAGTTGGGTTCGGCCTCGCCACGCGGCATCGACTGCGCTCACGGCAACCGGCCGAGCCAGCGCATGGCGCCAATCGCAACCCGACTCTGCCAGCCGCGCGTGGGACCACGTCGCTCTTGTCGCCGCGTCGTTCAACCGGACAGTAAACCACGCCAGTCGTCATACCGGTACTCGAACCGCGGCGGCAGGCTGTTCAGGTCCTCCCATAGCCTTACGGCCGGTGTCTGTAGTAGGCCTCGCTGGTCACGCCGCACCCAGAAGGTGTTCGCCTCAACAAGCTCCCCACCGAAAGGGCTCTGTGGTTGCAAGTGCCGTAGGGCGAAACCGCGCAGGTCGAGGTAGGTTGCGACGTCGGAGAACAGGGCCTGCCCTACGTACAGCTTCCGGAAGTGGCTCTCCAACTCGATAGCTTCAACGCCTTCTAGCAGGTGCCCAAAGCCCTTAAGGACCTCAAGCTCGAAGCCTTGCACGTCTGCCTTCACTAGCGTTGGCGGTGGTAGCCCCTTCTCCTGCCAAAGGCCGTCAGCACGTCGTAGCATAATTTCGCTGCGACCGACAACGCGGAACAGTTCGGCGCAGGCGTAGTCACGTAGCACGTCAACGTTGGGTTCGAGGACGCTCGAACACTGAGGGAAGTTCGTGTCCCACAGGCTGACTGTTTCGTCGCGCTCACCGAGTGCGGCCTTGATCTGGGTCGCGCCAGTCCATGGCCGCGCGCTGTAGTCCGCTTGCGGGTCGACGGCGAACGCCGTGACCAGGCCTTTGTCGATGACACGTCTCCACCGGTAGCCCGTGCCTCCGGCCGAGCCGACGTCGACGAAGACTGGCCGCGATTCCTGCGCGGCGCCACGGTGCCGGCGCTCGATCTGGATGGCACTGACAGCGACTCTCGCTCGTCGCTGAAGCCGTTTCAGCATTTGGAGAGCGTAGACCCATGCGCGACGCTCTGTCGCAAATTATCCTTGCTCAAAGGAGCGGAGGTGATTCTGTGCAAGCGGTGAAGCGAGTAATACGGCCGGATCCGGCCGAGACGGTCACCCCAGACGGATACCGGTACGTCTGGCCGGAGGGCGGCGAGGCCGCCGACGTGCTGGAGCGGCACCGCAAGAGCGTCCTGGCGGTTGAGGGACCCACCTCTTCGACGTCGAGGTAGTCGATGAGCCGGTGGTGGGACCTGCGTTACTGGTCGGATCTGTATTGGAGATGGCGAGCAGCGCTGGGACCGCACCCGGGAGTCGGCCCCGGTGACCAGGGCTACCGTCACCCGGTGCTCCGACTGAGTGCGCGTTGTTCGGTGATGTCGTTGTCGACCATCCCGTGCACCAGGTCGGTGAAGGCGACCTGTGGCGTCCAGCCCAGGGTGGTGCGGGCCTTGCTCGGGTCGCCGATGAGAAGGTCGACTTCGGCGGGGCGGTAGAAGGCGGGGTTCTGGGTCACCAGGGGGGCCCAGTCGGTGATACCGACCCGGGTGAACGCGAGATCGAGGAAGTCGCGGATGGAGTGGGTTTCCCCGGTGGCGATGACGTAGTCGTCGGCGATGTCTTGTTGCAGCATGAGCCACATGGCGTGCACGTAGTCCCCGGCGTAGCCCCAGTCGCGTTGCGCGTCGAGGTTGCCCAGCACCAGGCCATCCTGCAGCCCCAGGGAGATGCGAGCCACGGCCTGGCTGATCTTGCGGGTGACGAACTCCGGGCCGCGCCGGGGGGATTCGTGGTTGAACAGAATCCCCGAGCTGGCGTGCATGCCGTAGGACTCGCGGTAGTTGATGGTCATGTAATGGCCGAAGACCTTCGCGACCCCGTAGGGGGAGCGGGGCCACAGCAGGGTCGACTCCCGCTGCGGCACATCCTGCACCTTGCCGAACATCTCGCTGCTGGAGGCCTGGTAGAAGCGGGCAGGGCTGCCGGTGGTGTTGGAGTGCAGGCGGAGGGCTTCCAGGATGTTCAGGACACCCTTGGCGGTCACCTCGGTGGTGATGTGCGCGTTCTCCCAGGAGTACGCCACGAAGGAGATGGCCCCGAGGTTGTACACCTCGTCGGGTTGGGCGGTGTGCAGGGCGCGGAGCAGGCTGGAGAAGTCGGTGAGGTCCCCGGTGAGGATCTGCACTCCTGGCACGGTGCGCCGCACCAGCTCGAGCCTGGGGTTGTTCTGCCCCCGGACGAGCCCGAACACCTCATACCCCTTGGCCAAAAGCAGCTCCGACAGGTACAACCCGTCCTGGCCGGTGATACCCGTGATCAACGCGCGGGGCACGAGTGAACCTCCTCTTCGTCGAGCTCGGCGAGATGCAGCAGCGGGCAAACCCTATCGGGTCGGCCCAGCGAGGCCCGGGCATGCGGTTCGGTGCTCAGCGGCGCGGAGGTCGGTCCGGAGCCGGCCGTCTCAGCTGTTGCTGACCTGCCTCGATCGACACACGGGGACGTGCTGCCATAAGCGCACGCGCGTGCTATGTTTCTCGCATGCGTACGACCGTGGAGTTCGGCGCCGAGGCGACCCGCGCCATCGAGCAGCTGCGCGGCGAGCGCGGGCTGGGTGTTTCCGAGGCCGTGAACGAGCTCGTCCGCCGAGGATTGCTGCCACGTCCTACCGAGCGCCACTTCCGCCAGCGCACCGCGCCGCTGGGCCTGCGGGTCGACGTGTCTAATGTCGCCGACGCTCTGGATGCCCTCGAGGGCCCGACGTCGCGGTGATGCTCGTCGACGCGAACATCCTGCTCTACGCCGTCGACGAGCAAGCGGCGCAGCATCCCCGCGCCAAGGCATGGCTGGAGGAGGCGCTGAACGGGCCGTATCGGATCGGCTTGCCGTGGCAGTCGCTGACGGCGTTCGTCCGGATCTCGACGCATCCGCGCGCCCTCGCGCGACCCCTCCGTGCCGCCGAGGCGTGGGGCTACGTGCAGGACTGGCTGGACGCCCCAGTGGTGTGGGTTCCGGCGGCGGGGCCAGGGCACCGGGAGCTGCTGGGTCAGCTGATCTGCGATCTCGACCTGCGCGGCAACCTCGTCAGCGACGCCATCCTCGCTGCGCTGTGCCTCGAGCACGGACTGACGATCGTCAGCGCGGACTCCGACTTCGCCCGCTTCCCGAATGTTCGGTGGCTCAACCCCGTGCAGGGCTGATTGTGGTGCGTCCGCCGGCGGCTGGCTGCAGGGGCGCCGCATTTGCGTGATCCAGCGTGCCCGCCACCCTCCTCGACACCCCCGCCACGGTCGGCGCCTTCGACCTCCTCGGCGCACCGATCGCACTCACTCTCAAGTACAGAGAACTCCGCCACGCCCAACCGGGAAACCCCTGCTCAAAGCTGCCCCCCTCGCTCAAGATCACGAAACTTCGGTCTAGAGTCGCCACAGTCAGCCCAAGGAGACCGGGAGCACTACACACGAGGGCGAAGGAAGCTAACTCCGTGGAGATGCAGCATTACATCCGCGCGCTGCGCGCCCGCTGGCGGCTAGTCGTCGTCAACGTTCGTCCCTACCGTGCCGGCCGCCTTGGGTGCCTCGCTGCTGACGACGCCGCTGTACGCCGCCTCGACCGAGCTGTTCGTCTCCACCACCGGCACGTGCGATGCGGCCAACGCCTCTCCGAAGGCACGGTGCCCTACCAGTGGAACCCGCCGATCACCGAATCGGACGACCCGGTGAACGTCAACGGTGCCGCCAAACGGCGCCTGAACCGTTGACTCCGGAGGGCTCCGCCCACCCGCCCGGGGTGCGTCGGGTGCGCCGCCGCCGTACCCAGCAGCCGAAACCCCGCAGGCGGGTGCTCCGCCGACAGGTGCTGACCGCCAGCGGGGTGCTCGTCCTGGCGCTGCTGGGGCTCGGGGTGTGGCTGGGCGTCTCCGCCCTGCACGCCGAGTCGGACCTGCGGGCGGCCAGTAGCTACGCCGAGCGGGCCAAGGCCGCCCTGCGCGCCGGTGACGTGGCCACCGCCAAACGCGAGGTCGACGGTGCGACCCTGAGCGCCGCCGCGGCCCGCTCGCGCACCGCGGGGCTGCCCTGGACGGTGGTGGGCGCCGTGCCGCTGCTCGGGCAGCCGGTGGTGGCGGTTCGCAACATCACGGTGGCTGTGGACGACCTGGCCCAGCAGGTGCTGCAGCCCGCCGCCAACGCCGGTGGCGCGTTGACCCCGGGTGTCCTGCTGCCCAAGGGCGGGCAGGTCGACCTGGCTGCCCTCGGCACCGCCCGGGTGCCGCTGCAACAGGCCGCGACGGCGGCGCAGGCGCTCGCCGCCCGGGTGCACAGCCTGCCGACGGCCGGGTGGGTGCCGATGGTCGACGATGCCCGCGACACCCTGCGCGGACAGGTTGACCAGCTCGCCGGCCTGCTGGGCACCGCGAGCACGGCGGCGACGCTGCTGCCGCCGATGCTCGGGGGGGACGCACCGCGCCACTACTTCGTCGCGTTCCAGACCAACGCCGAGGCCAGGGGCACCGGCGGCCTGGTGGGCGGCTACGGCATCCTCACCGCCGACAAGGGCAAAGTGAGCCTGGACACCCTGGCCAGCAACCGGGAGCTGGAGAGCACGGGGTTCCGGCCAATCGACCTGGGGGCCGACTTCGCGGCCAGCTACTCGGGTTACGGCAGCACTACGTACTGGCAGAGCAGCAACATCAGTGCCCACTTCCCCTACGCCGCTCAGGTCTGGATGTCGCTGTGGCAGCAGCAGAGTGGACAGCAGCTCGACGGTGCGATCGGCACCGACCCGGTGGCTCTGGGTTACCTCCTGGGCGCCGTGGGCCCCGTCACGCTCGGCGACGGCGAGGTGGTGAACGCGGACAACGTGGTGCAGCTGACCGAATCACAGAACTACGCCCGGTTCACCGACGACAAGCAACGCAAGGCCTACCTGCAGTCGATCGCCGGGGCGGTGGTGGCCAAGACAACCAGCGGCGGGGGTACCTCCACCACTGGCCTGCTCACCGCGCTGGGCCGCGCCGCGGGAGAGGGCAGGCTCGCCGTGTACAGCGGCGTGCCCGGCGAGCAGCAGGTGCTGGCTGGCACACCACTCGGCCGGCTTGTGCCAGACACCCCGGCGCCCTACGCCGGGTTGGTGGTGAACAACGCCGCCGGCAACAAACTCGACTACTACCTGGGGCGCTCGATCAGCTACTCGGCCGGTGACTGCTCCGCTGCAACTCGCACCTCGACCGTCACTGCGACCCTAAGCAACGGCGCCCCCACCTCAGGGCTACCCGCGTACGTCACGTCGCGCTCCGACCGCGGTGCCATGGGTGCGCCGGGCACCAATCGCCTGCTGGTGTCGCTGTACGCCACCGCGGGTGCGCAACTGACGTCGGTGACGGTGGACGGCGTGCCCACCACCGCGACCGCAGCTGCTGAGCTGGGCCACCCGGTGTTCACCGTCAACCTGCTGAGCCCGCCGAGTGGCACCCAGGTGCTGCAGTTCCAACTGATCGAGCCCACCGCCGCGGGCGTCGCCCAGGTACCCGTGCAGCCGCTGGTGCTCCCGATGGACGTCCGCGTCGACGTGCCCGACTGCGCCGCCTCCCGGCGCACCGGTGCCCGCTGACGAGCGATGGAGCCGCCCCGGCCGCAGCTACTTCACCCGATGGGGAGAAGAGTGGTCTCCCAGTACAGGGTGATGGCGTGCTACCTTGCTCCTGTCGTCGCCACACGGCTACGTCATTAGTCCTCTCACGAGACCCTGGGGGCCGTCATGGCTGCGCTTCGTCCACTTCGACTTGTGATCACGGCCATCGTCGCCGTCGCCGCGGCCTTCCTGCTCTCTGGCACTGCCTCAGCCCAGGGCACCTACCCACCGAGCCAACCGACGGTCAGTGCGAGCGCGACCACGGTCGTCGAGGGGAACTCGCTCACGGTCACCGCCTCCGGGCTCACCCCCGGCGACCAGGTGACGGCCACCGTCACCCCGGGAGGGACCTCCCTGGGCACCAAGACCGTCGGCGTGAACGGTGTCGTGTCGTTCACGTTCAGCACCGCCGGTTTCGGGCCCGGTAACTTCACCGTCAAGCTCAGCTCGCCCCTGGGCGTGTCACTGTCCGTTCCCTTCACGGTGACCTCGGCCTCCCCGGCCGCCTTCGCCTCCGGGCCGCAGCCGAGCGGAGGGTCGGGTGGCATCGCCTCCGGTTCGGGTAGCTCTGGTTTGGCCTTCACCGGTGCCGCCGCCGTGGTCCCGATCTCGATCGCCGGTCTGGCCCTCGTCGGCATCGGCGCCGGGGCGGTCATCGTGTCCCGTCGTCGCCAGTCGGGTGCCGCGAGCTGAGGCGCTCGGCCCCACAACGGCTCGAATTCCGCAGATCGGCCCCCACCGCTTCGGCAGTGGGGGCCGATCTGCGTCAGGGTGTGGGACCTGCGCGCCGGCCTTGGATCTGGCACTGCGCCTCAGCGCGGTCGGACGGCACGCAGACGACAGCATGGAGCAGGCGACCCTGGATTGCGGGCGTCCGGCTCTTGGTCAAGCATCTTGACCAAGTCTGGCCGGTGCGCGTACCGTCGCCCTCGTGGTGACGGTGGGTGTGGGTGAGGCCAAGACCCAGCTTTCGCGTTTGCTGCGCGCGGTCGAGCAGGGCGACGAGGTGGTCATTCAGCGGGACGGGCACCCGGTCGCGAGGTTGGTGCCTGCCGTGCCCGGCGGCCGGCGGTTCGGCCAGTTCGCTGGCGTCCTGCACGTGCCCGAGGATTTCGACGACCCGCTCCCGGATGCGGTACTCGGCTTGTCCGAGTGAGGTTTCTGCTCGACACGCACGTCTGGCTGTGGCTGCTCGGCGACGTCGACCGGCTACCGGCCGATGTCGTCGCGGCGCTGTTAGACGCCGACGAGCTCGTGCTGTCGGCCGCCTCCGTCTGGGAAGTCGCGATCAAGCACGGGCTGGGCAAGCTCCCACTCCCTGTCCCCCTCGTCGAACTGGTTTCCACCTCCTACGGCGGCGCCGGCATGCGGCCCCTGCCGGTCGAGGCCAGGCACGCCGTGGCTGTCGGCGACCTGCCGGGCCTGCACCGCGACCCGTTCGACCGGCTGCTGGTCGCGCAGACTCGCGTCGAGGGTCTGACCTTGGTCACCACTGACCCCCATGTCCAGGCCTACGACGTGTCGGTGCTCGCGGTATGACTCGGCGCCAAGGCCACGGCAGGCTCGGCATGTGACGGCGCTCGCGAGCCCAACAGGACTTGAGGCGCACGCCTTGGGGGGCGATCGACGGGCGGGCGAGCTCGAGCGCAGACTGTGCGGCGTACGCGACAAGCCGGTGTCAGACGGCGACCACGTCGAGCAGACCGTCGGCGCCCTTCAGATCAGCGGCGTTGCAGGTGTAAAGCCGTGCCGAGTGCGCGTGAGCGGTGGCGGCGATGAGGAGGTCCATCGCGCGTGGACGGGGCTGTCGGCCGGCTGCCACGACCGCTGCGGCCAAGTGGCCGTAGCTGGCGGCGACGGCGTCGTCGACGGGTAGCGCGGTGAAGGTCCGCTGCAGGACCGACAGCCGGCGCAGCCGCTCCGCGCGCACCAGCGGCTCGTTCGTCACGAGCACACCGAAGTGCAGTTCGGCGAGCGTCGCTGCACTGATCGCCAGCTCCCCGTCCAGCGGACCGACGTCGGTGGCGAGGACCACACTCGTGTCGAGCACCGCTCTCATGCCGACGCCCACGGGTCTCGGACGTCCTGATCGAGCTGGTTTCGGTCATGGGGCCAGGTTGGGTCGTTCGGACCGCTGAAGAGTTCGGTCAGGTCGGTCCACTGTCGCCATACCCGAGGCGTCACGGCGACGAGGCGTGCCGCGGGCCGGCCAGCAACGGTGATGGTGACTTCCTCCCCGGCTTCGACGCGGCGGACTAGTTCCGACGCCTGCTGCCGCAGCTCCCGCAGACCGACGACTGTCATGCCGGTGAAGGTAGCACAAATGCTACTGTCGGGTGGCGGTTGCTTACACCACGAGTTCACGCAGCCGCTGCACGTCGGCGCTGAGCCGGTCCAGAGCGGCGGCGACCGACTCGTCGTTCTTCGCCGCCAGGCCGGCGAGGACCCAGCCGCGCACCAGGGCCGAGACGGGCACGCCCAGCCGGCTGGCCAGTGTCTCGACTGCCTCGGCGTCCTCAGGCAGCAGCCTGGTGGCCACAGTGACGGACTTGTTCGGTTTCGTGGCCACGGCGCCGGCCGGCATCGGCTCGTCCCGGGTCGCGTCAGCCTCGGCGGCGACCTCCGCAATGAGGTGCTGGCTGTCCGTGCTCATGAAGGCTTTCCTTCCCGATAGGTGCGGCGGTCGGTGGCGTTGGCTCGCCAGCCGTTGGCTCCCCACCACGCTCCCGCTTCGTCCTCGCGCTGGACGAGGATGACCACCAGAACCGCAGTGGCCGTCGGCGAGTAGCCGAGCACCCGTGCGCTGGCACCGGACCTGCTCTTGGGATCCGGGTGGAACAGCAGTGCATCGGGATCGCTCAGCGCCTCGTTGGCCTCCCCGACCCCAATCTGATGGTGGGCGTGCATGTGCTCAGCGCCGTAGGACCGATCAACGGCCAGGGTCACTGCGCAAGTTTACAATCGTAAGCAGTGTACGTCGAGGCCCCGCGTTGACTCACCAGAAGTTCGCGCGTAGGGGTAGTCGTTGACTCACTCAACGCCGCCAAGGCCTACCGGCTGCTCGCCTCGATCTACGCCGACGCTGAACGTATGCGACGTTCTGGGGCTCGCCGACGGCGTTGGTGGCCGGCGTGCGCCGAGAAGTCAGGGGTGGTTGAGCTAATTGACCCGGCCAGGGGCTGCAGACCGACCAGTCGCTCACCGTCGATCGCTGCTGGCTCGTGATAAGAACTTGGAATGCGTTCTGCATTAACTAGGAGGTAATCTACATTCATGACGTCACTGCTTCAGATCAGGAACGTGCCGGACGAGGCGCGTCGGGCGCTCAAGGCGCGGGCCGCCGCTCGTGGCGAGTCACTGAACGCCTACCTGTTGAACCTGCTCAACCGCGAGGTCGCCCGGCCAACCGTCGCCGAGGTGCTCGACCGCGCAGCTCTTCGCAGCGAGCGGGCGACTGCTTCCGCCGTCGATGCGCTCGACGAGGCACGAGCACAGCGCGAGCAGCACCTGCATCAGCACTCCTCGACGTGATCGTCGTGGACAGCGCTGCGGTGGTTGACGCGCTCACCGGCGCCGCCGGCACCGACGAGCTGCGCACTCATCTCGCCGCCGAGGACCTGCACGCACCAGGCCTGGTGGACTTCGAGGTCGTCTCATCGCTGCGGGGGCTCACCTTGCGGGGGCAGCTGAGCCCGACTCGGGCAGAGGACGTCTTGACCGACTTCGAGGCCCTGCCTTTGCAGCGCTGGCCATCGGCCGATGCCTTGCGACGCCGCGCCTTCCAACTCAGAGAGAGCGTCTCGGCCTACGACGCCGCCTACGTCGCCCTGGCCGAGGCACTGGACTGCATCCTCGTGACGCGGGACAGGCGGCTGGCGCGCTCGAGCGGGCACGCCGCCCGGATTCAGGTCCGGTGACCGATCGGTCCGGCGGGGCTGCTCAGAGCCCGGCTCCGGCCGTCCGCACGTAGTGCAGGCAGCGCTCGAGCTGGCCGCCGGCGAGCAGCTGCGCCGGGCTCCGGCCGCGCCTCGTCCCGCTGGCCGATCCGCTAGGGACGTCCGGGCAATGCCGCCGTGCGCAGCCGCGCCGCGCATCTCGGCGAGGCGGTTCGGCGCGTAGGCATCTCGTCACCGAACGCACTCACGGCTGCCCGGATGGGATCCGCGAGCGGGACAGCGGTTCGGACGCGCCTACGCACTGGCGAGCGGGTGAATCTCGTCGAGGATGCTGCCGAGCCGGTCACGCTCGACTTCGAGGTCGTAGCGTCCTTGCAGGTTCATCCAGAAGCGCTCGGAGGTTCCGAAGTAGCGGGACAGCCGTAGCGCGGTATCCGCGCTGATGCGCCGCGTGCCGTGCACTATCTCGTTGATTCGCCTCGGCGGTACAGCGATCGCGACCGCGAGCTTGTGCTGAGTGATGCCCAGCGGGCCGAGGTACTCCTCGGCGAGAATTTCGCCGGGATGGATCGGCGCGATAGGTGCGGCAGTCGTCATGTCTCTCCTCCCCTCAGTGGTAGTCGATGATTTCGACGTCTTCTGGTCCGGCAGCGGTCCAGCGGAAACAGATCCGCCACTGCTGGTTCACCCTGATGCTGTACTGCCCCGCTCGGCCGCCGCGCAGCTTCTCCAGCCGGTTGCCGGGAGGGACCCGCGCGTCACCGAGCGTTTCTGCTGCGTCGAGGACCAGCAGCTTGCGCAGCGCCGCGCGTTGAGTTGTCGGGTCGAGCCGGCGTGAGCGCTCGCGTCGCCAGACTCGTTCGGTGTCCTTGTCGGCGAACGAACGCAACACGCCCGTAAGCATAACGCACCGCGTTATTACCGTGCAACGTTATACGAGTCCCGTAGGACCATCCCTATACGCGACGGCCCGGCTGCCTCAGTAGATGTCGCGGCGGTGGCCAACGCGCAGCGCCAGCACCGTCAGAGTGTTGTCGATCAGCTGCGCAAGGATGTGGTAGTCACCCACGCGGTAGCGCCAGACCCCAGCGTGGTTCGCCGTCAAGCCTTTCCCGCGCTGCCGAGGGTCATCGAGACCTTCGACATCATGCAGGTAGGCCAGCACACGCCGCTGCACAGCGCGATCCAGCTTCTTGAACTCCCGATCGAACTCCTCGGTGGTCGCAACGCTCCACCGGGCCGTCACCCGTCCGTCTCGGCCTGGAGTTTAGACAGCGAACGGCTACGTCGGCCCTGGGCTTCGAAGACATCGATCGCGGCATCGGCGGCGAAGGCGTCTTCAAGGTCTGTCAGGTACTCATGAAGTGCCGTCCTGATGTAGAAGCTCTTCGAGCGCCCGGTGCGCCGCGCGAGGCTGTCGAGGCGCTCTTCTTCCTCATCGGTCAGTCGGATCGAGATCGTCATCGACTGCCACCATGCCGTTTGTAAGACATGTACACAACCTACCTTATGGACCGTCGAAGCAGAGCCCGCGCCGGCGCACGAGCTCACGCACCTCGGCCTCAACCGAGTCGACAGCGCTCAACCAGCCAGCCCCGCCGTCGCCGCTGTCGCTGTCACGGCCAGCCCATTTCGCACGAGCAGCCGGTCGGCACTCACCAAGGGGCACTGCAATGCCTGGGCGGCGGCGGCCCAGC
>JAABUT010001544.1_pt1 | contig 25846 bp, 24 predicted proteins | sample 5559281 | NCBI WGS metagenome assembly JAABUT01 (sample SAMN10711880, study PRJNA513359) | rock metagenome | isolation source: Antarctica rocks | place: Antarctica: Victoria Land, Ricker Hills nord | collected 2016-01-04
TCGTTCCACTGGTGAACCGGCCGGTCCCGATCGTCGCCGACGAGCACGTCGACCCGGAGTTCGGCACCGGCGCGGTGAAGGTCACGCCGGCCCACGACCCGAACGATTTCGAGATCGGCCGGCGTCACCAGCTGGCGATGATCAGCGTGCTGACCGAGGATGCTCACATCTGCGGCACCGGAACGGTTTTCGACGGAATGGACAGGTTCCAGGCGCGCGCCGCCGTCAAACAGGCACTGCGCGGCGAGGGCCGGGTGGTGGCCGAGCGGATCCCGTACGTGCATTCCGTCGGGCACTGTTCGCGGTCCGACGACGTGGTGGAGCCGCGGCTCAGCCTGCAGTGGTTCGTGAAGGTTGCGCCGTTGGCGAAGGCCGCCGGCGACGCGGTGCGCGACGGGCGCACCAGCATCCACCCGAACGAGCTGGCGGCCAGGTATTTCGACTGGGTGGACAACATGCACGACTGGACCATCTCGCGCCAGCTCTGGTGGGGCCACCGGATCCCGGTCTGGTACTCGGCCGATGGCACCGTCCGGTGCGTGGGCCCGGATGAGCAGCCGCCGGGTGAAGGATGGGTCCAGGACCCCGACGTGCTGGACACCTGGTTCTCGGCCGCTCTGTGGCCGTTCTCGACGATGGGTTGGCCGCAGCGCACGGAGACCTTGGAAGCGTTCTATCCGACATCGGTGCTGTTCACCGGCTACGACATCCTGTTCTTCTGGGTGGCCAGGATGATGATGTTCGGCCTCTACGCGATGAACGACGGCACCGACGGACAGGCCTCGGTGCCGTTCAGAGTGGTGGCGCTGCACGGTCTGGTCCGCGACCAGTACGGCAAGAAGATGTCCAAGTCCAAGGGCAACGGGGTCGACCCGCTGGCCTGGATCGATGCCTACGGTGCCGACGCGGTGCGGTTCACCCTGGCCAGGGGCGCCAACCCCGGTACCGATCTGTCCATCGCCGAAGGCTGGGTCGCCGGTTCGCGCAACTTCTGCTCGAAACTGTTCAATGCCACCAGATTCGCCCTGATGAACGGCGCGGTGGTTCCACGAAACCCGCTGGCTACAACAGATATCACCGACGCTGACGCCTGGATCCTTGATCGGCTCGACGAGGTGGTGGTGCGGACCACGGCGCTGCTCGGTGATTTCCAGTTCGCCAAGGCTGCCGAGAACCTGTACCACTTCGTCTGGGACGAGTTCTGCGACTGGTACCTGGAGCTGGCGAAGCTACAGATCCGGCAGGACGACGTGCGCGCACGGACCACCCGCGAGGTGCTCGGTACCGTGCTGGACGCCGTCCTGCGGTTGCTGCACCCGTTCATCCCGTTCGTCACCGAAACCCTGTGGATGTCACTCACCGGCCCCGCCGGCGGCCCCTCGCTGGTGGTGGCGGACTGGCCGAAGCCCTCGGCGAGGGCACCCCGTCCGGCTGCCCGCACTTTCATCGGCGATCTGGACCGGCTGGTCACCGAGATCCGCCGGTTCCGCGCCGACCAGGGACTGCCTCCGGCCAAGGACGTTCCGGCCCGGATCACCGGTGGCGCAACGGGTATCAATGCTCCGGCCGCGGCGCTGACCCGACTGGTCGATCCCTCCGACGACTTCACCCCGTCGGCGTCCATCGAGGTCGGCCTGGCGGCCGGCCGGGTGTCGATCGAACTGGACACCCGCGGCGCTCTCGACCTGGTAGCCGAGAAGGCCAGGCTGGCCAAGGATCTGGCAGCCGCCGTGAAGGAGATCGGCAGCACCGGGGCGCAGTTGAACAACCCGGATTTCATTGGCAGGGCGCCCGACCAGGTGGTGATCAAGATCCGGGGGCGGTACGAATCGGCGGTGGCGGAGCGGGATCGGTTGACGGCCCGCATCGAAGATCTGGCCGGCACCACGGCGGACATCGACGCACCACTGGTGACGGGCACCTGATGACCGGCGGCATCTCGTTCGGCCCGTTCGGTCCTGATCCGGAGCCGATCGACGAACCAGCGCACCCGGATCTGGACGACGAACGGTCCGAACTGATTCCCGACTCGCCGCCGCTGGATCTGCGCACCGTCGAGGCGATCCTGGACAAGCGCTGGCCGGAGACCAGGATCGATCCGACGATGGCCAGGATCGAGGCGTTGCTGGACCTGCTGGGCAACCCGCAGAACGCGTATCCCGTCATCCAGATCGCCGGCACCAACGGCAAGACGTCGGTGGCCCGGATGATCGACGCGCTGCTGACATCGCTCGGGCTGCGCACCGGGCGTTTCATCTCGCCGCATCTGCAGCTGGTCACCGAACGGATCAGTCTGGACGGATCCCCGATCGATCCCGACGGATACGTCAGGACGTTTGCCGACATCGCCCCCTACGTCGACATCGTCGATGCAGCGAGCGCCCGCGACGGCGGTGTGCCACTGAGCAAGTTCGAGATTCTCACGGCGATGGCGTTCGCGGCGTTCGCCGACGCTCCGGTCGACGTCGCGGTGGTCGAGGTGGGGCTGGGCGGCACCTGGGACAGCACGAATGTGGCCGACGCCACGGTCGCGGTGATCACCCCCATCGGGATGGACCACCAGGACTACCTCGGCCACACCATCGAGGCGGTGGCCGGGAACAAGGCCGGCATCATCAAGCAGGGCGCCACCGTGATGATCGGGCCGCAGGAGCAGGCCGCGACGGATGTGCTGATGCGCAGAGCGGTCGAGATGGATGCCACCGTTGCCCGTTACGGGAGCGAGTTCAGCGTCCGGCAGCGGGACGTCGCAGTCGGCGGGCAACGGCTGGTCCTGCAGGGCCTGGGCGCGGTCTACTCCGACATTTTCCTGGCACTGGCCGGCGAGCATCAGGCCGCGAACGCTGCGCTGGCGCTGGCGGCGGTCGAGGCGTTCCTGGGTGCGGGCAGCAGCCGGGAGCTGGACACCGATTCGGTGCTCGACGGTTTCGCCGCCGTCAGCTCTCCCGGCCGGCTGGAGCGGGTCCGTACCTCGCCGACGATTCTGGTGGACGCCGCCCACAATCCGCACGGTGCAACGGCTCTGGCAGCCGCGCTGCAGTCGGACTTCCATTTCTCACGGTTGGTCGGGGTGCTCGCGGTGATGCGGGACAAGGACGCCGCCGGCATCTTGGAGGCACTGGCCGGCGTGTTCGACGAGGTGGTGATCACCGTCAACTCCTCGCCGCGGTCGATGCCGGCAGTGGATCTCGCCGACATCGCCAGGGAGGTGTTCGGCGACCACAGGGTGCAGGTGGCCGACCGGATGGACGATGCGATCGTGCTGGCGGTCGACGTGGCGGAGGCGGGCAGCGACTCCGATGCCGGTCCGTACGGCAGCGGCGTGGTGGTCACCGGCTCGGTGGTCTCCGCCGGGGACGGGCGCAGCCTGGCCGGGCTGACGCCGTCGTGACCCTGCCCGATCCGGAACGCGGTCTGCGGGGCGCCATCTCGGCATCGCTGGTACTGGAAGCCGTCACCGTGCTGCTGGCGATCCCTGTCGCCAAGAACACCGGCAACGGGACCAACACCTGGGGCGTGATCGGCATCGTGGCCCTGGCGGCGGCGATGATCGGCGCCTGCGCCCTCGTCAAGAGGCGGCTGTTGATCGCGGTGGTGATCGGCCTGCAGGCCCTGACGATCGGAGGCTGGGCGATCAGCGCTCCGCTGGGCATGATGGGGATCGTCTTCTCGCTGGTGTTCGCGACCATCTTCTACTTCCGCCACGAGTATCGGCGGCGTGCGGCCGCCGGGGAGCTGCCCGGCCAGCGGACCGGGTGAGCTCAACCGGGATCGGATGAGGTTGCGGTCTGCGGAAAGGCATCCGCAGCCGCCCGGATCCGGGCAACTGTTGCCCGCCAGGCATTCTGGTCGCCGAATTCGTCGTGATCGGCGCCGCCGCGACCGTCTATTAGCTCACGCACGATATCCGCATGTCCGGCGTGCTGAGCCGTCTCGTCGACCATCCTGACTAGCAGTACGCCGAGGGTTGTCGACCGCCGTTGCTCCGGCCAGTGAGGCACTTCGGCGGGTGAATCGAGAGTCAGCGCGCCGATCGAGGCATCGCTGTGGGTGCAGGCGCGGCGATACAGCTCGACGATCCAGGAACTGGACTCGTCCGCGGTGGCCCACATGTCCGCTCCGTCCCAGATGCTGCCGTCCGCCACCCACGGCAGCACATCCGGTGCCGCCCGGCCGACGGCTTCGCCCAGGTACACCTGCTCCATTCCGACGAGGTGTTTCACCAGGCCGAGCAGATTGGTGCCGCTGGCCGTCATCGGGCGGCGCATGTCCCGTTCGGACAGATCGTCCAGCGTCGACAGGATCAAGGCCCGGCTGGTGCGCAGCTTGCCGTGCAGCTCGACCTTGAGATCCGTCATAGCGCCGACGGTAGTGCGGGGGGCCGACGCCGGTAGTGTCGTCGGCGGCATGCGGTTCCGCCACGCAACGCCGCAGCCGCAGCCGCGGACAGCGGGTGGGCGGTGAACCGTGAAGCCGCTACCGATCGATCGAGGAGCAGACAACGGTGTCCGAGCGCACACTCATCCTGGTGAAGCCCGACGGTGTCCAGCGGTCGCTGGTCGGAGAGGTGCTGTCCCGCATTGAGCGCAAGGGCCTGAAGATCGTCGCCCTCGACCTGCGGATGGTCACCGTCGACGTCGCCGAGCAGCACTACGCCGAGCACGCCCAGAAGCCCTTCTTCACCGACCTGGTCTCGTTCATCACGTCCGGGCCGGTGGTGGCAGCGGTGGTGGAGGGCACCAGGGCGGTCCCGGCGTTCCGGCAGCTGGCCGGCGGTACCGATCCGGTGGACAAGGCGACGCCGGGCACCATCCGCGGGGACTACGGGCTGCAGACCCAGTTCAATCTGGTGCACGGCAGCGACTCGACCGAGTCCGCGACCCGCGAGATCGGCCTGTGGTTCCCGAACCTGTGACGCGCCGCGAACCACCGGCGCCCGCGCTCGGGACCGGGCATCAACCGGACGTCGGCTCCCACCTCGTCGGCCCTAGCGGCACCATGCCGGCGGACAACCAGTTCGGCCTGGCCCTGACCAGCCTGTGGCATGCGGTGTCGCTGGGTGGCGGGGCTGTCGGCTTCGTACCGTCGGTCCAGCGGCCGGAAGTCGCGGCCCGGGCTGCCGCAGTTGTCGCCGATCTGCGTGCGGGCCGGAGCCTGGGCGTCGCGCTGATCGCCGATCGGCAACTCGTCGGCTTCGCCAAGCTGGCGCCCGGCGCGGGCCTGATCGCGCACACCGGCGAGATCACCCTGGTGATGGTCGACCCGGCCCTGCAGGGCCGGAATCTCGGCAGCCTGTTGATGAACCGGATCCTCGCTCTTGCCACCGAGCGGGGCATGGAGCGGGTCACCCTGTCCATCCGGGACGGTGAAGGACTCCAGGGCTTCTACTCCCGCTTCGGTTTCGTCGAATGGGGCCGAAAACCCGGTTGGGTGAGAGTCGGCCCGGGCGACGACCGCGACGAGATCTTCTACTGGGCCGACCCGCGATCGGCGCGGTAGCGGAACTATCCCGTTTCCTGGTCCAGAAAGCACCAGCGCCAGGTCTCACCAGGCTGAAAGGATCGGATCACCGGATCCTTGGTGGTCTCGAAGTGTGCGGTGGCGTGCCTGCCGGGGGAGCTGTCGCAGCACCCGACATGCCCGCAACTCATGCACAGCCGCAGATGTACCCACTCACCGCCGGTGGCCAGGCACTCCGCGCAGCCGTCGGGGGTCTGCGCCTGCGGCACCTCGGTGGTGCCCGTCAGATGTTTACAGGTCATCGCACGCTCCGTTCCCTCGATGCCATCCTGCGCCGGTTGCCGGTCCAGCACCAGGGACGGCAGCGCGGCGTCCCTCGCCCGAATGGTCTAGTTCGGTCGCTGCCCCGTTCGGACAGAATGGTCCGGTGGACACCTTTGTCCCCAGCCACCGTCTGGTGGGGCGGGTAGCCGAGCTGGGGCTGCTCGTGGATGCCCTCGACGCCTGCGTTGATCGGGTCACCGTGGCCACCCTGAACGGGGAAGCTGGAATCGGCAAGAGCGCGTTGATCGACGTTCTCAGCGAGTATGCGACAACGCGCGGCGACCAGGTGCTGCGGGGCGCCTGCACGGTGGTGCTCAACGAGCCGATCCCGTATGCACCCATCGCCGCCGCCCTGCGCAGTGGCGGCATCGGCATGGCAGACCTGCCGGCCGCGAACCGAGGCGAGTTGTTCGAACGGATACTCAGGCTGCTGGTGGAGCATCGACCCGCACAGGCCAGCCAGGTGCTGGCCCTGGAAGACTTGCACTGGGGTGACGCCGGAACCATGGAGCTGGCCGGATTCCTGGCCCGGAACCTGCCACCTCGTCACCTGATCCTGCTGAGTCGGCGATCGGACGAAGCGCCCGCCGATCCCGCCGCGGGCATGGTGCTGGACGCCATCGCCGCGCATCGTGATGTGCGCCGGATCGATGTCCGGCGGTTGCCGGAAGCGGACGTCGTGCAGCTGTTCACGCAGCAGACCGACCGATCGCCGGACGCCGGCGAACTGCGGACACTGATGGCCCGCTCGGATGGCAACCCGTTCATCGCCACCGAGCTGATCGACGCGGGCAGACTCGACCGGCTGCCACAACGGTTGCAGGACGTGCTGATGCTGCGGGCGGCCCGGCTCGGTGCCGACGCCCGCGCGGTGGTCAGAGCGGTCGCGGTTCTCGGCCGGCCGACACCGCAACGACTGCTGGACCGGATGGCCGGGCTGCCGCAGGAGCAGGTGCTGCCGGCTGTCGCCGAATGCATCGCCGCCGGCATCCTGGTGGTCGAGCAAGCCGAGCAGCGCTACGCATTCCGGCACGCGCTGGCGCAGGACGCGCTGCTGGCGGACATGCTGCCCGGTGAGCGGCAGCGGATCCATCGCCGGATCGCGGAGGCCCTCGACGATCTTCCGATCACCAGGCGGAGCGCCGGAGCTTCCGCCGAATGGGCGGCGCACTGGCGGGCCAGTGGCGACGACACGGAGGCCTTCACAGCGACGTCGGTGGCCGCGACCACCGCCCGGCGGGTGTTCGCCCACGTCGACGCGTGGCGGCAGTTCCAGCACCTGGTGGAGCTGTTGGACGCCGGCCACGGGCCGGCAGATGCCGCTGAACGGTGTCGGATCCTCGCCGAGGCTGCCGAGGCAGCGCGCTGGGCCGGCGACGCGGGGCAGGGGGCGGATCTGGCCCGGCGGGCAGCAGAGGTGGCCGACGATCCCGGTGAGCGCGCCCGAATCACCGAACGCCTCGGCCGCTGCCTCTGGGACACCGGAGACACCGGCGGCGCCGACCGCGCCTACACCGATGCGGACGCCATCACCGCCACCCTTGCACCGTCCGCCCTGCAGGCGACCATCTGCGCTTCCCGGGCCCGGCTGGCGATGCAGACCGGGCACTACCGACTGGCCGAGGCCTTGGCGGGTCGGGCGATCGAGCTCGCCCAGCGGCAGCGGGTGCCGGCCGAACAGGGAAGGGCGACCGCCGTGCTCGGCATGTGCCGGGTGCTGCGCGGCGACGTCGACGCGGGTATCGAGCTCATCCGCAAGGCCGGTCCACTGGTGTCCGAGAACGGTGACGACGAAGATCGCCGGCGGGTGGCCGGCAATCTCGCCTTCGCACTGCTGATTGCCGGCCACACCCGGGAGGCGTGTCAGACGGCGGTCGACGCCCTGGACGCCGCCCGTCGTCACAACCCCATTGCCGGGACCGGCGCCGCGCTGGTCAGCAACACCATCGTGCTGCTACGGCTGGCCGGCAGGTGGGCCGAGTCGGCGCAGCTCAGCGACGAGGCGTTCGCCGAGGGGGTGACGGCAGGTCAGGCGCTGCTGATCCGGTTGGCCAGGGCGGAACTGGACATGGCCACCGGGGACCAGCAGTCGGCAAGGGACAATCTCGATGCCGCGGCATTTCTCGGTCGGCGTGATGCTCCGGCGTCGGTGCTGGCAGACCTCGCTCTGGCCGAGGCCGAGTGGGCGAGGATCGCCGGTGATCTCGATGACGCGGCCGATCACGTGGACAGGGCAGTGGCGGCGCTCCGCGACGGGTCGGATAGCCGCGATCTGGCCAGGGCATGTGCGCTCGGACTGCGGATCCAGGCGGACCGCACGGAAAGCGGTCTCGCGCGCAGATCGGCGAAGCCAGATGCCGATCGATCGGCCCGCCTGCAGGCAACGGCTGCCGTCACCGGTGATGGTCAGTCGTCAGCAGAAGTGCGCGCCTGGTGTGCCACCGCGCAGGCGGAGTGGTCCAGGATCCCGGCAGAGCAGAGCGGCATCGCGGATCCGACGACGTGGGCGGCAGCCGCCGACCGATGGGCAACCTTGGAGCGACCGTTCGAAGAGGCGTACGCCCGGTTCCGGGCGGCCGGATCGACGATGAGCTCTGCTCGGGGCGCTGCCATCGGACAACTCCGGGCGGCGGAGAAGCTGGCGGCCGTGCTCGGTGCGCATCCGCTGGCATCGGCCGTGGCAGACCTCGGCCGGCGCAGCCGAGTGCGGTCGGCCGTCGTCGGCGGTGACGAGCCTGCCGATAGGTTCGGGCTCACCAGGCGGGAGCGGGAAGTGCTGGCCGAACTGACCACCGGACTGACCAACAAGCAGATCGCCGGTCGGCTGTACCTGAGTCCGCGGACCGTCGACGTGCACGTGGCGAACGTGTTGATGAAGCTGGGCGTACGGTCTCGATCGGAAGCGGCGGCAACCGCGGCCCGGCTCGGGTCGTCCCTTCGGCCGAGACCGAGCGTCGGTGCAGATGATGCCACGACGGTATGACGGCGATCCGGACAGCCATCTGCGACCTCTATCCAGCGTTACCCCGTTGCAGTGTTCAATGCCCGCACAGCCGAAAGGTGATCGACATGACCGTCAACCACGACAAGTCCAGCGCTCCGCACCCCGTCCCGAAGCCGGCGCCGACTCGTCTTCCCACCGGCGGTGACAGCGCCAAGCCGCAGCCGAAAGAGATGCATCCGGACGACGAACCGGCGACCCCGGAGCGCTGACCCGGCGAGGTGACGGATAGGTAGCCGTCGCCGTCGAAATAGGTAAAGCTACCGATCCGCTCTGCAGCGGAACTCAACAGACTCGATGCACACGGCCGCCACGTCGGCCTCTTCCGATCGAGATCTTCAGGAGTTCCGATGTCCATGCTTGCGGCCACCCTGCCGGCCCCACCGGTCCAACGAGCGCCGAGCCGCCCGACACTCCGGCCGCAGCACTGCGAAACCGCCTCCGGTCCCTGTGAGGACGCGGACCTGCTGGCCGGTCTGGTGGCCGGCGATCCGCAGGCCTGGCGGATCGCCATAGGCAGGTACCGCCGGCTCGTCAACCTGTCGGTCCGGCGTGTCGTCACCGACCCGGCGGATGTCGACGAGGCGATCCAGCGCACCTGGCTCGCGCTCTGGCGGCACGCCGGAGCGGTGCGGGACGCAGGCAGGCTGCCCGGCTGGCTCAGCGTGACCGCCCGCCGGGAAGCGCTGTCATTGGTCCGGCGGCGGCGACGCGAGCTGCTGGTGGAGGATTTCGGCTGCCTGGACATCGGATCGTTCCCGGATGCCTCGGTGCTGGTCGAGCAGGCCGAACGAGCCAAGTATCTGCGACAGGCCGTCGATCGGCTGCCGGACAAGCAACGTCGTCTGATCCGGGCATTGCTTGCCGACCGTTCCTCCTACGACCAGCTGGCCGCTGACCTGCAGATCCCGCGCGGCAGCATCGGTCCGACCCGGGCGAGGGCGCTGCGGACGCTCCGCGAGATGTTGCCGGCACTCGAGCCGGGTGTGCAGTAGTCGAGGCGTGCTGCGGCGCTCACCGGTCGGCGAGTCCGGCCAGCCGCTTCGCCAACCCGAACCGGACCCCTGGCACCATCGCGGCGGCCCGCACCACGGCATTGCGGATCTGCCGCCCGCCGGGTCCGACGGTGGCCATTCGGGTGAGTCGCTGCGCCAGCCGCACCACCTGTTCAGCCTGCGGGCGCCGGGCGGCGGCGTACTCGTCGAGCACCGCGTCACCGGCGCCGCGATACACCCGGCTGAGCGCGTCGGCCAGGGCGATGGCGTCCCGCAGGCCGAGGTTCATCCCCTGACCACCGGCCGGGCTGTGAACATGGGCAGCGTCGCCGGCCAGCAGCACCCGGCCCTCGCGGAACCGCTCGGCCACCCGGTGGTGGATCCGGAAGCGGGAGCCCCACAGCAGGCTGGTCACCGTTGCCGGCGACCCGGACGGACCCCGTTCGTCCAGCAGGCGTTGGACTCCGGCGACGTCCGGCTGCTCCGGAGCCTCGAGCACCTCGGCGACCAGCCGGAACACGCCGCCCGGCAGTGGTGCACACACCAGCATCCCGGCGGGAGAGAAGTACAAGCCCACCTCGTCGGCCGGCAGTCCGCCGTCAACGGTGACGTCGGCAAGGGTGAACGATTGGCCGCCGCGGTCCGGCCCGAATCCGATCCCGGCCGCCTCCCGGACAGTGCTGTGCATCCCGTCGGCTCCGATCAGGTAGTCCGACCTGATCTGGTGTGCGCCGTCGACGGTGGCCCTCACGCCGTCGGCATCCTGGTCCAGGCCGGTGAGGACGTGCGGACGGAACACCCGCCCACCGAATGTGGTGAGCCGTTCGGAGATCACCTGCTCCGTCGTGGACTGCGGAACCAGGTAGATGGTGCGGTACCTGCTGGGCATCCGGTCGAAACGCAGCGGCATCAACACCCGGTCCCGGTCCCTGACGGTGAAGGTTTCCAGCTGCAGTGACCGCCCGGCGAGCGGCTCGGAGACGCCGATCTCGTCGAGCGCCTCCAGGGTGCGCGGATGGACGACAGCTGCTCGCGAGGTGTGCGCGCCGGCGGCCTGCCGATCGATGACCATGACGTCGACGCCACGGTGCCGCAGCGCAGCGGCGGCCGCCAGTCCGACGGGTCCGGCTCCGACCACCAGGACTTCTGTGCTGCTGGGAAGCATCGTGACCCTCCGAACGAAGTCAACAAATGTTTGCCTACATACGTTGGCAACCGTACTGCGCCTCGGGATCCATGTCAACAATTGTTGGCATACGCTCACGGGATGCCACCCACTCGACGTTCGGACGCCACCCGGTCGGGGATCCTTGCCGCGGCCAGGGTGCGGTTCGCCGCCGACGGCTACGAGCGGGCGACCATCAGGGCAGTGGCGGCCGACGCACGGATCGATCCCTCGATGGTGATGCGGTACTTCGGCAGCAAGGAAGGCCTGTTCGCCGCCGCTGCCGAGTTCGACCTGCAACTTCCCGATCTCGCGTCGCTGCCGCGCGCCTCGATCGGGGAGGCGGTGATCCGGCACTTCCTGCGGCTCTGGGATTCCGGGGACGAACTGCAACTGCTGCTGCGCACCGGGGCCACCAACGCATCCGCCGCCGAGCGGATGCAGCAGATCTTCGCCGAGCAGCTGGTCCCGGGCATCGCCGCGATCCAGCCCGCCGGCACGCCTAAAGCCGAGATCGCGGATCGGGCAGGGCTGGCCGCCAGTCAGGTGCTCGGGGTGGCCATGTGTCGATATGTCCTTCGATTGCCGCCGATGGCGTCCATGGCTCCGGCCACCATGGTGAGCTGGCTGGCCCCCACACTGCAGCGGTACCTCGCGGGTCCGCCTCCCCGCTGACAGCTGCGGTGGCGAGCGGGCGCCGAATTGGTTTCATCCCTGTCGGTGTCGCCGGGTAGCGTGCCGCCAGTGACCGCAGCGCCCGCACCAGCCGCCGAATCGATGATCCTGGCCACCGACCTCAGCAAGTCCTTCGACACCAAGTCCGGCGACACCGTGCACGCCGTCCGCGGGATCGATCTGGACATCCCCCGCGGCGAGGCGTTCGGCTTCCTCGGGCCGAACGGGGCCGGCAAGTCGTCCACCATGCGGATGGTGGCCTGTGTGTCCCCGCGAACGTCGGGGTCACTGGCGATACTCGGGATGGACCCCAGTACCCAGGGCATCGCGATCCGCGATCGGCTCGGGGTGGTACCACAACAGGACAACCTGGATGAAGAACTCACCGTTCGGGAGAACCTGTTCGTCTACGCCAGGTACTTCGGCTTCTCGAAGTCCTACTGCTGGGCCAAGGCCGACGAGCTGCTGGAGTTCGCCCAGCTCACCGAGAAGGCCACGGCGAAGGTGACGGCGCTGTCCGGGGGAATGAAGCGACGGCTCACCATCGCCCGGTCGCTGGTCAACGACCCCGAGATGCTGCTGCTGGACGAGCCGACGACCGGATTGGATCCGCAGGCCAGGCACGTCCTGTGGGACAGGCTGTTCCGGCTCAAGCAGGCAGGAGTGACGTTGGTGCTGACCACCCACTACATGGACGAGGCGGAACAGCTGTGCGACCGGCTGGTGGTGATGGACGCCGGCAAGATCGTGGCCGAGGGCTCGCCCGCCGGACTGATCGAGCAGTACTCGACCCGAGAGGTGGTGGAGCTCCGGTTCGTGCCCGGCAGTCAGCACGCCGCCGAAGCAGTCGCGGAATCACTCGCGGAACGGATGGAGGTGCTGCCGGACCGGTTGCTGCTCTACACCTCGGACGGAGACGAGACCCTGGAGGCAGCGCACGCCGCCGGTGTCGAGCCACTGTCCTCGCTGGTGCGCCGCTCGACGCTCGAGGACGTCTTCCTGCGGCTGACCGGCCGGAGCCTGGTGGACTGATGAGCGCAGCGATCACCCGCGCCTCCACCGCCCCGGCGGCAGCCGGCCAGCCGATCACCCGGCCGGCGTCCGCCTGGACGTACCGCTGGCGCACCTGGGAGTACCTGCTCCGGCAGTGGCGGCCGTACTTCTGGTCCGGGCTGGCCGAGGCGGCCGGCGCGCCGCTGCTGTACCTGCTGGCCCTGGGTATCGGAATGGGCTCGCTGATCGACAAGCGCGGCACGGTGGCGCTCGGTGGGGTCAGCTATGTCGACTACATCGGGCCCGCTCTGCTGTGCGCCGCCGCGGTGCAGATAGCCTTCAGCGAAGCCAGTTTCGCCACCTTCGGCCGGTTCAAGTGGCAGCGGACCCTGTGGGGAATCACCTCCACGCCCGTCACTCCGGCGATCGCCGCGGATGCGCACGTAATGTACATCGCGACCCGGCTGCTGTTCTCGGCGGTGCTGTACTACCTGGTGCTGCTGATCTTCGGCGCCGCGGGTGGGCCGGCCGGGGCGCTCATGGTCCTGGTGGCCGTACTCACCGCACTGTCCTGCGCGGTGTGGATCATGGCGCTGGCCGCCACCATCGCCGAGGACGCCGCAGTGGCCTTCAACATCGTGCTGCGATTCGGCATCATCCCGATGTCGCTGTTCTCGGCGTCCTTCTTCCCGATCAGCCAGCTGCCGTGGGTGGTGCGCTGGTTGGCCTTCTTCTCACCGCTGTGGCACGGGAACGAGCTGGCACGGGACGCGGCGCTCGGCGGGTTACCCGGTTGGCGGGTGGGGCTGCACCTGGCGGTGCTGCTCGCATTCACCGTGGCCGGATTCCTGCTGGCACGCAGGCAGTTCGAGCGCCGGCTGGTGGTGTAGATGGCGATCACCGAGACCCGCGGGCATCCGCTCAGGGAACGGGGGCAGCGGCCGATGCCGGGCCCGCTGGTGTTGCGCATCGTCCCGCTGCAGCTATCGGCGGGCCGGTCACGAGTGGTGCTGGAGCGGGCCCTGCTCACCAGCAGGGCGTTCCGCTGGACGATCATCTCGGGATTCTTCGAGCCGCTGTTCTACCTGCTGGCGATGGGCACCGGGATCGGCGCACTGATCGGCACCGTACAGGGGCCGCTCGGGCCGGTCCGTTACGCCGCGTACATCGCTCCCGGCCTGCTGGCCACCTCCGCGATGAACGGCGCCATCTTCGATTCCACGGTGAACGTTTTCTTCAAACTGAGGTACGCCAAGACGTATGACGCCATGCTCGCCACCTCGCTGGGGCCGATGGACGTCGCACTCGGCGAGATCGGCTGGGCGCTCGGTCGGGGAGCGTTGTACGCCACCGCCTTCGAGATCGTGATGCTGGCGATGGGGCTTGTTCACTCATGGTGGGCACTGATCGTGGTGCCGGTGGCGATCCTGATCGCGCTCGGCTTCGCCGCGGTCGGGATGGCGGTCACCACGTTCCTGAAGACGTTCCAGCACCTGGACTGGGTGACGACGGCGATCATGCCGATGTTCCTGTTCTCTACCACCTTCTATCCGCTCGCGGTGTACCCGCGAGGCGTGCAGATCATCGTGGAGTGCCTACCGCTGTACCACGGCATCGAGCTGATGCGCGGGCTCACCCTGGGCGCCGTCGGCATCGGAATGCTCGGCCACGCCGCCTATTTCGTAGTGATGGCGGTGGTCGGGGTGTTGCTGGTGGCCCGCCGGCTCGAGAAGCTGTTGCTGAGATGAGCTTCTCCGCATATGCCGACATCCTGCGCACGCCGGCTGCTCGCCGCACGCTGACCGTCGGGCTGCTGATCCGCATCCCGATGTGGGCGGGCGCGGTGATCATCACCCTGCATGTGGTCTCGCATCTCGGGCGTTCCTACACCGAGGCCGGCCTGGTGACTGCCGCCGGCACGGTGGCGGCGGCCGTCAGCGGACCGTGGCGGGGCCGGCTGCTGGACCGGATCGGTTTGCGGGCAACGGTACTGCCGTCGCTGCTGGTACTGACCGCATGCTGGTGCGTCGCGCCCTGGGTGGGTTACTGGGCGCTGGTACCGCTGGTCTTCGTGGCCGGCCTGTTCGTGGTGCCGACATTCTCGATCATTCGGCAGGTGATGATCAGTGTCGTCGATGACGAGCGACGCAAAACGGCGCTGGTACTGGACTCGGTCGCCGTCGAACTGTCGTTCATGATCGGCCCGGCGATCGGGGTGCTGGCTGCCACCTACTGGAACACCTCCTGGGCCCTGCTGACCTGTGAGTTGCTGAGCGTTGTCGGTGGCCTGGCGCTGTGGATCATCAACCCGCGGCTGCTTCGCGACAGCGAGACCGAATCGTCCCTCCCCGGAGCGGACGGCGACCCGGCGACCCCGGGGAAACTGTCGGTGCGCAGCTGGATGTCCCCCACGGTGCTGGCCATCATCGCCGCCTCGATGACCGCCACCATCGTCCTCAGCGGCACCGACGTCGGGATCGTGGCGAGCCTGCGGCAGATGGGTCACCAATCGTCGATCGGCTGGGTCCTCGCCATCTGGGGAGCGGGCTCCGCCATCGGCGGGCTGGTCTACGGCGCGATGAAGCGCACCCTCTCGGCGTTCGTCCTGGTCGGCCTGCTGGGACTGTCGACGATCCCGGCCGCCTGGGCCGGCGACCGGTGGTCGCTCGCGGCGCTGCTGTTCGTCGCCGGCCTGTTCTGCGCGCCGGCCATCACCGCCACCATCGACAACCTCAGCCGGGCGGTACCGGCCCGGGTGCGCGGCGAGGCGATGGGCTGGCACGGATCTGCGCTCACCGGCGGCAGCGCCATCGGTGCGCCGATGGTCGGATTCGCCATCGATCACCGCGGCTGGCCGGCCGGGTTCGTGTTCACCGGCGCCATCGGGCTGTTCATCGCGGCGATCGGAATCGTCGCGACGAGCGCTCGTCGCGACGGCCGGCCAGGCACAGAATCCGGCGTCCACACCGCTGCGGCCGCCGGCGCGGCAACCGACCCCGACCCGGCCTTCGACCGTCGCTGACCCGCCGGTGGGTTGCGGGAGTGGACTCTCAGTGTGTCCGGTCGCCGGAATGTCGACCACCCGGGTGGTGTTGAAGCAGGTGGCGGTTCTGCCGTAGATCGTCGCGGGTGTGCTGGGACCGGGGGATCTGCGCCGCACGCCATGCATGTGGTGGGCAGCCGGCGATCGTCACTGTGGGATACTCGGTCGTAGGCAATCGCCGGGCCAGGTGCCGGTGCCGCCGCCGACGAGTGAGAGACGTCGCGCGGGCAGCGTCGGAGCAGGGAACGGCGAGCTGTTGTCCGAAGACTTCCTGCGGCTCGGCCGCTCCGGTGGCCGGCGCCGCAGCACACATACACAACGACCCCTGTGCGGACGCGTTCACACGCGCCCGGGGGTCCCGAGAGGAACCGTCACATGACCGACAATTCAACTGGATCCGCCGCGCTCACCGAGGCGCTGGCCGATCTGCCGCCGAAGCCCAGGGTGCACGAACTGGCCAAACGATCGGGGCTGTCCAGCAAGGAACTGATCGCTGCACTCGCCGAGCGCGGCGTCAGCGCCAAGGCGGCGTCGTCCTCGGTCGACCGAGGCGTCGCGATCTCCCTGCTCACTGCCCTGCTGGGGGACATCTCCGAGCCGACCCTGCCGCCAGGCGGCACCATGGGCCTGTTCCTGGAGCCTGACGCTGCCAAGGCGATCAGGCCCGCGAAGTCCCGATCGCGGGCGACGGCGCCGAGCGCCGCGGCCCCTGCCGCCCCCGACCTGCTGCCGGAGGAGCCGCCGGCCACCCCCGACCGGGACGGCGCCGCCGCCACCGGAGTCGACGACCGGCCGAAGCGCAGTCGAAGTCGTTCCCGGCGCAAGACCGCCGCCGACACCGCCGCCGACGTCGATCCGGCGGCCGGCACCGTCGAAGCCGATCACCTGCCCGCCGGTACCCCCGAAGGAGACGCCGCTGCCGAGGTCGGTCCCGAGGACAGCGAGGACGCCGACTCCGCGGACCGGGACCCGGAATCGCCGGAGTACCCCGAGTCCGGTGGCCGTCGGCGGCGACGGCGTGGCCGCCGGGGGCGTGGCCGGCTCGATGACGACACCGCTGAAGACGGCGGCGATGCGGCACCTGCCGACCAGCCGGCCGAGGCAGCAGATGACGGCGACGCCGGTGATCCGGTGGCCGACCCTTCGAGCGCCATCGCCGATGCGGACGCCGAGGAGGCCGAATCCGGTGGCGGCACCCGTCGCCGCCGCCGCCGTCGACGGGGTGTGCCGGCGGATGAGGAGAGCACCCGCGAGGACGACCCCGACAACACCGTGGTTCATGTTCGGGAGCCGCGGACCGGCGACACCTCGATCTCCGAGGTGCAGGGCATCAGGGGCTCCACCCGGCTGGAGGCCAAGCGCCAGCGGCGGCGTGATTCGCGCGACTCCCGGCGCCGCCCGCAGATCCTGACCGAGGCCGAGTTCCTGGCCAGGCGGGAGTCCGTCGACCGGGTGATGGCCGTCCGGCAACGCGGTGACCTGGCGCAGGTGGCGCTGCTCGAGGACGACATCCTGGTCGAACACTTCGTCTCCAAGGCCGGTTCGGCCTCGATGATCGGCAACATCTATCTCGGTCGGGTGCAGAACGTGCTGCCGTCGATGGAGGCGGCGTTCGTCGACATCGGCAGGGGACGCAACGCCGTGCTGTACGCCGGCGAAGTGAACTGGGACTCCAGCGGACTGACCGGCAAGGCCAGGCGGATCGAGACGGCGCTGTCCAGCGGCGACACCATGCTGGTCCAGGTCTCCAAGGATCCGGTCGGGCACAAGGGCGCGAGGCTGACCACTCAGATTGCGCTACCCGGCCGGTTCTTGGTGTACGTCCCGGCCGGCGGCGCCACCGGCATCTCGCGCAAGTTGCCGGACACCGAGCGCAAACGGCTCAAGGGCATTCTCGACCGCATCGTCCCTGAGGATGCCGGGGTGATCATCCGGACCGCCGCAGAGGGTGTGGCCGAGGAGGAGCTGGCCCGCGACGTCCAGCGGCTCAAGACCCAGTGGGACGAGATCAAGGCCGTCACCGAAGCCGCGGACAGCAAGAAAACCGTTGGGCCGACCCAACTCTCGGCAGAGCCGGACACCCTGATCAAGGTGGTGCGCGACCTTTTCAACTCCGACATCAACAAGCTGATCATCGACGGCGAGGACACCTGGAAGTCGGTATCCGAGTACGTCGACCAGGTCGCCCCGGAACTGGCCGATCGGGTGATCCGCTACCGGGCGACCGACGCCTCACGCGATGTCTTCAGCGACTACCGGATCGACGAGCAGATCGCCAAGGCGCTGGAACGCAAGGTGCACCTGCCGTCCGGTGGTTCGCTGGTGATCGATCGCACAGAGGCGATGACGGTGGTCGACGTCAACACCGGGAAATACACCGGCTCGGGCGGCAACCTCGAAGAGACCGTCACGAAGAACAACCTGGAGGCCGCCGAGGAGATCGTGCGGCAGCTGCGGCTCAGGGACATCGGCGGCATCATCGTCGTGGACTTCATCGACATGGTGCTGGAGTCCAACCGGGATCTGGTGCTGCGCCGGCTCACCGAGTGCCTCGGGCGGGACCGGACCCGGCACCAGGTCGCCGAGGTCACCTCACTCGGTCTGGTCCAGATGACCCGGAAGCGGATGGGCACCGGACTGGTGGAGGCGTTCTCGGAGACCTGCGACCATTGCCACGGTCGCGGCATCGTGCTGCGGGACACGCCGATCGATCACGCGGCTCACGGCGGCCCGGAATCCGAACCGGCCCGGCCGGCCGGGAAGCACCGGCGGGAGCGCAAGCGGGACTCCGACCCGGAGCCGCCGGCCGAACCGATCACCAGAATCGTCACCGCCCGGGCAGACCCTCGAGGACCGAAGTCGCCGATGCGGTCCGGCGCGGCCGCCGGGTCCGCGGTCCCGGTGCCGGCAGCCGCTGGCCAGGCCGACCCGGAGCCGGGCGATGTCGCGCCCACGGACCAGGTGAACGCAACGGCGATCGTCGTCAGCAGCGACGGGGTGGCGACGCCGACCAGGTCCCGCCGAGGACGGCGGTCCTCGGCGAAACCACCGGCAGAGGAGGCAGCCTCTTCTCCGATCGCCGACCCATCGGCCTCGGCCCCCGCGGCATCGGTGGTGGAGCCGGACGTTCCCCGATCGCCGATCGCGTTGTCGCCGGCCGCCGAGGTCTCCCCGATGGTCGAGGTGAGCTCTTCCGCAGGATCCGGCGTATCGGCGGGGCGGCCGCGTCGCCGGCGCGCCGCCAGTCGTCCGGCCGGACCGGCCGGGTCGGCCGAGCCGGTGGTGATCGCCGCCCCCCACGCGGGAGCATCGGGCTGACCGATCGGCGGTCGGGGCGGGCCGCCGGTTTGTCTGCGGCCTCAGCACCGCGTATCGTCGGGGTCGGTCCACCGCCTGTCGGTGGACTTCAGAGTGCCGGCGATCCGACGTTGCCACAGCGACGCGGCAGCCAGCGCCTCACCCCATCGGAAGTATCGGCAGCACCGCAACCTGCTGTCGAGCGCAGTGCAGCAAGTCGAGCAGTGCAGCAAAGTCGAGCGCAGTGCAGCAAACGGAAGGCACACCCGCGATGTACGCGATCATCTCCACCGGCGGCAAGCAGTACAAGGTCGTCGAAGGTGACGTCATCGAGGTCGAGAAGCTGGACCAGGCGGCTGGCAGCCCGGTGTCGCTGCCGGCCGTCCTGCTCGTCGACGGCAACGCTGTCACGGCGACCGCCGCGGCCCTGGCCGGCGTGACCGTCTCCGGGGAGATCCTCGAGCACACCAAGGGTCCTAAGATCGTCATCCACAAGTTCAAGAGCAAGACCGGCTACCACAAGCGCCAGGGTCACCGTCAGCCGCTGACCAAGCTGCGGGTCACCGGGATCACCGTCGGGACCGCCGCGCAGTAACCGATCCCACCGGTCAACGAGAAGCTGAGAGGCATCAGTCATGGCACACAAGAAGGGCGCGTCCAGCTCCCGCAACGGTCGGGACTCCAACGCTCAGTTCCTGGGCGTCAAGCGGTTCGGCGGGCAGTCGGTGTCGGCGGGCGAGATCCTGGTCCGGCAGCGCGGCACCAAGTTCCACCCGGGTGACGGCGTGGGCCGCGGCAACGACGACACGCTGTTCGCGCTGATCCCCGGAGCGGTCCAGTTCGGCGCCAAGCGCGGACGCAAGACGGTGAACGTCGTTCAGGAGCAGGTGCCGGCCGCGCCGCCGACCCGGTGACCTGATCCGGCCACTGCTGGACCAGCAACCCACACGAGGGCAACCGACACGAGGGGCGGACCGGATCTCCGGGCCGCCCCTCGTTCGCATCGGCCGACCGGAGCCCCCCGGCAAGCATCGACGCCGACTACCTGCGGCATCCAGCGCTCCGCGTGCAAGCATGGAAGCAATTCACCAGGAAGGCAGTCATGGCCCGTTTCGTCGACCGCGCGGTACTGCACCTGCAGGCCGGTAGCGGTGGTCGTGGCTGCGCGTCGGTGCACCGGGAGAAATTCAAACCGCTGGGCGGTCCGGACGGCGGCAACGGCGGCAACGGCGGTGACGTCGTGCTGACCGTCGACCCGAACGTGCACACCCTGCTGGACTTCCACTTCCGGCCGCACGCCAAGGCCGGCAGCGGGAAGCAGGGCGCCGGCGACCACAAGGACGGAGCGGCGGGCGCCGACCTCACCATGCGCGTTCCCGACGGGACCGTCGTGCTGGACGAACAGGGCAGGATGATCGCCGACCTGATGGGCGCCGGCACCGAGTATGTCGCGGCGAAGGGCGGTCGCGGCGGCCTGGGCAACGCGGCGCTCGCGTCCAGGTCGCGGCGGGCGCCCGGGTTCGCGCTGCTGGGCGAACCCGGTGAGAGCGCCGAGATCACCCTGGAGCTCAAGTCCGTCGCCGACGTAGGCCTGGTGGGATTCCCGAGTGCCGGCAAGTCCTCGCTGGTCTCGGTGCTGTCCGCGGCCCGCCCCAAGATAGCCGACTATCCGTTCACCACCCTGGAGCCGAACCTGGGGGTGGTGGAGGCAGGGGCGGAAACCTTCACCATCGCCGACGTCCCAGGACTGATTCCCGGCGCCAGCCAGGGCAGGGGGCTGGGACTGGAGTTCCTCCGGCACGTCGAGCGCTGCGCGGTACTGGCCCACGTCATCGACTGCGCGACCTTCGAGAGCGGCCGAGATCCGGCCTCCGACCTCGCGGCCATCGAGGCCGAACTGTCGCAGTACACCCCATCGCTGGCCATCGACCTGGCGGACAAGCCACGGCTGGTGGTGCTGAACAAGATCGATGTGCCGGAGGCCAGGGAACTGGCGGAATTCGTCCGACCCGACCTGGAATCCATGGGGTACCGGGTTTTCGAGGTGTCGACGGCGACCCATCAAGGACTCAGAGAGTTGCGGTTCGCGCTGGCCGACGTCGTGGCCGCGGACCGCGCCGCCCGACCAGCAGCGGTCGCCGAACGCATCATCGTCCGGCCGAAACCGGTTGACGCCGATCAGTTCTCGGTAGAAACCGACCCGGCGGAGCCAGGTGCGTTCATCGTGCGGGGCGAGCGCCCGGAACGCTGGATCAGGCAGACGGACTTCACCAACTCCGAGGCCGTCGGGTTCCTTGCAGATCGGCTGGCCAAGCTGGGCGTCGAGGATCGACTGACGCAGCTCGGGGCGCTGCCCGGAGCCACCGTGACAGTGGCCGACGTGTCGTTCGAATTCGAGCCGATGTCGGCGGCGGCCGCCCAGATCCCGCACGGCCGCCGGGGGACGGACGAGCGACTCTCCGGCGCCGGCCGGATCGCCGCCGCCGAACGCAAAGCCATGCACCGGTTGCGCCGCGGGCTCCCGGTGCCCGACGGCGACTGGGAAGGACTCGCCGCGGAATTCGGCACCAACGGTCCGTATTCCGCCGACGCCGACTACGACAGCGGTAGGCCGGGCCAGGACGAAGAGCGCGGCCGGGCCGATCACCCTGCTGATGACAGGCACTGATCCACGGGACGGCCCGCTGCCTCCCGCTTCCGCCAGGGTCGCCGTCGGTACCGGGCGCCGGCTGGTGATCAAGGTCGGATCCTCGTCCCTCACCACAGCGGCCGGTGGCCTCGATCCGTCCCGCCTCGACGCCCTGGTGGATGCGGTCGCGGCCCGGGCGGCGCACGGCACCCAGATGGTGCTGGTGTCCTCCGGTGCCATTGCCGCCGGCCTGGCCCCGCTGCACCTGGCCCGCCGGCCACGTGACCTGGCCACCCAGCAGGCCGCGGCCTCGGTGGGCCAGCAGCAGCTGGCCGCCCGGTATGCGCTGTCGTTCGCCCGTCACCGGCTGACGGTCGGTCAGGTGCTGCTCACCAGCGACGACGTGGTTCGGCGCTCGCATTACCGCAATGCCCAGCGAACCTTCGACAAGTTGTTGTCCTACGGAGTGGTCCCGGTGGTCAACGAGAACGACACCGTGGCCACCGCCGAGATCAAGTTCGGCGACAACGATCGACTGGCCGCGTTGGTGGCGCACCTGGTCAGGGCGGATGCGCTGGTGCTGCTGTCGGACGTGGACGCCCTGTACACCGGCGCGCCGTCCGATCCGCAATCGGTTGCAGTGCACGAGGTTTCCGGGCAGGACCAACTCGATCGCATCACGATCGCGGATTCCGCCGGCGACCTGGGTACCGGTGGCATGGCCTCGAAGCTGACAGCGGCCGCCACCGCCACCAACGCCGGCATACCGGTGCTGTTGGCCCGTGCGGAATCCGCCTCGCAGGCGCTCAGTCCCTCGGCGTCCGGCCCGACTATCGGAACCGCGTTCACCGCGTGCACCCGCCGCACCGGCACCCGGCTGCTGTGGCTGCGATATGCCGCCAACGCGGTCGGCTCGCTGGTGCTGGACCCCGGCGCGATCGCCGCCGTCGCCGGACGACGGAAATCCCTGCTCCCGGCCGGCATCCTGGCGGTTCACGGCGACTTCGAGTCGGGCGACGTCGTCGACCTCACCGATATCGACGCGGTGGCGGTCGCCAGGGGCTTCGTCTCCTACGACGCCGCCGAGCTACCCGGGATCATCGGACGTCAGCTGTCCGACCTGCCGGCCGCCCGCCGGCGACCGGTCGTGCACGCTGACGACCTGGTGACGATGGCCGCGGGAGCCGCGTTCTCCTCGCGCGGATTCCTGCCCGACGAACGGGAGCGGCCTTGACCCACACGTCGACCACGACCGAGGTACTCGACTGTGCGCGGCGGGCGCGTCCGGCGGCCCGGGCGCTGGCCTGCATGACCGCTTCGGCCAAGCAGGAAGCACTGCAGGCCATGGCATCTGGCCTTCGTCTGCATTCCGACAGCATCCTGGACGCCAATGCCGAGGACATCGGCCGAGCAGAGAAAGCCGGGATGGCTCCCTCGTTGGTCGATCGCCTGCGACTGACGGGCGAGCGCATCGACGGGATGATCGACGGCCTGCTGAAGGTCGCATCCCTGCCGGACCCGGTGGGCGAGGTGATCCGCGGCTCCGTCCTGCCCAACGGCTTGCGACTGAGCCAGATCAGGGTCCCGCTGGGGGTGGTGGCGGTGATCTACGAGGCCCGTCCGAATGTGACGGTCGATGCCACCGGAATCGCGGTGAAGTCCGGAAATGCCGCCCTGCTAAGAGGATCCGCCTCGGCCTACCGCTCGAACGTCGCACTGGTGCAGCTGCTGCACACCGCCGGGGTGGCCGCCGGGCTGCCGCGTCACTTCGTGCAACTGGTGCCCGGAACCGACCGCCGCTCGGTGAACGAACTGATGACGGCGCGCGGTCTGGTGGACGTCATCATTCCCCGCGGCGGCGCCGGGCTGATCGACTCCGTGGTGAACGGATCGACCGTCCCGGTGATCGAGACCGGCGTGGGCAACTGCCACGTCTATCTGGACGCATCGGCCGACGCCGGCATGGCCGTGGACATCGTGCTGAACTCCAAGGTGCGCAGGCCCTCGGTGTGCAATGCGGCGGAAACCGTTCTGCTGCATCGTGATCGGGTCTCGGACCTGTTGCCGACGCTGGTCGACTCGTTGCACAACGCCGGCGTGACCGTCCACGCGGATGCGACCGGCTTCGCGGTGCTCCCTGCCCATCCGCAGACCGTCGCCGCGGCCGAGGACGACTTCGACGGCGAGTTCCTGTCGCTGGACATCGCCCTGGCCATCGTGGACGACCTGGATGCCGCGGTGGCGCACATCGGCGTCCACGGCACCGGGCATACCGAGGCGATCGTCACCGAGAACCTTTCCGCCGCGAGTGTTTTCACCGAGCGGGTCGATGCGGCGGCGGTGATGGTGAACTGCTCGACCGGGTTCACCGACGGCGGCGAGTTCGGCTTCGGCGCCGAGATCGGCATCTCCACCCAGAAGCTGCACGCCCGCGGACCGATGGGGTTGCCCGAGCTGACCAGCAGCAAGTACATCGTTACCGGCACCGGACAGACCAGAGGAGAGTCGTGAATCGGGGCTCCACCGGCACCAGCCGCAAGATCGGCGTGATGGGCGGTACATTCGACCCGATCCACCACGGTCACCTGGTCGCCGCCTCCGAAGTCGCCGACCGGTTCGGACTGGACGAGGTGGTGTTCGTGCCGACCGGAAGGCCGTGGCAGAAGAGCGACGAGCAGGTGCTGTCGCCCGAACACCGGTACCTGATGACGGTGATCGCCACCGCGGCGAACCCTCGGTTCACCGTCTCCCGGGTCGACATCGACCGGCCCGGCCTGACCTACACCCGCGACACTCTTGCGGATCTGCACGCCGCGGAGCCCAGCGCGCAGCTGTACTTCATCACCGGTGCGGATGCGCTGGCGAAGATCATGAGCTGGCAGAATGTCGGTGAGATCCTGTCGCTGGCGCACCTGGTCGGCGTCACCCGCCCCGGTTATCCGCTGGACGACGCGGATCTGCCGGACGGCACGGTCACCATGATCGAGGTTCCGGCGATGGCGATTTCGTCCACCGACTGCCGCGACCGGGTCCGCCGCGGTGAGCCGGTCTGGTACCTGGTACCCGACGGGGTGGTGCAGTACATCGGCAAGTACCGGCTCTACCTCGATCCCGCCGAATCCGACAAGCCGCTCAGCGTCACCGATCCCGCCATCAGAGACAACGTTCAGGAAGTGCTGTGACCGCCACCGACACCGCTCGCACCCTTGCCGTCATCGCCGCGCAGGCAGCGGCGGACAAGCTCGCCACCGATATCACCATCATCGATGTCTCCGAGAGGTTGGCCATCACCGATTGCTTCATCGTGGTCACCGGTTCCAATGAGCGCCAGATCAGCGCGATCGTCGACGGTGTCGAGGAGAAGATGCGGGAAGCCGGCTACCGGGTCGTCCGACGTGAGGGCGAACGGGACGGCCGATGGGTGTTGTTGGACTTCGTCGAGGTGGTTGTACACGTGCAGCATGCGGAGGAACGGGTCTTCTACGCGCTGGACCGGCTCTGGAAGGACTGTCCGGAGATCCCGTTCCACGACAGCGACCGGTTGTGACTCTCGAGCACCTGATCCTGCTGCGGCACGGCGAGACCGACTGGAACGCCGGCTTCCGGCTCCAGGGTCACCGTGACATCACCCTGAACGGGCTGGGCCTGGAGCAGGCCGATGCGGCCGCGCCCTCCGTCGCGGCGCTGCAGCCCGACGTCATCGTGTCCTCGGACCTGCAGCGGGCCTGGCGGACCGCGGCGCCGGTCGCGGCGCTCACCGGCTTACCGCTGTCGACGGACCGCCGGCTGCGGGAAACTTCGCTCGGCGAGTGGGAAGGTCTGACCAGACAGGAGGTCACGGACGGCTGGCCGGGGATGTGGGACCAATGGCGTTCTTCCAGTGCGGACTTCGCCCCACCTGGCGGTGAGTCGCGCTCACGGGTGGCCGAACGCGCCTACGGCGTCGTCACGGATCTGGATCGCGGGTCGCATCGGCGGGCGCTGCTGGTGGCCCACGGCGGCCTGATCGTCGGCCTGACCGGCAAGCTGCTGGGCCTGCCGAGCGCGCTGTGGTCGGTGCTCACGGGCGTCAGCAACTGTCACTGGGTGGTGATGCACCGGGCCGCCGAGACCTGGAGGCTGCACTCCTACAACGCCGGGCTCGGCAGCGTGGTACTGCCCGGTGGAGAGGACGAGGTCGCCGGGGTGTGACGGTCGAACCAGCCGATCGGTTCTAAGGTCGGTCCATGGACGTTGCGGAACTGCGGGGATGGGCATGGCACTG
>JAABUT010001546.1_pt1 | contig 25825 bp, 23 predicted proteins | sample 5559281 | NCBI WGS metagenome assembly JAABUT01 (sample SAMN10711880, study PRJNA513359) | rock metagenome | isolation source: Antarctica rocks | place: Antarctica: Victoria Land, Ricker Hills nord | collected 2016-01-04
GGGTGACCGTGCGCGCCGCGGCAAGCCCCGCCGCCACCGCGCTGCCGGCGAATGCGGCCCCGAGCGCCCACAGGCTGGCCGCCGTCACGCCGACCGGCGTGCCGGCGACCAGCGCCGATCCCGCCAGCAGGTGGGTGACGGCGAACGCGGACAGGAAGCCGAGCGGCGCGGCGAGCAGCAACAGCGTCACCGGCTCGGCGAGCGCGAACCAGACGGTGCGCCGCGGCGGCAGGCCGCGCAGCTTGGCGAGCGCGATCTCGTCGCCGCGGGCCTCGACAGCACCGCCGACCACCTGGAAGAGCACCAGCAGGCTCAGCGCGGCGAGCTCGAGCACCACGACGAGCGTGGCTGCCTCGACCTGCCGCTTGTCCCGGGCAGCGTCGGCGAGCACATGGGCCAGGCTGGTGCGCATGACCGGGCGGCTCGGTGGATTCGTCTCGCGGGGAAAGCGCCGTTGCACAGCCGCGACCCGGGCGCGCAGCGCGGGGACGTCGTCGAGCCGCACCTGGGTGGGCGCCAGCGGCGCGTCGACGTCGACCTCTTTGACGACAGGCAACGCGGAGCCCGGGGGAGGGCTCGGTGCGGTGAGGAACTGCGCCGGGCGGACGAAGATCGCGTCGGCACCGATCCGGACCACACTCGTGACCCCGGGGCCGAGCGCGGACTGGAAGTAGCCGTGGCCGAACCAGTAGGCCTCGGCGAAGTCACGCGGCCGGTACCCCCCAACGATGCGCGCGTGACCGATCACCGGACCGTCCACGAAGCCGTCCGGCGACTCCAAACCCTGGTGGATCGTCAGCTCGTCGCCCACCGACCATCTCGGCGCCGAATGCAGGGTGTCGTCGGGAACGAGCGCCTGCCCGGCGGCCATCGGGCAGTGTCCGGTGGTCAGCACAATGTGCTGGCACTGCCCCTCCCGCCAGACCATCGTGCTCGGCGTGGTGAATTCGCCCGCGCGGTTCTTCGCGGTGACCAGCGTCGACTCGCCGTGCACGGGGCGCCGGTAGCCCTGCACGTGTTCGGCGGAGCCGAGGTTGTGGTCCATCTCCGAAAGGGCCGCCGGATTGTTCGCCAGCGTGGTGGAACTGAACGCCAGGCCGGCCTGCGAACCACCGGCACGCAGCTCGTCGGTCAGCGTCGATTCACTAGCCGCGCGGGCGTAGAGCGGGCCGAGGGCGGCTACCGCGGCGCTGATGACCCCGACGATGAGGACGGCTGCCGAGTACCCGCGCCGCCATCGGAGTCCCCGCAGGAACAGCACCGAATCTCCTCACCTCGCCTCGCCGCCGGAGGGCCGCCTTGATCGTGTCGGCACCGGCGGTTGCCGACAATCCCGACGCGCGGAACGTGGCCGAATCGCATCGTGGCGGGCGAGCAGCGGGACCGGTCGGCCGCACCCGAGACCTTACGAACCGCGTGCGAGGCCAGCCACAAGTGCGTCCGGCATGCTGCAATCGAAGGACCGTCGCCCGAGGTTGGCGTTACGGCTTATTGATGGGGAGTCTGCTCTGGCCGCGACACTGACCGGCACCCGCGTGGTCGCGGCCCCGGTGCCCGCCATCGACGCCGGTAACAACCCGCGGTCTGCGCGCACCGGCGTTGCGCTGGTCGCCGTCCTCACCGTCGTGGCCGCGGCTTTGCGTCTCGAGCGTCTGCAGTACGGCTACGCGCACGGCAGCATCGACTACGACGCCGGTGTGTACATGGGCTCCGCGCTGCAGCTGGTCGACGGCCGGCTGCCCTACCGCGACTTCGTGCTGGTGCACCCGCCGGCGATCACCGTCCTGCTGGCGCCGCTTGCCCTGCTGGCCAAGGTGATCGGTAGCGCGCAGGCCTTCGCGCTCGCCAAGATCGTCACCGGGTTGGCCGGCGCTGCGAGCGTGCCGCTTGCGGCCCGGCTGGTCTGGCACCGCGGGCTACCGGTGGCGCTCGTGGCCGCAGCCGTGCTGGCGGTGCACGACGATGTGGTGTCCTCGGCATACGAGGTCCTGCTCGAGCCTTGGGTGGTGCTGTTCTGCCTGCTGGGCGCGGTGCTGGTATTCGACGGCGACCGCATCGGCACCGGCCGCCGGATGTGGTGGGGCGCAGCGGTGCTCGGCATCGCCTGCGCTACGAAGATCTGGGCCATCGCGCCGGTGCTCGTCCTCGCCGCCCTGTGCTTGCCCGATCTGCGCCGGTTGCGTCGCTACCTGGGCGGTGTCGCCGTCGGCTTCGCGGTGATCGTCGTGCCGTTCGCGATCTTCGCACCGGGCGCTTTCGTGCGCGAGGTGTTCGTGGTCCAGCTGCTGCGCAGTTCGACCGAGCGCACGGCCCTGGGGCATCGGCTGCTGCACCTGTTCAGCGTGGCGCCGCCCAACGGCCGCCTGCCCTCGGCGCATCTTGATCTGCTGGTCGCCGGTGCCGTGCTGATGGGGTTGCTGCTGGCCGTCGCGGGGGTGGTGCTCGTGCGGCACGGCTCGCCGCTGGAACGATTCGCAGCACTGTCGGCCGCGGCGTCCGTGGCGATGATGCTGGGCGCCGACACGTTCTACTGGCACTACGCGACGTTCGCGGTGCCGTTCCTGGCGCTCGTGGCGGCGCTGACGATCGCGCGGCTGCGCGGGCTGGGCAGGCGGTTGTGGACGGGTCTGCTGGCCGTCTGCATCGCGGCCCTGTCGTGGACGATGGTGCACCGCGACCTGCGCGACTACCGGGTACGCATCGACAGCGCGCTGACGTCGGTCGTCCCGCGTGGCGCGTGCGTCGTCACGTCGATGGCGTCGAGCACTGTCACGTCGGACCGCTTCGCCACCGGCCCGCGCTGCCCGGCGTTGCTCGACTCGTTCGGGGTTGCGCTGACCTACGGGAACGGGGACTCCCCGTCGCTGCAGACGCTGCGCGACCCGCGGCTGCGTGCCCTGTGGCTGCGCGCGTACCGGCATGCCGACTGGCTGTATCTGGTGCGCCGCAACACCCCGACCGTGCCGTCCGATCCCGTGCTGCGCCGCTACCTGCGCACCCACTTCGATCGGGTGTACGGCACCGGTCTGCACGGCGCCCTGTACGAGCGCAAAGCCTCCTAGACCGCCGGCCCTCCTCGACCACCGGCGCTCCTAGACTGCCGGCATGGCCGGCGACGAGCTGGAACGGCTGCGCGCGCTGTGCCTTGCCCTGCCCGAGGCCGCCGAACGTCTCAGCCACGGCGAGCCCGCGTTCTTCGTCTGCGCCTCCGCCAAGTCCAGCAAGCTGTTCGTCATGCTCGACAGCCATCACCACGGCGCCGAGCATTTCGGCTTCTGGTGCGCCGCGCCGGCGGGCGTGCAGGAGGAGCTGATCGCCGAGGATCCGCAGCGCTTCTTCCGCCCCCCCTACCTCGGCTCCCGAGGGTGGCTGGGTGTGCGGTTGGCCGCGGACGGGTTGGCCGCGCCCGACTGGGCCGAGATCGACGAGATCGCGCGCGATGCCTACCGGCAGGTGGCTCCGAAGCCCCTTGTCGCTCGATTGGATGGCTGAACCTCCCGCGTAGGCTGGGCCGTCGTGGACGTCCCAGCCGAATTGAAGGAACTGTCCGCGACGCTCGCCAGCATCGAGTCCGTCGTGGACGTCGAAGCGCTACGCCGGGAACTCGGCGATCTCGAACGGCAGGCGTCCGCGCCGGACCTGTGGGACGACATCGAGAACGCCCAGCAGGTGAACTCGCGGTTGTCCCACTTGCAGGGCGAGATCCGCCGGGTCGAGGATCTGCGCCGGCGCCTGGACGACACCCAGACGCTGTGGGATCTCGCGCAGGAGTTGGACGACGCCGACTCCCGCGCCGAAGCCGAAGGCGAGCTCGCCGGGCTGCGCCACGCCGTCGACGAACTCGAGGTGCGCACCCTGCTCTCCGGCGAGTACGACGCCCGCGAGGCTCTGGTCACGATCCGTTCCGAGGCCGGCGGGGTCGATGCCGCCGACTTCGCTGAGATGCTGCTGCGCATGTACCTGCGCTGGGCCGAGCGCCACCATTACGGCGTCGACGTGCTCGACACGTCCTACGCCGAAGAGGCCGGTATCAAGTCTGCGACATTCCAGGTAAAGGCGCCCTACGCCTACGGCACGCTGTCGGTCGAGCAGGGCACCCACCGCCTCGTGCGCATCAGCCCGTTCGACAACCAAGGCCGACGCCAGACGTCCTTCGTCGGCGTCGAGGTGCTGCCGGTGGTCGAGTCGTCCGATCACGTCGAGATCCCCGACGACGAGATCCGGGTGGACGTGTACCGCTCGTCCGGGCCCGGCGGACAGGGCGTCAACACCACCGACTCCGCGGTGCGCATCACCCACCTGCCCACCGGCATCGTGGTCAGCTGCCAGAACGAGCGCAGCCAGATCCAGAACCGCGCCAGCGCGATGAACGTGCTGCAGGCCAAGCTGCTCGAACGCCGCCGCGAGCAGGAACAGAGCGCCATGAACGCGCTCAAGGACGCCGGCAACAGCTGGGGAAACCAGATGCGCAGCTACGTCCTGCACCCGTACCAGATGGTCAAGGACCTGCGTACCGACTTCGAGGTCGGCAACCCTCAGGGCGTCCTGGACGGCGAGATCGACGGCTTCATCGAAGCGGGCATCCGCTGGCGCAGAAGTGCTGAGTGAGGATTCATAGCATTCACAAACCTGTGACCGAGCCGACCGGCCTGCCCGGTGCTGAGGTCACGGATGGGTAAACTCGCGCCCCGTGATCCGGCTAGAGAACGTCTCCAAGGTCTACCCGGCCGGAGCCCGTCCTGCGCTCGACGACATCAGTATCGATATCGGCAAGGGCGAGTTCGTCTTCCTCATCGGCCAGTCCGGTTCGGGCAAGTCGACGGTGCTCCGGTTATTGCTGCGTGAGGAGCTGCCCACCACGGGTCTCGTCACCGTCGACAGCCGCAACGTCGGCAAGATGGCCAGCCGCAAGGTTCCCGACCTCCGCCGCAAGATCGGCTGCGTGTTCCAGGACTTCCGGCTGCTGCCGAGGAAGAACGTCTTCGAGAACGTCGCGTTCGCTCTCGAGGTCATCAACAAGTCGCCCAAGGCGATCAAGCGGACCGTGCCCGAGGTGCTCGATCTCGTCGGGCTCACCGGCAAGTCGCAGCGGATGCCAACCGAATTGTCCGGCGGCGAGCAGCAGCGCGTCGCGATCGCCCGCGCCTTCGTCAACCGGCCGCTCGTGTTGCTGGCCGACGAGCCGACAGGCAACCTCGACCCCGACACCAGCCAGGGCATCATGAGCCTTCTCGAGCGGATCAACCGCACCGGGACAACCGTCGTCATGGCCACCCACGACAACAACATTGTCGACGCGATGCGTCGCCGGGTCATCGAGCTCGACGTCGGCAAGGTGATTCGCGACCAGAACCGCGGTGTCTACGGGGTCGGTCGCTGAGCTGAACGAACTCGCACCGCAGCACCGCAGCACCCGCGGCGATCGACGACCATCATCCAGAGCAGCTAGCAGTGAGGACCGCATGCGCGCCAACTTCGTGTTGACCGGGGTCTGGGCCGGCATCCGCCGGAACCTGACGATGACGATTGCGCTCATCCTGAGCACCGGCATCGCCCTCGCGTTCGTCGGCGCGTCTATTCTGGCGAACACCGAGATCACCCGGTTCAAAATCGCCTACGAGGGTCAGCTGAACGCGTCGGTGTTCCTGTGTCCGGGCAAGACCGCGACCTGCGACCATAAGGTGACCAAGGCCGAGAAGGACGCGCTGGACAAGGCCCTGGGCGACGACCCGATCGTCAAGAAACGGACCTACGTCTCGCAGGCAGAAGCGCTCAGGCGTTTCGACGCGACGGCCTCGCCGGAGGTTGCGAGGCTCACGAAGGTGGGGAATCTGCCCGCCTCGTTCACCGTGCAGCTCAAGGACATCAAGAAGGACTTCGACAAGTTCGTGACGACCTACCGCGGCAAACCCGGGGTCGCCACCACCACGAACGCCAGCGACGCGCTGAAGACCTTGTTGAAGATCATCGACGGCGCCAGACTCTTCTCGATCATGATCGCGCTGGTGGTGTTGATCGCCTCCATCCTGCTGATCGCCAACACGATCCAAGTGGCGGCAGCGCAGCGCAAGAACGAGACCAGCATCATGCGGCTGGTCGGTGCTTCCCGGTGGATGACCGAGTTGCCGTTCATGCTGGAGACGATCGTCGCGACGCTCGTGGGCGGCCTGATCGCCACCGGTCTGCTCGCGATCGGCAAGCGCTTCGTGCTCAACGGCATCTTCAACGGCCCGGTGCAGAACGGCGTGATCCCCGACCTGCGCACCAACGACATCCTGATCGCCGGCGGCATCGGCTTGATCGCCGGCATCGTGCTCGCCGCCCTCACCGCATTCGCGACGTTGCGCCTGTACGTCAGACTCTAGATATGAGTTCGCAGGCGGCGTCGAGCAACCGGCAGACCGGTCGCAAGATCATCGCGTCGAACCGCAAAGCGCGTCACGACTATTCGATCGTCGACGTGTTCGAGGCCGGCGTCATGCTGACCGGCACCGAGGTCAAGTCGCTGCGGCTGGGGCGCGCATCATTGCTCGACGGGTTCGCGACGATCGACGACGGCGAGATCTTCCTGCGCAACGTGCACATTCCCGAATACGCGCAGGGCAGCTGGACGAACCACGAACCGCGGCGCACCCGCAAGCTCCTGCTGCACCGCGAGGAGATCGCCCGGCTGATCGGCAAGACGAAGGAGAGCGGGCTGACGCTCGTACCGCTGTCGCTGTACTTCTCGGCCGGCAAGGTGAAGGTCGAGCTCGCACTCGCGCGCGGCAAGCGCTCGTATGACAAGCGACAGGACCTCGCTCGCCGCGACGCCGACCGCGAGGTCGCTCGCGCGCTCGGGCGCCGCACCAAGGGCATGTGATGAGCGCTCGCGCGAAGAACCAGGAAACACAGCCCGCGACGGAGGAGCGGAATGGGCCGAGGACCAGCCCGAGCGCCAGCGAGCGGTCGGGACGTAGGCCCATAAGAGCGCCCGTTGAAGGATTCTGACGTCCCGGGCTGGTGGCAGCGGCTGGGGCTGCCCGGCTTGATCGACATACATACGCATTTCATGCCGAAGCCGGTCATGGACGCGGTGTGGGGGTTCTTCGATTCGGCGCAGACGCACTACGGACGCGACTGGGCGGTGCACTACCGGCTGCCCGAGGCGCAGCGGCTCGCGATCCTCACCGAACTCGGCGTGCGTACGTTCACCGCCTTGGTCTACCCGCACAAGCCCGGCATGGCGCAGTGGCTGTCGCGGTGGGCGCGTGACTTCGCCGCGGCGACCCCGGGCTGTGTCCCGACCGGCACGTTCTACCCCGAGCCCGGCGCTGACGCCTACGTGCGTGAGGCGCTCGAGGCCGGGACGCGGGTGTTCAAGGCGCACGTGCAGGTCGGCGATTACGACCCGCGCGACGAATTGCTCGACGCGGTGTGGGGCGGCCTCGCCGAGGCGCAGGTACCGGTCGTCGTGCACTGCGGCAGCGGGCCGGTGGCCGGCGCCTATACCGGGGCCGGCCCGATGGGCGAGGTGCTGGCGCGACATCCCCGGCTGTGTGCCGTCATCGCACACTGCGGGCTGCCGGATGTCGACGCGTTCATCGATCTCGCGCAGCGATTCCAGAATGTCCACCTCGACACCACGATGGTCGGCACGCCGTTCATGAACGACCTGGCGCCGTTGAGCGCGGGCACGATCGCGCGGCTCGGCGAGCTCGGCGATCGCGTCGTGCTCGGCACGGACTTCCCGAACATCCCGTACCCGTACGCCCTGCAGCTCGCCGCGCTGGACGGATTCGGCCTGGGCGAGGAGTGGCTACGCGCCGTGTGCTGGCACAACGGCGCCCGGCTACTCGGGGTATGACGCCTCGGGATTTGCCCGTTGCCCTCTGGGCCACAACGGCGGAGAATTCCTACTCGCCGGTTACAAGCGCGCCGGACTGGTAGAACGGGGCTCCGCCGTCCGGCCGTCCGCGAAAGGGGGCGCACACACATGTCGGCAGCGACCGTGCTCGCCTCCGTCGATGCGGGCCGCGTCTTCCAGGGCGTTCTGGGTGGGGTGCTGCTGCTCGGTTCGGGTGCCGTCGCCGCTACGCAATTGCTGCGCTGGCAGCGGCGCCGTCGCGCGGCCGCAAAGCAACCACCCCGCACGCCTGCTCTCGCGCGGTTCGTCGACGGCGAGACCACCGACCCCTCGACGTTCGGCGGCGGGGCCTGGTCGGCGCGGGTGAAGCGACGCCGCGACTCCGTCACCTACGGCTACCTCGCAGTCGCCGAGGAGTACGAGAGCGCCGACAGCGGCGGCCGGTGGTGCACGCTGACCGTGACGCTGCCCGGGTGTGCCCCCTTCGTCGTGGTCGACAATCGCGCGGCCAACGGGCGCACCGGCGTGCCGATGGACGCACCTCACCGCAGCGCGCTTGACGACCCGCCCTTCGACGCGACATACGTCGCCGGCGGTGACGACGCCGACGTGCTCGAGCGGGTGCTCGGCGAAGAGGCGCGCGATGTGCTGATGCGTTCCCCGGTCCAGCGGATGATGCTGCGCGACACCAGGATGCTGCTGCGGACCTTCGACGGCGTGGCTCTCGACGCCGAGCTGATCGACTGGCTCAACGGGATTGCCGCACGATTCCTGGCCTCGACCCCGTCCTTCGTCACCCCGGCCCGCGAGACGCCGGTGGCTGCCGCGCGGGGCGAGATCTCGGATGCGCCGCTGCCGGAGGGGTTCTACGGGCTCGACTGATCGTGCGCGGTTGCTGCGTCGACTACCCTGGAGAGGTTCCACCGAGGGGGTGAATGGTCTCGACTCCGTACGTCGATACAGGAGAAGCGGGCCGAGGATTGCATTGCTGACCTCGTAAAAAAAGCGATGCACAAAAAAATAAGCGCCGATTCCAATCGCGCTGACTTCGCTCTCGCTGCCTAGTACAGCCTGAGCAAGTCTGTCAGCCCGGGTTCGTCACCGCCCCGGTCGCTGGCATCAGCTAGGTGACTCACCGTCCCCGCCGGCCGCGGGGGAGGACGGGACAACACACAGCGGCTGGGCCTGTCACTGACGACTTGTGTGCTTGATCGTCGGGGCCGAGTAGAGACACCGCACACTGCGCCCGGAGAAGTCCTGTTGAAGCGACGGAGGACGCGGGTTCGATTCCCGCCACCTCCACAGTGGGGTGTTCACGGTTATGAGCCGTGGATGCTCACGTAATTGGTGGCGAAGGCCGCCTCGGACGAGTTGTCGTCGTTTTGGGGCGCCCTTCGTTGTTCACAGGGTTCGGATGAGGCCTGTGCTTAGCCGAAGTTGCGCCGTCGGGGACCTTCGACGGTCAGTTTGAACGCGAACAGGGCACGCGGTCTCCGTGTGCCCTCGCCCTTAATCAGGTTTGCTGGTCTGCTCGGCTAGTCCGGTCGTCGACTTCGAGGTCGAAGTGGCGGAACGTTGCGCTGGCGAGCTTGCTTCCGCTTCGTGTCCGGGCTCGAACCGATGACTTCGACCTCGGGCTGTTGTCGGGCCGTCCAGGCGCGGAGGAGCCGGAGGTTGGTTGCAGCGGCGTAGATGCCGAGCATGAGGCTGGTTTTGGCGATGCCCATGACGCGGAAGGCGCCACGCGTCAGGTTCTCGGTGTTGTTGCTTTTGAGGTTGCCGAACCATCCCTTCGACGCGGGAGCGGCGGCTGAAGGCGGTGATCCAGTCGCGTGATCCCCAGTAGTGGTGTTGGCGGGACTTGGGGTCGACGTCGCCGGGGACGGTGATGGTGCGCTGGCTGCAGCACCTTGGGGGGTGGTCGGCGGGCGGGTGGCTTACTGTCGGCAGCGCGAAGGGTTTCGCCATCGATGGCTTGAACAATGCGCAGCGGACCTTACCGGCTCGGGCGGGGCATTCGAAGCGTTCCTTGCCGCCCGCGTCGGCGGAGGTGATCCGTCGAAACGCCCACTGTTCACGACGGCTGATCTGGTCGATGAACGCATCGACGTCCGGGCCGTCGGCAAGGCGGTCGGGTCGTTTGATCGTGTCCAGGCCGGGGGGTGTGGCGGGGCAATGGGGGACACCCGTAATGATGCGCGCACCCTCATGCGTTCCGTGTGCACCGTATTGAGTGGCGTGTAGGTCGAGAACGGGTTGGACGCCCAACGCGTATAGCTCGGGTCCCCAGTTCGTTTTGTAGGTGTAGCCGCGGTCGGCGACGATCTCTCGGACGTTGTCAGTATCAGCCTGAAGTTTCCGCAGCGCCGGCAGGACAGCGTTGACGCAGTTCGTGGAGGCTGGCGCGACGATAATGCGTTCAGCTAGGCATGGCACGTCCGCGCGGTCTTGGCGTTGGGAGTTGATGCGGACCAGGGCGTGGACTTCGTATCCGAAGTAGGACTCCTGCTTACCGGACTTATGGGTCTTGGTTCCCCAGCGTGCGTCGGGGTCGGCGCTGAGCTCGGTGCGGCGTTTGCCGCGTGACCACGACCAGACGCCGGTGCCGTCGATGGCGTAGGAGCCGTGGTGGGTGACGTCGGTGGTCATCGTGGCATCGAGGAGCCGGTCCAGCACCGACTGCAGCGCCTCGTGCCGGGTTGCACAGGCACCGTCGGGCAGGGCCGGGGTGGGGTGTCCGGAGGGGTCGAGTCGGGCGGTGAGGGTAACGAACAGGCGACGGACCTGATGCAGGGAGATGAGTTCGCCGGTACGGCGATTCACTACGCCGAGTTCGGCTTGGTCGCGGTGATGCAGCTGCTCAACGAGGAGTCGGTGGACGTCGGTCAGGCATGCGGTCTTGGCCGTGTCGATGGACCGCTTGATCCCGATCAGCAACGTCCGGACCGACAATTGACGCGGCCGTCCGCGTTTCGTCGGACGGAGGAGCGCCTCCAGATCGCGGGCGACATTCGCGCGGTCCACCCATTCGGTGGTCTCGCGCAGGTGGCTGGTCCCGATCAAGTCGCTGCGCCGCGGAGCAACTGTGCTGCGTGTTCGGACGGGACAGGGGTCGCGTATCCAAGCAGGTCGTCAAGGGTGCGCGAGGACTTCAACCCGGCCGCCGGCAACAGCACGGACAGCGGCGTCGCCAGCTCAAGGTGGCGCACCAGCCACGTCGAGCGCAGCCGCGACGTTGATAATCGAGGCAGGCGTGCGTCGGCCACCATGCGGTCCAGCGCCGGCGTGGTCACGTTGTGCCGCCCGAGCGTCGAACCACCGATGACCAGGCGCTCGCCGGACCACTCTGCTGCCTCCGTGATGGCAGGGGCATAGTTCTCGAATACCACGACCTCGCGCGGGCGCGAGCCGCCACAGACGGTGACCACGACGTGGCGACCGACGCGGACGTCGACTCCTCGTACCCAGGCGAGATCGGTGCGATCCAAACCGCAACCGGCACCGAGCAACAGGAGCCCGAGGACCGAACGCCGCCGCGACAGGGTCGGCTGCGCGGCTGCTTGCTCAAAGAACCCGGCAAGCTCCCACTCCTTATATGGCGCCTTCGCTCGCCGATAACTGATCACCTCCGGTGGCGGGGGCGGAACGGGGTCAGTCGGCGTGCTACCCGACGCAAGATCGATCGTCGCGTCGCACGCGTCGAAGCAGGAACTGCGCCCATCCCGACCTGGCAATAGCGCTCGATCAGCGCGGGATCAGACAACACGCCGAGAGTGACGACATGTCCTTCGTGAACCAGCCAATCACCGAATGACGCGAGCGCCGGAAGCACCTTTTTCGCTGACATGTCGGATGGGCAAGCAGACCGGGCCGCCTCGCGAATACATTTCGCGATCGCGAACCACGACGCCTTCTCGATGTGTGTCGGAACGTAGCGGTCGACCAGCGTCACGGCGCAACCACATCCTTCGCGCGTTGAGTCCTTGATCTCCGAGCGGATACGGGCTCGAGGTATGGGCTAGTCATAGGACTAGTTTAGATGTCGCGCGACTACTAGTCAAAGGGCTAGTCAGACCCAGGTCCTACTCTCCGTGCATGTCCGAAGCCCTGGTTGGGCCCGCCGAGATCGCAAAGATGTTCGGGGGTATTAGTAGGCAGCGCGTCTACCAGCTGACCTCGCGTGAGGACTTCCCGCTGCCCGTCGCCAGCCTCACGGTAGGGAAGATCTGGTCCTATGACGACGTGGTGGCGTACGCCGGACGAACCGGGCGACGAATCTATCCGCTGGAGGGCGATTAGGCCTTCGGCTGGCGCGCCGATCGCCGATTCTCGAGCACGGCTCCGCCGCCTTCAATGCCGGGCACTACGTCGTTATGCGCGGCAGCTGCGCGAGGTCGCGCCAGCCGGGTGTCCTGTAAGAGGATCCTGCTGTCGGAACGGCCTGCGAAGTCAGAGCGGAATGCCGGTGTGGTTAGTGATGTCCTCCGCCGAGGCCGGCGTCGCGTCCGGTGACGGCAGCTTGTGCACGATCGGCCAGGTGCAGCTTGGCGATGATGTTCGACACGAGGTTGCTCACCGTCTTGGGTGCGAGGCCGACCCGGCTGGCGATGGTGCGGGTCGGTTGACCGGCGGCGAGGAGGTCGAGCACCTCGAACTCACGGTCGGTGAGCTCAGGGAACGGCCGGGCGAGGTCGGGTGGCGCGGTCAGTTGCTGCAGCACCCGTCGCGCCACGCCGGGGCCGAATACGGCCTCGCCTGCGTGCATGGCGCGGACGGCGCGGGCGATGTCTTCCTGCTCGGCGCCTTTGAGCAGGTACCCGCGGGCTCCGGCTCTCATTGCCGCGAAGAGCGAGTCGTCATCGTCGTACATGGTGAGCACGCACAGTGCGGTGTTCGGGACGAGGCGGCTGATTTCGCGTAGCGCCCCGAAGCCGTCGAGATTGGGCATGTGGAGGTCGAGCAGCCCGACGTCCGGTTTCTGCAGCACGACCTCCTTCACGGCTTCACGACCGTCGGCGACGACCGCCACGACGTCCATGTCATCTAGGGAGCCGAGCATCGCGGCCAGGCCGTTACGCATGACGGGATGGTCGTCGGCGATCAGGACGCGGATCATGCGTGCACCAGGGGAAGGCAGGCGCGGACCGCTCCTCCGTGCGAGGCGGGGCCGATGTCGCAGGAGCCGCCGAGTTCGGCGGCGCGTTCGCGCATCCCGGTGATTCCGACGCCAGGGCGCCAGGCGCCGTGAGTGGCGAGGGCGCCGTCGTCGAGGATCTCGACGATCAGGTCGTCGTCGAGGCGCAGATGAAGCAGGACCGACGTCGCGGTGGAATGCCGCACGACGTTGTTGAGGGCTTCGGTCGCGATCCGGTAGGCAGCCACTTCGATCGCCGCAGGCAGCTGGCCGAGGGTGACGGCCTCGACCGTGACCTGCAACGGTTGGCCGTCTGCGCGCCGCACCGTCTGTGCCGCCCTGATCTCCAGCGCCGCCGTCAGGCCGAGTTCGTCCAGCGCCGGTGGCCGCAGGTCGTCGACGGCTCTGCGCACTTCGGCGATAGCGGTGCGGGTGTCGGTTCGGACTCCCCGTAGCAAGGTCGCCGCCTGGTCCGGTGCTGCCAGCTGCAGGTTCGCGGCCGCGTCGGCGGCAAGCGCTACGCCGGTGAGCAGCGGCCCCAACCCGTCGTGCAGGTCACGGCGCAGCCGCAACCGTTCCTCCTCCCGCGCGGCCACCAACCGCTCACGAGACAGCTGCAACGCTCGGGAGGTCAATGTCGCGTGCACGGCCACGGCGAGCGGCCCGGCCAGCAGGTCGAAGACGCGCTCGTCTGCAGGAGCGAGAACCAGCTCGCCGCGGCGCAGCCCAATCACCAGCTCGGCACCATCACCGAGCGGACGCCGCACCGAGTGTCCTGGCGCCGTGCCTGCGGCGGCAACCGTCTCGGACCCGACGGAGACGGCGACCCAGGGCAGCCGCATCGCCGTGCGTACCTCGTCCAAGCTGCCGGCGAGGTCGGTGAGCCGCTCGCCGACCCTGGACGCGACACGAAGAGGGTCGCGCTCCCCGTATAGCAACCGCTCGACACTTCGCTGAAGCCGAGCGCGCAGCGGGAACGCCAGCAGCGATACCACCAGCGCGGACGCGACCCCGGACAGCGCGAGAACCAGCACCGCGTAACCCGCGAGCACCAGACCCGAAAGGAGCCCGTAGCTGAGGCCGCGGGCCAGGACCAGGCGGATGTCGAGCAGGCCGTGGCGCAGGATCGCCACCGTGATTGCCGCGGGCAGCAGCGGGATCGCGAACAACACCGCAATCGGCGTACCGGCGATCAGTGACCACGGCAGCACCGCCGCGAGAATGACACCAGCGGCGCCGAGCAGCCAGAGCAGCTGCCGACGCACCGCTTCGCCACCGCGCCGGTAACGCACCAGCAGCGCCACAAGCCCGAGCAGCATCGACACCAGCCATCGCAGCTCGCTGACCGACCACAGGATCGCCCACGCGCCGTGCTGCGGCAACGTCCAAAACCCGTTCGGCAAACCGTCGAGTTGTGCGTTCGAGGTTCCGATCTCGAGGATGAACAGCGGGGCGGTGTAGGCCACGACGAACAACACCGGGCGCCAGCGCGGCGACGGCAAGCGGCCATCAGGCAACAGATACAGAGACAGCGGCAGCACGAGGCCGATGTGGATCGGCCACGCCCACGCGAAGACCGTCACCGCGAGCTGTACAGCGACCCGCGGCGCACCGCCGTCGTGCAACGCCTGGGCGGCGGGGGCGCACGCGGCGGTGACGAGCTGGCAGATCCCGCCGATGGCATACATCCAGCCCACCGGGTGGCGCGGCTTGTGCCACGCGATGAGCGCTCCACAGAACGCGAAGCCGAGTCCGATGACCAGGTTGCTCACAACGAACGCGTCCAAGGCCTCGTGGAAGGACCAATGCACGCGAAGCGTCAACACGACCGAGACGACAGCCAGGGCGACGGCGAGCAGCGCGAATGCACCGGCAACCGCCCTGGTCCGCATGGGAATGAGTGTGGACCGGCGCTGTTCCCGATGTCACGGGATGGGTTCCCGAGCGCGCCGGGCAGCGTCCCGGCCAGGCGGGCCGTCTGCGCTGCCCGACGGGAACGTCCCCGCACCAGCCTCATGGCATCCGCTACCTGAAGGAGCACACCATGATCGCATCAGTTCGGACCGGGCTCGTCCTGCTCGGCCTGTTGTCGGTCGGCGACATCGCCGACCTCGCCCTCACCGACGGCAGCCACCCGCCCTACGCCATCGCCGCGCTCAGCGCCGCGCTGGGTGTCGCGTCGCTGTACTTCATCGCCAAGGCGTGGCAAGGCAGCCGATCGGCACTGCGCCCGCTGCTCATCATGCGGATCGTCTCCGCGCTCACCGCCGCACCCGCATTCGTCGTCCACGACGTACCCGTCGGGGCCCGGGCCGCTGCCGTAGCGATCATCGTCCTGACCGCCGTAGGCGTGGTTCTCGTGGGTCGCGCGCCGACAAGCGACGCGGTGACCCGATGAGGCGCCTAGCCCTGATGATGCTCCCGATCGGACCGCTCTGCGTAGGCGTATTGCGCTTCCTGCTGCCTTACTACACCGCGAGCAACAGCCTTGGCACGGTCCGGGCCGTCGACGCCCACCCCAATCGTGAGAGCGCCGTTCTCTGGCTCGGGTTGATCGCTCTGGTCACGCTCGTGCCCGGAGTCATCGCTGCCGCAGGTGTTCTACCGGCGAGCCGCCTCAAGACCTGGGCGCTGACCCTGTCGGTGCCCGGCTACCTGTGCCTCGGCGTGCTCCTCGGCCAGGACTACCTGCTCTGGAGCGGCGCCCACTCGCACGCAGACCCCCGCCAGGTCGCCAACCTCATCGACGCCGCCCATCCCACGGTGAACGTCGGCCTCGCCATCTTCGTCGTGGGCCACGTCATAGGAACAGTGCTGCTCGGCATCGCGCTACTCAGGACGCAGCGGATCCCCACCTCGGCTGCATGGGCCGTCACGGTCTCGCAACCCCTGCACTTCATCGCGGCCGTGATCATAGGCAGCCCGACACTGGACCTGATCGCGTGGACGCTCACAGCTATAGGCGTGGCCTTCGTGGCCCACGCGTTACTCGCGGACAAGAAGCTGCCCGCACGCGAACTGGTCGCCCCGTAGCGCAAACCCGTCCATACTCGGCCGACCGATCCCAGGGCTCACACAAGTCCTCATCCGCCGGTCAGTCTCGTAAGCCCCGTCCGGTGAATAGTTCCGATAGAACCTGGGCGGGGACAAGTGGGTCGAGGTCAACGGTGGGCAGCCGCATATTTGCCCATCTGCGTGCGCAAGATCTCTGACCGCGCGACCTGGCTTGCGCGCCTATCGACGGCTATCGCGCGTCGAACTGGGCCGCGGGGTGCCTCGGTGCCTCGATGAGATGCCAGCGCGCCGCGAGAAGGAACACCGCATGCCACGGGAGATCATCGCAACCGAACACGCACCAAGCTCAGCGCTCTACAGCCAAGGGTCAAAGCCGGCCCGCAGGTTCTTGTCTAGGGCACCACCGGCATCGACCCGAAACCGGCAGCCTCGCCGGAACCTCGATCCTGGCGCAGGCGCGCCAGGCACTCACGAACTGCGAGGCCATACTGAACGCCGGCGGTTTCTTACTTGAGGGGCTCATCCCCGCTCGCTTGGACCTGTGGCCTCGATGCGGCAGATCACGCCGCCCTGCGCGAGGGTGTCTCCGACGGCGACGCGTAGATCGATGACCTGTCCGTCGTGCGGTGCGGTCAGCTGGTTTTCCATCTTCATTGCCTCGACTACCGCCACGACTCGCCCGGCATCGACGAGATCGCCTTCGGCAACCGCCAACCGGATGACCGTCCCCTGCATGGGCGAGCTTATGACGTCGCCGGTCGCCGCGTCTGCCCGCTGCCCGCGTTCAAGGGCCTGCGCATGCACGGCGATCAATCGATCGCTGGTCGAGTTCTCGACCCCGGGCAGCTCGACGGACAGCCATCGACTGCCGATACGCACTGCGGGCGGCCCGTCGACGTGGTCGTGCGAGGCGGCCGCGGACGGGATGTACTCCTCCTCGATCCAGCGGGTGTGCACCGTGAATCCGGCCCCCTCGGCAGCGACGAAGGCTGGGTTGCGCAGGATGTCGCGGACGAACGGCAATGTCGTGCTGACGCCGGTGATCTCGAATTCGTCGACAGCGCGGCGAGCCCGTTCGAGGGCCTGGGCCCGGTCCCGTCCGGACACGATGAGTTTGGCCAGCAGCGAATCGAACCCGCCGTCGATGACCGTCCCGATCTCGATGCCCGAGTCGAGCCGAACGCCGGGGCCGGCAGGGGTGCGCAGCGCGGTGACCGTGCCGGTGGACGGGGCGAAGCCGCGGACCGGGTCCTCGGCGTTGATGCGGAACTCGACGGCGTGCCGGTGCGCGCGGCCGTCCTGCGGGTGATCGTCGTGTCCATTCAGCGCCGACGCGAGGGAGCTACCGTCGGCGATCGCCAGTTGTGCCCGCACGACGTCCACGCCGGCGCTCTCCTCCGTGACCGAGTGCTCGACCTGCAGCCGGGTGTTCACCTCGAGGAAAGACAGCTCGCCGCCCGGGGACAGCAGGAACTCCACAGTCCCGGCGTTGACGTACCCCGCGGCCCGGCATATGTCGACGGCGCAGCGCTCGACCTCCTTGCGCACCACGTCGGTGAGGAACGGGGCCGGGGCCTCCTCCACGAGCTTCTGGTAGCGCCGTTGCAGCGTGCAGTCCCGGGTGCCGAGCACCTCGATCGCGCCGTGCTGGTCGGCCAGCACCTGCGCCTCGATGTGCCGCCCCCGCTCGATGTAGGACTCGACGAAGCATTCTGCGCGACCGAACACTGCCTGTGCCTCCCGACCTGCGGCCGCGACGAGGTCCGGGATCTCATCGAGCGTCCGGGCAATGCGCATGCCGCGGCCGCCACCACCGTGCGCGGCCTTAATCGCGACGGGCAGCCCGTACTCACGAGCGAACGCGTCGGCGTCGTCGGCGCCGCCGATCGGGGCGTCGGTGCCGGGTGTCAGCGGCGCGCCAGCGGTGGCCGCGATCTCGCGGGCCCGCACCTTGTCGCCCAGGGCGCGGATGACTTCCGGCGGCGGGCCGATCCAGGTCAGGCCGGCGTCGAGCACGGCCTGGGCCCAGTCGGCGTTCTCGGCCAGGAATCCGTAGCCGGGGTGCACGGCGTCGGCGTCGATGCGCGCGGCCGCGGCGAGCAGCTTCGCGATGTCGAGATAGGTCTCGGCCGCGCTCGTCCCCTCGAGATCCACGGCCAGATCGGCCGTCCGGACGTACGGGGCAGCACGGTCGGCCTCGCCGTGCACGGCGACGCTCGCCACCCCCGCGTCCCGGCAGGCGCGCACGATGCGCAGCGCGATCTCGCCGCGGTTGGCGACGAGCACTCGGCGCAGGCTCATGCGGGCACACCGGCGCGGGCGAGGACGCTGCGCGCCATTCGCACGTGCACGTCGTCGACCATCTGCCCGTCGATCACGGCGACGCCGCCGTCGGCGGCTGCGACAACGCGCCGGGCGTGGTCGACCTCGTCCGGCGTGGGGGTGAAGACCTCGTGGCTGAGCTCGACCTGTCGGGGGTTGATGCAGATCTTGCCCTGGTAGCCGAGGTCGGCGCCGGCGCGTGCATCCGCGCGGAAGTGGTCGTCGTCGCCGAGGATCAGCACGGCCTGGTCGACGGCCGGGACACCGGCAAGACGAGCCGCCAGCAGGACCTGGCTGCGCGCGTGCAGCACCTCGACGCCGCCGTGGGTGCGCCGGCCACCGATGTCGGCGATGTAGTCCTCGGCCCCGAAGTACGCCGCGCTCACCCCGGCCGCCAGCAGCGGCCGGCTATCGGCCGCGCCTAGAGCGGTCTCGATGCCCGCGACGATCACCGGCGACGTCCAGGACAGCTCCGCGAGCGCGTCGTGCACTCGCGCGAGCTGGTCGAGCGAGTCGAGCTTCGGCACGACGATGCCGCTGGCCGCGCAGCCGGCGGCCATGGCCAGGTCGTCGGCGAACCAGGGCGAGTCGATGTGGTTCACCCGGACCAGCACCGTGCCGACCCCGTCCAGGGCGTCGATCGCCGAACTGGCGACCGGGCGCGCCGCCACCTTGTCAGCGGCCGCGACGGCGTCCTCGAGGTCGACCACCGCGACGTCGGGATCGAAGCGCGGGAGCTTCGCGATCATCGCCGGCCGGTCGGCCGGGACGAACAACAGGCTGCGGATCGCGGCGACCGGGGCCGCGAGGGCCGACTCAGCCATCGTCGGCCGCCGAGCGACGCCGCATCAGGGCCGCCCGCACGGCCACGCACACGGTCTCGTCGCGCTGGTTGAGCGCGCGGTGTTCGAAGGTGACGATGCCGCTGCCCGTACGGGATTTGGACAACCGGGCCTCGAGCACCTCGGTACGAACCCGCACGGTGTCGCCGACGAACACGGGTGCCGGGAAGTCGATGCGAGTGAACCCGAGGTTAGCGACGGTGGTGCCGAGCGTCAGCTCGGGCACGGCGAGGCCTACGACGAGGGCGACGGTGAACATGCTGTTGACCAGCACCTGCCCGAACTCCGTCGTCTTCGCGAACTCGGCGTCAAGGTGCAGCGGCTGCGGATTCATCGTCATCGTCGTGAACAGCACGTTGTCGGTCTCGGTCACCGTCCGCCGGGTCGCGTGCTCGACCGTGAGGCCGGGCTCGAGCTGCTCGAACCACAGTCCGGTCACGGCTCAGACCTCGCCGTTCGCCCCGACGGCGGCCTGGACGGCCTTCAGCCCGGCGACGTCGTCCATCGCACTGGTGTCGCCCTGCGGGGCGCCGTGCTCGACGACGTCGCGGAGCAGCCGCCGCATGGTCTTGCCGGTCCGGGTCTTGGGCAGCGCACTGGTCAGGTAGACCTGGCTCAGCCGGGCGTACCCGCCGAGTTGCGAGGCCACCGAGTCGGAGACCTCCTGGATCACCTCGCCGGTGTCCGCGCCGTCGAGCAGGGTCAGGAATGCGATGGGGACCATGCCCTTCGTCTCGTCGGCGATCCCGACGACTGCTGCCTCGGCGACCTGCGGGTGCGCGGTCGCGATCGCTTCGATCTCCAGCGTCGAGATCCGGTGCGCCGCCACGTTGATGACGTCGTCGGCGCGGCCCAGCACCCACAGGTGCCCGTCGCCGTCGACGACCGCTTCGTCGTTGGTTCCGTAGCAGCCGGGAAAGCGGCTGAAGTAGGCATCGTGATAGCGCTCGGGGTCATCCCAGACGGTGCGGGCGAGCGTCGGGAACGGCTGCGTCAGCACCAGGTTTCCCTTCGTGCCCGCGGGCACCGGTCGGCCGTCGTCGTCGAGGATCTCGTACATGTGGCCCGGCACGGCCGTGCCGGTCGAGCCCGGCTTGAGGGCCTCGACGCCCGCGACCGGCAGCGCCCACGTTGAGCCGGTCTCGGTTTGGCCGTAGGCATTCACGACCGGCACGCCCCCGCCCAGGTGGTCGGTCGCCCAGCCGAATGTGTCGCCGTCGAGCGGTTCGCCCTGCACGGTCACGAGATCGAGTTCGGGCAGCGGATGCTCGGCCGCCAGTTCGTCGCCGTACTTGCGCAACATCCGCAGCAGCGTCGGCGCACCGAGCACGGTGGTCACCTGGTGCTTCTCGCAGATCTCGTAGAAACGGGCGTTGGACGGGGTGTCCATCGCGCCCTCGAAGCAGACGATGGTCATGCCGTGCGCGAGGCCGCCCACGACCGCCTGGATCGGGAAGGTCAGCCAGCCGACGTCGGCCGCCACCCAGTACACGTCGGCCGGCTGCGGATTCACCTGCCAGAGGACATTGGCCCAGGTGCCGATCAGGAACCCGGCGACGCTGTGCACGACGCCCTTGGGCTTCGCCTCGGTGCCGCTGGTGAAGATCAGGAACGCCGCGTCGTTGGCCTCGAGCGCCAGCACCGGGGCGCCGTCGGGGGCCATCGTCAGGGCGTCCGCGTACGCGACCTCGCCGATCTCCAGCGGCACGCCGCGGCCGGTGCGGTCGACGACGATCGTGTGCTCGACGGTGTCGACCTTCTGCCGGGCGAGCCGCAGGGTGTCCAGCAGCGGCGTCAGCTTGCCGCGCCGGTAGGCGGCGTCGAGGACGACGACCACCTTGGCCCGCGCCGCCTCGAGCCGGGACGTCACGGCGTCCGGTCCGAACCCGGAGAACAGGACGGTGTAGATCGCGCCGATCCGGTTGCAGGCGTGGATTGCGGTGAAGGCCTCGACGCAGTTCGGCATGTAGATGGCGACCACGTCGCCCTTCGTCACGCCGAGTTCCGCGAGCGCGCCGGACAACCGCCGCACCTCGTCGGCGAGCTCGGAGTAGGTGACGGTGCGGGCGTCACCGGGCTCGCCCTCCCACACGATCGCCGGCTTGTCCGCGGTCGCCGGGTTCTCGGCCCACCGGTCGACGCAGTTGTCGGCAACGTTCATCGTGCCGCCGTCGAAGTAGGTGAAGTCGCCGAGCTCGCCCGTGCGCACGGCCGACCACGGGTTCGTCCAGCGCTGCTGCTCGGCCGCCCACGCCCAGTACGCGTCGGGGCTCTGCTCGTGCAAGGTGCGGGCCGCGCGCAGCGTCTCCTGCTGCGTCTCGGAACGCCAGTCCGCGCGCAGCAGCTGCAGCGGGGTGGCCAGCAGCTGAGTCAGGTTGTCTGTCATTGGCTAGCTTCTCCTTCGGACTGGTTGGTGAACGTGCGGCTTAGACCGGGCTGACATGGTGATGGCGGCGTTGCGGCCCGCGGGACCAGCCGTCGGCGTCGGCTAGCCGCTGGACGAGTTCGGCGCGCAACACGTCCGGCTCGACGACGCTGTCGACGACGAGCTCGGCCGCCACCCGGATCAGGTCGAGGTCGGCGCTCTGCTCGGCGACGCGCTCCTGGATGTAGGCCGCGCGCTGGTCCGCGTCGTCGATCTCGGCGATCTTGTTGGCGTACATCGCGTTCACCGACGCGTCGGCGGCCATCGGCCCGATCGTCGCCGTCGGCAGGGCGATCGACGCACGCGGCTCGAAGCCCGGCGCGCACATGGCGTAGTAGCCGGCGGCGTAGGACTTGCGCAGGATGACCGAGAACTTCGGCACCTCGGCGCTGGCCATGGCGGTGATCATTTTGGCTCCGTGGCGGATGACCCCCTGCCGTTCGACCTCGACACCGACCATGAATCCCGGGACATCGTGCAGGAACACGAGCGGGATGTTGAACGCGTCGCACAGGGTGATGAACCGGGCGGCCTTGTCGGCCGAGTCGATGAAGATCGCGCCGCTGCGCACCTGGGGCTGGTTGGCCACGATGCCGATCACCCGCCCGTTCAGGCGCGCCAGTCCGACCACCATCTCCTGGGCCCACCAGCTCTTGATCTCGAAGAACGAGTCGGCGTCGACCAGCCGGTCGATCACCTCGCCAATGTCGTAGGCGGCCGACTCGTCGGCGGGGATGACGTCGTCCCAGTCAGCCCGCACGGGCGCCACCGGCTGCGCGTCGGCGGGGCGCTGCTGCCAGTCGTCGGGCAGGTAGGACAGCAGCAGCCGGGCCGCGGCGATCGCCTCCCAGTCCGAACCGAAGACCTCGTCGCCGCACCCGGAGGTCGTGGCGTGCATCAGCGCGCCGCCCATCTCCTCGAGCGTCGTGCGTTCGCCGGTCACCTTCTCCGCTACTCGCGGGGAGGCCAGATACATCGAGGCGTTGCCCTCGACCATCCCGACCCAGTCGCAGAAGGCCGGCATGTAGGCACCGCCTGCGGCCGACGGGCCGAGGAGGCAGCAGATCTGCGGAACGCGTCCGGACAGCGCGATCTGGAGCTGGAAGATCCGCGACGCGCCGCGCCGGTCGGAGAAGAAGCCGAGCTGCTCGGTGAGCCGGCCGCCGGCCGAGTCGACGAGGTAGACGACCGGCAGCAGATCGCGGTCGGCGCGTTCGAGGATGCGGATCTGCTTCTCGCAGGTCAGCGCACCCCACGACCCGGCCTTGACCGCGAAGTCGTGCGCGATCACCGCAACCCTGCGTCCGTGGATCCGCCCGACGCCAGTGCGGACGCCGTCCGCGGGCAGCTCCGGGTCCTCTGCGTGGGCCAACAACCCGTCCTCGACCCAGGTGTCCGGGTCGAGCAACACTGCGAGCCGGTCGGCCGCCGGCAGCTTGTCGGGCCAACGAGTGGTGTCCATGCCGGTGGTGGCCGCCACCACAGCAGCGCGGACCCGGCCTGCGGAGGAGTCGGTCGCCGTATCGCTCATGTGGGCAGCTCCTTGGCCAGGATCTCGAGCTGGATCTCGTCGGTGCCGCCGCCGATGCGCAGCACCCGCGCATCGCGGTAGTGCCGCGCGACAGCGGTTTCCTCGAGGAAGCCGGCGCCGCCGTAGATCTGCACGCACTCGTCGACGATGTGATTCGCGGCGATCGCCGCCTGGTATTTGGCCATCGCCACCGAGCGCGCCGCTTCCGGATGACCGGCGTCGAGCCGGGCGGCCGCGCGGTAGGTCATCAGGCGAGCAGACTCGAGCTCGATCTCCAGGGTGATGATCCGGTGCCGCATCGTCTGCAGGGCAAGCAGGGGCGCCCCGAACGCATCGCGGTCCCGCGCGTACTCGGTCGCGGCCTGCAGGCACTCGGCCGCGTGGCCGAGGCCCATCCCTGCCAGGGTTAGACGCTCCGTCTGGAACGCGGTCATGATCTGGGCAAAGCCCGAGCCGACGCTGCCGAGCACCGCGTCGTCGTCGACCCGGCAGTCGGCCAGTACGACCTCGCGGGTGTCGGACGCGTGCCAGCCCATCTTGCGCAGCGGCGGCCCGACCGACAGGCCCGGGTTGTCGGCATCGACGATGAAGGTGGTGACGCCTCGGTGGCCGTCCGGCGACGTCCGGGCCGCGATCACAAAGACGTCGGCCAAGCCCGCGTTCGTGATGAACATCTTGGTCCCGTCAAGGACGTAACCGCCGTCGGTGCGAGTGGCACGGGTGGTGATGCCGGCGACATTCGAGCCGGTGCCGGGCTCGGTCACGGCGATCGAGGAGATCTGCTCGCCCGCGACCAGGCCCGGCAGGTATCTCGCGCGTTGCGCCGCCGTGCCGAACCGGGCGATGTGTGGTGCGGACATGTAGCCACTCACCAGTGCCGTCACCGCGATGCCGCCGCTGGCCCGGGTCAGCTCCTCCGCCAGCACAGTGATCGCCAGGTTGTCGCCACCGCTTCCGCCGTCCGCCTCGGACACGGCCAGACCTAGCAGTCCGGCGGCACCCATATCCTTGAGCAGAGCAGCCGACGGGCGTCCGTCGCGCTCGGCCTCATCGACCACCGGCCGAACGTGCCGATCGACGAAGCTGCGCACGCTGGCCCGGAATGCCTCGTGCTCGTCGTCGAGTTCCCAACCGGGCGATGCCGTCATCTGAGCTCCTCTTTCACGTCCTCGCGACGTCCACTTTGCTACTAACGAACGTTAGTAAGCAAGGTATGCTCTGGCTGTGTCCCGGTCAATCGCGGCGTCCCGCTCGGGCGTTCTCGACACCGCGTGCGCGCTGTTCGCCGAACACGGCTACGAGGCGGCATCGATGAAGGACATCGCCACCGCGCTCGGTCTGCGGGCGCCCAGCCTCTACAACCACGTCACGTCCAAGCAGGACATCCTCTTCGCGATCATGAACACGGCAATGGACCGTGCGCTCGAAGCTCTCGACGCCGCGCTCGACGGGGTCGACGACGTCGCCGACCAGCTGCGGGCCGCCACCCAGTCGCTGGTATTGGACTTCCTGCGCAACCCGGCGGAGGTCACGATCTGTAACACCGAGGTACGCAGCCTGGATGCCGCCAATCGGGCCGCGATCATCGCCAAGCGTGACCGCTACGCCGCGCGCGTTCGCACAATCATCGAACGGGGCTGCCGGTCCGGCCGTTTCCACGCGGCCCAGCCGCAGCTTGCCGCCTTCGCCGTCCTGGAGATGGGCAACGGCGCGAAGTCGTGGTTCAAGCCAGGCGGGCGATACAGCGACGTCACGGTCGCGCAGGAGTACGGCGAGTTCGCGCTGCGGATCGTAGGCCACACCGATCGCGCCGTCGGCCGACCGTGACGTCCTCCCGTCGCGGCTAGGGTGCCGATCATGTATCTGGAGGACTACCGGCCTGGCGTCGTGTTCGCCCTCGGTCAGGTGTCGATCACCGAGCAGGAGATCCTCGACTTCGGCCGCAGTTACGACCCGCAGCCGTTCCATACCGACCTCGCCGCCGCCGCCGACGGACCGTTCGGCGGGGTAATCGCCAGCGGCTGGCAGACCTGCGGTCTGACCATGCGCGCACTCGTCGCTGAATACTTCTCGCCCCTCTCGAGTCTCGGCTCCCCTGGCATCGACGAGATCCGCTGGCCCGCTCCGGTGCGGCCGGGCGACGTGCTGAGCGTCGAGGTCGAGGTCCTAGATAACCGTCGGTCCGCCAGCAGGCCGGACCGCGGCATCGTGCGGAGCGCTATCACGAGCGTGAACCAGCAGGGCGCGGTCGTGCTGACGATGAACGCCATCAACCTCGTCCGCGCCCGCCCCTGAGGTCGACGCCCCAGTCAACGATCGGACAGCCGTCCCGAACGCACCATTGATCGGAAAGATCATCAGCTGGGGTGCATCAGCGCCGTCCACTGCCCAGTTGGTCGATCATGCCGTCGGCTTCCGTGTATCCGTGCGGCTCTACATGTGAACGAGGCAGCACATTGGCACATCGCGTACGGCTCCGTACCTCATATCCAAGACGATGCGAATGGTCGTCTCGTCGGCACCTTTGCGACCGCGCTGGTTGCCTGCGGCCCTTCGCCGGCGACGAGGCGGGCGATCGTGGCGTGTCTCCCGCGGGGCGGAGCGCCTGTCGGTGAGCGCGCCAAGTCCTCAATTTGCGAGCAACTGACATGCGCACCGCGCAGAGAGAGTGATCTGCGCGCTGCCGAGTTCGATCGCACGTGCTTGCTAT
>JAABUT010001547.1_pt1 | contig 25812 bp, 22 predicted proteins | sample 5559281 | NCBI WGS metagenome assembly JAABUT01 (sample SAMN10711880, study PRJNA513359) | rock metagenome | isolation source: Antarctica rocks | place: Antarctica: Victoria Land, Ricker Hills nord | collected 2016-01-04
TCAGAACTCCTTACCTACCCTTTAAATGGTGGTTTTTGTTCGCAAAATAAAAAATCACTAAATTGGCGGATGCAATTACTTCTGCCAATATTTCCCGCTAACACCAAAATGATTTCAAGCTGTTTGGGTGTATTTGAAAATGATGGTATTGTTCAATATATAGCCAATGGTTTACCCATTTACAGTCATACATCAGAAGACTTGCAAAGTTTTCGTTTTATCACCAGCAATTTTATAAATCAGGGCTTGTGCCAGGCAACAGAAGTAGCCCGTTGCTTTGGTATTTCAGTAGATACGGTCACCCGCTATTTGTCTAAACTTCGGAAGGTAGGGGAAGCTGCTTTTTTTTCTGAAGAAAAGCGCAAAGGGTATTGCCATAAGATACGGGGCAAAGTATTGGCAGGCATTCAAAAAAGATTGGATGAAGGGCAGTCTGTAAATTCTATAGCCAAAGCTGAAGGCCTTTCTGAAGGTAGCATCCGTTACGCAATAAAGCAGAGCTATTTAAAAAAAAACTTGTTGCAGAGCAACAGTGCTCCCCGGCAGTAACTGATAGCGGCAGCACCTACAACCAAAGGGATAAGCAAAATACAGAGGCTCCTTTAGGCATGGCAACTACCCGTGTATTCGAAAGAGGATTAGCAGCCGCGGGTTTATTGCAGGAAGCCAGCCCCCTTTTTACCCACCAGCAATCCGTGGACAAGGCGGGTGTTTTATTTGCAGTGCCGGCACTTATAGCACAAGGCCTGCTTAAATGCAGGGAAGTATACTGCGAACTATCTGCCGGATATTATGGCCTGCGCAGTACCGTTCTTACCCTGGCCTTTATGGCACTGTGCCGTATCAAAAACCCCGAACAATTAAAGCAGCAAAAAGTAGGCGAACTGGGTTCACTATTGGGATTGGACAGGGTACCGGAAACCAGGTGCCTTAGAGATAAAATACAGCAAATAGTCACCCAGCACAAAGCCAAAGACTTCAACACCCTACTGCTTAACCATTGGTTACCGGGTGGCGATGAATTTTTCTTTTATATAGATGGGCATGTACGCATCTATTATGGCCACAAAGCCAACCTGACTGTAAAATATATCTCCCGTCAAAAATTGTGTTTGAGCGCCACCACCGAATATTGGGTCAATGATGAACAGGGCTTGCCCTATTTAGTTTTTATGGGCGAACTCACTGAAAAAATGCAGGACGTTATAGAACACCAGATAATCCCCGAACTAAAAGCCTCCACTGAAATTGCCCGGCGAATAGCGGATAAAAAGCAACCACTGTTTACCCTTGTATTTGACCGGGAATGTTACGAGCCCGCTTTCTTTTTCCGCCTGTGGAACAAGCATCAGGTAGCCGTACTAACCTATCGTAAAAACGTGAAAGATAAATGGGAAGAAAATCTCTTTAAGCAATATGATGTACAGATACTTAGCAACACAACTACGCTACTTCTTTACGAGCAGCCGGTGCAGCTTGGCGGGCATCCTTTCCGGGAGATACGATGCCTGGGTGAAGGCGGGCATCAAACGGCTATCATTACTACCAATGCTGATATAACACTTACTCAAACAGCATCGAAAATGTTTTGCAGGTGGAGCCAGGAAAACTTCTTCAAATACCTGATAGCCGATTACGACTTTGATAAAATGGTGGAGTATGGCACGCAAAGTATTGATGAAAACAATAAAATAGTAAACCCGGAGTACCGGAAAATAACCTATAAAATAAAAAAAATAAGCGAAAAAATACAACGCCTTGAAGCTAAACTTTATACACTGATTGAACAAGTCAATAACGAAGCCCTCGACCACTTACCCGTCCTTACTGCACAGCAAATAAAGACAACAGCGCTAATCACCCAACTAAAAACGGACAAACAAATTTGGGTAACTCAAAGAGCAGGTATGCCTAATAAGATCATGCTAAAAGAAATGCCGGATGCCAAAAGGCTTAACAAGCTTAAACCGGAAAGTAAATTATTTATGAATGTAGTAAAGATGATTTGTTACCGGGCAGAGACCGCATTGGCAGAAATGGCAGCGCCATTTTTTTACAAAGAAAAAAATGAAAAAAGAATGCTCATTAAACAACTCTTTAATACACCGGCTGATCTGATACCATCGGAAGATGAAAAAACGCTTACCATAAAATTAGCTGGTCTGTCGGCACCAAGATACAATGAAGCCATGACCCAATTATGCGCAGAATTAAATCAAACCGAAACAATTTTTCCAGGTACCGGACTGAGGATGATTTTTAAAAATTAAAGCAACTAATTTTACGATAAGTAAGGAGTTCTGAATATATGCATTGAGGTTACACTTCATTCAAATATAAGGATTTGTGGGGTGGAAAGCAGCACGTAGATTTTTAAAAAGTGCATTAAATTATTGAATAACAATGAGTAAAATAGGAAGAAACGATCCCTGCCCATGTGGAAGTGGGAAAAAATACAAACACTGTCACTGGAAACAGGAACAAAGCACAGGAGTGTCAAATCCTACTGTTCGACCAACAATAACCCCCTTTGAAGAACTGGTGAATAATTATAATACTATTCCTATTGTAAAACTTTTAGCCACTCTACAATTGCAACCAGTTAACCACGGGCAAAATGTAAATTTTGAGAGTATGGCGAGGCAGGCGCTTTTGAAAAGAAAGAAAGAGAATAACCGTCCCTTTGCTTCTTGGGAAAGACTGAATGCAATAATTAAAAAATATCGTGAAGGAGGGCTACTGGACGAGCCTACAAACTCTTTTACGGACAATGCAGTTTTTGCTGAAGGAAATTATATTGTTTATCCCGGTATTTATCTCAACGGTAAAGAAATATTAAATCAGTTGCTTGAATGCATTTTTATTCGTGGCTACAATTTACCTGATACATTTAAAAAAGTAGTGAATGATGGTGCAGGCATTCTGTTATTTATGAGCAACAGTGCCGCAAAAGATTTAAATCATACCAGGTATATGTACGAGGAAAGAACTGATAGTATATCTTTCCCGGATTACAATGTCTTTATAGAGCAAGTAGGAGCTATAATATTTACAAAAGAGTATGTAGAAAAGGTTTGCAAGGCACACAACTACGACTACACTGTCATAAAGGAATTTATACTCCCGATAGGGGAACCAGCTTTAGCAGAAGAAGACCCTGAAAATAATATCGTCATTTCAAAGCCATTGATCGAAAATGGCAACGATATTATATTATACATGCCGACTACAGTGGTAAATACCCTAATTGATTTTATATATGACCAGGCTAAGAAATATAACTGCTATGAGGATTTATTGAAATTCTTTTATGAGGAGCAATTTGATCAATCCTGTATTGCTCTCTATAATCAAAAATGGGTGGCAACAGATATTCAGCTTCCTGATGATCCGCTAAAACTTCCCATCAAAGAGATGGTTTTCCAGTTTGATAACCAGAAATTCGGTTACTTATGTTTTATACACAGTACTTCATCGGGGCATCTCAATAACCCTGGAACTGAATCTTTATTTGAACAGCGAAACAAGCAGGTGTTGGCTTATTTAGCTTCGCTTACTTCTAAACAAGAGTTTAATGTACTTAGTTTATTCGTTCTTGCTGAAAGCGGTCATGACGGTTTCTTTTCATGGGCTAAACCCGATACAGGCAATCAGTCTATGATGTTTCGATTTGGCGAACTAAACGCGGTTGCCTATTCCAATAATGCGAATGCTTTAACCTTGTGGAAATTTGCAAAAGCCTATAGCACGACTAATGAAAAAGTCCGCATAATGTCAATGGGTGGTGCTCTTGATGCTTATGCAATTTATGATAAAAACAATGGCAGCCTGTTGTATTCGGACGAGGCTAATCCAATTGGCGGAATGATGATGATTCTTCCCGGCAGCTCCAATAATTTTGTGCGATCTGTTCACGTAAAAAGGGATGAACATGCCGTACCAATATTTATAAATGGTACGGTTGGCTATATAAAGGTTATTCGTTTTAAGGAATATGCTCCTATTTATAAATTAAAAGAAGTACATAGTGATTTTAGGTTGGTGATAGAGAGTTATAAGATGCCTATTTGGATTACAAATTATCAGTCAAAAAAGATTAATGATTCAACCTGGGCGCATTACATGTGTGAAGCGGCGGCTTTTTGGTTGCATAAAATGCAGGCGGATTTATCTGAAATTATCAATGAACTTTCGCTAATTCAATTTGAAATTGAAATAATCCTTGATGCTGGACTTTTAACAGAAGAGGAATTTATTATCAAGGAAATAGATACTAATAATGTTGAAATAGCTATGGAGATAGATGCTCCTAAAGTTAAACTGCATATCCCGTATGAATTTTTGTACGTTGTATGTCTTGCTGATAACTCTGCAGATAAATTGTTAATGAGGGCAGTTTTAAACGGCATCATTATGTATGTTCAAGCGTCAGGTCGGTCAATTAATTTAAATTCAGAACAGGCAAAGCAAATTATTGAAAAGGTATTACAACCATCACAGGCCAAAATGATTCTTTTTAGCGATGCTTCCAATAACGTTCGGATTGATGACAGAGGCTTGCCACCGGTTCGTTATATTCACGATACTGACATATCTTTTATTCTGGATAATCTGTTTGGATATTTACCCGCCGGATACCCTATACCCGAAACTATAAAGACGAAGGAGGAAAAAATAAAATTATGCGATGATATTGTGACTGCTTTATTGGAAGTTTTAAATGAAAGGCTAAAAGAATTTGAGGGCAAAGGACTTCTAAAATGGTTAATCCGTGCTAACGAAAAATGTGTTCAGATAAGGGAATTTCGAGAGATTTTGATTCCAGCCAAAATTGCTTGTTTCAGTGACTTTAAAAAAGAGGTAGATGATTTACTGAATAAAGATGAAAATCTTGTTACTACTGCTCATGCACTTAGAACATTAATCGAATTCGTTGCTACCAATATTCCCACTGGTAAAAAATGGCCGAACTTCGATTATATTGATGAGCTTCTTGCAATAACAAACCAAATTGCTACTTGGGGATCATTAAGTGAAGCAATGAGATTAGGAGTTGATGAGCCTGAAATTGGACTACTGCCATCCGGTAGAATTGGAACAGACAAGACTTTTGAAAAGGAGAGCCTGAAACCCTATTCCCAGGCAAGAGCTTCTGGCTTTTTTTATTATATACAGGCAAATTACCTGAAACCAATTCTGAGAAGATGAAGACCTGGATTGCCGAGGTACTATCTGAAAAAGGTACCCCTTTTAGAAATTCTGTCAAAGATTGGCTTAAAGAGAACACGGACCTTGAGGTTATTGACTATGAAGTAAAAATGCAACCAGAGGGACCGATTAATGCGGAGAAAAATTATGGCGATATTGATATTATGGTAATAGATCATCCAAATCACATAGTCTACTCCCTTGAATGTAAAAACAGCGTAGGAGCACGAAACATCCACGAAATGAAGGTTGAGATGGATCTCTATTTAGGCAGGGATGGAAATGAGAAAAAGGCGAAAATAAAAAAACATGTAGAAAGAGATCAATGGTTGAAAGCTCATCCCGATAAATTATTGAAACTGGTTAAAGACGCTTCAGCCTATAAAATTGTATCATTAATCTTAACTTCAGAGGAAATCCCACTTGGATACCTTGCCAAAGAGAGAGTACCATTGCCAATAATATCCTTTAGCAAACTAAAAATGGAGGGGAAATCAGCCCTTCCTAAATAAGATTAGACTGTGCTATAAAATCTTAGAACTGCAACAATATTATTGTTAAACAAAATAAGGGTTATAGAAGTAACCTAAAATATTGATTAGTCCATAACTTGATATTAATCAAGCTGTTAATTTTGCCAAACGCTTCAAATCCATCAAAAAAAGGTTCGAGATTTGTACCGTCCGGTCCGCCGAATTAGTAGAAAGCTATTGATTATCAATGGCTTTTTTATTTAGTCGAACTTTTAGTCGAAGTCAATCTGAAAATTCCTTGACTTCTTAACTTACTTTACTTAAAGTAACATGTCCTTATAAAGATACATCTTCTTTTTACATTATTTCATTTGACTTTACAGTAAAAGCTTAGAATAATTGAGTTGATTAAGGTAGTTTAAGTTATTGAGTGTATTAGCATTTGAAGATGAACTACCATAAAGTCCACTTAAAATTTCCTGGCTTCTTCATACTAAAGGTGATTAGGCACATGAGCACTTAAGTCCTAATCTAAGTCTATAAGCCCTTTGTAACCTGTAACTCAGCCGACTGCAGAGATATAAGCATTATACCGGTAATTGCCGGCAATTTTACAAAACGAAAATTGATATAACCGAAGACGGCGGTTAATACAATAATGAGTGTAATGAGATTATAAATCTGCAAATTGATTTTAAGTCTTTTATAAAAGCGCTGTTTTGTACTCATCAATGCCAATCAAATCTGTCACTTCCTGGTAACAATTAGTAATGATGTTTTGATCAGTTTCTTCAGGTAAACCAATATGGCAGCCACGTTCCACCAATGTTGCATGATGCAGCAAGGCTTTACGTTGCTCCTCTGTTTTTATGCATTGTGCAACAACTTTTATTGTTTCCATTAATCTTAGCGTTACTGCCCTGCTTGTGCGGCCGTATTCCCGTATTTGATTAAAAGCAGCATCTGCCAGGTCAGTAAAAGTAACAGGTGTTCTGATAAGGCGCAGATTACCCTGGTGATCAAATAGTTTTGGTGGTGGAAAAGGACGTGCGCTCATGTGGCAAAGTGCCGAGCCCAGCCAATCGAGACAAGTCATTGCAGTGAAAGGATCATTAATTGCAGGGGATAATGCCCTGATTGCCACTTCAACAAGCTCATTAATACCAAAGGTGACATCCTGAACCAATGTGCGTTTTGAGCCAAGAATAAACGCTGCATTAATTGTGTTATTCAGTTTTTCCAATGCTGCATTCGGCCATACAATTGCAAGAGGTGTGTTTTTAACGATGAAGTCGCCTGGCTGACTCAGAAGTTGCAGGACAATATTATTTTCCTCAGCTATCCGCAGAAGCCTGCTGTCATCCCTTGCCTGCACATATCCGCTTGCTAAGGCCATAACTGCAGTATTGGCCAATTTGGAATCAAATATTATCTCAGAATTTTTATCAGAAATTACAGCAGCAGGCACTGCATTGGAATGATCAGGAAGCTCATGATCAATAGCTGTATGTAACTCCTTACTCACCCTTGAAACAAGCACCGGAGCCTGAATAGAAACAGCAACATGGTTAATGAAATAAATGAGTACCGCAAAACTGGTTAGTCCAAGCAACAAAGCAACATTAACTGAAATTTGAGGCAGCGAATGTTCTGCTTTGTCAGACAGGTGTAACAGCACCAACATGCAAAAAATAAATGTAGAAGTGAAAGTGCCCAAAGTTACCTGGGTGCCTGTATCCCGTAAAAAAGTACGCAGCAACCGCGGACCAAATTGCGAGGCAGCAATAGAGAGCGGAACCATGATGATTGAAAATACAACACCTATAGTACCTATAATTGCAGCGGCAATAGTAAGCAACAATGTACGCATTGAATCTGCATCACTGATATATAACCATGTAATGGCTTTTTTATCCCTTGCGGACATGTGATCCAGCGCGTTTGTACCATACCAAACCACAGCGGCTAAAGCCATCATAACTAAAGGCACAAACCAATAACTTGACTTTAATGAATCCCAAAGTTTGCGAAGATGCGTTGTCATTGTAAGCAAATTATAATAGTTACTGCCTTTTCTATTAATCCTTCAAACTCTTTTCCTTGTTCACTTAATGGAGCTTTCAATAGATTGTATTTCTTCTGTATTAGAGCAAAGAGTTTGAAAATTCGCATATCAAGTTTTGCTTACCTTAAGATTGCCGGTCGGTAACTTTATGAATGCAATTCTCTTTTTCTAATTGAACAATCGTATTTTCCAGCAACGAATTTTATATCTTTTTTTGTGTTTGCCGGTTGAGCACTATCAGTTATGCATAAGAGCATAAAAAGTGCTAAGAAAGTGAAATTAGATGGACGCATCAGCTGAATAATGTAATCAATTTAAACACTACAAAAAACAGGCTTATTTCTTTGTTTAAAATTTTGAAACTCTTGCCAAACCATTTTTAATTCCTGAAGTAATCATTTTCCCATAGCCATCTGCAGGCAGCTTGTCTGCATAAGACAAAGCAGTTGCATAATTTCTTTGGGCATTGTCAAAATCGTGTAAATCTTCATAGCATTTTGCAATGTTTAAATACAAAGAAGGAAAAGTTGAAACCATGCTGTTATCATTAATTTTTGAAGCAAACTCCAAAGCTATTTTGTCCCATCGCAGTTTATCTTCTGTTGATAATTGATGCCTTGCAATGTAATGTGCGGCTGTAAATTTTTCAACATCAGCTAATGCTTCATCCCATGCCTGCAAAAACATAGCTTTTGCTTCAGCAGGTTGCTGCGCTTCCATTTCCATTCCTTTGGCGCAGAGTTGATTTATTTTATTATTTGGATCGAAGTGCATAGATGGTTGGTTACAATTTGATTTTAAAGTTAATTAAGGATGAAGTTAACAAATGAAAAATTGATGCGAAGAACGGAAGTACAAAACATTATGACACCAAAAGTTGAGTAAATTAATGAATTGATTACCTTGAACAAAAAAAGAATTTTCTTTATATATTTATCATGCTATGCCTGAAGTTATAATACTAAAAAATAAAAGACTTACCATTAAAGTTACCTCATTTGAACAAGATGGATCAAGTGATGGATTGAGCGATACCAAATACAGTTTTATTGAGATTGAGAAAGATGGTTTGACTTCTAAGTACGAAGAAGTTGATTGCAAAGCTCAAAATTTAAGTACGGGGGTACTTTCAGAAAAATCACTTGTTCAATTGGCTTTAGATGAAAAGCGATCATTTTATAAAAACTTATTGCAACATCAGTATAATGAGATTGAACACATTGTTGTTTTGAGTGGAGCAGGTTCTTCGAAAGGTATTGGTCAAGAAAAACTGGGATTAACAACAAGAGAGTTATGGGATGAAATAGTTAAAGAAAAAAAAGACTGCTTAGAAATATTAATTAAAGAAGCAAACTATACATCAGATGATAAAGATTTGGAACGATTACTGTCTCTGGCGGGAATGAAACAAATACTTGATCCAACAGAAAATTTAAATAAAGCTATAACTGAAGTAAAAAAAATTGTAGTTGATAGATGTTCTCTGAAATTACCTCCTAATTCCCCACACCTGCATTTTTTAAATAAGACTTTACTAAGACCTCAAAAATTCCCAAGAACAAAGATTTTTACTTTGAACTATGATACCTTATTTGAACAAGCAGCAGGCAATGACAAATTCACAGTAATCGATGGATTTACATTTTCTAGTCCTCGAATCTTTAACGGAAAATACTTTGATTACGATATTATTGAAACAAAGCATAACAGGCAAGATAAAAAGGATAGTACAATAGCTAAATTATTTTATTTGTTTAAAATGCATGGCTCTTTAAACTGGAAAAAAAATGAAGCAACTTCTGAGATAGAACAATATGACGAAAAGAATATTGAGGTTAATGAAAGGGTTATGATTTTTCCACAAGACAGCAAATATGAACATTCATATGAGCAGCCTTATTTTGAAATGATGGCTCGGTTTCAACAAGCTTTGCGAACTGAAAACACTTTATTAATTACAATTGGATTTAGCTTTATAGATAAACATATATCGTCAGTGATTTTAGAATCTATAAAACAAAATGCATCTCTGAATCTTATGGCTTTTACTTATCCTGCAATTGTTAGATTTGACGAAGATGCTAGAGAATATCAAAAAGAACTTTATAACATAACTAACATACAAAACCGGGTAACGCTGATTGCTGAAACATTTGAAGATTTAGCTAACAATTACCCGGAAAACATAGCTCATAACAGGTTTGATTTATTAGAGCAATTAAATGAAGGCTTGAAATCAGTGAAAGCTAATGGCGACAAATAAAAATTTTATAAACCCTTATTCAGATAACAGATTCATTGGTTTTGTATCCATGGTTTCTCCTTTATTAACCCGTGTTCATTTTCCTTCATCTGTTTTGTTGAAAAAGTTTTATCAGGCAGAAGAAGGCTTTCATGCATTGACAGGAAAGTATGTAATAATTGAAGGCTCAGGTTATGGATTTTTAGGAAAAATAACAGAGGTGTCATTGCCTGAAAAAGAAAGATTGGAACTCACAGAAAGCAGGTTTGACAAGGAAGCATTTCATCCTACAGGAAGAGCAGAAATATTATTGTGTTTTGATAATTATGAACTTAGAGCTAAGAAGGGGTTAGATCAGCTCCCGCCAGTTAGTGCTAAAGTATTTCTTTGTTCAAATACCTTTTTAAGATCTCTTCTTAAAGACTTTGGACAAAAAGAAAATAAGCCTTCAAAATCAATTGCAATAGCAACATTACCTGAAGATGAAACTCATACAGTGGATATTGCAGCGCAGGCGTTATTTGGCAGGCATTGCGCAGTTGTTGGTACTACCGGTGGAGGTAAGAGTTGGACAGTTGCAAAATTAATAGAGGAGGTTATTACAAATAATGGTAAAGCCATTTTAATTGATGCAACAGGGGAATACTCGACTTTTAATGATTTAAAAGAGGTTGATTATTTAAGCTTTAATTCAATAATAAAAGAAGAAGGTGTTTATTTTGATTACAGAAGTTTAAGGGAAACTGATATGTATGCTTTATTCAGACCTACTGGACAAGCGCAAATACCAAAGTTACAAGAGGCAATGAAAAGCCTTAAATTGGTTGATATTTTAAAAACAAAGACTTCTAAAACAAACAATGACGCTCACATTTTAGATATAAGAAATAAATACTGGAATAACAATGAGTTGCAAGCGATTACCATTTTAAAAAAGGAATTACTTCCAAGAAAAAATATAACTACTGCTTTTAAAGAAAATCCAATTGTGTTTAATTCCTATTGTGACTTTAACATAATGGCATTGCCTTATCAGATTTTTAATGAATGTGTAAGAGACTTTGGGAATGATGGTAATTATGGTAATGCAGATGGTAATGCCCAAGGATTTTGCCAGTCTTTAATGTCTCGAATTCTTGTTACTATAAACAATGAATCATTTAGAAATGTTTTTGGATTTGTTGACGAAAATAAACCGGATAATGAATTATCATTAAAGGTCAATAATTTCTTATTCCCTGAGTCAAACAAAAATATACTTATAATTTCTGTTGCTGACGTGCCAACAGAAAACAAATTAAAAGAAATCTTAGTAAATGCTATTGGAAGATTCTTATTAGAAAAAGCATTAAAAAAAGATTTTAAGGGAGATAAGAAGAAAAGCTTACTACTATTTTTAGATGAAGCTCATCTATTCTTAAATAAAAGAGTTAAAGATGAATATTCAATAGAAGTAGAACTAGACGCTTTTGAGCGTATTGCTAAAGAGTGTAGAAAGTTTGGATTGTTTCTAGTTCTATCGACACAAATGCCTCGAGATATACCAAGAGGTGTATTAAGTCAAATGGGAACATTTATAGTTCATCGTTTAATAAACCAACAAGATAGAGAAGCAATTGAATATGCTTGCTCAGAAGCTAACAAAAGTGCCTTATCATTTTTACCTATTCTAAGTGCAGGTGAAGCCATGCTTACAGGTGTTGATTTTCCTATGCCTATTATACTTAAAATAATAAAACCTTCTATTGAGCCTAATTCTGAAACTCCACCTGTTTTGTAAAACTTACCTATATATCTTTTTCTATGTCCAGATAATGTATGTAATAAATATTGCCTGAACAATTGCGCAATAGCTTTATGTAATTGCTTAATAATATTTCTTAAGATGAATAGCTGCGGGATTGAAGTGGAAAGCCCACAGCCACGAGGCACGAGTGGCGAGGACTTGTAACGTAAAGCCCCGACTGCAGCCGATTGGTAGATAAACGATGAGAGCCCCAAAAAATAATTATAAATTATGAGTTTGTAAGTTATAAGTAAAGCAACATGAATACCACGTGCATATAATTACTCCTATCTTTAATAGATTGAAGCTGCATGATGCAATCTAAAAGTATAACGCCCGATGAGTCCATTGCTTTGTTTGTAAAAGAGATTCTTTTATTTGAAGATGACGGGAACATAACAACGTCTCTGCCGTTTTTTGCCGACGGTTACCCGGGTATCATGTTTCAGCAAACGGGAAATGGTTTGTATGTGTTGCCGCAGTATAAACAAATGCCTTTGTTTTTTTTGTACGGTCAAACCATTCACCCGATTGAACTGGTGATACAGGGCAATTACAGTTTGATTTGTTTCCAACTGTATCCTTTTGTGCTGAACAGTTTTTTTAACTTGCAAGCGAAAGACCTGAATAATGATTGTTATAATCTTATGCAGTTGCAACAATTTGATGCGCCTGCCACTATTGATGATTTAAATACTGCAACAAATGTTGAAAAGAGAGTGGCGCTGATTACTGCTTTTTTGTATAAAATATTTGAGGCAACAAGGGTAACGCTTGATTATAAAATTCAACAGGCGATACGGCTTATTATTAATAACAACGGCAATATACCTGTTCAGGAATTGAACAAGACTTTGAACATCAACGAGCGAACATTTGAAAGGAGGTTTATTACGCAGGTTGGATTATCGCCGAAACAATTTTCGCAGATCATAAAATTTCAGCAATCGCTGTACCAATTACTGGATAATGATTACAGCAAACTGACTGATATAGTGTATAACAATGGTTTTGCAGATCAGTCGCATTTTATAAGGGTATTTAAAGCATTTACGGGTAAAACGCCGAAGCAGTTTAATAAGTGAGTCTCATCTCAACTCTTCTCCGAAAGAGATCGTTTTATTAAGTAACAAAAATGAACGAACAACAAATCTTAGTTAAAAAGGATTTTAAAGAAATCAGCGACAAGGTTAGCAAAGCCTACGACAATTTTATTCTTGAAAACATAAACGACCATTGTTTAAGAATTGCTGTTATGCAGGAAGAATACAGATGGCATTACCACAACAATACAGATGAACTTTTCGTTGTGCTGGAAGGCGAACTTAAAATTGAAATAAAAGACAACGATACCGTGTTTTTGAAACCTGGGGAATTCATTAAAATTCCTTCTAAAACAATTCATAAAACAAGTGCTGCTGCGAGAACAGTTAATATAACTTTTGAAAAAAATTCGGACGACACTGTTTTTGTTGATTAGATCAATTAAAAAATTCGTCGGTTGTAGAAAAGAATCTACTTAGCAAATCTATAATACCCGATACTTTGCTTAACTTTTTTCAACTGTCGGTTTTGTTCTATTTTTCTTTTATGCGTTTTATGATTTTTGTGGTACAAAAAAATTATTACCATGAAAATTTTAGTATTTGGTGCAACAGGAAAACTTGTTGTACAACAGGCATTGGAAAATGCATTTGAAGTAACCGCTTTTGTTCGTGATCCTTCAAAGATAATGACTCATCACAACTTAAAAATTGTGCAGGGTAATGTTATGATACCTGCTACGATTGACGCAGTTATTCTGGGTCATGATGCAGTAATTTGCTGTTTGGGTTTGCCTGCGACCAAGCCGGGACTATTGCGTTCTCAGGGTACACAAAACATTATTAATTCAATGAGGAAGTTTGATATCAGCCGGTTTTTTTGCCAGACTTCTCTGGGTTATGCGGACAGTGAAAAACTTCTTGCAAACACTCCGTTTGTATTTAGAAAGCTAATTGTTCCGCTGTTGCTGAAGAAAACTTTTGAAGAACATGCACTGCAGGAAAACATCATTAAACAAACGGATCTTGATTGGACCATTGCAAGACCCGGCAGCATGACCAATGGAAAATTAACCGGCAATTACAAGTGGGGTTTTAGCAGCGATGATACATCGGTAAAAGTAAAAATATCAAGAGCGGATACGGCGCATTTTATGGTGCAACAATTATATAGCAATTCTAATGTGAGAAAGGCTGTGGGCATTTCTTATTAATGAGTTTCTGGAGAATTATGAATGACGAATTATGGGTGAAGACAATGATAAAAGCCGATAGCTAAATGTTTTGAAAGCATATTGCTTGGTGCCTCACAATAACTTCATATGTTTAGTTCAAATAAAACAGTGGAGTTTTAAGCTTCGCTGTTTTACAAAATTGACCGTCTTTATACTTCCGGGAGTTTGGAGTTTACTTCTTAAGCAAGAATAACATGAATACACCTTTTCCCATTAGTTCGTAAACACAAAAAGGAACCCCTTTATAGGATTCCTTCATTCCATAATCTTTCTGTTTTAAGTTTTAAAAATTAATTATGGTGCTTCTGTAGGCAGAGGGCAATCAAGTCAATGAAGCAACGGAATAAATGATGGTCTTGTGGGCAGGGTCTGTGTTTATGCCGGAAGTTCATGGACACTTCAGCAGCCCTCGTGCCTCCCTTTGCAGAAGAATTAATGGTAAAAAATAATCTTCTTTTCCTTAAAATTACAGGAATCTCTGTTCTATTTTGTCTTTATTCCGCCTACTTTCTTTTTTAGTTCTTTGGCTTCTTTTTCCAGTTCTAAAGATTTTTGCCACATTTCAAATTTTCTAAAGTTTTCTTCTTCCCGGGCAATTACACGGTTTCGCATGTTTCCATCGGTAATGTATGCGGTGTCTACCTGTCCTAACCATCTATTTAAAGATGGCCATCCGTTTAATTTCACATACCGGTATTTTGTGTCGTTGGCTTTATACATTTTCAAGTTGCTATAGGTGTTGTACCAGCCAGTCGAAACAAGACATACTGCAAGAAACAGCACGGCGGCAATCCAAATAGTTTTGGTAGCATGGTGATGATGCGTTATTTCTTTTTTCACCGGCTGCTTTAAAATCAGCATTGCTGTTTCCAAACTTGCAGACAGTTGCCGCATTTCTTTTTCAGGAAAATATAACTTTTTAATATCTGTCCGTAATCCTTCCAGGGCTGTTTTGAATTGACTTAGTCCTTCTGAACTGTCAGGAGTTGTATTTGCTTTTTCCCTGAGTTCGTTAATTTGATTTGCCTGCCCCTCTATTTTTCTTTCATGAGTATCCACTTTATCTATTAATGAACCTATTAATACTTCGTTCATAATTAAATGTTTTTTTGATGTTAATGACGCAGTCCCCTTGACTGTTTTTTCTTTTTATTCTGCCTGCTTTCCTGTAATAATTCATAGGGCAGTTGGTTGTTTCCTTCCGGCTTCAGCAAAATCTCCAATGACTTTTCTAAACCTTTGCTTAAAGAATTGTCATGTAAGTTCTCTTTGAACTGCGGAGCTGACTCTCCAGATTGGTTGGCTGTTTGAGAGGAATAATGAGTTCTGTTTACTGTAAGACCTGGTCTTAATGTCGATGTTTCTTTCCGGTTCAATGTCAATATTTTTTCCAGGTTCCCTAAAGAAAACTGCCGGTCTACCTGGCTGCCTTTGAAAGAATAGTCTTCCATCCTAAAGCTCACTCCCTGCTTTTCCAGTGTCTGTCCTTTATACTTGTACTGTGTTTCTATACCCCGCAACTGTAACTTGTCTTCCAGTTCTTTGATCGTCTTGCATTGAGGTAAGACTTGCAGAATAGCTTCGTAGATCTTGTACTTGGTTGCTTCGGATTTTCTTAAAGCCTCGTAATTGGTCAGGCTCAAGTCTTTCTTTAACGCAGGAACAAGTTTGTGCTCCAATGTTAATTGTTGTGCTGCTTTTTTTCCGCGTAGTCCTAAAAAGCTGTCTGAGATTACTTTGCCGTTATTGTCTACCATGTTAGCAACTACATGCATATGTTGATGTCTTCGGTCTGAATGTTTAATAATCGCAAACTGTGTATTTATAATTTTTAACCTTCCCAGGTATTCTTTTGCTATCTGCTTCATCCGTTCATCACTTACTTTTTCTCCGGGATAAAAACTTAAGCAGCAATGAAAGCAAGCTTTTTCTTTCTCCGGTTTTAGTTCTTGCTGGGCAGTAAAATCTTCTGCCATTACCTGGTAATTATGTTCACGTACTCCCATGCAATCCAGCACTTGAGCTTCCGGTTTGTTTACAACATACCTACAGGCATGATAGAAAGAATGACCGGAAAAAACTTTACTAAACATGATTAAGTTTTTTTAAGAGTACTTCAAATTGATTTCTGCATGTTTCAAAGTAGAGCATAGTCTTAAGCATTCCTTCGGTGTGACTGTTCTTTGCAAGTTGATTTACATTGTTAGACATCCCGATAAGCTGCCTGACAAAATGCCTTTCCTCTTCACTTAACCTGGGTGTTACCGCTCCGTTAATAGCTATCTGCCTAACATAAGGTGATACTTTCATTCCTGCTTTTGCAGCCTTTTGCCGGATAATAAAGTGTTCTGTTTTACTGAACCGTACTGCTGCCCTGATTTCTTTTTTGATGATTTTGGCTGGTCTTCCAGCCTGTTTTGTTTTCTTTTTCACTGGTTCCATCTCACATTTGTTTATTTGTTTACAATCTCTTTTTAAGTCTTCCTTCTATGCGACCAACGGGAGTAAAAGGCGAGCAAGTTCGTCGAACTGATTTTTGTTCGACAAGAACACCGCTCGCCCTAAAAACTTTGGAACTGTCTGCTGCATCGTCGTTTCTGATTTTGATAGTCACTGTTTTCATCCCTTTTAATAGCCAACTATGCACTCCTATTAAATTCCTAATAGAACTCTATTGTAGAGGCCTTTTTTTCACCTCTTATCTCCCAAGTAAATTCTAATTAGATTATTTCAATACTTTCCATTTTCTTTGATTCTTTTCTTTCCTTCTGACACTATTAATCATTAAAAGAATTTTGAAAGGGCAGGTGAAAAAAGAAAGAAGTATTACTACCGGAAAAATTGACAGTATGAGCTTTTATTCCCGGTTAAAAATCTTTGAGCTTTCCACACCATACTTTCGGATGTTCGCCTTTAAATCCATCCACAACTGGATATTAAAATCTGCGAGCTCCATCATTTCTTCAAAGTTTAACTGGTGAGGATTTAAAACTAATCCAAGAGTTTTACCTTCCGGTTGGTTACCCATACAGGAAAATATATTAGGCGCATAACCTTCACCTATCTCCAATGTTTTTGCGATTGCTACACTACTGCCAAATAATTTGATTTGCTTACCACTGCTTAATAACAGCGTTTTTCTTTTTAATTCTGCCATAACTGATTTTTAAAATTGTTGATTAATTGAAGTGTTTAATAGTTTACCGATTAATAACTTTTGGTAGGTAAATAGCAGGAAACTGAATATTATTCTCCTTTTTATGTCGGCCTGTTTTATATCGGCTTTTCAAATAATTATTTAAATAAACAGGCTGTTGGGAAGAAGAAATACCGGAGATTACTTCTGCAGATCGGGATGTAAAAGTTGCTGAATATCGGCAGACAGGAAATAAACTCTTGACCGGATTTTGTAAGGCTTCAGTTTTCCATGTTTAACCCAATCATAAATAGTTGGCTTTGTAACATGAAACAACGCACAAACTTCTGCGATCTTATAAAGAGGTTTACTAGTAAGGCCAGGAGTTTCAAAAGACGGAAGATTTGGCTTTTGCCTATCAACACTTTGAACCTCTTCGCGAATTATTTGCCGGATAGATTGCCAGAACTGTTTGGGTTCGTAGGGGAATAACATTGGGGTAACCGGGTTACCATAGCTCACATTTTCTTTCATCACTTTTCGTTTTAGAGCTGCAAAATACCCTTTAGGGTCAACCGAAAAGAAGATAAGTATACATAAATATGGAGATTTGATAAGATTTCAATCTTTTTGAACTTAGGGTAGGATTAAAAAAGCTGTATAAGCACAATTGCGAGAATCGGGGAGGCTAACAAAATAGCTGACGTTGAAAAATTTGTCGAATGAATTTAAGGGATGGGTTTAGTATCGGACTGGATTAGACCTGCAAAACTGTAATTAGAAAAAAAAATTATTGGGATAAAAATTAATATAAGAGAGACATTACCTGCTGAAGAATTGTTGTTCCAGCTTCTTAAGTACTTCTATTCCGGCTGCAAATTCCATTTCTTCCATAAACTTAAAAGTTTCGTCAAACCGATTTCTTAATTCAGTTATTTTTCTTTCGGTCAGGTTTTTTCTTTTCACCGGTATTAAAATCATTTCAAGATTTTTCTTTAAGCTACCCGCGTCAACACCGTATAACTTTTTTAATAATTCCGATGACTGGTCATTACACTGTAACGGTTTTAGAGAATTTAATTTTGAAACAACATAAAAGAACAAGGCAAGGGAAAAATTTGATAACTGTGCCTGCCTGCATTTTTCAACCTGTTCAAATTGGCTTTTTTCAAAAGTCTCTTTAATAGTTTCCAGGTGTGGAAGAAACCTATTATGAAAACCTGGCAAGTAATGGAAGAGAAGCATCACCGGAAACGTTACAAGGGCGGCAACAAAAACTGCCGGTAGAAATGCAAAGTTGAAGTATGCAGGAATCAAAAATATTAGTAAGGCAGGCAGCCCAAACAATACAGCGAAATGCGCCAAGACATCTTTAGTCCAATAAGCAGCAATTACTTTTTGTTTTGTAGCATTTGTGCTCCAGTCAACAATATCTTTCTGATTGTTGCTGTGTGTACTGGTAAACTTTGCTCTGATAAACTCAGCATTAACAGGTAAGTCAAACGTTATAAAGGGCTCCACTTTGCTCATCAAATCTTTCATCACTTATCCTTTTTTTAAAAGTACAAAGTCTGCTTTAATAAACAAGTTAAATTCAATAAAATTAAATCCAATATTTATAATTTTAGAAATTAAAAGACCTAGGTTATTTATAGCTATTTTTATGAGCATGAAATGACAATATAACTGCATAGGCAACCAATTGCGCTACGAAATAGGCATTTCCAAAAGGAAACGGAATAAATGAAGGCTTTGCGTGTAGGCACTGTGTTTATGCTGTAGTAAATACATTGGTTTTCCAATATTTCCGAAATAATAACAGGTGAAGACAAGCCCGGAATATTATCTATTTTTTGTACTTTAAGAGTTGCAAAAGCTAATGCAGTAAAGCCTTCAGGGACAATGAATATTAATTCACGCCGTAGTATGGTTCTGTTACCCCTTTAGGTTTCTGATTGGGTGTTGGAGCCCGTATAGAAGAGTAAATCTTTTTGGTAACAGGCAAGAGCTTTTGTTTTAAATCAAAAGCATATGAAAAAAGAAACTTCTAAGAAAAAGAGTGTTGTAAACCTGCCACTAGTTAACCCAAATGCAGCTGGTATTGATATAGGTGATATTATTCATGCAGTAGCTGTCCCTGTTGACAGAGATGATGTTAATGTCAAATCTTTTGGTGCAATGACATGTGACCTTGAAGCAATTGTTACCTGGTTACACTATTGCGAAATCGATACGGTTGCTATGGAGAGTACCGGTGTTTATTGGAAACCCTTATTTGCGATGTTAATTAAAGCTGGTTTTGAAGTGTATCTGGTAAATTCAAAACAGGTGCGCAATGTAAGTGGACGAAAGAATGATGAAGATGATGCAGTGTGGATACAAAAACTGCATAGTTGTGGATTACTAAAAAGCAGTTACTTACCTGATGACGAACAGGAAGCTTTGCGGACTTTAGTTCGACACAGAAAAACTTTGACACTGCATTGTAACCGGTTTATTTTACGGATGCAAAAAGCAATGGAAATGATGAATATCAAAGTTCATACAGTTATAAGGGATATTACAGGTAAAACTGGTCTTGCTATAGTAGAAGCAATTATTAAAGGGGAGAGATGCGCAGAAAACTTTTTGATCTATGTTGATAAAAACATCAGAGCAGATCATGAAACGATAGCGAAATCTTTACAAGGCAGTTGGCGAACAGAACAATTATTTATACTGGAAGACTGCTACAGAAGTTATCAATTTTATAAGGAAAGGATTGCTTGTTGTGACGTTGCAATAGAACTTCAATTAAAACAATATCAAAGTGAATTTTTACCTGCAGAGGTAGTTGATGAAGAAGTAAAGTCTACTAAAAGAGCCACTAAAAACAAACCAAAGTTTAATACCTGTAGTTATTTTAAAGCTATACTTGGAGTTGATGTTACTGCAATTTATGGTATCAGTGACATTTCAACAATGGAGATATTATCTGAAACAGGTACAGACATGAGTAAGTGGGAAACATCTAAACACTTTGTCTCATGGCTAAACTTATGTCCCAATAATAAAATTTCAGGTGGAAAACTTATCAGTAGCATGTTGATGAAAAAGAAGCCAAATACAGCAAGCCAGGCTTTCAGAAATGCTGCCAATGCAGTTCAAAGAAGTAATAATTGGTTAGGAGACTACTTTCGAAGAATGAAAGCCAAAGGAGGCAATAAGTATGCTATGGTAGCAACTGCTAATAAGATAGCAACAATATATTATAAAATGGTTAGGAATAAACAGGAGTTTAACCCGGTGGATTTACAATCATATCAACAAAAATACAAGCAGGCAAAAATTACTTACCTCGAAAAAAAGTTGAATGACCTCAAAAGGGAGGTTGCGTAGGAAGGTTATATAGAAGTTCCTTGTCCGGTACAGCCAGCAGCAGCCGAACTTTTGAAATAATGTAGGTAAAACTTTTAGGGTCTTTAAAATAGATTGACCTCGAAATTGAAACCTTAAGCTATTTTATTTCAATTTCGAGTATTAGAAACTTAGTTAGATGCCTTACAGGGGCTTAAGTTAAACTTTCATCACTTGCAGATGCAAATTTGAATAAGAATACATAAACGATTCATGGATAATGCGTTTCCAATGTAGTTCCATTTAAACCGGAACAATCATAGAAAGCCATCCGTGTAGAGACCGCAAATTTCGGAAAGACAATCACTACTGTCTCAAGCTACGAAACGCCCAGCTTGATATATAAGCTATATTTCCAAGCTATCTGAGACTCAAATAGCTGCAGCTAAAAAAGTTATTTCAACACCTTCGTTCACGTTTTAATAAGAAATAGAAAAATACTTTAGCTTAAGCTGCTCATAAATAGATTCAGGATGATAAATAGCATTTTTATCAAGACACCCCCGTCGCCAAATCTCATTCCATAAGTGAATTGAGAGAGAGCGATAAGATGGACTGAAATCGCACTTACATATAAGCTCGGAAATACTAAAATAGTTAACAGGGCAAAAAACCTCCGCATCATTCACATATCCATATAGTTCAGTACCTTCAGTAAAACAGCTTCGAAACAAATAAACACCAATTTCTCCCCATTGGATTTCATTGTTAGCTTTAATTTTGTCATCGACAATTTTAATGATCTGCTCTAAATGGGACGATTTTTCCGGAAATTTCATACATGTATTGTTAATACTTTTCTGATTAGTTTCAAATTCTCTTTCAGATGATATACAATACTCCTGTTCAATATTGAAAGGTTGAAGGCAAATAAGATCCATATCTACCCACCATCCTCCCAATTCGTATAGTAATTTTAAACGAAACCAGTCAGCAAAAGAAGCATATGTACCTGCGGAGTCTTTGAATAACAAAGATTCTGATAGTATTGTATTGGCGTCCATTAATTTTACTCCGTTAGGCAAATTCTTAATTTCATTGTAGGCGTATAAATGAAACTCATGCTTGTGGTACAGAAAAGACTTAATACACAAAATCTCATTATTTGATAGTTGATTACCAATCCACAAACTTTTTACAATTTTATTCATATATGTAGGGTCTTACTTAAAAACAGAATTCGGTTCATTTTTACCAACTTGCTCTAACCACATGCTACTATATAATCCATTGCTCTTTAGCAAATCAAAGTGCATTCCCTTTTCGACAAATTCACCCTTATCAAGGACCAAAATAGTATCAGCAAACATAACTGTGGAAAGCCTATGAGCTATTAAAATTGTTATAAATCGCTTTTGTCTGGCAATCTTTCGAATTGTATCACTTATCCCTTTTTCCGTTAATGAATCTAACGAAGACGTTGCCTCATCAAATATTAACAATCTAGAGTCTCTTAAGAGAGACCGGGCAATAGCCAATCTTTGTTTTTCTCCACCTGACAATTTTATTCCACCTTCACCAATAAATGTATTAATTCCTTCTTTTGATCTTTCCAGGAGTCCATTACAAGAGGCCATTTCTAAAACCTCTAAAATCATTTCGTCCGTAGCGAAAGGATTTACGAAAAGTAAGTTCTCTTTTATCGTACCGGAAAATAATTGTGCGTCTTGAGGTACCAAACCAATCTGGTGCCTGATTTCAGTCAAATCAGCGTCTTGCTGACGGACTTCATTATATAATATTTTTCCACTAGTCGGACCGTATAAGCCAATTAGCAATTTTAGAATCGTTGATTTACCAGAGCCAGAAGGTCCCACTATTGCAACAGTTTGCCCAACTTTTGCTTCAAATGAAATATTATTCAATGTAAACGATGAAGATTGATGCTTAAAAGAGACTTCTTCAAATCTAAATGCATTAAGAATACCAACTTTCTGGGGTGAAGTTGGATATTTTTCAGGGTCTTTTTTTAATATAGTATCAAGATTATTAAGAGAGGCTTGTACATCTCTATAGGCAACAATGACACCGCCCATTTCTCCTAAAAGGCCAAACATTGAATAAAAATAGAGTTGCATCATCATTAATTGTCCCAATGTCAATTTATCGTTAAATAAAAAAAACAGCAGAAAAAAGATTATAGCTTGATGAAAGAATTGTATAAACGCGCCATAGGAAGAGCTTATAGATCTAACATTCTTCAGCTTGCGAAGCTCTCTTTTTAAAATGCTTTCATTTGCTGATTCTAGTCTTGAAATTTCCTGTGACACTAACCCCAAGCTTTTGATTAGCTCTACATTTCTGAAAGACTCGGTAGTTGAGCCAGCCAGCGCATTAGTTTCTTTTAAAATGTCGCTTTGAATTGCTGTCATTTTTCTACTTAAAAAGTTTGTAATGAATAAAAGCAATAAAGCTCCAGTAAGATAAACAAAGGGTAATGCGGGACTAAGTATAAATGCTATTACTATTACCACACTTATTGAAACTATACTAGTAAATAGAACACTCATGAACTTATTGATAAAATTCTCGCAATCAGTCCTAGCTCGTTGAAGCATTGAAAGTATCTCTCCACTCCGATAGTTTTCAAATTCTTGGAAAGGTAGATTAAGAGTGTGTCTCTGTACATCTGTATACAAATCTGTACCAAGTTTGCGAATTACAATATTTACAAAATAGTCTTTATATGTAGCCGCTAACCATGCTATTGTGCTTACTAGCATAATTCTTAATATTCCGCCTCCAATTCCGAAGAAAAAATCTTGCTTGAGGCCGTTATCCCTGTAATATTCTACCTTACTTGCATATGGATCAATAATATAATTTCCGAAAATATATGGATTAAGATTTATAAATAGCTGATCAATAAAAGCTAAAAGCAAAGCAAAAAAAACTATTTTTTTTTGCCGACTTAGATAATATAGCAACAATTTCATATTATATTATAGCGCTTTACTTAACAGCTTTCTGCTCTAAATTCAATTCTTTATGCAACTCTTTCAAATGACTGTTTATATAATTGGTTTCTTCAATAGATAATAAAACATCCATAGCTTTAAGATCAAATTGAACCTGTTCCGGATTAGAGGCACCTAAAAGGGCTATTGTTATTCCGGGTCGATCAATTGTCCATCGGATGCAGAGTTGAGTTAATGTAACTCCCTTATCTGACGCCAATGGTCTAAGTTTATTCAAGAAAGCCTTTATTTTGCATTGATTTTCCGGCTCATAAAGTGCAACCTCCCAATGATTATCTTCTGGCCAAAGAAATTTCGGGTGCACATTTCCTGTGAGAATTCCTCGCTGCAAAACGGAGTATGCCAATATTCCCTTTTTATACGTTTCTGCATAAGGCAATAGATCACTTTCTATTTCCAGGTTTAGCATACTATATCTTGCTTTATTTGAGACTATAGGGCAAAATGCTTCTAATTCTTTCATTTTCTCTAATGAATGATTGCATACACCAATTGCCCGTATTTTACCCTGTGCAAGGAGTTGGTTTAGAGCTTCTGCTGTTTCTTCTGATGGTGTTGTATAGTCAGGCCAATGAAGTGAATAAAGATCAATATAATCAGTCTTTAACCTACGCAGACTATTTTCACATTCTTTAATGATACTCTCTTTACCCGCGTAATTATATATTTTATAATGTTTTCCTTGCAAATCACATTCATTAACAAGCCTTCCATTTTCACCTCCCCAGATTACTCCGCACTTTGTAAAAATTTGGATTTTATCGCGCTGTAGATTACTAACTATTTCTCCAACGATTTCCTCACTGAAACCCATACAATAAGCCGGTGCGGTGTCAATTGAGGTACAGCCCATATCATATGCTTTAAATAAGGCAGCGCGAGCATCTTCACGTGTTGGATCTCCAAACTCCGCTGATCCAATTGCCCATGCTCCAAAAGTTATTACAGAAACTTCAATATTACTGTTTCCAATTTCACGATATTGCATTTTATCTGATTTAATGAATTAATTGTTTTTATTAAATAGGTGTTCCTTTATTATCAGCGCTATTTGTAGAGCATTATAGTTATAAATCATAGACATGTGGTCGCCAGGACTATGCACCATTTTGAAGGTTGATTTAGTATGTTTCTTCCATTCAATAAAATCAATATCTGGCGAGGTTCCCTTTTCGGATTTTATTACCAAAATATTGGAACCTATAAACCCTGAAGGCGTATATTTTATAAGAAATTGAATGATGGTTGTATTAAATGCCCGCAATATGAATTCTTTATTTTCATCTTCTTTAATATGTGCGTGCAAATATTCCATAACAACAGTCCCTTTATTATCTTCTTCGGTGCGAATCAATCTATTAATTAATTCTTTCTGCCACCCGCTTTGCAATGAAGGAAGGCGATAAGTAGATATTAAACTTTCCGATAACAAAATCAATCTTTCATCAATGGTAGTTCCCTCTTTTTCATTTCTTACATACGCTGTATTTATAGACGCATCTAAAATTATTAACACTTCAACAGTTTGTCCATCCTGTTCCAATTGTTTGATAATTTCATATGCCAAATGAGCGCCAACACTATGCCCAATTAATTTATAAGGACCCCCAGGCTGTATTTCTTGAATCCATTTTTTGCACCATTTTGCATTTTCCTCCATTGTTGAAAGAGGAGTCTCACCTCTTTGTAATCCTATCCATTGTAATCCGTATACCTGGAATAAATCATCAAGTGCATCTCCGAGTTCTCGGTATGCATCTGTTAACCCAGGCGATCCTGGAATTAAAAAAACAATATCGTTTTTACTTTCCTTATTTAGGTGATGTACATGTAAGTCTAAATATGCACTCGGTATGTCTTTATTTTTTTCATTATTGATTGATTGATTTACTGATAGTTTTTCTATGCTTGGATTAAGAAAGAGCTCTTTGAAACTCAGGTTTATACCTAATTTCCTCAACTTGTTTATTACAGGAAATACCAGCAACGAATGACCTCCTAAGTGAAAAAAATTATCATATATACTAATCAGGTCTGTCTGTAAGATTTCTTTCCAGACTTCAGCAATTTTCTTTTCTAGAATATTCCTGGGAGCAACGAAATTATCTGAAACCCAGGATGCCATTTCTATATCAGGTAATGCTTTTTTATCAACCTTGCCATTCTTTGTCAATGGCAACTCCGGTAGGTCCACCCATAACCGGGGGATCATATAGTCCGGCAGATGGTGAGAAAGGTAGTTTATCAACC
>JAABUT010001548.1_pt1 | contig 25807 bp, 27 predicted proteins | sample 5559281 | NCBI WGS metagenome assembly JAABUT01 (sample SAMN10711880, study PRJNA513359) | rock metagenome | isolation source: Antarctica rocks | place: Antarctica: Victoria Land, Ricker Hills nord | collected 2016-01-04
GCAAAGGGGGGCTACCCAGGCGTTGGAACATGCGAGTCAGCCCCCCTTTGCCGCAGGCCACTTGCCTTCCCTTGGTCAGTGGGTCCAGGGCGCCCCGCGTCCTGGCGGGTCCAGGGCAGAGCCCTGGCCTTACTGCGGCGGCAGCGCGTGGGCCGCCGCTTCCCGGCCGGGGGCGTAGCGGGCGTTGGTGATGGTGGGGTCGCGGTTGGTGAAGGGGCGGGCGAACATGGGGTGGCGCATGCTGCGGACCTCGTGTTCGATCGTGGCCAGGGTGGCGCCGGTGTCGAGGTCGATGATGTTTTCGAACCGGTACTGGCTTTGGTTGCTTTCCTCGGTGATGAGGCCGTGGGCGAGCAGGCGGCGGTGGGGGCCGGAGAAGTCGGCGAGAGCGACCTGCACGTGGTGGCCGTCGAAGGGTGGCAGGGCGCGGTCGGACTCCCGAAACATCAGGTCTTCGTTGAGGCCCATGGGCACGCGCACGAAGCTGCCGGCGGCGTCGTGGCCGATGTCGGCGGGATTGGCGATGATTTCGTTGTAGAAGCGGGCGATGCCGGCGGACGTGCCGCGGCCGACGTCCACTTCCACGTAGGGCATGCCGAGCTGGATGCGGCCGAAGCGGGTTGGGTCGGGGGTATGGCAGCGGAAGCGGTTGCCCCAGGGACAGCTGACGGCCAGGTGGTCGCCGGTGCGGGCGAAGGCGAAGAACGTGCCGTCGAGGCGTGGTTTGACGGCGGTCAGGCGGGCTTCGAGTGCGTCCAGGTCGGGGAAGACGAGGCCGGTGGTGCCGCGCAGCACTTGCGCCGGGCCGAGCGGCAGGTGGAACTGCGCGGTGCCGGCGTTGACCCACATGTTGTCGATGCCGACGACCAGGTAGGGGTCGCGGGTCAGGCCCAGGCCCATGATGTAGAACAGGGTCGCCAGACGCTGGTCCGGGATGCGGACGTTCAGGTGCCCGAACTCGACGATGTTGCCGACATCCTGGGTGGTGCGGTCGTAGACCGGGCTGTTCGGGGCGGGCTGGGCGTCGTTCATGTCGCGGCCTTTCAGGTTCCGGTCCAGACCGGCGGACGCCGGGCCAGGAAGGCGTCGATGCCCTCGCCGGCGTCGTGGGCCAGCATGTTGCGCGTCATCACCTCGGCGGTGAAGCTGTAGGCGTCGGCCAGCGGCATCTCGGCTTGGCGGTGGAACGCTTGCTTGCCCAGCGCCAAGGTGAGCGGGCTTTTGGCGGCGATGCTGTCGGCAAGGGTGTCGACGGCGGCGGCCAGGTCGGCTTCGGGCACGGCGCGGTTGATCAGCCCGATCTCGCGGGCGCGGGCGGCGTCGATCGGCTCGCCGGTCAGCAGCATCTCCATGGCCTGCTTGCAGCCGACGTTGCGGCTGAGGGCGACCATCGGCGTGGAGCAGAACAGCCCGATGTTCACGCCCGGCGTGGCGAAGCGGGCGGTGTCGGCGGCGATGGCCAGGTCGCAGCTGGCCACCAGCTGGCAGCCGGCGGCGGTGGCGACGCCGTGCACCTGGGCGATCACCGGCTTCGGCAGGGCCACGATGCGTTGCATCAGCACCGAGCAGGCGGCGAACAGGGCGGCGTAGGCTTCACGGGTGGGGGTGGCGCGCAGCTCGCGCAGGTCGTGGCCGGCGCAGAACGCGGGGCCGGCGGCGTCGATCACCACGGCGCGCACCGACGGGTCGCCTGCGATCCGTACCAGCTCCGCGTCCAATGCGGCCATCAGCGCGTTCGACAGCGCGTTGCGGGCCTGCGGGCGGTTCAGGGTCAGGCGTGCGACGCCGGCGCGATCCTGCCGCAGCAGCACGTTTTCGATGGTGGTGTGGATATTCATGACGCCCTCCGGCCTGGATGTTCTATCTTTTGCGCGTCGGTTCCAAGAGGCTTGCTTCACAGGAGTGGCATGCAGTGATCTTCCGCCAGCTGTTCGACGCCGCTTCGGGCACCTACTCCTAACCTGCTCGCCAGCCGGATCAGCCGCCGTTGGCCTTGCGGCGCCAGGCGATGCCGATGCCTGCTTTGGAACGGAGGACCGCCATGCCGGAACCGACCAGCGACCCCGGCTTTGCCGTGCCGCCTTTGGCATGCGACTGCCACATGCACGTGTTCGGCGATCCGGCACGGTTCCCGCCGGCCGCCTGGCGCGCCTACGACCCGACCGCCATGGAGCTGTTGGAATACGAGGCCGTCGCCGCGGCCCTCGGGCTGGGACGCGTGGTGTTCGTGCAGCCCAGCGCCTACGGCACCGACAACGCCTGCATGATCCAGGCCCTCCGTGCCCGGCCGCACACCAGCCGCGGCGTGGCGGTGATCGGCGACGCCACATCGGAGGCCGAGCTCGCCGAGATGGCGGCGCTGGGCGTCCGGGGCGTGCGGCTGAACCTGGTCAGCAACGGCGAGCCGGATGCCGTGGCAGCCATCGCGCAGCTTCGCGCCGCCGCCGCGCGCGTGCGTCCGTTCGGCTGGCACCTGCAGATATTCGCGGTGCCCGGGCTGCTGGCCGGGCTGGCGCCGGCGATCCGCGACCTGGGGGTGCCAGGGGGCGTACCGGTGGTGATCGAACCACATGGGTGCCGTCGATGGCAGGCTGGCGGCCAGTCGTCCGGGCTTTGACGCCCTGCTGGGCCTGCTCGCGGACGGCTGCTGCTGGGTGAAGCTGTCCGGCGCCAACCGGGTGTCGCGCCAGGCGGGCGGCTACCGGGACGCCATTCCGGTGATGCAGGCGCTGGCGGCGGCGAACCCGGACCGCGTGGTGTGGGGCACCGACTGGCCGCACATCGGGCCGCACACGCCGGGCGCCCCGAAACCGGTGGTCTACATGAAGCTGGACAACCCCGGCCTGCTGCGCCTGCTGAGCGAGGCGGTGCCGGATGCCGCCGGTCGGCATCGCATCCTGGTGGACAACCCGGCGAGGCTATATGGCTTCGGCTGAGCCGGGGTGCTCCGTCGAACGCCCGGGCACAGCCGACAACCGATGGAACATGCCATGACCGCTTCCCTGTTCTCGCCGCTGAAGCTCGGCGCCGTCACCCTGGCGCACCGCGTAGTCATGGCGCCGCTGACCCGGATGCGGGCCGGGCCGGGCGACGTGCCGACGGCGATGAACGTCGCCTACTACGCCCAGCGCGCCAGCCCCGGCGGCCTGCTGATCAGCGAGGCCACGCCGGTCTGTCCGCAGGCGCACGGCCATCCCGACGTGCCGGGCATCCACACCGCCGCCCAGGTCGAAGGCTGGCGCGCGGTGACGGAGGCGGTGCATGGCCGCGGCGGGCTGATGTTCCTGCAGCTTTGGCACACCGGCCGCACCTCGCATTCCAGCTTCCAGCCCGACGGCCGCCCGGCGCCGGCACCGTCCGCCGTCCGCGCCGACGCCGACGGCATGACCGCGGATTGGAAGCGGGTGCCGTACGAGACGCCGCGCGCGGTCGACCTCGCCGAAATCCCCGGCATCGTGGACAGCTTCGCCGCCGGCGCAGCCAACGCGATCGCCGCCGGGTTCGACGGCGTGGAGATCAACGGCGCCAACGGCTACCTGCTGGAGCAGTTCATGCACACCCTCAGCAACCGGCGCGGCGACGCCTACGGCGGCAGCATCGAGAACCGTTGCCGCTTTCCCCTGGAAGTGGTGCGCGCCGTTGCCGCCCGTGTCGGCGCGGACCGCGTCGGCATCAGGCTGTCGCCCTTCGGCATCGCCAACGACAGCGGCGAGGACGACCCAGCGCCGCTGTATTCCCACCTGGTGACCGCGATGGCGCCGCTCGGCCTGGCCTACCTGCATCTGGTCGAGCCGCGCGCCAGCGGCACCGGGCGCGCCGACACGCTGCGCGAGGACCAGCCCTCGGCGGCTACCCTGTTCCGCCCGCTGTGGCCGGCGACGCTGCTGACCGCCGGCGGCTTCGACGGGACCGATGCCGCGGCAACCGTCGCCGCCGGGCATGCCGACGCGGTGGCGTTCGGACGGTTCTTCATCTCCAACCCCGACCTGCCGGCACGCATCCGCACCGGGGCCGCGCTGACGCCATATGACCGCGCCACCTTCTACGGCGGTGGCGCGGCCGGCTACACCGATTACCCCTCAACCGCCTGACCAGTGGAGCGAACCTGACGGTTCTTTCGGTCAGGTTCGCTCCACCAAGCGCCGTTAACCTTTCGCGCGCGCCGCCGGACGCATGGGCATCGGTTGCAGGCCGATGCCGGCTGGCAGGCTGAACCACTGCCGCCGGTCCTGGCTCTGTACCAGAAGCAACACCCGGCCGTCGAACTGCTGCCGCGCCGCGTCGAGTTTGATGCGCAGCTCCGCCGGGGTGGCGACCGGTTCGCGGCCCACCTTCAGAACGACATCGCCGACCGACACGCCCTGCTCGGCGGCCACGCTGGACGGCGACACGCCCTGCACCAGCACGCCGCGCTGGTCGGACGGCAGCTTCAGCCGGGCGCGCGCGTCCTGGGTCAGGGCCGCCAGCGACAGGCCCAGGTCGGACGGGTTGCGCCTGCGCGAGGCGACGACGGCCGCGGCGGCATCGGCGGCGGCCGAGCGGATGTCCTCCGGATTGTCGGCGACGACCACGAACGCGGTGCGGGCGGCCCCGTCGCGCCACAGCACGACCGGAACGGTGCTGCCGATCTCCTGCACGCCCAGGCTGCGCCACAGCCCGCGCACGTCCTTGATGTCGACGCCGGCGACCTGCATCACCACGTCGCCCTCCTGGATGTCGGCGAACAGGGCCGGGCAGCCGGGGTCGACCGCGGTCACGATCACGCCGGCGCGGCGTGACAGCCCGACGCTGGCGGCGATGTCGGCGGTGACCTGCTGCACGTGCAGGCCCACCCAGCCGGGCCGCACGCGGCCGTATTGCAGCAGCCGGCCGACGACGAACTGCACGTCGTTGGACGGGATCGCGAAGCCGATGCCGATCGAGCCGCCGGTGTCCGAATTCGAGAACAGCGCCGTGTTGACGCCCAGCACCTCGCCCTGCAGGTTGAACAGCGGTCCGCCGGAATTGCCGTGGTTGATGGTGGCGTCGGTTTGGATGAAGTCGTCGTACACGCTGGCCTTGATGTCGCGGTCCAGCGCGCTGACGATGCCCGACGACACCGAGCTGCCGAAGCCCAGCGGGTTGCCGATCGCCAGCACCGGGTCTCCCGGGCGCACCTGGTCGCTGTCGGCCCAACGGACGGGCGGCAGCGGCTGCAACGGGCTGACCTTCAGAAGTGCGATGTCGCCCTTGAACGACTTGCTCAGCACCGTCGCCATCAGGGTGGTGTCGTTGTTGAAGGTGACGCTGATCTCGGACGCGTCGTCGATCACGTGCCGGTTGGTGGCGATGATGCCGGATGCGTCGATCACGAAGCCCGACCCCAGGCTGCGGCGGCGCCCGGCGGCCGCGTTGCCGGCGCCCGTGCCGGCTGCCGGCGAGGTGGCGCGGCTGGCCCCGCTCTCACCCGGGCCTGGATCGGCGTAGCGGACGGTGGAGATGTTGACCACCGACGGCAGCAGCGTGGCCACCAGATCGGCCTGGCTGGCGGCCATGCGCGCGGTCTGCGCAACGGCGGGTGACCCGCTTGCAAAGGTCAGGACAATCATCAGCGCCGGGACAAGACGACGAAACGACATGGCAGGCTTCCTGGAAGCGCCGGCGGCCGGACCGCAGACGAAAAGAACCGTTCGGCCATCTAAATGGCGATGCCGACCGGCCACATCCAGTGGCCACCCATGCTTCAGATCGAGGACAGCACCGCAGGTGCCAGCGCCGGGGCCTTCGCGGCAGGGTGCGACGGGTTGCGAAACCGGAACTCGCCGTCCGGGGCGGCGTCCGGGGCCACCGCGCCCATCAGTTCCAGGCGCGACGCGCAAGTGACCGCCACCACCTGGCGGGCGGCGGCATTGGCCAGGAACTGCCGCGCCTCACCCTCCAGCTCCAGCTTCTCGCGCAGCTCGCGCCATTCGGTGCGGTCGGTGTCCTCGATGAACATCGCCAGGATGCCGGGTCGGGTGCCGGACAGGCGCATCGGCGCAATGGCGAACATGCGGCGGCGGATGGCCACCGCCACCTCGTTCTCCCGCCCGGCGCGTGCCGCCAGCACGAACACGCCGCCGTCGCTGGCGGTGACCGCCAGATGCGCCTCGCTGCCGAATTCCCGCCGCAGGCTCGGCATCAGGCTGGGTTCGCCCGAGTATTGCCCGGCCTGGGCCGCGGCCAGCATCAGCGGGTCCAGCCGCAGCACCGCCGCCTCGTCGTGGTCGGCGCGCCGGCTGCTGGCCAGCATCTCGCGGATGCGCGCCTGCAGGGCGGCCAGGCTGGCGTGGCACTTGGCGTCCTGCCCGCGGCGGAGGCCCTGCGGCAGGGTCAGCTTCAGCAGGTAGCGGCCGGGATGGGCGGCCAGCCAGGTCTGCAGGTCGCTGTCGATGCGGTCGACAAGCTGGGAGAAGGCGCCGCGATGCACGTCGCGGCCTTCCTCGGCCGATACCGTGTCGCAGGCGATCTCGGCCGCCGCCCCGCCGCGTTCGATCAGCAGGTCGTATGGCGTGTCCTGCGCCAGACCGGAATAGGTGACGGTGAAGCCGCGCGACCGCTGCAGGGCGGCGGTGCGGAACAGATGCAACAGCGGCACCAGGGTGTTGGGGCCCGACAACGCGGTCCGCAGCGCCGAGCGCAGGCGGGCGCGGCCATCCTTGGGCAGACGCGCATAGACCTGGGCGCCCTCGGCCACCAACGCCACCAGCAGGCGTTCGCCGCAGGACATCGGGCGGTTCATGCCGCCGGCGATGCGGTCGATCGCCAGTTCCACGGCATGATGCTGAAGCGTGGCGCGAGCGGAACGCTGGATGCCCCGGCCCAGGTCCTGGATTTCGGTGATCCGACGTTTCCACAGCGGACGGCCGGCGGCCTCGATGAAGGCGGACAAGGCACCGGGACGCGCATCCGGCAAATACATCGCAGCCTGGGCCAACATGAAACCCCCGATCAACCAAACTATGGATAAAACTACAATTCGCCATCATCCAGACAAAGTTCAAGCAGCGGATCGACCGATCGTTCCCGCTTTGTCGGCGCAAACGCGGCGTGGGTTCGGCGCCGCGGTTGACACGGCCGCATCTGCCACGCACGCATCGCCGATGACGGAAATCTACATCGATGCCGACGCCTGCCCGGTGCGCGAGGAGGTCTACCGCGTGGCCGAGCGGCTCGGCCTGGTGGTGCACGTGGTTTCCAACGGTTCCCGCCCGATCCGACCGTCGCCGAACCCGAAAATCCGCATGGTCACGGTGTCCGAGGGTGCGGATGTCGCCGACGACTGGATCGCCGAGCGGGTGGGCCCGACCGACGTGTGCGTCACCTCCGACATTCCGCTGGCGTCGCGCTGCCTCGACCGGGGTGCGCGGGCGCTGTCGTCGAACGGCCACCACTGGACGGCGGACAACATCGGCAGCGCGCTGGCCGGGCGGGAGATCAGCCGGCACATGCGCGAGGTGGGCATGGCGACGGGCGGGCCGGCGCCGTTGACCAAGGCGGACCGGTCGAGGTTCCTGGCGGCGCTGGACCACGCCGTGCAGGCCGCGCGCCGGGCTGTGCCGCCAAGGCCGCTGCCGCGCCTGCCGTGACGGCTGCTACAGCCCGGCGAACAAGGCGGTCGACAGATAACGCTCGGCGAACGACGGCGCGATGCAGACGATCAGCCTGCCGGCGTTGGCCGGGTCGCGCGCCACCGTCAGCGCCGCATGCAGCGCCGCACCGGAGGAGATGCCGATCGGCAGGCCGTCGGTGCAGGCGCAGCGCCGGGCGGCGGCGATCGCCTCGCGTTCGGACACCTGCACCACGTCGTCCATGAGGTCGAGCGCCAGCACGGCGGGCCGGAAGCCGGGGCCGATGCCCTGCAGGCCGTGCGGCCCCGGCTCGTCGCCTGACAGCACGGCACTTTCGGCCGGTTCCACCAGCACCATGCGCAGTCTCGGCCGGCGCGGTTTCAGGCGGCGGGCGATGCCGGTCAGCGTGCCGCCGGTGCCGGCGCCGCCGACCACGATGTCGACCAAGCCGGCGGTGTCGGTCCAGATTTCCTCCGCCGTGGTGGCGGCGTGGATGTCGGGGTTGGCCGGGTTGTCGAACTGGCGCGGCATCCAGGCTTCCGGCATTGTGGCCGCGACCGCCTCGGCGCGCGCGATGGCGCCGGCCATGCCCTGGCGGGCCGGCGTGGACTGCACCTCCACCCCCATCAGGTGCAGCATCTTGCGCCGCTCGACCGAGGCGCCTTCCGGCATGCACACGATCAGACGGTAGCCCTTGGCCACGGCGACGAAGCCCAGCGCGATGCCGGTGTTGCCGGAGGTCGGCTCCACCAGCACCGAGTGGCCGGGCCGGATCAGGCCGCGCGCCTCGGCATCGCGGACCATGGCCAGGCCGATGCGGTCCTTCACCGAGCCAAGCGGGTTGAAGAACTCCAGCTTCAGGGTCAGGTCGGCGCACAGGCCGTCAGCGGCGGAGATGCGTGGCAGGCGGACCAGCGGCGTGGCGCCGATGGTGTCCAGCACGCTGTCGTAGATGCGTCCCCGCGCCGGCGGATGCGGCGCAAGGTTCGCTTCGCGCGTCATGACCTTCATGCGCACAGCCTAGCACGGATGCGCGATTTAACACAGATTGGCGCAGTGGTTTGGCGACGCCGTCGAACGGAGGGAAGAAATGCTCATACGCCGCGACCGGGCGATGCTTGCCGTCGCGATCATGCTCGACGTGGCGTTCCACGGCGGGCGGGCGGCCACTGTCAGCGGCGCCGACCTGGCCGGGCGCCTGGGGCTGGCGCGGCGCGGCATGGAGCCGCTGCTGCAAGGTTTGTCTCGCGCCGGGCTGCTGGAAAGCGTCCGCGGCCCGCGCGGCGGCTACCGGCCGGGACGCCCGCTGCGCGACATCCGGCTGTCCGACATCCTGGCGGTGGCCGATGCCGACGGGGCGCCGGCGGAGACCGGGCCGGCCGGCAGGCTGCAGACGGCGGTGGTCGACCTGCTGTGGAATGAACTTGAAACCGCCGCCTGCGCGCCCCTGGAGAAGCTCACGCTGGACGACCTGGTCCGCCGCGCCCGGACAGCCGGTGTGCGGCGGCCGAGCGCGGAGCCGATCAGCTTCGTCATCTGACGCCCGCGGCCAGGCGTCCGCTACGGGATGCCTGCCAGCAACGTCCCGACGGTGACGGCCAGGATGACCAGGCTGGCGATGCAGACCTGCACCGCCGGCAGCATCGGCTCGTCAGGCGCCATCCACCCGGCATCAGGGTCCGAACAGTTCTGCAGGCCCGGCAGGTTGTCGGCGAACGGCGCCGCCGACACGCCGTGATCGCCGAAAAAAATCCACGCTTCACGATGCGACATCCCGCGATCTCCTAATCACGTTTGACAAATGGTATTTGGAAACACCATGTTCACGCAAGACGTGAATTGGCAACTGCCGGAGACCCGACGATGAGCCCACCTGACCAGCATACGACCGCATCAGCGACCCAGTCCAAGCGCTCCGGCGTCGAGGCGTTGAAGGAGTCCAGCCGGCACCTGCGCGGGCGCCTGGCCGAGGAGCTTGCCGAGGGCGGTACGCAGGTCAGCGAGGATGCCTACAACCTGCTGAAATTTCACGGCACCTATGAACAGCACGACCGCGACACCGCCACCGCGCTGAAGCAGTCCGGGCAGGAGAAGGACTACTCGTTCATGGTCCGGGTGCGCATGCCCGGCGGCCGGCTGACCGCGGCGCAATACCTGGCGCTGGACGAGCTGGCCGACCGCTACGCCAATGCCAGCCTGCGCGTCACCACCCGCCAGGGCGTGCAATTCCACGGCGTGGTGAAGGACAATTTAAAGCCCGCCATCGCCGACATCAACGAAACCCTGCTGACCACCCAGGCCGCCTGCGGCGACGTGGTGCGCAACGTGATGTGCAGCCCGGCCCCGGTCCACGATGCGATCCACGCCAGGCTCGAAGCCGACGCCCGCCTGCTGTCCGCGGCACTGCTGCCGGCCAGCCGCGCCTACCACCAGATATTCCTGGACGAACCCGGCGACCCGACCGGCGAGGCCGAGCCGCTGTATGGGGAAACCTACCTGCCGCGGAAGTTCAAGATCGGCATCGCCACGCCCGCCGACAACACCGTCGACGTGCTGACCAACGACCTAGGCATCATCGCCCTGTTCGACGGCGACCGGCTTACCGGCTACAACATCGCCGTCGGCGGCGGACTGGGCATGACCCACAACCGCCCCAACACCTATCCCCGCCTGGCGTCCCTGGTCGGCTTCGTCGGGCCGGACGACCTCGTGCGCGTCACGCGCGCCGTCATCGCGCTGCAACGCGACAACGGCGACCGCGGCGACCGCAAGCGCGCCCGGCTGAAATACGTCGTCGACGACCGCGGCCTGGACTGGGTGCGCGACACGCTCGCACTCCACTACGGCGAGCGCCTGGCCGACCCGCGCCCGATGCCCGCCTTCAAGATCCCCGATCTCCTGGGCTGGCACCGCCAATCCGATGGCGGCCTCTGGTGGCTGGGCGTGCCCGTTCCCAGCGGCCGCATCGTCGACACCGCCGACAGCCGCCTGCGCACCGCCCTGCGCGAAGCCGTCAGCCGCTTCGGCACCGATCCGGTGATGACGCCCCAGCAAGACGTGCTGCTGACGGACATCGCCGACGCCGACCGGTCCGCCATCGACAGCCTGTTGCGCAGCCACGGCGTCATCCTGGCCGAGGACATCACCCCCCTCGCCCGCTGGACCCTGGCCTGCCCGGCCCTGCCCACCTGCGGCCTCGCGTTGACCGAGGCCGAGCGCGTGCAACCCGCCCTGGTGAAGATATTCGACGACCTGCTGGCCCGACACGGCCTGTCGCAGGAGCGCATCAGCCTGCGCATCACCGGCTGCCCGAACGGTTGCGCCCGCACCTACGCCGGCGACATCGGCTTGGTCGGACGCGTGCCCGGCGCCTACGCTATCTTCGTCGGCGGTGACTTCGAAGGCACCCGCCTGTCCTTCAAGCTGCATGAGCGCATCAGGCAGGGCGACCTGGGCGCCACCCTGCAACCGATCATCGCCGCCTTCGCCGACGACCGCCAGAACCACGAGAGCTTCGGTGACTTCTGCCATCGCCTTGGCCGCGACGCGCTGCTGGCGATCGCCTGAAAGACCGCAACCTGCCGGCTTTTCTTGCAACTGCCCGGCAACAGCCTGCTACACTCGTCCGGTCCCGAGCATGTCGAGCTGGAACGAGCGTGAACCTGCTAGCCCCGCCCAAGGCCCGCCTGTCGATCGAGGTCGTGCACGACCTGGTCTGCCCGTGGTGCTACCTGGGCCTGCGCCGCCTGCTGCGCACCCTGCGCCAACGCTCCGACCTGCTGTTCGACCTGACTTGGCGGCCGTTCCTGCTAAACCCCGACATGCCCCGCGCCGGCATGACACGCTCCGACTACGTGGTGCGCAAATTCGGCGGCGAAGACCGCGCCCGCCGCCTGTATGCCTCCATCACAGACATCGGCCGCGCCGAGTCCGTCGCCTTCCGCTTCGATCGCATGCGCCACACGCCCTCATCCATCGACGCCCACCGCCTGGTCCGCTGGGCCGCCCCCCAGGGCTTCAGCAACACCCTGGTGGAAGCCCTGTTCAGCGCCCACTTCGCCGAAGGCCTCGACATCGGCCACCGCGAAACCCTCGCCGCAATCGCCGCCACCTGCGGCGCCAACACCGCCGCCGCCCGCCTGTTCCTGCACAGCGAAACCGACACGGACGCCATCCACGCCGAAAACCTCCGCGCCCACCGCCTCGGCATCAACGGCGTGCCCTGCTTCATTATCGGCGGCCGCCACGCCATCGCCGGCGCCCAAGACAGCGAAGTCATCGAACGCCTCCTGGACGTCGCCGTGGTGGACGCGGCCGAGATGTAGGAAGGAAGGCCAGGGCTCTGCCCTGGACCCGCCAGGGGCGAGCCGCCCCTGGACCGGCTATTCACAAGCGAAAGGTGGCCTGCGGCAAAGGGGGCTACTCGGATGTCGCCACGGCAGAGTTGCCCCCCCCTTTGCCGCAGGCCACGTCCTTACTTCTGGACGCCAGTCCAGGGCGGCGCGCCCTGGTGGGGTCGAGGGGCAAAGCCCCCGCCTTGCCTTCAGCTCGGCAGGCGTACCTTCAGGCTGTCGATGCCTTTGACAAAGCTGGAGAAGACGCGGGTGGGTTCGCCGAGGACTTCGATTTTTGGAAATCTTGTCAGGATTTCTTCCCAGAGGATTTTCAGCTGCATCTCGGCCAGGCGGTTGCCGACGCAGCGATGGATGCCGAAGCCGAAGGACAGGTGTTGTCTTGGGCGTTTGCGGTCGATGATGAAGCTGTCGGGGTTGTCGATGGCGGTTTCGTCGCGGTTGCCCGAGACATACCACATGGCGACCTTGTCGCCGGACTTGATGTGTTGGCCGTTGATGTCGAAGTCGGCCACCGCGGTGCGGCGCATGTGGGCGAGCGGGGTCTGGTAGCGGATGATCTCGGGGACGGCGCTGTCCAGCAGGGCGGGGTTGGCGCGGAGTTTGGCGAGCTGGTCGGGGTTCTGGCCGAACGCCCACATGCCGCCGCTGATGGAGTTGCGGGTGGTGTCGTTGCCGCCGACGATCAGCAGGATCAGGTTGCCGAGGAACATGGCGGGCGGCATGTTCTTGGTCGACTCGGCGTTGGCCATCATGCTCAGCAGGTCGTTGCCGGGCGGGCGGCCGGCGCGTTCCTTCCACAGGCGGCTGAAGTAGGCGAGGCACTCCTGTAGCTCGGCCTGGCGCGCGTCCTCGGAGGCGATGATGGAGCCGTTCACGTCCGCGGTCGCCACGTCGGACCAGCGGGTCAGCTTGCGGCGGTCTTCGAACGGGAAGTCGAACAGGGTGGCGAGCATGCGGGTGGTCAGCTCGATGGAAACGCGGTCGACCCAGTCAAATTCCTCGTCCCGCGGCAGTCCGTCAAGGATTTCCTGGGCGTTGGCGCGGATGACGTGTTCCAGCTTGGCCAGGTTGTTGGGCGCCACCACCGGGCTGACGGCGCGGCGCTGTTCGTCGTGCAGCGGCGGGTCCATGGAGATGAAGCTGGGGCGGCGGTGTTCGGGCAGCGGGTCGCGGATGGTGATGCCGCCGAGATAGGCGTCGGACGAGAACACCTGGTGGTTGGTGTCGACCGCCATGATGTCGTTGTAGCGGGTGATCGACCAGTACGGGCCGAACTTGCTTTCGCGGCAGAAGTGGACCGGGGCTTCCTTGCGCAGGCGCTCGAAATACGGCCAGTGGGTGTCGGTTTCGAACAGGTGGGGCTGGCTGACGTCGATGTCTTCCAGCGGCATCGAGAACGCACGGGCGCGGGCTTCGGCGCGATGGTCGATCTGGGCGTCGTTCATGGCATTCCTCCTGTTCTTCTTGGGCTGGTGGCTAGTGTTGCCCCTCCGGCATGCGCACCACGAGCCCGTCCAGCTCGGCGGTCACCGGGATCTGGCAGGACAGGCGGGAGTTCGGCTCCACCGCCTGGGCGAAGCTGATCATGCTTTTCTCCTGCGCGCTGGCCTCGCCGGTCTTGTCGGCCCAGGCGGGGTCGACGTAAACGTGGCAGGTGGCGCAGGCGCAGGCGCCGCCGCAATCGGCGTCGATGCCGGGCACGCCGTTGTTGACCGCGCCCTCCATCACCGACAGGCCGATCTTCACCTCGACCGTGTGGCCGGTGCCGTCATGCTCGATGTAGGTGACGCTCGGCATCTTCGCTTCCTCGGGTGAACCGGGTCAGGCGGCCAGGTCCTTCAAGCTCAAGGATAGATCGCGCAGGTCATCGGGCGCAATCGGCTTGCGTTTTGCGATCATCTGGCGTCCGGCCATGAACTCCGGCGCGGCGTTCACCGCCTCGACCGCCTGCACGCGGTGGTCGGCGGTCAGGTGGAACATGGCGAAGCTGTCGGTGGCCGGATCGCCGCGCATGACGGTGATGGGCGCGTCGAAGGCGAGGCCAGCGATCTGCAGCTTGACGTCGTACTGGTCGGACCAGAACCACGGCACCTCCGGGTTCGGCGCCGGCCGGCCGCACAGCGACGCGGCCACCTGGCGCGCCTGTTCCAGGGCGTTCGGCACGCTTTCCAGGCGGAACGACCGGCCGTACAGGGGCAGCGGCCGCCAGGAGCAGTCGCCGATCGCCGAGATCGCCGGGTCCGACGTGCGTCCGGACAGGTCCACCACGATGCCGTTGCCGCAGTCCAGCCCGGCGGCGGCGGCCAGCTCGATGTTCGGCACGGCGCCGACGCCGATCAGGGCGGCGTCGCAGGCGATGCGGCGGCCGTCGGCCAGGCGCACGCCGCGCACCGCGCCGTTCTCGCCTTCCAGCGCGGTCACCGACGCGCCCAGCTCGACGCGCACGCCGCGGGCGACATGGGTGGCGTGGAAGAACGCCGACAGCTCCGGGCAGGCGACGCGGGCCAGCACGCGGCCCTCGCGTTCTATGATGGTTGCTTCGGCGCCCAGGACACGGGCGGAGGCGGCGGCTTCCAGCCCGATGTAACCGCCGCCGATCACCGCCAGATGACGACCCGGGGCGAGCGCCAGCTTCAGCTGGTCGGCGTCGTCCGCGGTGCGCAGCTCCAGCACGCCGGAAAGATCGATGCCGGGCAGGTCGATCCGCCTTGCACGGGCGCCCAGCGCCAGGATCAGGTGGTCGTAGGGCAGCGCGTCGCCCTCGCTGGTGGTCACCTGGCCGGCCTGGCGGTCGATAACGGTCACGCCCGTGTCCAGGCGCAGCACGATGTCGCGGTCGGCGTAGAACCGCGGCGGCCGCAGGGCGAGGCTTTCGGCGCTGGCGAGGCCCTTCAGCCAGTCCTTGGAGAGCGGCGGGCGCTGGTAGGGCGGCAGCTTCTCCGCGCCGACGATGGTGATCGGGCCCTTCCAGCCGAACTGGCGCAGGGCCGCGCAGACCGCTCCGCCGGCATGGCCGCCCCCGGCGATGACGACGCGACCTTCCATCATCCGCGGATCAGCACCACGGCCTCGACCTCGACCGAGATGTTGCCCGGCAGGCTGCCCATGCCGACCGCGGAGCGCGCCGGACAACCGTCGTCGCCGAACACGTCGGTGAACAGGTCGGTGCAGCCGTCGATGACGCGCGGGTGGTCGCGGAAATCCGGCAGGGCGTTCACCATGCCGAGGACCTTGAGCACCGTGTCCACCCGGTCCAGCGAGCCGAGCGCGGCCTTCATGTTGGCCAGCAGGTTCAGCCCGCATTGCCGCGCCGCCAGCACCGCCTCGTCGATGCCGATGGCGCTGCCGACCTTGCCGGTGGTGCTGCTGCCGTCGGCGTGGCGCGGCCCGACGCCGGACAGGAACAGCAGGCCGCCGCCGATCCGGTACGGCACATAATTGCCCATCGGCGCCGGCGACGGCGGCAGCACCAGGCCGAGTTCGACCAGGCGGGCTTCGGCGGTCATGGGCGTGGCTCCTTGGCGTAGAACGCGGCCAGCGTCGCCACCATGCCGTCCGGCTGCGGCGCCGCGGCATCGGCGGCGATGGCTTCGTACAGGGCCGCGGCACCCTGATAGATAGGGGCGGCCGGGATGTCGCCGAGGAAGGCGGCGATCTCGTGCATCTCCGCCACCCAACGGTAGGCTTTGACGAACATGTCCGGCACGCCGCGTTCCAGCGCGCCCAGCAGGTCCGGCTGGCTGGCCGCCAGCTCGTCGCGCAGGGCGTCGGCGACGCCGTTCCGCGCCGCGCCCAACGCCATCGCGCTGCCGATCGCGACCAGGCCCTTGGTGATGCCGGCGTAGCTCATCTTCAGCGCCGACGCCGCGCCCACGCCGCCGTCGATCGGGCGCAGGTCGATGCCGTGGTCGCGCAGCTCCAGCAGGTCGGGCGCGCGGTCGCCGGAGGCATACAGGCGCGGCCCGGGTCCGTCGGCCTTCGGCGGCATGCCGATGATGCCGATGTCGACGAAATCGATCCCCGGCAACGCCCCGGCGATCTGCCTTGCGGTTTCCGGGCTGACGGCGTTGCAGTCGGCGAACACCACAGAACGGCCGGCCAGCACCGGCGCCAGACGTTGCGCCAGGCCCAGCGCATCGCCGGGCGGCGTGATCGACAGCACGACGTCGGCCCAGCCGGCCAGCGCCGCCTCGCTGTCCATGGCGGTCAGGCCGGCGGCGCGCGCCGCACTTGCCGGGCTGCGGCCGGCCAGCGTGACCGCCACATCCGCGCCGCGCGCGTGCAGCCGCCGCGCCACGCCGGCACCCATGGCCCCTAGGGCGATCACCGCGATGCGCATGGTCAGAACCTCACCGACAGGGCCAGCGAGCCGAACTGGTGCAGCCCGCCGTGCTGGTCACGGAACTGCTGCGTCTGCAGCACATGGGTGTAGGTCAGCCGGGCGCCGTAGGCCATCACCGCCACGCCGGCCTGGGCCTCGGCGATGAAGCCGTTCCTGCTGACGCTGCTGCTGGGCCGCCAGTTGTTGCCGTCCAGCAGGGTGTCATGCGCCACCGCCTGACCGTCGAGTCCGGCGAACACGTACCAGGCGAACGGCAGCGTGGCGGTGTAGGCGTCGCCGCCCGACAGGCCCGGGCGCAGCCGTGGCGCACCGAAATCACCATCCAGGCCCTCGCCGGCGCGCAACGTGATCCCGGTCTGCGCGTAAACCCGCAAGGTGCCGGCGCTGACGAGCAGGTCGGGCAGCACGTCCAGGTCAAGCCCGTGCACCTGCGCCACCGGAACCCGCCAGGTGCGCCCGGCGGCCAGCTGCACCACGGGCTCGTCGCGCAGCTGCGTGCGCCAGCCGTTGTTGCGGGCCTGGCCGATCAGGTCGTGGAAGCCGCTCTGCACCGTCTCGCCAAGCGCCGAGGGTCCCAGCACGCCCAGACCCAGCGACATCACGGTGCGGCTGCCGGCGGTGTCCTGGCTGAGGCTGGCATTGGCCATCAGCACCCCGGCATAAGGGCGGTCACCGCGTGCCGGAACGCGCGATCCGGTGTCTGCGGGCGTATAGATCTGCTGGCCGATGTCGATCGACAAACGCTGGTCACCCTCGCCCCACAGGCGGCGGCCGGCCTGTTCAAGAAACCCCTGCACCAGCCCGACGCCGGATGTCCAGCCAAGCCGCAGGCCGTTGGTGTAGAACCGGTCGGTCAGCCTGGCCGTGCTGATCGAGGCGTTCTCCTGCTGGATGGTCCAGATGCTGCTGTCGGCGCCGGGCGGCGGCGCTGTCGTCTGCGCCGCCGCGACGGAACCGCCGGTCAGGACGACGCCGACGCCGAGCAGGAAACGCGACAGTGCATGGACCGTATCAGACATGAGAACCCTCGGCAAGCCAGCATCAATAAAGGCTTGCCCGCGCGGCTGATAACCCCCCGCGGCGCTATCTGGACGCCGCACGCGCCACGTCGCGCCAACCTACCCAGCGCTCCGGCGGCAGATGCCGACGCCCGGCGATCCGTTCCAGCGCTATCTGGACATCGCTGGTGCTGCCGGCCCGCAGCGCCGCGTCCACGAACAGCTGTTCCAGCACGTCCTGCTGGGCGTGGCTGCCACCCAGGCGCCACATGCCGTCCAGCGCCGGACGCATGCGCTCGACCGCAAGCCCGAACTGCCCGGCGCGGTGGGCACGCACCGCTTGGGCCACCGGCAGCGCGTAGTCGCGCAGGATCGGCGCCAGCGTGCCGGGCCGGTCAGCCAGCGCGGTCAGCCCGTCGAGCATCCGCGCCGCCGCGCCGTCGCGTCCCGCCGCCGCCAGCGCCATCATCCAATGCGGCACGGTGAACGGCGACTGGCCATCGCCGATCCGCGTCTCGGCCTGGTCCGCCAGCTCCTCCCAGCGGTCGCCGACGGCCACGCCCTGGCGTTCCAGGCGGAACAGCATGGAGGCGGCGTTCTGCACGTCGATGTACAGGTCGGGCGCCGCCTGCGTCAGCGCCGAGGCCAGGTTGCGGAAACGCTGATCGTACAGCGCCAGCACCGCGGCGAAGTCGCGCTGTTCCAGGTGGTACAGCGCGCAGTGCCACCACAGGTGATGCTGCAGGTTGTTGCTGCCCTCCCAGTTCGGCGCCAGCCCGGTCAGCCAGGCGATGCCCTCCTGGCGCCGCCCCTGCATTTCCAGCACATGCGCCACGCCGTGCGCCGCCCACAGGTCGCCCGGATCGAGTTCGATCGCACGCCGGCCATCGGGTTCGGCAGCCAGGTGGTTGCCGCATTCCTCGTTGGCGAAGCAGCGGCAGCCCAGCAGGGCGGCGTAGTGCGGCATGTCCGCCGTCCAGTCCGGCAGCACCCGTTCGATCGAGGCCAGCATGTCCTGCGGGCGGCCCAGCCAGAAGGCGGTGAAATGCGCCAGCCGCAGTGCCAGCACGTCGTGCGGATGGCGCCGCAGGATGGCCTCCCAGGTCGCCAGGGTCGCGTCCAGATCGCCCGCGATCCAGCTTCCCAGCGCCGCGACATGCGCCCGTTCCCGCCAGGTCGCATCGCCGACGTTGCACGAGGCCGCTTGATGCGCCGCCATCGCCACGGGCAGCAGCGCCTGCTTGGACGCCAGCATCACCATGGTGCCCTGCACGCAATGCGCCAGGGCGAAGTCCGGATCGGCCTGCAGCACGGCGGCGATCCGCGCCGGCAGGTCGGCGCGGTTGCGCAGGTAACTTGCGATCATGGCATCGAAAGCGAGCGCTGCTGCATCCGAGCCGGGGCTGATGGCAAGCCCGTTCGCATCTGTGCGCATGACACCGTCCCCGGCAAAACTGCCCCGCATCGTCGCGGTCCTGTCACCGGGCGTCAATGATCGAGCGATCTCGCGCAAAGCGGCGGTTTCGATCGTGGGAGTGGGTGACGCACGGGCTTACCCGTCCCGCGAAGGCACAGGCTCGGCGGAGATGATGACCTGGGCGTAGGCGTAGGGGTATTCGTCGGTCATGGTCAGGTCCAGGCGAGGCTTCATGCCCGCAGGCACCAGCTGCGCCAGCCGTCGCGCGGCGCCACCGGCAAGCTGCAGGGTGGGCTGGCCGCCGGGCAGGTTCACGATGCCCAGGTCGGACATGAACACGCCGCGGGCGAAGCCGGTGCCGAGGGCCTTGGCGCAGGCCTCCTTTGCGGCGAAGCGCTTGGCGTAGGTGCCGGCGCGGTTGCGTCCGTTGCGGCGTTCGGCCTTCTGGCGCTCGGTGGCGGTGAACACGCGCCCGGTGAAGCGGGCGCCGAAGCGTTCCAGGGAGCGTTCGATGCGGCGGATGTCGCAGATGTCCGAACCCAGACCCAGGATCATGGTGGCACGCCGCGCCTCATCCGCGCGCGCGCTCCACCTGGTGGACGCCCTTGGCGGCGCGCAGGCTGGCGATGACGTTGACGAGCTGGCGCAGGTCGCACACCTCCACGTCCACCAGAAGTTCGAAGAAGTCGCTCTGACGGTTGACGATGCGCAGGTTGACCACGTCGCCGCCCTGCTTGGAGATGGCGTTGGTGACGCTGGCCAGGGTGCCCTGCTCGTTCTCGGCGACGACCGTAACCCGGCCGGTATGGCCCTCGCCGCGGCCTTTCGGCGCCTCGAAGGCCGAGGGTTCCCAATCGACGTCGATGAAGCGCTCGGGCGTGGCGGCGAAGGTTTCCAGCGTGGCGCACTCGCGGGTGTGGATGGTGACGCCTTTGCCGGTGGTGACGATGCCGGTGATGCGGTCGCCGGGCAACGGATGGCAGCAGCCGGCGTACTGGATCGCCATGCCGGGCACCAGGCCGCTGATCGGCAGGTTGCCGCCGGCGCCGGCCGGGCCGCGCGACGGGCCGCGCGCCAGCATCGACGGCATCAGCCGGGACGCGGCGGCGGCCTGCCGCAGTTCGGGGTAGGCTGCGACCACGACATCCCTGGCGCCGAGGTTGCCGTTGCCGACGGCCACGTAAAGGTCGTCCAGGCTGGCGTGGCGCAGGGTCTTCAGGGTGGGGTCGAGCACCTTCTCCGATCCGTCCAGCCCTTCCTGGCGGAACGCCTTCGCCAACGCGGCACGGCCGGCGTCGCGGTACTGCTGGCGCTGCTGCTGCTGGACGAAACGCCGGATGCGGGCGCGGGCCTTGCCGGTGACGGCGAAGCGTTCCCACTGCGGGCTGGGGGTGCCGCCGCGGGCGGTCATGATCTCGACCTGGTCGCCGTTCTGCAGCTCGTGGCGCAGCGGCAGCAGGCGACCGTTCACCCGGGCACCGACGCAGGTGTCGCCGACCTGGCTGTGCACGGCGTACGCGAAGTCGATCGGCGTGGCGCCGCGCGGCAGCTCGATCAGCTGGCCCTTCGGCGTGAAGCAGAACACGCGGTCCTGGAACAGCTCCAGCTTGGTGTTCTCCAGGAACTCGTCGGGCGTCGAGTTCTCCAGGATTTCGAGCAGGTCCTGCACCCAGCGGAAGCGCTGCTTCTCGACGGCGGCGATGTCGTTCTGCTTGTAGTGCCAATGCGCCGCCACGCCGTTCTCGGCCACGTCCTGCATGTCGCGGGTGCGGATCTGCACCTCGATCTTCTGGTTGCGCGGCTCGCGCAGGGTCACGCCGGTATGCAGGCTCTGGTAGAAGTTGGCCTTGGGGGTCGAGATGTAGTCCTTGAAGCGCCCGGCGATCACCGGGTAGGCGGCGTGGATGGCGCCGAGCGCCGCGTAGCAGGCCTCACGCGACGGCACGACGATGCGAAACGCCATGATGTCGGATAGCTGCTCGAATTGCACGTTGCGGCGCTGCATCTTCTCCCAGATCGAGAACGGCGACTTTTCCCGCCCGGTGACTTCCAGGACGGCGGTGCCCGCCTCGCTGCACACGCGGTCGAGTTCGTCGCGCACCTCCTCGATCACGTCGGCGCCCTGCCCGCGCAGGAAGTTCAGCCGCGCCTGGATGCTGTCGAAGGCGTGCGGGTCGATCTGTGCGAAGGCGAGGCTTTGCAGCTCGGTCTTGACGCTTTCCATGCCGATGCGCTCGGCCAGGGGCGCGTAGATCTCCATCGTCTCGCGCGCAATGCGCAGCCGGCGGTCCGGCTTGGCCACGAAGTGCAGGGTCCGCATGTTGTGCAGCCGGTCGGCCAGCTTGACCAGCAGCACGCGGATGTCGCGCGACAGCGCCAGCACCAGCTTGCGGAAGTTCTCCGCCTGCTTGTTGCGGTCGGTCTGCAGCTCCAGCCGGTTCAGCTTGGTGACGCCGTCCACCAGTGCCGCGATCTCGGCGCCGGCGCGGCGGGTCAGCTGCTCGCGGGTGGTGCCGGTGTCCTCGATCACGTCGTGCAGCAGCGCGGTGGCGATGCTGCCGACATCCAGACGGTAGCCGGCAAGGATTTCGGCGACCGCCAGCGGATGGGTGATGTAGGGCTCGCCGTTGTCGCGCAGTTGGGTGGCGTGCGCCGCCGCGGCGATCTCGAACGCAGTGGCGACGATGCCGAGGTTGGCATCCGGATCGTAGGCGCGGATGCCGTCGATCAGCGCCTTAGGGCTGACCACCGTTCCGTCAGATGCGGTCCAGGTGGGGATTGTCAGGCTGTCGGCGTTCTGCCCCACGGCCAGGCCGTCAGGCAGCAGATGCGGGCCGGCGCGCCAAGGCTCCTGTGCGCCGTCCCCCATGTGCGTTTAGCGCCGCCGTCCGCCCAGTTCGGCCTCGATGGCCGCTTCCAGATCATCCGGTGAGATTTCCTCGGACTCCGCCGGCAGCATGGCGGCTTCCTCCTCGGCGGCGATGTCCTGCAGGCCGAAGATGTTCTGGTCGGTCGGGATGAGATCGAGCACCTCCTCGTCCGCCGGCTCCGGCTCCGGCGCACGCGACAGCGACTTGATGAGGTCGGCTTCCAGACGCGCCAACGGGATGGTTTCGCCGGCAATTTCGCGCAGGGCGACGACCGGGTTCTTGTCGTCGTCACGGTCGATGGTAAGTTCTTCGCCGCGGCTTAGATTACGGGCGCGCTGAGCTGCCAGCAGAACCAGCTCGAACCGGTTCGGGATTTTCTCGACGCAGTCTTCAACGGTGACACGCGCCATGCGCTCAACCTCCGCAATGCAGGATTATATAGCACCGTAAGATACGCCTTGGAGGGCGCCGATGCAAGGTGACGCCCCACCGCATCGAACCGCGCGCACGGCCTGCCCTGCCGTCAGCCATCCGGCAACGCCGCCAGGATTTCACCGGCGCGCAGGCCAAGGCGCGGGTGCCGCCAGCCGGGGGCCACATCGATCAGCGGCCGCAGCACGAACGCACGCAGGTGCGCGCGCGGGTGCGGCAGGATCGGATCGGGCGCGTCGCGCATGAGGGCGCCCATGGCGATGATGTCCAGGTCCAGGGTGCGCGGCGCGTTGGCTGCCCCGCGCGCCCGGCCGCCCCGCGCCTCGATGCCGTGCAGCGCGGCAAGCAGCCAGGCCGGGTCAGCGGCACCTTCCAACGCCACCATCCCGTTGACATAGTCAGGCTGGTCGGATGCCGGAACCGGCTTGGTGACATGCCAGGACGACACCGCCAGCAGCCGCAAGCCTGGCAGGCCGCGCAGCGCCTCGACGGCGGCGCGGCAGGTCGCCAGGGGCAAGGCGCCGTCCCTTGCCGGCAGGTTGGCGCCGACGGCCACCAGAATCACCGGCACAACTTGCCGGTTTTTTTCGATTTCGACGGCGCCAGCGTCAACTTTTCCGGACTCTCTGCGTTACTGTTTGACGTACATATTTACCGTCGCATTATCGCTTCTTTCGCGACATGCAAAAACCGTCCTCATAGAGCCTCCTGCGTCAAGTAGCCATTGAAGGGTCGTTCGCCATGCATTTTCTCCCGACCGAACGGGTCGCGCTTTTTATCGATGGTGCGAATCTTTATTCCGCATCAAGAAACCTCGGTTTCGACGTCGACTACCGAAACCTGCTGGAGTTCTTCCGCAAGAAGTGCCACGTCATCCGCGCGTATTATTACTCCGCCGTGCTGGAAACGGAAGAATACTCGCCGTTGAAGCCTTTGACCGACTGGTTGGCCTATAACGGCTACACGCTGGTCACCAAGCCGGCAAAGGAGTTCACCGATGCTGCCGGGCGCCGCCGCGTCAAGGGCAACATGGACATCGAGCTTGCCATCGACATGCTCGAACTCGCCGACAAGATCGACCATGCCGTGCTGTTCAGCGGCGACTCCGACTTCCGCCGCCTGGTCGAGGCGGTGCAGCGCCGCGGTGTCCGGGTGTCCGTGGTGTCGTCCATCCGCACCTCGCCGCCGATCGTGGCCGACGAGCTGCGCCGCCAGGCTGACCAGTTCCTGGAACTGGCCGACATCGCGCCCGACTTCACCCGCCGGCAGATGGACCAGCGTCCGACGCGCACCTCGCTCCGCCCGACCTCGGCCGAGCCCTATGCCGCCGGACCTGAGCCGACGTGAACCATGCGACGCGCGTGTTAGGAAGATTTAAACCTTTGTAATCTATCCTAAGGCCATGACCATCGAGATGGATGACGCTTCCAGCCCGACTGCCGGAATTGCAGCGCCACCGCGCGACTGCGTGTTGTGCCCGCGGCTGGCGGAGTACCGCCGCGCCAACCGGGAGGCCAATCCGGATTGGTTCAATGCGCCGGTGCCAAGCTTCGGTGCCGGCGACAGCCGTTTGCTGGTGGTCGGCATGGCTCCCGGGGTAAAGGGTGCCAACCGCACCGGCCGCCCGTTCACCGGCGACCACGCCGGCCTGCTGCTATACAACACGCTTCTGCAGTTTGGCCGTGCCAACGGTCGCTACGAAGCTGATCCGGCTGACGGCCTCTCCCTGGTCGACACGCGCGTCACCAACGCCGTCCGTTGCGTGCCGCCCGCCAACCTGCCGGAACCATCCGAGGTCAGGACCTGCAACGTGTTCCTGCAAGGTGAGCTGCAGGGCCTTCCAAACCTGAAGATCGTGCTGGCGCTCGGCACGTTGGCCCACGCCGCGGTGCTGAAGGCCTGCGGCATACCGCCGGCACGCATCCGTTTCCGCCACGGGGCACTGCACGAGCTGCCGGATGGCCTCATCCTGGCCAACAGCTACCATGTGTCGCGCTACAACACGAACACCCGCCGCCTGACCCCCGAGATGTTCCAGGCCGTGATGTTCGATGTCATGGAGCGTCTGGACGATCGACGGGCGGTCTCGCAGGACCTCTGATACCAACGGCAACTGCCGATGACCTTTTTATCGGGAGGTGGCGTTGGTATCGCGCGCCGGGTTGGCGGGCGGCGGCGCGCCAAACAACGATCCATGCCAGGGGTCATGCCTTATGCCCGCTGGCATGAACCGAGCCCTCAGCTGCGGCGCCGGCGCGATTGTCCGACCGCACGTGATGCCAGCGTGAGCGCGATGCCGGCGAACACCATGCCGAGCATGAACGGCGACAGCCAGTCGGGACGCACCAGCAGGGGCAGGGCCAGGTTGCGCCACGTCGCCTCCGACAGGTTGCGCACCGTCCAGTCCTGCAATCCGAGCAACACCGAGTGATCGATCCGCGCGATCAGCTCGGCCAGCGACATGGCTGGCGGCAGCAGCACCGCCAGCCCGAACGCGCACACCAGGCACAAGGCGGCAAGCACGGCCAGGATGCGGACCGACCAGCGGCTGGCCGACGGCGAGTGTCCCGACAAGGGATTGCGCAAGATCACACGAAGAGCCGTTCGTTCTTCTTATCGGCGTACATGCCGGCCACGAACTCACCGTAGCCGTTCCAGATGGTGGTCGGCACCATCTGGTCGCTGCCCAGCAGCCGTTCGCGTGCCTGGCTCCAGCGCGGATGCGGCACGGCCGGGTTCACGTTGGCCCAGAAGCCGTATTCGCTGTCCTGCAACGCTTCCCAGAAGGTGGTCGGACGCCTGTCGGTGAAGGTGACCTTGACGATCGACTTGACCGACTTGAAGCCGTATTTCCACGGCAGGGTCAAACGCAGCGGCGCGCCGTTCTGGGGCGGCAGGGTCTTGCCGTACATGCCGACGGAGATGAAGGACAGCTCGTTGGCGGCCTCCTCCATGGTCACGCCTTCGGTGTACGGCCACGGATAGAACGCCTGGCGCAGCCCGGGCATGGTCTTCTTGTCGGCCAGGGTCTGCATGACGACGTATTTCGCCGAGCCGAGCGGCTCGGCCAGCTTCACCAGGTCGGCCAGCGGGAAGCCGGTCCACGGCACCGTCATCGCCCATGCCTCGACGCAGCGGTGCCGGTAAACGCGCTCCTCCAGCTTCACCTGCTGCAGCAGCTCGGCATAGCCGATGCTGCGCGGGGTCTTGACCATGCCGTCGATCTCGATCTTCCACGGATCGACCACCAGCTCCTGCGCCGGCCCAGAGACAGACTTGGACAACCCGAATTCATAGTAGTTGTTGTAGCTGGTGGCGTCGGCCTCGGGCGAGATGTCGCGCCCGGCCACATACTTGCCGTTGCGCTCGGCCGAAACTGGCGCCCGCGGCTTTTCCGGGGTCGGGCTGCCCAGCAGCCGTGAGGGGCTGAACCATTGCGCCCGCGCGGCCGGGCTGGCGATCAAGCCCGCCCCGATCAACCCAGCACCCAGGCCAGCGGCCAGCAACGCACGGCGACCTGCCACCACGGCCTCGGGCGTGACCTGGCTTTCGGCGATTTCCCAGCCACGACGCTTGCGGATCAACATCGAACCATCCTTTTTCATGCCTGCCGACCAATTACTTCGTGGCGTGCCGCATGGATGCCAATGATGTATATCACGCGCACCGAGCGAAGAAAGCACCCTTGTTGCAAACGCGGCAGCCGGGCGAACGTTACGGCGCGCCGGGTTGCCTTTGGCGCACAGGCTTGAAACAGTCTATGGTCTTCGCCGATCCTGCCAATGCCGCCGCACCACATCGAAG